>Ga0160460_100029_pt1 | contig 324685 bp, 302 predicted proteins | sample HID1973M_E6MG_FD_108238 | JGI IMG/M metagenome (GOLD analysis project Ga0160460, IMG submission 108238) | Enriched mosquito-associated microbial communities from UW Madison campus, WI, USA - HID1973M_E6 MG | ecosystem: Host-associated > Arthropoda: Insects > Digestive system > Unclassified ... | reverse complement strand
CAATTGGTTTTTCGATCAAATGTTCATAGCGAAGCGCTATATTTTTAAGTCCAACGCCCAACGAATTATGCTCAACTTTCTTCAGGCGAATGGGATTCTCGAGTACAAGGGCATCATCCTGAGCATGTAGAGTAATATGGAGCGGAGCGCCAAGAGAAACGACATTATGTTTAATGCAGTTCTCGATTAATAATTGAAGGGTAAATGGCGGAACAAGGGTTTGCAAATGCTCAGGGCTTAAATGGGAAGTAAAAGTAAAACCTCCATCGAACCTTGCCTTTTGAAGGAAAAGATAAGCATTAACAATTTCCATCTCCTCACTTAAGTGTATCAGATCCAGTTTTCGGCTTTCCAACGTAAAGCGGTAAAAATTGGAAAGTTTTAAAATGAAGTCTACCGAATCCTTATCTGCAGTTTCCACCATTGCTTTAAGGGTGTTCAGGCTGTTGAAAAGAAAGTGAGGATTAACCTGTTGTTTGAGCATTTCATACTGGGCGCCTAGGCTATCATGTTTTATCTTTTCAAGCTCCATATTAACCTGTTGATTTTCATAATTTTGCTGGATAAGGTGCAGAAACATGTAAAATATGAGGTTAATGAGAATTCCCCGTACTTCGACCATCAGCATCACCGGACCGAAGTTGATATGCGAGAGAATCAGTTGCTGAAGGTAGGCCAGGAATAGCATGACAACAATACCTATAAGCAGTGTCTTAAATAACTTGGAATAAGAAATACCCTGGTTCGCACCTCCCGAAGACTTTCGCGAAAGCATAAAGATGTTAAGATACCACATCAGTAGGGCAAATAACGCCGTAATCCCTGCATTAACTGCTGCCTCTCCAGCATTGAAGTGGTGCTGAGCAATATGAGGCACAGAAGATAGTACACCAAGAAAAATAGAACTCGTCCATATAATCACCGGGGATATCTTCAAGGGTTTCTTTGTCATAACAGGCTTGGTTAATGCGGTCTAAAAATAACACAATTTAAAACCGAAAAAAAGCAGCTTAGCCTACCCATTATTGGGGATAGATAAGATGAATAAAATTGCTTATGAAAGTTATGTGGCTATTAGCATAGCTTAGAGCAGATCATGCATATAATGCTTAATCTTCGATAGTTTTTTTTAAACGTGCCCGATGCTCTTTACCCCACTTGATCATTTCAAGAATAATGTCTCCAAAGGATTCGCAATAATCTGTTGAGGTGTATTCTACTAGAACAGGCGTTTCACCTATTACGGTGCGTTTGATTAACTGGTTAGCGCTCATTTCCCTTAACTCTTTAGACAACATACGGGTTGTAATTCCAGGAATGCTCCGTTCAATATCGCGGAACCTGCGGTTACCGTTACAAATCGAGTTGATAATGGGGAGTTTCCATTTACCTCCCAAGACATATAAAGTATCCTGAAGGGCCTGTATTTCTTCCTGCTGATTTCTTGGGTTTGACAAGACTTCCTTTGCCAACCTAAATTTATGCTCTGCCATAATTGGTATAATTAATTATACTACATACAAAAGTATACCAAATATACTATTTATTTTTATTGTCCTAAAATTTTGTCATTCCAGTATTGAGACAGCTACTGGTAATTCGATCCTTGTCTTTGCAGGCTCTGGTCACAACGGTTTTTAATGTGCTATGATTACGGACAATCCTGGACAGAGATTCGCTTGCGTCAACCAGTCATTATCAGCGTTAATCAAAATCTAACCGAATTAACAGCTTGAATTTCTAATAAATAGAATACGGAATCTCGCCTATTGATGTGTATAATCCATAGTGAAATGTGTCCGTTTCAAGGGGATTCCCATTTTGGCGTAGCGGCAAGTGAATTAAGTTTGTCGCAGGTTTAACGAAAAACGGAATCAATTTAAAAATGAAAAACTATGAAAAATCCATCAAATTATAACAGAAGACAATTTTTGGGTGCTGCTGCACTAACCACGCTTGCGGCCCAATTCATTGGCATTGATCTTATAAGTGCAAGAGAAATCGAACAAAGTGCTAGTAAGATATTATTAACTCAGTCCACAATTGCAGCTTTCGAGGAAGTAAAACAAATTAATGCGGGTGTGCTGAATTTGGGATATGCAGAACTTGGGCCTGCAGATGGAAAGCCAGTGATTTTATTGCATGGATGGCCATATAGTATTTACAGTTATCGTGATAGTGCCCAGTTACTGGCGCTTCAGGGATACCGGGTTTTGGTTCCGCATTTACGCGGTCATGGAAGCACCACATTTTTATCAACACAAACACCCAGAAATGGCCAGCAGGCGGCAATTGCGGCTGATATTCTAGCCTTTATGGATGCATTAAAAATCGAAAAAGCAATTATTGCAGGCTATGACTGGGGTGCCAGGGCCGCGAATACGATCGCCGCATTATGGCCTGAACGCTGCATTGCAATGATATCGGTGAGTGGTTATCTAATTGGAAATCAGGAAGTCAACAAAAAGCCTTTAGCACCAAAGGACGAACTTTCTTGGTGGTATCAGTTTTACTTTGCTACCGAGCGTGGCCGGGTGGGTTATGAACAAAACAGACAGGCATTTGCTAGACTGATATGGAATTCGGCATCACCAAAATGGCATTTCAGTGAAGAGCTTTTTGAGCGCACTGCTTCAGTGCTAAACAATGCAGATCATGTTGATATTGTCATCAGCAACTACCGCTGGAGATTGGGTCTTGAAAAGGGCGAACAGATTTACAATAAATATGAAGAAATATTGGCAAGGTTCCCGGTAATTACTGTTCCAACAATCACCCTTGAAGGTGATGCCAATGGTGCTCCCCATAAGCAGCCTGCGGATTATGCGGCAAAGTTTAAGGGAAAATACATGCACCGAAATCTTTTAGGCGGCATTGGACATAACCCTCCGGAAGAGGCTCCGGCAGCATTCGCCGCAGCAATCATTGAAGCAGATACACTTGCTGGCAAAGCCTAACTTCAGAACAAATACAAAAAGATAATAGATAGTATTAATAAATAATTTAAAAAATGGAAAATCAACAAATCATAGAAGCACCCAATACAATTGGAGAGCTGGTGAATCAAGTTTTATATACAGGAAGGGTTCATGTTGCAGGTGGCAGGGAAGGTTATGCAATGAGCGATGATGGACGTCTTGATACTTCCCTTTCTGCACCGGTCAGTTCGGGAAAGGGAACCAATCCGGAACAACTTTTTGCTGCAGGATGGTCTGCATGGTTTATTAGCGCAATGCAGTACAATGCAGCAAACCTACAAATTGAAATGCCAAAGGATGCCGCTATTGATGCAGAAGTTGATCTTGCGTTGGGTGATGATGGCTTTATTTTGCAGGCAAGACTGGATGTAATCTTGCCAGGACTTACAAAATCCCAAGCCAGTGCCTTGGTTGAAATTGCACGCCAGACCTGCCCTTACTCCAAAGCGACGAGGGGAAATGTTAATGTTCAGATTAGTGTATCGGTTTAAAGGTTGTAAACTCGAACGAATTAGAAAAGGCATCCTGTATTCTTATTCCAATAATTGTGATACCCGAAGAATAAATAAATATTGAAGGATAATTTCATCAGGTAGAGATACAATTTAGCAAGTAAAATTATTCTGTTACACTCATCCTAGAGAAAGAAGTAAATTATTGGTTGCCATTTTGTAGAGCAAGATAGTTTGCTAAAGACTTCCATCAATCTAATTTGAGGGTATTAATTTCTGTGCAAATTTTGTGCAAACTAAGTGTTTTGGAGCAACTAGTTTTTAAAATTATTACACAGTTCTATTTTTCAAGTACAATTGAGCGATGCAAAGTTCTCAAACTTCCCTGAATTTTAGTTAATTCGATTTGTTTTGAGGCAAAAAGTAATAAAAAAAATCTACGTGCAAATTTTGTGCAAATAAAAAGCCCCACTCGGATAGAGTGGGGCTAACTGACTGGCTATCAGCTCCCTCTGCTGGGCTCGAACCAGCGACCCTCTGATTAACAGACAGAGGCTACCCATCTCTAACTATATCTTAACCAATCGGTTACAATTTATCAAAGAAATCCCGTAATGTATTTGTAACGGTTTTTAATTATTAACAAATTTAGTAGATTCTTTTGAATACATGGCTTCTGGTTTTAATATTTCCAAAGCCACAAGGTCTAGAGCTTAACTTGATGTATTGATTTTTAGTTTTGCACTCAGGTCGTGGAAATAACTTGGGGACCATATTCCTAGTAACTTTGGGAATAACCTCCAAAGTTATTTCCTCGTGCAACTTCGACTATATACCTTAGGTCATACTACTAAACTGCCGAATTTAAATTAATTAGGTGCTTGTACTATACCCGCGCCGAAATCTTCAGGCAACTCTTTTGACAACTTCGAATCATCGCAAGATGCAGTCAGATGGGCAAGTAGATTATTGAGGTTGAACTGACGTTTAGTTATTAATTTTTCTGCCCATAGTGCTGCGATCCCCGCAACATGGGGAGTTGCCATGCTTGTTCCGTCCATAGAAACCAAGCCCCCACCAATTTCAGCAGATAGAATATCGACACCAGGAGCGGAAAGTGTAGTTCCGGTATTTGAAAATTCTGCAACGTAATAACTGGCTCCATTAGCACCTAGTGCGCCCACTGACACTATGCCGTCCGATATCGCCGGGGGACTGACCGCAATCTTATAATCGGGCCTCGAACTTTCGTTCCCGGCTGCGCCTAGTATCAGAACAGGTTGTGTAGATTTATTACTTGCTTGTGTCCTTATTAGATTCGCCAGTCGTTCGAACAACAATATATTTTTCCTATAGCCTTCCAAGGCATGGGATACAGCGGCTTCAGTTTGCATACCATCCTTTTCAAGCTTAGCGACATAGCCCGGGAAGTCGATTCCAAGGGACATAGAAATAATGTGAGCCCCATTTTTGACTGCCCAGTGGATTGCGTCCACCAAAATATCGGTACTTCCACCATTATCTCCCAACACTTTACCAATCAGAGCTTCTTCTACCCCTGTCGCTATGCCAATACGATGACCCTCTACCTCTCTGCCAAAGGCAACACCTGCGCAGTGCGTCCCGTGTCCATTTGTGTCACCATTCCCCTCGCCCGTAAAATCTTTCTCTATAATTCTCATACCGGCGAAAGCCGAATGTGCCTTATCAATTCCAGTATCCAAGATCGCTATCTTAATTCCTTTCCCGCTATACATGGATGATGTTACACCAACGGCCCCAATATTCCAGAGAGGGTGGTCTGAAGGCTTTTTTAACCCCGGTCCTTTTTTTTTAGGTTTAATGAGTTTTAACGGAATAGTTGGAGCAATGGCGATTACGTTCTGATTACTTTTCAAAAATTCCTGTTCGTTTTGATCGTCCAAGGACTGCACCGAGATGTCAAATTTTGTCTTTAATATCTCCTTGTTAACAGCTTTAAATGATGGACTCAAAGTTTTTCCATTGTTCAAAGATTGTTTGTCCACTGTTTCTGTAGAATACAATACTATATATTTTGTCTTCATCTAGTTTTAGGGTTGTTTTTACAGGTTAGCTTTAAATTCTCCATATGCTTTGTGTTCCCAATTGTAAAAATCTTCGGGGTTGGACCAAAATTGCTTCCAAGCTTCGTTCAAAAGCGTATACACTTTGTGGGTCGTTGCCGCGGTGGGAATATCCGCGCCAATTGCCCTAGTGCCAACAAGACAATGTTCTGCTGCGCTTTTCAGCAGGATCTCAGGCACTGCTATCGTAAATTCACTCTCATCTGATTTTTCCGCAGCAATGATCTTTTTAAATTCATCCCATTTCTGCCTGATATGGTCAGCGTCATTCTTAAACCCTATCAATTCAAGGGCGTAGAAGATTGTTTTCATTCTTGCCTCATCTGGTGGATGGGAGGTTTTTTGATAGCTAGGGATCTTATATACATCCCAGGACATCTTTGTGCACATATGCAGATTAGACCATACATAGGCGGGGCCCAAGGTATAGGTTGCAAATAGATCACAAAAAAGTTCGGAAGACCAGTTTTCCAACCAGGAGTCTTTGTATATATAAATTGGATCGAAGTCCGTTTCCGTTGTCTGGTTTAATGTTCGACGTTGTATCTCTGCCTCAAAATGCTTTTTGATCTCGATGTTAAAATATCCGAGACTGTTCTGGAATGGTTCAACCTTGGGATTATCCAAAGAAAGAAGCGGATGACCTAATTCATGGTAGATATCCGGGAGGTGCAACAGAAACTCCGATTCCAGTAATGGTATACAGATAAGGTTATAAAATGGATAAATGTGATAATACTTTTGAGATAAACAGGAAGCAACGGGCGTGGGCAAAGGGTAGTCAATCTCGGTACAGATTTCATGAACCAGTTTGTTGATAAACTCGTCGTCCTTATCCTTTCTGCTCATTGCTGCAATTACAACATTCTCAATGTCTGCCATCTTACCGGCCAAACGTTTGAACTGATAAAATTTCTGACGAATATTTACAGGATTATTATAGCCAACATCGTTGTAAAGATGGTCAAGTTCCCCAACGATGCCATCAATCTCTCGATTGGCCGTGGTTGCTAACGGAGAAAAATATATGCCTAGATCTCGGGCCCCTGGTATTTTCTCCATCAGGGCCTTCCCTTTTCCTATCGATTCCTTGATAGCCCCATTGATATAGGTATACATAATGGTTAATCCCCTTTAATTTTAGATAATGCCTCGCTATTTTCAGTATCCAAAGCTTCGACAATAAACTCTATTTTTGGAACCGCGCTCTCCAAAGCACCGTCTCTGATTTCTTCCATTAATGAATTCAAATAGGGCACAGCTTTTTTATTGGAGTTTCGCAACTCCCTCTCGATGATACTGGATAGGAGTTGAAACTGCGGTTGCGCATTCTCGATATCATTTATCTTGGTAAAGAACTCAATCAGTTCCTTTTTCTTTGATTCGCTTATTTCTGAGTGTATTTTCGCCCTAACGATAAAGTCGTTTAAAATATCCAAGTATTTTCCAGTGATGCGAAAAACGTTTGTATTTAATCCTATGTTGCTCATGGTTGATAATATTAAATGTTTACTGACTTTAAAATATCCAGGTATTCTTCGTCATATGGACTACCCAGTGTATTGATTCGTCTATCTGTGATCTTTATTGTAACAGGGTATCGAGAGCAGTCATCTGGTTTTGTATATGCGAGGCACGAAAGAAAATAAATATCCTGTAGTATATCTTCCAAGCTCAATGTGCCAGAACTGTATTTCACATATAATGGGTTAGAACTACCTCCATGACTGAATTCTCTCCCGGTTGTGCAAAGAAAGGCCTCCTTGGGATTTATCTTTACATAAGAGCCAATTTCTGGGTTCAAAACTTGCCCGTTGTCAATTCTTTGCTGTTTTATATCATATTCTTTTTTCACATCAAACAATCTAAATGGTGAAACTGAATGCTTTGGGATTTCAACGAAGCTGACAGAAGCTGTCTGTGGTATATGATCCTTTTCCTTTAATATTTTTATAGCCATCAATATCCCCTCTCTTTCAGAGGCAAAAAGTCGGCCATCCCTATGGATGACGATTTTTTCTACCGGCAAACTTGAATAACTGCACAGCAGTGCAATATTCTTTACGAGCATTTTTACCACCTGTCCCGACGATAACCGTTCCTTGTTATCGGACTTATCAAATTTGGTCAAAATATTCTTCGAAAACTTATCGACAAAGGTAAAACCGGCAAGTTTCTTTTTTACATCAATTCCGATAGTGAGATCAGCATTCAATGGCGTATTCAAAATATAGGGCCATCTTTCATTGTTCAGCAATACCTGGTTTATGGCAACGCCTAGGATATATCCAGAATATTTGCCCTTTAACTCATTACGAACTTCATATGTCGTTGTTCCCTGTACCGATTTATGTATGTAACATTCCTTCAAGGTATCACTATGCATTATTCCGGCTGTAATCGAATGATCCTCGTGACATCCAGAAACAACTAACGCAGCAAGGTCATCATGTTGTCTTTTCACCCTCTCTACATTTGATGGAAGCATAACCAGCGCATATCCCCCTGTCTTGGTAATGCCCTCCTTGATTTTCTGCAAGATCTCGAAACCAATCTCTATAGCATTCTTTTTACCCCGATCGTCATAGGTGATAACGTTCGGGTTCCACCCGGATTCTGTCGGATGCATGATGTTGACCTGTGAAATCAAGTGCTCTAAAAAGAATTTTTGATTTCCGTACATGTTAAAGATCGTCTGGGGCACAACAAAATACTGTGTCTGGAAAGTTGCCGTGGTATAAAATCCAACATTTTTATCAAGGAGTAGGCTTTTTCGCTTTCTCCCTAGATTATCTATGCTTGTCCTAATCGCCCCAGCACTATTGTTCGTCGTCAATGCAGTACCTTTTCCAAATAACAGGTCAGGCGAAGTAAACTTTCTCTTTTCGACCAGAACAGGTGTCTGGGAAATATTAAGCTGCACATTTCCGTAACGTAAACTTTTCAAATAACGATTTCTTACGGCCCTTATCAACATCCTGCGATAAAAAGGAATAATGATCGACTTTTTGTGAATCTTTCGGATCTGGGGATCTTCTGTATCAAATACCCGATAACAGAGGCCGGCTATTACACGCCTTTCCTGATTATCATTGGTCTTATAAATGATTGCAGAGGCATCATCAGGGAGGTTTGCTACAAGGGGAGGCATCGGATTGCCAAATCTTTCTAATGTGTCCTGTAACAGGGAAACTGACTTCCCATCCGAAGGCCTGTTAAATCTATATTCTGAAGCATTAAGATCGCTGAAATGATCGGCCCTAATTTCATATTTGTGCTGCCCATATTGATAGACCAGATGTGAACTTTTAACACCCTCGGATTTAAACTGCTGACGCGTGAGCTTTACGTTCAATGGATCTCGTGAAATATATTTCTTTGTCACGTCGATAGCAAGTCCGAATCCACCATCAGGCAATTCTACGACACGAACGAAGAACCCATTAAAAATCGAAACATTACCTATGGTTTCACGGGCCTCATCGTTAAAGAAAGCATCGCCGGAGCCTGGCTGCCATAAAGCTGGATTTTTATTTAGCTCGGTCTGCAAGTCAAATTGGAGAAACCTTAAGATTATTGACTTACTTGACTCGTCATAATTAACAAAATCCAGGCTCATAGGATTACCTGTTCGACGAAGACAGACCATGATGCCGCGTTTGACTATAATGTCTGCGGGCATGTTTTCAATGATCCCCGAATCGTTCCTGACAACCAGTAAGGGTTTGCCATCCTTTTCGATTGAAGTTACCGGATGCTTCAGCTGATAGGAAAGGTTTTTAACGATAAACTGGATATTACTATCAAAATCTTCATCAGAATCAGTCAACCCTATGATCTCAAAAAGTACATAGTCGGCGGATAGCTGATCCAGGTTGTTAATTGGAAAGATAACTGTTTCGTAGTTCATGATCATTCGATTTACATATTCGTTTAAATGGACAATTTTGGCAATTTTCAAAATATGATGTGGTTGCAAACTTCCCAGAATCGAGTTGGCTGTATTTTTTATGACAACCAGTAATATACATCTCCATGATACTGCTTGAAATCTTGTCGCCTAATTCCTCTAGATTGGCATTGGTAACCTCATAATCTCTTTTAATTCTGTCATTATGCAGAAGTTGGTATTCAGTTAGCTTATAGTCAGTCAGTTTATAAGACCCGATGTTCGAAGGGAAATCCGAATGGGGCCTGGTGGTTGCAACCTTATACAGTGCTACCGCATAGGAAATCAACTGCTCATCATAGGATACCGTCCCGAAGGTATGTACCTTCCAATCAAAAATATGCGGAGGCTCATTCTCAAAAAAGGCGATCATATCGGGTATGGACCTTACATTGAACCGATCTACCGGATAGACAAGGGTTCTCTGACTGATCAAATGTTTCGAAGTCTGCAAATAAGCGATAAAGTCCGTATTATCCAGCAAATTGGTCAATGCCAATCTGATGTCCGTTTTCGCACTTTCCAGGGCATCATCCGACAAATCAACTCCATACTCACAATCCAATAAAGCCGCGAAATCTGGATCAGCATTTAATTTACTTTCTGGAAGTCTATATTTTTGGAATACCGCATATTCTAGCTGGCGATCAAATGCCTGCATAGCCTGATCAATAAAATACTCTTTTCTTATCGGAATTTTTCTGTTTATCGCATTGACGAGCACCCTGCTGATGACTTCATCGACAATGGTTCCCCGCCATGCCTCAATAGTCTGCAGTTTGGAAAGGACGGTGACCTCTTTGCGGAAAGCATCATTCTTTACCATTGCATGGGCGACGATGTTACTATAGTACCATTGTCGCTCACACCTATTAAACTGCTTATATCCAGATATTGACCAAATCATTTTTTTCGACTTCTCATAAATTTAAGGTAGTTCAGCAACTCTACTTCTTCGTCATTTGTAATGCTGCCCACCCTGTAGGCAATTGAACTCTTATCTTCTTCCTTTTTGCTTGACAATCTTTCCGGAACCGGGTAACCGACTTTTTCCATCAAGGTATCATAACCGACTTCATAAGTTTCCGAAAGTTTATGCAATGTCAATGGTGATGGTTGCTTAATCTTTCCCGACTCCAATTGGCTCAAATAAGCATTTGACACATCGGTTTTTCTTTCGACTTCCCGTAATGTCATGCCTTTTGATTCTCTGAGCGCCTTAAAATATCCTCCGTAATTTTCCATAATCAATAAACAATGCTAAGTTTCGCAAGCGAAGATAAGAAGTATTGCTAAGTTTCGCAAGCAAAATGCAAAAAACTTTTAGTCAGTGTCGTTTTTAGGAGAGATGGGTAATGACAGCATTGATCTGCCCGAATGAAACGGCGCCCCCGAGTTGTCTTCTGATTTCTGAAATCGAAGTGATTCCCTGATCAATGACAGACTTTATCCTATCAAACTGGGACACGTCCATGAGCTCAAAAATATCCAGCTCCCCGGTGCTTAGAAAAGCTGTCAAGTGGAATTCAATCGTTGGAAGGCTAAGGTTGGTCAAACGGCTGATTTCCTGTATACTTTTACCGGATCTGAATAGTTCAAGGCTTTCTCTTCCCAGGCTCTTTTTGGCTGGGGCGGATGGATCTAGGAGGTTTGCTTGACCCGCCCTCACGATTGGTTTGCCAATCTTTCTCAACATAGCCATTGCTTCTCCCGGATTTTTACCGGTTTGCAAGCTGGACGTAAAAGCTTTTGCCGTTGTCAGTCCAGTCAACTTAATCTGGGCGTAACGTTTTACATTCCGTAATGCCGGAAGTTGATTCTTGTAATTGATATCATCTGTGTGGGCCTTATCAAATGCCCTTAATTGATCAAGTAATGAATTAAGCAGGGGACTGAGGTAGCCTACGGCTGCAGATGTCCTTTCAAAAACTTTATGGTAATCTTTTTCATCCGAGCTGAATGTCTCGGAGAGCTCCACGCAAAACCTTTTAAAGGTATCGGACAGGTTGGATAAGGAGCGGTAGGAAGAACCGATAATCGGCAGGGGATGAGTTTGGGCGGTTCCAATACAATGTTCTAGATCGCTCATATCAAATAGCCTGGCTAAAATTCTTCCAGCAAACCCCCATTGTAAGTTCTGCAGGATATCCTTGCTGATCATAAAGCCGGGATTGTTATCTGTAAAAAGCTTGATCCTTGGGTTTATCTTTACTAATGTCGGACTTAACTTTTCCTTCAGGGTTAGGCCTGCCAGGGAACGTAGCCGGCTTAAGGCAACATAAATCTGTCCCTCGGCAAATGTCTCTCCTGCATCGATGATGAGATTATCAAAAGTCAGGCCCTGACTTTTGTGTATCGTTATTGCCCAGGCCAATTTAACGGGAAATTGCTGGAAGCTACCGACCTGTTCGTCGCTCACAGTCTGGGTTTCCATATCTACACTCTGCCTCGTATTGGCCCATATTTCCTCATCAAGCTCCAATAGATCATTATCACCCAAATCAACTGTCAGCTTGTGCGGCTCGATTTTGACCACTACTCCTGTTTTTCCATTATAATACCTTTTGACCTTACTTCTATCATTCTTCAACAACATGACAACAGCGCCAACCTTAAGCTTCAATTCCTTTGATGTGGGATATAGTTCAGGAGGGTAAGCCCCGACGATTTTAGCGCTCAGAACCTTTTCTGGCGAACCAATGTTGGACAGATTCGATTCATTGATCAAGTCCGCCTTCCTGTTATGCGTGGTCAGGGTAATGGCATTGTTGTCCGATTCTTGCTTACAGTAGCCATTTAGTAGCTCAAAATGGAGAGATGAACATTTGTTCTCCCTTACAGCATTTAAAACGTCCAAGAATTCAGGATCGGATTGCCGATAAACCTTGGTAAGCTCAAGATATATGGGTTTAGTAAGCTGATAAACATTCGAGTCCACAAAAAAACGTCCCGAGTAATATTTCTTCAATATTGTGGTATCTGTATCGCTAGCTATTGGAGAAAGCTGAAAAAGATCTCCTATGTAAACGACCTGTATCCCCCCAAATGGTGCTGCTGGATTGTTCCTTACTTTTCTCAACACATAATCAATCGCATCTAAGGTATCGCAGCGCAACATTGAAACTTCGTCTATTACCAATAATTCAAGATTTCTGAGGATCTCCCTGGTGGTATTGTCCAGGTTTCTCGACTGAAAGACCTCTATGGTCTCGGGAACAAAGGGGTTGCGCGGCAAATTGAACAGTGAATGTATTGTCACTCCGGCGGCATTTATTGCCGCAACTCCAGTTGGTGCGGCCACAAGGGTTCTTTTGAAGGTGTTTGTCCTGAGCGCCTTGAGAAAAGTGGTCTTACCTGTCCCTGCCTTCCCGCTAATGAATATATCTTTGTCCGTCGAATTTATCAATTCGAATGCCTGAAGGAAAACAGCATTGTCTATATCAAAGTCCATTGGTTAGTGTCATAAAGTGATCTTAAATGATGTTTAAATGTTAGCCAAAGTAAAGATACGATTTGGATAGCCTAACACACAACAGTAACTTAAATGGGACCCATGTGTCAACATTTGCATATAATAGCTGAAAATGCTACCTAATTATTGTTTTTTTTTAAATAGGCATGCATGACCGATAAGCCTACATCTTTCCTACCCTTTAGCGAAAGATCATAAAGTTGTTTAACCGTATCCTTCCCAAATTTATAGAATGGTGATCCACTAGAAAGATATTTTGTGGGTTGTGGCATAATGGTTCGATCGCGTGTATGTGAAAAGATGCTTTCTAGGTAGGGGGATAGTTTTTTGGAGAACTCATCATCCGGGTATTTCAAAAAGAAATATGCCGAACTTGCGAACATATCGGCAAGTTGGAGTCCTTTACTTTTATTTGATTCCAAAAATTTAATGGGTTCTGTGAGCTTGAAATTAAGGGGGATTTCTCCCTTTCCCAATGGATCCCACGTTTTCACCTCTTGATTGGGACGAAAAAGAGAGTTCCCATCTTCCACAAGATACCTGAGTGGCTTGGAATCATCACAGATTACGGTCAGCTCGGGAATGTCAATCTGCCACTTTATCATCAAATCATAGAATGCCGACTGAGCAAGATCCAATACCCAAGGCTGGACCTTGTCGGTGACCAATAGCTCATCACGAATTTTGTCCTTGTGCATGCATGCAAATCCAAATATTTGTCTGACCAATTTGTTGTCATCAACAGAAGAGCTAAGAACATCAAACAACCCTTTGAAATCAGACCCTCTAACCAAATGTTGAAATTTAACGAAGATAATTTCCGCAGATTCTCCCTTGCGTTCGATAATGTCAAAGAGAAAGTTGGCAATGAACTTATTGAATTCATGCCTATAGAAGAATGAATTTACCTCAGCGATTATGGGCTCGAAGATATATTCAAAAAACTTACAGCTCAGTGCAAATTTTTTATGGTGATAAAGAATCTTAACCTTCCCGGAATAGCGTCCAAACAATTCCAAAAGGGCCAGGCGGCCATTTTGGGTTTTCACCATGTTTACCCCTTTCGGCTCATTGCCCTGAAGCCGATATTTTGCCTTCAGGTAACCTGCCATTTCTGCCGCATCATCTTCTGAGATATTTAAAGCAGCATAGGTAAAATAAGGCTGGATCTTTTCAAGGAGGTCACTTCCATTACTTCCGGCTTCGTCGCAATATATTGGCATAATTGATATATTTAAATCCTTCTTCTTTCACCTTTGTCACTAAATATCGTCTTTTCGAAAATGTGGTAAATAATATCTACCGTTCCATAGCCCCCGAGTTCGATCTGCTCGTGTTCGTTGCTGCTGAAATATCTAAAATATAAAGTTCCATGGCCCTTATAAAAATCCAAGAATAGGTAATCGGTATAATCATATATGCCAAGATCGGCAAATTCGTTCAAAATAGCCTGGTTAGATGTAACGCATTGACCTCTTTTGTTTTCGTATCCCGACATCTCAAACCTCCTGTGCTCTTTAACGATCTGAGATTTATCGGTATACCTAAGCTGCGCAATCAGCGAATCATCGAAAGCCAACCTCCTACGGATGAAAGCCTCTATTCCCTCTTTGTCCTGCTTTTTCAAGACCTCTAATGTTTTATCGGAATTAAGCGTTGATTCGTAGACGACGATTGCCAGCCTCAACCATCTGGGGATTTCATTGTTAGGTTGGGTTGAGGTCTTGATACTGTCTGGAGTATTACCCGTAATTTCTGCTATGTCAGCGTTCGTGTACCCTAATGCCGTTTTCATTGCCTTAAATCTTGCGTGCCAATTCATATAAATAATTTTACATAGCAAAGGTAAATATAAAGTTACTTTAAACAAAATAAGGTAAATATATAATTACTTTGTTTTATTGAACTTATAAAACTCTTTTCTCTGAAAGATTTATCAAGCCATGCAAAAAAATAGATAGCTATTTTCATGACTAGGATGTTCTTGATCAAATTTTCGGCGATTTAAAGCTTCGACTGTCTTGTATCCGTCTTTCAATTTTTAGTATCTTGCTTAAAATTAACGCTATGACAACCTTTAAAATCGCGCTCTACCAAAAGGCAAAAACAAATCTAGTATATGAGCAAGCAATCCATACAGAAAAGTTAGATAACAGAAATGGATATGATCCCAGTTTTCTGGGCATCAAACTCAGTTTACCTGTATTGAACAGCAGCCAAGAGCAAGATGTAGCCGAAGTGTTATCAAATGTGGGATCAAATGGTTCCCGGATCCTTGATTATACGCATTTCAGTATCGCATTCAACAAAGCAAAAAAGCTGCCGTTTTACACAGCGGTAAACATCTATGGCAAAACCAATGTCCTCGGAATGGTCCATGATGAAAGGGGAAGCGATTCCTGGGACAAAGATGACCGAATCAAAAAGGATCAGGAGGATTTCCAATATGGCAGCAAAGACTATCTCAAAACTGGGTTAGCAAAGGGCCATATGGTGCGTTATTATGACCCGGCCTGGGATACAAAAGAAATTTCCAAAATTGCCATTGGAGATACATTTCATTACACCAACTGTTGCCCTCAAATACCTTACTTCAATGGTGTGGTATGGAACTACCTTGAAGATTATTGTATTGCCAGAAGTATTTTTCAAGACAACAAGGTTACCTTATTTGCAGGCCCAATATTCAATAAAGCTAAGATTATCAACGGCCTTTTGACACCCATGAATTTTTGGAAAATCCTTGTCTATGAAAAAGAAGGAAAGTTGAGCGCCCTAGGTTTTATCATGAGCCAGGAACCCTACCTAGTAAAGCTCAAAAAACAAAAAGCACTCACATTGGAAGCGATGGTAAAAGATATCCAGCCTACACTGAGAAAGGAAGACATCGAAAGGCTTTTTCAGAAGAAGGAACTCCTGGCTGCCCAAATAAAAATCAGCCTTATCGAAGAAAAAACCGGGATCAGCTTTGGCCTTAACGAAATGGATGAATTCAAGGATAAGCATCAATTGACTGCTAGGCCCCTTGTAACCAACGCCTCAAAAAACATTAAGATGCATGAATTCAGGCAGCTAATGAATACATTTGAATGGAGCCCATTTCTAGCCGCACTGTAAGAAGGACAAGCGCGTTATCCTGAACCATTAGAGATGTTGAAATCAAAGAAAAGCAATACCATACGGGAACTGATAGCCGCTGCTCCTGATCTTTCACCTTTCGAGCAAGTTATCGATCAACTATTATCGGAATTCTACGATAATGGTGCGAGCATTATAATAGATTCCCGCAGAATTTCTTCCTATCTGGCACAGACACCATTTAATTCACGAACAAGGAACTTTGAACTATTCATAGGAGTTCGAGATCGGAAAACTGGGCTAAATATCCTGTGGTCAATCTTCCATGAATACGGACATCTGATACAAGATAGACCTACCGGAGAAGAATTGATAGAAGGAACAAATGCTAAGTACCTCCGTGAGATTGATGCATGGGACAAAGCCCAAAAAAGGGTACTAGAATTTGATAATCTAATCCCGTATTTCGATAATTTCAAGATCTATCGATCAACCTGCACGTCGAGCTACAAGGTTGAACAATGAATACACGGTATGATTAAGAGCTGAGTCCATATTTTTTCAAAACGGTAATTGTACACTTCACAAAATCCTCCATTGTATATTTTCTGCCGAGCTTTGTGTTATCGGCAGTAACCTGTCCAAGGATTTCATCTTTGATCGCACTATCCATAGTTCCCCTTATACCAAATTTATTGTGAACTTTATTGAGCAGGTTGTCATACACCTTTAATCTGATAGTCTTGTAAAATTCAACGAAGTTACCCATGGTGGAACCAAAGGCTCCCTCAGATAGCCCCCGTACCGATTCGCCCTGGCTAAAGCTATTGAAAGAGGCATCATTGATCTTCTCAAAACCGAAGAACAACTGGTTGCTATTTTTCTTGTGCTTCGCTTGGAAGTACATCTGTATAACAAATTCATCCACGAGAAATGAATAGGGCTGGGTTTGGTGCGCCATATACAAGAAAGTACCCCTCTTTTTAGAGTACTCAGGGCATCGGTAAACTTTGTAACTCACATTGGACAGCGCATGTTCATGCTTGCCAGCAAATCCCTCATTAGCACTAGTGGGGTCATAATCGTGCAACAGTATGCGCGCAGTTTTTTGATCATTGAACTTAAGGGAAAAGCCGGCATTGGCAGTTATCGATGCCCGCCAAAATATGGAGAGCCAAAACATAAACGCCATTGACGCTTGGTCGGTACTCTGATAAATTCCTTCGGAATTTGTTTTCAATGTCTCTGCATATGCACTTTCGAGAATGGCGAATTTTTTTTCACAGAGTGTACACCACTCATTGTCGACAACCATCTGTGCAATGGCTTTCTCTTCAAGCTCTTCGTCAGTCAACTCTCCGAAGACCTCATCCAGCTTGTCGGGATTTACGCCCCTGCCAAAATGTGTTTCGACATCGTATGCCGTTAGTTTGAAACTGAGCTCCTGATCTCGGCCCTTTGCATTTGCTACATTGAAAATGCGTTTAAGAAGAAAATGGGGTACAATGTGAGAGCCAGTATCGTTAGCTTCTTTTTCAAGACAGAGTGCACAATTTTTCATTTCTAAACATGTAAAATTCTGATGATTTCTACAATTAATATATCGAGATTCGCTCGAAAATCCACCTGTTGTTCATTTGGAAGCGATTCCTTTCGTCTGATAGTATGATGGGTGTAGCTGTCCGCAATGCTACGCAAAGACTCATGAAGACTATTCACGTTTTTCCGAAAGGAAGAATTTGATCCGTTGGCAATGACCTGTTCAAACTTTGTAAATGCGCCAAATATCGGCGGAACGTGGTTGATAATGCTTCGTCCAATAAGACCGACAGAATAAAAATTTTCCTTTTTCCAGTTATCGTTCAGCTCTTCACACAACCGGATTAATTTTCCAAGGTCGAACGAAGAAGACTTTATTGTCGACAATTCTTCAATCCTTGATGGGTTGACGTAAAAATCATCCCGATCTTGCTTTCTTTTTAAGGCAATGTTTTTTTCGTAGCCAAAGCTCTGATCTTCGACGAATTCAGAAGTAACCTCGGCCCCAAAGGTTTTCATGGTTTCCGGATCCATTTGCGGTTCAAGCCCAAAGCTGGTATTGGATTCTATCCAGCTTTCCAATTTTTCAGCAGAATGGCCATCCCGATTTTCAAAAAATGCGATTCTGTAAATCCTTTTAAACCCATATTCGACATAATTCAAAGTAAAAGTAGTTTCTCCCTGCTTATATACATTTGCTATTTTCTCTGCCTGTTGTAAAGTTATATCCAGAAAACTGGTTTCCCCATTGTTAGATTGAATGTAGACGTTATAGTTCATATCTGATTATTTTCCATGCAAATTAGTTATAATAAAATTAACCTCTTTGCAAACAGATAAACCAGATTAATACTTTGCTAAGAATTTTCAAACATAGAGATCACCTCTCTTTCGGCTGCCCTCCAAAGTCGTACAGCCAGCACCGTATAGGTTAGCACCACTATGATTTTTAACACCCAACTGATGCTTCAACATTAATTATAGTGTTGTAAATTATGATCTTTAATAATAAGAATATTGTATTAACCAGATTTCGAAAAAATCAAGGATCATACCCAAACTAATTAATATAGATAGTATATACGGGTCGTTGGGATGATGCCAAAATTGCTAAAATGAAATCCGCAATATTAGTATTCCCACGGTAACCAACATGTGTTACTATTTTGATCAGATCTAGAGTAGAATTATTGTTTTTCTATTAAAAAATCTCAAGTTTAACAGAAAAACTTGACAAACTTATAGAGTAGAAGATTATGAGTCTGCTAGTCTAAATATACGAAAAAAATACGCATTTCACATACTTAAAGGCCGATTTTACGGCTTTTTTAAAAATCTGAAAATATTACCCTGTTACATATCTGTTACAGTTTTAACAATATTCTTCTTCATATTTTGACTCTACGCTTCTAAATAACTCAGCATCTGCATCCCTATATAATTGAACAACGTTTAATTGTACTTCATCCACTATCTTCCAATCCCTCTCGATATAGATGTCTACCATACGGCTTGTCATATCAACATGGTTCATTGCCAACAAAACATCGTCCTTGCTCATTCTACATGAATTCCTAGCGAGATTTGCAAAGGTATAACGTGCCCAATAAAAAGTTACGCCATTCAGCCCGGTCATTTTACAGATTTCTCTCATTCCCTTGCTCAGAGCAGAATCGAGCGTCCTATAGGTAGAATAACGTTTTTGAAGTTTGCCGATATATTTTTTCAACAAAGGTTCGGCTTCCTCTATTATTTTTATGCTGATGAAAGCATCATCCCTTCTTTTTCTTTTGGTTTTTGTTCTATTATAATCTATGCGACCGTCTCTAATATTATCTTTCGTACAATTGTAAAGATCCACCGCATTCATTCCACAGGTAAGAAAGGAAAGTATATAAAGCTCCTTTGCAAGCTCTGCCCGGCTTCCAGGTTCTGTTATGCAATTTCTAATTCGCAGTATCTCTACAATCGAATTATTCTTTTTCTTTGCTAAAGGAGCCGGTCCAAGTTTATATTTTTTAAATGGATAGTGTTTGATTCGGTTGAACTCTAAATCTTCATTATTATAAAAATCTCTGGCTTCATTGAACAATGTCCGTAAATCTCTCATATGATTGTGAAGACCAATTTCACTCATAGGTGGTCTAATGATTACAACCGTTTTCCCTAATTGATTTATCCTCGCCATTTTCCTTTCTGATTTCAAATAACGTTCGTAAATAAATAGCATGGCCGAGTTAATCTCTGTGACAGAAACAGTCTCTCGCCCGAAGTAGTCTACCAGGCTATTTCTAATTCTACTATGGTTATGTGCAGTGCCCTCACGTTCTTCCAATTTCGTTCTTTGAATATGGTCGTCGCAAAACGCAATAAAATTGATATCTGCATCTTTATCTCTAAGATAATCTCGCAATGCTTCAGAACTAAACGAATTAAGTTTGCTACCTAATTCACTAACTGTTCTCCGGTAATCTATTAGCTGTCTTTCAACAATATCAGCGATAAACTTATCCTTTATCTTTAATTTTGATGTTAGCTGTTTACCAACCAGATAGTGGTTGGTGTTAATGTACCTTCTCTGAGCTTTGTGGAAAATACAGACTTTTACATTGTAAGTTCCATCAGCTTTTTTGTGATGCTTGTAAATCCTTGCACTTATTGTTGCCATAATTTTATTATGCACACATCGGGTTGACTACAATGATTGGTTACACATATGAATGGTGTGCTTACTTCACATGGAATAATTAATCCAATCATTTTTATCTATCATTTTTCGTTAATCTTATTTTCCTCAATTAGAAGTTTGATTACCTTTTCCTGTAGTTCATCAATAATGCTCCAATCTTTGTCTACATAGATGTCAGTAATTCTTCTTTCCTGATCTACGTGGTTCAATGCAAGCGCCACGTCATCCTTACTCATCCTACACTTGTTACGCGCTAAATTGCCAACGGTATGACGGGCCCAATAATAAGTGATTCCCTTGATATTTAATTGCTTACACAACTCTCTCATTCCTGCACTTAAAGCCTTGTTCAAACTCCCAATATTGCTATATCGTTGACAAAGAGATCCTAGGTATTTATTTATAAGAGGTTTAGCCTGGGCTACAATCTTTATACTAATGAAAGCGTTGTCCTTCCTTTTATTTTTGGTTTTTGAACGGTTGTACTCCAATCTTGCCCCAACAATATTGGACTTGTCTGCTTTAAAAGCATCTACAGCATTGATACCACACATATAAAAAGACAGCATGAATAAATCTCTGGCCAATTCAGCTCTGCTTCCTGGTAAGGGGCTGCTATCCCGGATTAGCTTTAATGTCTCTATGTCGGTGTTACGTTTACGGGTCAGGGGTGCTTCAACGATTTTATACTCATCAAAAGGATAGTGCTCAATCCTTAGTAATCCCAAACTTTTTCTATTGTATTTTTTGCGAGCATAGTTGAAAAGCCCCCTTAAATCCCTCATATAATTATGCACACTGGCATCTTTTAAGGGATGCTGAAAAGTTGAGATTGACTTTTGAAACTGGTTCAATCTGGTTATTACCCTCTTTGATCTGAGGTGATGCTCCCAGTCACCAAGCATATCGCAGTTGATTTCCTCGATGAATATCTTCTCCTTACCAAAAAAATCTACAAGGCTGTTCTTTACTGTTCGATAATTGGCAGCACTCTTACCTCTACCATTTTCTTCCAGATAAGCTATAAACTCAGTGCAGAAAGCTATAAAATCAATCCTTTCATCAGTCTTAGTCAGATACTTTTTGAGTTCATCAGCACTAAAGAGATGAAGCTTTGGGCCAAGGTTGCTAATGGCCAATCTATAGCTATCCAATTCGGAATTGACCAGTGTTTTAACAAACTGATCTTTGATTAAGAACTCCCGCTTGTTTTCGGGATGTCTTTTTAACTGTTTGTCGCAGAGAAAGTGTGTCGTTTCAATAAACCTCTGCTGGTTTTTGTGGTAAATTCTGATCTTTACATTGCACGTACCATCATTTTTGTAATGGTGAACGTAGATTTTTGCATCAACTGTTGCCATTTTAACTTGAAAAAAATTGCGTTTACGGATACCGGAAGTCCTAAATCGCGGGATTTTCTTTGTTAAATATTTGTAAAAGTCATAGGTTAAATTCGACAGTTTTTCCTGTAAAACTTAACATGATTTGGCTATTGAAAAGACAAAATGGAGGTAGGAAACTTCCTATTATGGAAATAAAAAACCCCATTCTATTAGCTAGAAATGGGGTTTTTATGTGATTTTCGGAATCGAAAATCTTTGCTCCCTCTGCTGGGCTCGAACCAGCGACCCTCTGATTAACAGTCAGAGGCCCAGCATTTGGGCTTTCATCTCATCGACATCGGCACATAGGCGTCCCCGTCATCTATCCGCTTGTTGACCATGCGGGCCATTTCGTCCAGAAACCTCGTCTTCGACATCGATTTTCGCCTCTTGATCTCGGTAAACCTCCTGAAATACCTGGAGAGGTTGATCTGGAAGCACTGTTCGAACACCTCCATCAGGTCCGACAGGTCAACCTCCCCATCGTTCACCTGCCTGCAGTCGAATATCCCGTAGACCAGCTCGATCAGGTTGCAGCTGTCCCCCGTCCAGCGGAGCTCCCTCCCCTTTTTCGACCGCACGGCTCCCGTCCCCGCCAGCACCGGCACCTCTACCTCCGACACCACGATTTCCCGCAACCTTTCCAGCGCGATGAACTTGGAGAACAGGTAATCCCCCAGCGTAGCGAACGCGGGATCCAGGTCCGGCACGTCCGCCCCCACCATCCCCGAGGGAACCGCTCCGCGCACAAAATATACATTGTCCAGCTCGGTTGCCCCCATCCTGTAATACGCATACAAAAAGCCGTGCTGGGCAAAGAACCTATCGATATAGTCCAGCTGCCCAGTATAAAAGCGCTCCCTGGCCTTTCCCTTCCTCACCGGGCGGAGCGCCTCAAGCCCGTAGCGCTCTGCCGAGAGCACCAGCAACGCATAAAACCTCGGCTTTACCGACTTGAAGAACACGATCTCCTCCTCGACAGAAGCAAATCCCCCTTCCTCCACCATTCCCCTCAGCCTTGCCAGCGATCCCCGGACAGCATCCAGCTCCCCCCGCATCCGCTCCAGCGGCGGGAGTTCCACTAATTTTTCCATTTCCCTTTCGAGCTTTGAAAAAAGCTCCGCGTACCTTTTTTCCATAACCTTTAGATTTAAATCAACCCTTGGACAATAACCGCAGAACAGCTTCCCGACATCCCGGACAGGGCAACCGTCCCAGCGGGAGGCGTTAAAAGAGCCGGAAGTCCCCGAAAACGAAAAACTAAAAAGGGGATACACAATAAATCACCCGTCGCTCCGTTAAAATCCCAGTACCTTCCGACAGGACAATATTAATCAGGTAAATGTACTGAAGGGTTGATTTGAGACACAATCGACAACGCATGCAAAAACAAGCGACACCAGAAGCCGATCTGCTCGAGACTTTAAGCTTCATTGTACCACTTCCCGCCCCTATGCAGAACAGGGTCAACCAGGAGGTCATTACCGAAACATTTGGCCGGAAACATATACTCCTAAGGCCAGGCGAAATTTCCAGAAGACTTTACTTTATCCGGAGCGGATTCCTTAGGGCCTATTTCATAGACGATAACGGAAAAGAATGCACCACCTGGTTTATGGGAAATGGGGATCTGATGATCTCGGTCTATAGTTTTTTTACCCAAAGACCCGCATATGAGTACATCGAGGTGCTCCAGGACTGCAAACTGCAGTCGCTGAGCTGGAACCAGCTCAATGCCTACTATGCAGACTTTCCACAGGGCAATCTACTAGGCCGGATCGTCACACAGAAGTACTACATCATGAGCGAGGAGCGGGCGATATTTCTGCGGACGCATACCCCCTATCTCCGCTATGATCTTTTGCTCGAACAGCACCCCGATATCGACCAGAAGACCAGCCAGAACAACATCGCCTCCTACCTTGGAATCAGCAGGGAAACCCTGAGCCGGATTAGGAGAAAAAAACTTCAGATGCGTCACCAGACACAAAAACCCGAAAATCCAGCATCCGTTTTAAGCTAAAACTAGTTTGACATGAACACAAAACTAAAAATACTGCTGACCATGATCTGCATGCTAACGGCCTGCAGGAAAGAACATGTAAGCCAAAACCTTGAGCAACCAAAAACCCCCTTTCCAATCACGCTGACCATGGAAGACGCCAAGGCCTATCTCTCGGATCTTCCAGAAAGCAGTACTCAGACTTTGGCCGGAACCGGTGTCGACTGGGCAAAGGCCCGGGCGGAAGCAGAAGGCAAGGGCAATAAGTGGGTTATTCGACTAGAAGGACAGCCAAGGTACCAAAACTACAAACAGGGCTATCGGGAACTGGTGATGCTCAGAGATCATAAGACCGGAATAATAGAAGCGAGGATCCTTGAAATCATTCCGGACGCCATATATCTGCAGCGGAACAGAAAGATCACGGCGAAAACCTTCACCGGACGGGTATTCGAATACAGCCTAGATTACCGCCTGCTTGGAGGAAGACTATTCGGTGATGGAAAACAGGTCGGGATTATAAAAGCCATCTTCTCGAACGAACACCGTAACTTAACCGAAAAGCTGGGACAGTCAAAGCCTTTACATATCGGGATCCAGGGAAAAATCATGACCATAATCGAAACCTGCATCTGGGCACAGGAAAGTTATGTAGATGCTCAGGGAGAACTGACCATCCACGCCACAGAAATCTGTTCCGAAATTTATTTTGATGACGGGGCCGGATATTACGGTGGCATCGGTGGGGGCGGATCTTCAGATGCACCATCTCCCGGAGAAGGCGGTGGTGGCGGAGGCGGAACTTCAAACCCCTCTCCTCCACCCCCATCAAACCTGCCGGGGGAGGACAAGAATACGGTCGATCCAAAAGAGATGATGGCCTGCTTTTCGAAGATATCCAGTCCAAACGCTGCCTTTGTCGTCAGGGTATATGTAATTGAGCCCCTTCCCGGCACTTCCTTTAATGTTGGCCAAAACAGTTTTGGCCATGTGGCCATCTCTTTGAGCAAAACCAGTGGAGGCACCACAATTACCCAGACCATCGGATTTTACCCTACAGGAACGGGCCTGGGTAAATTGTCATCCAAATCGCGGATAGTTGATAATGGTGATTTTGAATATAATATTGGAGCTACATACTATGTGAATGAAGAAAATTTTCAGAAAGTAATCAACTTTATAGGTAGTCCACCGGAAAACTATCATTTTGCAGACTACAACTGTGCGGCATTCGTTTATCAAGCAGGACAGGCAGGAGGCATCCCAATCCCAGACCCAACAACCCAGATCGGACTCGGAGGTGCAGGAGGCTCGGGATTTGCGAGGACACCAGCAGGTATGGCAAGCGCTTTGAGGGATCAGAAGGCAAATAACCCCACATCCGATATTAATGAAGCCGGAGGAAGGATTCCGGGAAGCAATGGACCATGTAAATAGAAAATAATGAAAATGAAAGCAAAAATTTGGATAACACTCGTGAGTATAATCTTCATTAGTAATTTACCTCCAATCAATTATTTTCTCCAGGAAAATTATAATTACCAAAATAAGGATGGCAGTTTTAGATATACTGAAGAGCCAGGTAAGGGATTAAGTTATGATGTAGGAAGAATAAGGTTTGAACGATTTAAGAGATTGAATCCGAATAAGGATCAGATTCTTTACCGAAGTTTCAAATTAAAACCGTGGAGATTCTGGGAATGGTATAAAATGCTAGCAAATTATCAAAGATTCACTCTTCCACATTTGTATTGAAGATAATAAAGACAGAAAAAATTAACCATATATCTGAGTAAAATATGCAATTCTAAATTAAATTAGATGTTTACAAATGAACGTACTATTTTGAAGTAATTACCTCTTTCCCGGCTTTGGTTGTATAATATCGTTGATTTGGGGTGTTTGGACTTTCTGGAAATTGCATAACAAGCCAATTATTATTTAATAGCAACTGGAAAATCATAAGGAAATTTGCTGTCTTGTCTGCCAACTTAAGATGCCCTATAATTTCGCGCTTTTTATTCGGCACAAGACAAAAAAATAATATTTTGAAAATTCGTTCAATTTCTCCTATAGTTAAGTTTCTCTCAAATTCAGCTCCATTCAACCTAGACACTTGGGTTCTGACTTGGGATTCCATAAGAGATAGTCTGTTGCTGCTATACCTTAGCTCCTCAGATTTGACACCTAAAATATCTATAGAGAATACATCTTCAATTTGCTTATTTAACCCACGGAAAACTTTTAAAAGGTTACTGAGTTTTATATCAGTTTCTCCTCTTTCATATTCACGATATTGAGATTCAGCCATATCAATGAACACTGCAAAGCTTCCTGCGCTTTTAAATCCGGCTTTCAGCCTTTCCGCTTTCAGGTAGTTACCCAAAAGTTTTTGAAAATAAGAATAGTCTGTATTTGGATCTAATTCAGATGAATTATTTTTAAAATTATTCATCCCTTAAATACCTAAAATATGGACAGTTAAAACGATACTTAAAAACGCTATTTTAATTTTGACGTTTTAATTTTTATTGTTATTTTTGAATAATAAACAGTATAAAAATATTAATTATAACCAATTTGAATTAGTAAGAACATAAGTTCCTACTCAAATACTATTTAGGTTTTAAATCAAAGATCTCGTTTCCCAAAACCGGCAGTTTAAGAACGCGAGCAACAGATTTGAACCCATATTATAGCACTGTGTTAAAATATGTGTAGTGATACGCCTATATTTGACTAGTCTATAAGTGGGCTCTGTTGTAAGCCGTGTTCAAGCTCCTGCCGGTGCTAGGGTTACGCATGCAGGGCCCCTTATATTTTTGCGCCTAGCAATGCGGAGTATGCAAGTAGCTATGGCAGTGAGAGAATATCAAATCCTTTCGGACACCGAATTATTATTCCAACTAAAAAGCGGAGACCATTCTGCCTACACTGAGATCTACAATCGCTATTTCTACCTGATGTTAATTTTTGCCTGTAAAAAACTAAGTGATGAAGAGCTTGCGAAAGACTTTGTCCAAGATCTATTTACAAACCTATGGAACAAGAGGCAGGCACTTTCCGAAAGCGGGAAGCTCTCTTCCTTTCTCTACATATCTGTTAGAAGCAGAATACTTGATTATTTTGCACATCAAAAGGTAGAAAACAAATACTTAGACTTCCTCAGAAATTACAATACTGGGCATTATGATAAAACCGACCATTTGATAAGAGAAAAGGAATTGAGCAACTATATTAACGAGCAGGTACAGAAACTTCCAAGCAAAATGAGAATTATATTTGAACTCAGCAGAAAAGAAAACCTCAGCCACAGGGAAATAGCGCAGAAACTTGAAACTTCTGAGCACAATGTATCCAAGCAGATCGCAAATGCTTTAAAAGTTTTCCGTACAAAATTAACGTGCTTTTTTGCGGTGATATTTTTCTGAGAAGCATAGCAGATATTTAACAACATAATCTTGATGTTTTTTTTATAATTGCAAAACTTCAGATGATCATCAAAGCCACACCAATGAAGCACAAACCTAAACTTAAGTAATTGGTGAGGTATAGTTATTCTTTTTTAGTTTAATTTTGATCTGAATATTGTGCAATAAATCTCTTGGAGTTGAGAATTAATTACCCAACTTTTATTGCCCAGATCGCCGATAATGCACAGAAAAATACCAGCCCAGGGGCTGGTATTTTATCGTCATACATCAGGGATTAGAAAATAATATTTTTGGACAGATCGATCGTTTGGTTGGCGATGTTGTTGTCAGAGGTTTGCTTGGCAATATCGATGTAATTTTTGACTATGGTCTTGTAAGCACTACTATTGGCCTTTAAGTGGTCTCGGTCCATGCCCTGGGAAACTCTGTTGAGCTCCGTGACCGTCTGCATAGCAGTGGCGATCGGGGCCATCCTTCCTTTATTGATCGCCTCAACAATCTGTTTCAGCTGCTCGGTATCCTCGGCGCCTGCCTTTATGGAGGTGATGGCCTTGGAGATGCCATCCAGGTTCTGGCTGACTTTGTCTATCGGCCCGTCGAAGTTGGTCAGAAAGGTGGAAAAATTATCGCTGACCTGTTCGCTCCTGCTGGTGATCTCCTGTTCCTTCGCCGGCGGGGTTTTCCCAATACCGGAAATGCCGATGTCACCTACATCATAGGAATCCAAAAAATCCGAGAAATTGTCGGTGACTTTTTTAGTGTTTTTCATCTTCAGTCAATTTATCGTTTAACTGCTCTAATTTACCAAATATTATCGGATCTTTCGGAGAAATCCGTATGGTATCTCCACAACTGATAATGGCCTGTTCCAAAAGGCCAATTCCAGTGATCCTACTGAGGAGGATACCAAGGTTCAGGGCTTTTATGTCATTTCCTGTGATGCCTTTTTCAGCTAGGCTCTTAAGGCTCTCGGATAACTGTTTCTGCTCTTCCGGGGCGACATTCTGCATCAGATTGAGGCTTGTTGCGGTCAGGTCGATCGAGGCTTTGGCGAAATCGATATCCTTCATGATCTTGCTGACTTCCTTAATTCTGCAAGCGGACTGCTCCTGGTCGAAGCTGCGTTCGGCCGTATCGAGAAAGATCTCGAGGATCGCGGCCAGACCGATGTTCACGGTTTTACCGGAATCCTTATCGTAGTAACTGAAGAAGGAGCTGCGCAGGACGAACATGGCAGAGAATCCGGCGAGAAGGACCTTGCCCGCATCGGTTGCAGTAAACTCGCCGAAGGTAAGCTTGAACTTGACGATAAAATAATAGGTCAGGCAGGAGGTTAGTCCGTTGATGATCAAGTAGGTCCAGGAGCTCCCGGAGCTCAGGATCAGGCGAATGATGCGGTAGTGGCTCAGCAGTTCCGACAGGGCCAGGAAAAGACCGAGAACGGCTACCCAGATGTAGTTATAGTCCATTGGATGTGGGTTTGATGTTGGTTTAAAAGTCTATGGAAAATCCCCCGCCCAGTACAAATCCCTTGTCGAAGTTCGGGGGCAGTTCGCCCTGGGTATATTTGACAGCGATCTTGGTGACTGCCTTTTCGCCCAGGTTGATGTTGATCCGGCGCTCGAGGCGGATCATGTAAAAATAGTTCCATGCCTTACCTGCGTTTTTGAGCAGGAGCCTCTTGTCAAGGTCGTAGTAGGAGTCGATCAGGAAGGCAATACGCTCTTTTCCGGAAATGATGCCGGTCTCCCACTCAGCTTTCAGGTTGAGGCGGTTCATGAACTTGTCCTCCCCAAGAAGGGGTGCCAGGCTGGTCCTGTTCACCCCTGTAACATAGTCATAACCTACGGACATCTGAAGCTGGCGGGGATTGTTGTTTTCCCCTGCCCTGAACAGTCCAAAGGGATAGTCGAGAATGGCACTGAGGTAGGAAGTGGACAGGGATATTTCCGGGCCGATGGCAAAGTCATAGTTTCGGAAATCCTGAGTGGTTTCGTGCTTGGCGTGCAGGTTGACGTTAAACCAAAAGGGCGAATAGACCTGCGCCGCCCTTTCTGAGGATTCATTCTTCAGGGGATCTAATTTGGGATCGGGATTTTCGGGACTGTCCGCCTCAACTACAGGCGCGCCCTCTTTGCCCCTGACCATAACCAATGGAAAGCCTTCGAACTTAAATTCTGAAATCATGCTGTTGTTCTGGTTTTTGTCGCCCGCTACGGTAACAAAGCCCTTGCTTCCGACAGAGAAGTTGATCAGTCTGTACTTTTTTTTGTCGGTTGTTTCCTCAAGCTTCTTATCCAGCTGGAAGTCGTAGTCGATACCGAAGGATCCCTTCGCGGGGTCTATTATCTTCAAGTCCAACTGAAGGTTCTTGCTGTCAAAGAATTTATACGTGCTGCTTTCGCTGACCACTCCCTTTTTGGATGGCGTGGTTTCTGTTTTGGTTGCGCTCTGGGCGAGGGCGGCAGTGCCAATAACGAGCGCAGAGAGGGTTAAGATGGTTCCTTTCATGATGTTTTAGTTGAAGATTGCAGTGTCTGCCCAGATATTGATGACTTGCTGATTGGTCTGGTCTTCCTTGTTCAGTTCGTCAATGATCTGTTTCATGGTAAGTTGGACATTATAAAGGGCGAGAACGGCGGTATAGGCATAGGCAAAATGTTGCTTGGAAGCTTTTTTTGTCTGCGCTGTTAAGCCCCAATGCATATCGCTAACTTTGGCATCCAGAAAAGGCTGCCAGTCTTCAAATGGGTTTATGTCATCCTTGGGATTGTCCGAAACACCAAAATAGGTGCGTTTGATAAAGCGCCTGCGCTTCTCGGTAATTTCTTCTTTCGTCATGCTGTCTGGTATTTCAGGTAAAAATTTTGATTAAAGATATATCGTAACAAACTGAAAATCAATACTTAAAAATAAGTATATTCTTAAAAGCTATTTTAGGAGAGAGCGAATTCAGTGATCCGGGATGCCTTTCATAAATGCGACCGGTCCTGGATGCAAACTTTCCTGATTATATATTGAAAGAAATACCCGCCGACCAGATAAACCGCGGATCTCTCTGATATTCCGATGCCCTCTCTCGTTTTTTGTCCTTTATTGGAGCAATGCCTTAGCGATGATTCAGGTGGCTCGGGGCGGCCTTCCCGCCGTAGGATATTCAAGTGAAGAGTATATCCAAGCATTTCTTCGGATATTGAAGTTTTTTCAAATTAATCTTACTACTCTCCCTTTGCTAATCGTACCAGTTCAAATCAATTCGCTGAAATGGACAATAAACAAGCTTGGGACCTTTTAAAGAAGTACAATTCCGGCCAATGCACCGAAGCAGAAAAAGCACTGATCGAAAAGTCCTTTTATGAGTTCAATGAGCAGGACATAGAAATTTCTTTTGTCAAGCTTAAAAACCTGAAGAGAGAGATTTTTAAACAATTGCCTAGGCCGGATAAAAAGATTAATAGATTAAAGGTTTCGATATTAATATCCGCTACGGCCGCAGCCATTGTGTTAGCTCTCTATATTTTTGTCCCAACCAAAACGAACAGTTCCGAAACAAGTCTGGAACTGGCCAAAAGGATTTACCCTATTGGCAATGCCGCACAGATTTACCGGTCCAACGGGCAGATTATCCATCTTGATAAAAAAATGGGCGGGGTGAAGATCAGTGATTCATCTTTGGCATACACAGACGGATCCGGGATTAGGCAACTGGATTCCAATGAACAGCAAACCATATCTACACCTCGAGGTGGAGAGTATAAGATCGTGTTGTCCGACGGCACCAAAGTCAGGCTTAACGCCGCCACCGTCCTACAGTATCCAGCCAGTTTTAGAGAGAAAACTGAACGGAAAGTAAGGCTTGTGAGCGGCGAGGCCTACTTTGAAGTCGCCAGGGACAAAAAACACCCTTTTATTGTCAGCACTTCGAGCCAGAGACTCACAGTTCTTGGAACCCATTTCAGTATTAACGCCTATGCGCAAGCAGTGAAGACCACGCTTCTGGAAGGGTCGGTAAAACTGAACTTAGTGGCTAAAACGGATTCCATAAAGCTGCGTCCCGGAGAGCAGTCGATCATCACCGGCAACAGATTCCAAAAAACCAGTGCAGATCTGGACATCGAGACCGCATGGATAAACGGAAAGATAAAATTCAGGGATGCCGGACTGCAGTCTATTTTGGCTGAGGCGGAACGGTGGTACAATATAAAAGTGGTTTACGAGGACAAAATACCAGACATCCGTTTAACAGGCGGCATTTCCAGAAAGTCGAGCCTTAACACACTTTTGAAACTGCTTCAGATGAGCGGAGTAGATTTCACCCTCAGTGAAGTTTCCGGAACAAACACATTAACCATAAAACCTTGGACACGCAAATCCACTTACCACTAACCCTAAGCTGCCTATGTAGAAAACCTAAGTTTAATTTTAGTTAATGATCCCAGATAAAAAAAAGCCGGAGGTGTTTTCGTAGGACACCACCGGCAAAGTCTGGTTCATTGATATCAAGCACTAACTGGACATTTTAACCAAACTAAACAAAAGTATGATTTTTTATCAACTGACAAGAAACCGCGACCAAAAACATTCCTGTCTCCCTTTACACAACCCTCCCGACCATATTTTCTGGAGATATTTAAATTACATTTTCAGCAAGGGCCATCTTTTATTGCTGCTGAGCATATTCTCTATACAGGCCGCCGATGGCCAGACCATTACCATCAAAGCGAAAAAATCGACCTTACGGTCCATTATGAACAGCATCGAGGTGCAGAGCGGTTACGACTTCTGGTACAACAAGAATACCATTACCGAACTGGAGAAGATTACTGTGGACATTGAGAGCCAGTCCCTAAACTCGGTATTGAATACGCTTTTTACACCGCGAAGAGTGAGTTTTGAACTTGTAGACAAGACGATATTCCTGAAACCCAGAGCGGACAAAAATCCATTCCGGACAAATGATGAAAACATCAGGAGGATACCGGTGGAAGGCTCGGTTAGAGATGAGCAGGGCAAGCCGATACCAAAAGCCACAATAGGCCTGAAGGGCACCAATATCTTTGGCATAGCGGGCGATTCCGGGGAGTTTAGTATGAATGTTCCGGAGAACAGCACGCTGGTCATAAGTTCGCTGGGCTATAGGCCAGAAGAAGTCGTAATACCATCTGGCCACCGGGGCGCGATCAACATTGTTTTACGTGTTATGGAAAGGTTGCTTGATGATGTTGAAATTGTCTCGACCGGATACCAGAACCTGCCAAGGGAAAGAGCGACGGGAAGTTTCACGCAGATCGACCACAATCTGCTCAATAGGAACGGAACCACAGCCAATATTCTCGACCGGATCGACGGCATCTCGAGCGGGGTTATCTTTAACAACAACGGCGCAAAGCAGTTCAGACAGAGCGAGCTTGAAGTAAGAGGCCGATCGACGCTCTTTTCAAATGCAGCTCCACTTATCGTGCTCGACAATTTCCCATATGACGGGGATCCCGCCAACATCAATCCGAACGACATCGAGAGTATTTCCATACTTAAGGATGCCGCGGCGGCTTCGGCCTGGGGAGCCAGGAGCGGCAACGGGGTCATTGTGATCACCACAAAAAAGGGGCGACTGAACAGTGCCCCACAGATCAGCATCAATTCTGCTGTTACCGTTGGGCAGAAACCCGATCTTTTCTATCCGCCGCAGCTGGGCACTTCACAGTTCATTGAGGTCCAGCAGTTTCTATTTGACAAAGGGGCCTACAATACAATCATCAATAACGGATACGGTGCACTGTCCCCCGCTGTAGATATCATGCTCGCGCGGCGTAACGGATCGATCAGCGAACAGCAGCAGCACGAACGGCTGGATCAGTTGAGAAGCTACGATGTCCGGGAACAGCTTCTTGAATACTATTATGTCCATCCCGTACAACAGCTGTACCAGGGGAGCATAAGTGGCGGAACAGATTCGCAAAAATATTTTGTTTCTGTGGGCTACAATAAAAACCTGGGAAATGTGGCAAACAGTGAATATAACCGGAAGACACTAAACGCCAGCAACACCTACCTGTTCCTAAAAAACAGACTCGAGCTCTTCACCAATATCATGTATACCGGCTCGGGCTCCAAAAACGGACCTGCGCTTTCGGCCAGCTTTCCATATACGCAGTTTGCAGATGCCTCCGGCAATTCCCTGGCAGTTGACCGTGACCTTCGGTTTTCCTATGCCGGCACGGCGGGAGACGGTAAGCTTCTAAACTGGCTTTACAGACCGCTGGACGAACTGAGAAACGGCTATGGAACTGCGAAAAACGATCTGGCGAGTTACCGGCTGAACGTCTCGCTGGGCTATGATATCTTCAAGGGCCTGAGGGCATCCCTGCTTTATGGTTATGAAAAAAGCAGTACCGATATCAATACACTCAACGAGCTGGATTCCTATTATACACGCAACCAGATCAACAGGGTTACGCAGATCAGCCAGACTACCGGAGCAGTCGCTTATCCCCTACCCATTGGAGGAATACTCTTCAACAGTTCCAGCAACCTTAAATCCCAGAACGGGAGGGCCCAGATCAGTTACAGCGGCACTTTCAAAAAACATTCGATAAACACGCTTGCGGGCCTGGAGATCAGGGACCAGTCCACAAACTCCGCCACTACAACACTGTTCGGTTACAATCCGGAAAACCTGACCAATCAGAACGGCGCGGTCAACTATCTGGCGGACCTTCCCCTCTTTTACAATCCCTCCGCTACGGTCAGGCTCAATCCCAATCAGAGCCAGGGAGGTTTTGTAAACCGTTTTTTCTCCTATTATTTCAACGGCTCCTATGTATATGACCAAAGATATATCTTCTCACTGAGCGCCAGACGGGACGAGTCAAATCTGTTCGGGGTTGCAACAAACCAGAAAGGCGTTCCCCTATGGAGCGCAGGCCTGGCATGGAACGTCAATAAGGAAAAATTCTATGCACTGAAATGGCTTCCGACCCTGAAGCTGAGGGGAACGTTCGGATATACCGGGAACGTGAACAATACCGTTTCGGCATACCTTACCTCGAGCACGACTGTGCTCAACGACTACAACGGGAATTACGGTACGATCATCAATCCCCCAAACCCAAATCTGCGCTGGGAAAAAACGGGCAACATCAATTTTGGCCTGGACTTCGGCAGCATAGGGAACCGCATTTCGGGAAGCATCGACTACTGGCAAAAAGAAGGGATCGATCTAATCGGAAACAGCCCGCTTGCCCCGCAGACGGGCATCGTGCTTTACACCGGAAACTCGGCCAATACCAGAACAAAGGGCATCGATATCCAGATCACTACCGTCAATATTGACGGTGCGCTCGAATGGTCCACCACGCTGCTTTACAATGTGAACAGGAGCCGGGTGACGGATTACAAGGTGAGCAATGGCACGAATCTGAACGTGGTGTCCTCAAACTACAACAATCCGTTGGAAGGCTATCCGTTTTATGCCCTTTTCAGCTTTAAGTACGAAGGACTTGACAATACCGGAAGTCCCCGGGGTATCCTCAACCAGCAGGTTTCTACCAACTACAGTGGCATCATGAACTCGGTAAACAGGGATGAACTGATCTATCACGGATCGGCCGCTCCGACAACTTTCGGGAGCCTTAGAAATACCTTCACCTTTAAGGATTTTGATCTGTCCTTCAATATCCTCTTTAAATTAAACTATTATTTCCGACGCGGTTCCCTGAATAATTCATCGCTCTATACCACGGGAAACAGCTATCAGATGGCCGATTACGAAAACCGGTGGCAGGCGCCCGGAGATGAGCAGCGTACCAATGTTCCCGCGCTGATCTACCCCGCACAGGTCAACCGTACAAACCTTTATACCTATTCCGAGGTACTCATCGAGAAAGCAGACCACTTCAGGTTTCAGGACCTGCGCCTGGGCTATAACCTCAGGTCCAGAAATCTGCTTCCCTTAAGAAACCTGACCGTGTTCGCCTACCTGAGCAACCTAGGCATCATATGGAGGGCAAACAGATACAATATCGATCCCGATAATCCGGCAGGGTTGCCTGCGGTGAAAACATTTGCCATAGGCCTTAAGGCGGACCTCTAACTTAAACCGACTATAAGATGAAAAATAAAAAAATATTTGCACTGGTGCTTTCGGTCATGACATTTGCCCTATCCTGTACCAAATCAGATTTTCTGGATGCCAAACCCAACAAGTCCATTCTGATCGCAAACACGATCGAGGATTTCAGGAACCTGATGGAAAACACGAGCATTGTCAATGTTACCGGAGGTGCCCTGGCGCAGATGAGCGGTGATGAATATGTCATCACGAGCTATGCGGAATGGCAGGGCCTTTCGACCAGTACACAAAAGAACGCCTATATCTGGGCGCCTGACCTATATGCGGGAGAGAATACCATACAGGACTGGAACGTACCCTATAAAACCGTGTTCTACGCAAATGCGGTTCTGGACGGCCTTGAAAAGTCGGCCGAAGGGCAGACAGCGGGGGCACAATCCCTCAAGGGCCGGGCACTGTTCGTGCGGGCAAATGCGTTTTACGATCTGGCCAGAAATTTCTGCAAGGCCTACGACCCGGTCACGGCAGATACTGACCCGGGCGTACCCTTAAAACTGACATCGGCGGTCGAAAATACCGAATCCAGATCATCCCTTAAGCAGACCTATGACAGGATTGTTGCCGATCTGAACGCAGCGGAGACACTATTGCCCCCTGAGCGCCAGCCTGCAAACCTGAACCGGCCATCGAAGATTGCGGTTTACGCATTAATGTCGAGGATATTTCTGGAAATGAGAAGATATGGAGAGGCGGAGCAATATGCGGACAGGTGCATGAGCCTTTACAGCACGCTCATTGACTACAGTACGCTGAACAGGACCGCGACTTCGCCCTTTAATACGGGGAACGAGGAAGTGATCTACAATACACTTCAGGCGACCTTTGCCTTTGAACTGACAGGCGCGAGCAATAACTCCGTTGCGAAGATCAGTCCCGAAGTGATCGGGCTATATGCCCCCAACGACCTGCGCCTGCAGATATTTTTCACGCTCAACGCCGCAAACGGCACCTACACCAAAAAAAGAGGATATTATGGACTTTACAGCTATCCCTTCACCGGCCTTGCAACCGACGAGGTGTACCTGATCAAGGCGGAGTGTTCCGCCCGACGCGGGGACATTGCCAGTGCGATGTCTAGGCTAAACCAGCTGGCCAGCAAGCGCTGGAACCCGGGTGCGACCAGTCCGGCAAGGCCATATGTCGATCTGACCGCCAGTACGCCCGGAGAGGCATTGCAGAAGGTGCTCACGGAAAGGCGCAAGGAACTGGTGTGGAGAGGCATGCGGTGGCATGACCTGAAACGCCTGAATATGGAAGGTGCCGGTATTGCGCTATCGCGCACCCTCAACGGTATCACTTACACCCTGCCTGCCAACGATGCCAGATGGGTATTTCCGATTCCCTTAGAGGAGATCAGCGCTAGCGGGATTGTACAGAATCCCAGATAGCAGTGCTTTAACCCGCTCCAATACATTCAACTTATAACCAGAGCTAATTTATGAGACATTTTTTAAATTTTTTAACAGCACTTTTACTCACCACGGGCACCACCGCTTACGGGCAGAGCACCGAGAAGAAGGAGTATTTTGCGGAAATGGAAATCATCGTCGAGAATCCCTCGCTGCTCCGGAACGCAACGATCGAGTTTGATGTAAGCAACGGCAACATTTCATCCGATTATCTGTCCAACACGGAGCTCCTGGTCTTCAAAATCAATAGCAGGATAACCAAAATAAAGGTACCGCTTTCGAAAACACTCTGCTATGCAAAGATATCCTTTCAGTCGGAGGGACAAAAGTATATCCCGCTCAACGCCCTGAACAACCTTTTCATTCTCGAGGATAGCGACAACATCAGGTGTTCGCTATCCACAAAAGAGATCATGTTTTCAGGCGAGGGAAGCGAAAAGTACCGTTACCTCATCGAGGCCAGCAATAAATCGATCGATCCGATTGTTTCCTCCGGAAAAGCGCTGAATTATTTCCATGCCCATGACTACGAAAAATTCATTTATGAAAAAAAGTACCAGATCGACTCCCTGTTTTCGGTTTTAAATGAGAAACTCGATTCGATAAAGCCCCTATTGAGCAGGGATACCTATCAGCTGATCTGGGCTGACAACTGGGCAAGGCAGAACGAGAAATTCCTAAAAAACCTGATCGGGATAACGACAAATATCAACAATCCCGATCCGGAATACTACAGATCGTTTGTCCGGGTTTATCGCGATTTTTTAGAGCATTTCCGTTCCGGAAATTTCAGCCCTGAGATTCTTGAAAAGTCCTACAGTTACTGCGCATTCCTGTATGAAAAAGAAAAATGGGAAATTATCCTTAGGGCCAACCCGAACCTACGCGGGGAAAACCGCATAACCTTTAAAGATCTCACAGAAGCGGTCATTTCCAACAACAGCGGGAGTATCCGGGACAAGACCATGCTGATTGCCTTCAACAAAGAATTCAGGGCAAGACCAGGCGCGAGGGACTGTATCCAGCTGGCCATCGACAGTGCAACAGACAATAAGTACCGGGACGAACTGGAAAAGTTTAAAGCAGCACTTATCGGGTCTGCATTTCCTTTTGCCATGCCGGACAGGAACGGGAAGGTCCACAGACTTGGCGACTTTAAGGGAAAGCTCATCGTTATGGATTTTTGGTTTACAGGCTGCCACCCCTGCATGGAACTGGCCAAGGCCATGAAGCCGATTGTAGAACGTTACAGGTCCAATCCAAAGATTGTCTTTATTACCGTCAGCATTGACGGTCTAAAAAAGAAAGAGGTCTGGCTGACCAGTCTGAAAGAACAGGTATACACTTCGGACCATGAAATCAATCTTCTGGCAGAGGACGGGATCAGGTCGGCGATGATCAGATACTACAACATTATGGCCTACCCGACACTTTTTATCATCTCCAAGAATGGCAAAATGCTGACGACGGCTCCCACACGGCCGTTCCTGAACGATGAGAAAACGAACCGGGAATTCACCAAGGTTATCGAAGACAATCTATAACAAACAGCAACCCCGCAACGCCAAAGCGCGTTTGCGGGGTCTGCAGTTAAAATGGTCCGCCGTACAATGCCGCGTCCGATCCGGACGCCAATTCGATCCACTCATTGTCCAGATAGGTCTGAATCTGGGTAGCGGTGTAGCCGTCCACCGGCTCGGCCGGAATGTTGGCTTTACCGTCCGGTGTCACATGGTAAAAACACTGTCTTACCGCAGGGTCTTCGCAATTGGAAGGCGACGGACTCCCGGTCAGGCCAAACTCCCGGTACTGGTTTGCGACCGGCTGAACCAGATAATCCGCGGTGATCGCACCGGCCTTTACAGCCTTTGGAACGCTCAGTGTTTTAGATATATCTTTAAACGCACTAAACGATACGATCATTGCTACTGCTCCGAAGCCCATGATCATTTTTTTGATGTTGTTCATAATTTAAATTTTAATTTTTGTTATTTATTAAATGATGGTTCTTTCCAGGCGGATGGCTATAATTGAAAGGATTATAAATCCCAAATTAAAAATTAAATGCTCCGTCCAGCTTAAGGTTTCGATGACACCCCCACAGTGACAGGGAAGCTTGCTTGCCCATATCAGTACCGTCAAAATATATACACTAAAAATTAACATCAGCCCCAAAAAAGCCCATAGTCCCTTTCTTGCAGTTTTTGGTATCAGCAAAAGTGCTGCAACAGTCAGCTCGGCTACGGGAACCGACCAGCTGATCAAGAGGGCAAATCTGCCGATCATTCCGACCCTGGCAATACCGTTCATGAACCGCTCGTGGTCCATAAGCTTTTCATATGCCGTATAGGCAAAAAGCGAGGCCAGAACGATATTGATTTGCAACAGGGCCAGTTCCCTTGACTTCTGATTCTGCTTATAAGAGGCAGACATAATTTTTGGTGTTCTCATAACGTCTGATTGGGTATTCATCGAAGTCATGGCATCCGCCATGGGGAGCTATTGGCTCCAAAAATTCAAACAAACTCTTTGTCACGGCACTCCTTTCTGATTTAGGGCCCGGAACCATTACCGAACCGACAGATCAAAATTGGGTATTCAAGAAACGAATAAAGCGCAAATTTGTACACTTTTGATTTTAAAATGTACTCGATTTCAGTTAACCATTATGCAAAAAGCGAATAATAACGGCGGAAACTGATGTCCTTCATTCCCAGAAAGGAGGTGATGTCCTTGTGCTTTGCAACGTTGAAAAGAGCGGCGTGCTCGCGCCGAAACTTCTGGTATTTCTGTTTTCCGGAAAGGTTGAAGAGGTCCTCGTGATGATCAAACCTGGCCTTGTCATAATAGAACCTGAGCTCGTCGATCAGCCGGGCCACTTCTGGAAACGAAGTCTTGAGTGAGAGAATATCTTCCAGCGAAATCTCCAGAAGCACCGTATTCGGAAGCACCTCGATATCGGATATGGCTTCTTTCTGGCTGAAAAAGCCCGGATGGGCAAGGACAAAATCCTCGGGATACCAGAACCATGTGGTATGTGCGTAACCGGAAGTACCGCTGTCCGTCACTTCCCTTAAATAGCCCTCTACGACAAACCAGGCAAACCTTGCCCGTCTTCCCTTTCTCAGGATGTACTCAGCGTGCGGAAACCTGTATTCCTTCAGCAATGGCCTTAGCTTGGAACAAAAGCTGGGGGAAACCCCGCAGAACCGTGTGATGCGGTCTATAACCGCCTGATAGTAAACTTCTGAAATCATCTGGGGCGTGCTGCACTCCCACTTGCAAAAAAAGGGGTCAAGAAGACCCCTCTTCAATACCAATTGCTTCCGACGGCCTGGTAAACTGAAAGTTGAAATGTCCGGTTAATAACTAAACAATTATTTCTTTCCAAAATTCAAAAACCTCCCGTCCTACTGCAAAAGTTTTATGTGAACGACCGCTCCCTTATGCGAATGACCACTAACGCCCTGTGAATGACAGCGCAGACAGGGTATACTTGCTAATTAAAAATACAATTATTATTTTAGCTTTAATACGTGCCCATAAAACAGTTATTATGAAGGAACTAAGATGTATTGTTATAGACGACGAGCCCTATTCGGTTACCCAGATCGAGGAATTGATAACGGCAACGCCGGGCGTGACGCATGAGCAGAGCTTTGATAATGCCTATGATGCGATGACCTATCTGTACCAGAACAAACACATCGACCTGATCCTCTCGGATATAGGGATGCCGTACATAAACGGCATCGAGGCCGCCAGGCTGCTGAAGCCCCACTGCGAATTCCTGATCTTTATAACAGGCCACAGGGATTACGGGGAGGAAAGTTTCGAGGTCGGTGCGGACGGCTACCTGCTCAAGCCGCTGAGAAAGCTCAAGTTCATGGAACAGATCCAGCGGCTGCTGGCCACCAGGATGCCGGTTGCGAACAAAAAAAACGACAGTTTTGTCCTTGTGAAGGGCGGGCTGAAGCACAAATACCTCAGCATACAGTACGATAAGGTAATGTACATCAAGGCCATGTCCAATTACATACAGATATTTTCGGTGGACAAGGTGCTCATCAGCTACCATACAATGAACGACATGGAGAAAACCATTGCGGAAAGAAGCGAGTTCCTGAGAATCAGCAGATCGGAGATCGTCTCCTTTAACCACGTAAAGCAGATCGACGGACACCAGATCCTTTTGGACAACGGCGAGAAGTTCACCGTTACCAGGAGCTATCGGCTGAAGTTTGAGGCGTTTGTCAATAACCGGCTACCCGGTGGTGGGACAGACTGAGCTATCGGTGATGGTAATCGTTGTCGTAACGGAAGTTGTCGGCTCGGTGCTCAAGCCTTTTTTTTCGCGGGAACTTTTAAAAATGAACACAGTTTTTTTTACCGGCGCCAAATGTTTTCTAGTTTTCATAACCATTGAATTAATGGCCAATTCTACCCAGAGGCTAATTTTAAAGCATTTTTATTATCTGAGATGAGGGATATATTATCTGAACGGCCAGAAAGACCTGGCCAAACGCGATGGGTGCATTTTGCCTGTTGGACAGTGTTTATTTTTATCGAGGTCGTAGTCGGAGGCGCGGTCAAGCAGCGCTTCAGCAGCCCGCTGTATTACCTGCTTTTCTACTCCCTAAATATCGGCCTGTTTTACCTGCATGCCCGGATTGTGATGCCATTTTCACGGAGAACCGGACTTGCCGGAATTATACTATTTTCCGCACTGATCATCGTTGAATTTGCCGTATATCTTGCTGGTGCCGTAGCGGTGAGTTTAATTCTCGAGGCGATTCCGGGGGAAAAGAAAACCCCCTATGTTTTCAACTTTGACTATATTATAGTTGTACTTTACCGGGCCCTGTTTTTTCTTGCCTTTGGTACTGGGCTTTATCTGCTCAGGGAGTACTGGAAACGCAGGGAAAGGGAAATGGCACGATCACTTGAGGTCGAAAGACTCCAAAACCAGTTATTGACGGCCCAGAAAGATTATCTGAGGGCGCAGATAAACCCCCATCTGCTTTTCAACACGCTTGACTTCATAAAGGCCGTCTCCAAAAAAAATCCCGAACAGTCAGATGAAGCGATCGACTGTCTATCCGAAATTATGGATTATGCACTGAAGACCAGCCATAAGGATTATATCGCTGTCGAGCGGGAAGTAGAGCAGATCGGGCACATGATCCGTCTGAACATGTTGCGAAGCGACAACCGTCTGCATCTTGAGTTCAAAAAGGAATTTAATACTCACTCCGCGCAGATTATTCCCATTGTCCTTCTGACACTGGTCGAAAATATATTTAAGCATGGCAATCTCCTGGACAAAGACTATCCCGCACTGATCGAACTGACAACAAATCGTGAAAGCCTTATCTTCAGAACCCGAAACCTGATCGGCGACACACCGCCTTCAAGAACGGAGCATACCGGTCTTAAAAACATAAAAGAAAGACTGATGCAGTCTTATCCTGCCGGGCATTTTTTTAGGTCCGGCGCAGAAGAGAATCTTTTTTTTACCGAGCTTCGGGTCAGTTTTTAGAAATCAGCAAAAGTAGCCATAAGCCCCTTCCGGGTTCGATTTATTATTGGGCATCTGGAAAAATCCAAGATACTTTAGTTCGAATGATCACATGTTCTTAATTGACAAAAGAATTCAGACTGAGCGCTTTTAATCACCTTCCCAGGAAGAGCCATGGGTTTTGGAAAAAATAAGGTTCTCCAGGAGATTGATCCCAAATCAGGATTTATTTATTCCTATTACATCTCATAGTTAGCCAGATGGAATAAAGAAAAGGCTTTTTTTTATATATTAGTGGCGACATCATCTCTCTCTATGTGCTTTTCATTTATTCTTCTCTTCGACCTGAAGGACTACCAGACCGGCAACAGTAGACTCGATACACTTGTAGGGGCAATTCTAGCCGCGCTGGCGACGATGCTCTTTATTACAGTTTACAGTTTCGTGCGCACCTCGGCAAGACTTCGCTCCCTTGAGCCTGAGCTGGTTGAAAATTCCAGGGACCATTTCATTGCCAATCATATAGAGGTTTTCAATCAGAACAACTTAAGGACATCCTTCCTCAGACCAGAAGGGAAAGATGATGCCCTTGACGGTCTGATCGACAGGATCAGGAACAACAAGCAGCGGTATTATTTTTTGATTGCGCCTACGGGTATCGGGAAGACCACTTTTCTTTGAAACTTTTATCTGCGTTACAGAAAAAAAAGTCGCTTCAGCTTTCTTCCGCCGCTTCTTCTGGGCCATATTCACCGGCAGAGACAAAGGAGGAGATTGGGCACATGCTCAACCGAAGCCGTGAAAAATTTATCGATATCTTTAAGCTGAAGATCAAACGGACAGAGGAGTCTATTCTGCTACTGGACGGTATGGATGAGTTTCTCAATAAGGATTACAGTAACCAGCAGTATTTCTGGAGGGATCTGAATGATGAATGGGAGGTCAGCAGGAACCAGTTTAAGGATTTCGGTAGGGTCATCATTGCCGTTCGCGAGCAGTTTCTTCAATATCCCGATCAGGCCAAGGAAGGCCTGAACAGTCATGTGATCAACAACACCGAAATGTTTTATCTAAGGCTCCAGCCTTTTACCAATGAACAGATCAGTCAGTATATCGAAAAGCGGTATACTGATCCGGAAACCTTAAGAAAAGTCAGACAGACCGCTGCGTACTTCAGAAGGAACGAGACGCTTTCCTTTGGTGATCTGCCACTGTTGAGTATTCCCCTTACACTAAACTATATTGAGGACTTAAGTGAGGAGTCCCTAAAACACGCAGCCGAACTAAGCAATAGGCAGATTGTCGACAAATACGACGTCTATTCGATCATTGTCAACAAGTGGCTGGAACGTGAGGAGGTGGACAAGGCGGTGACCACATTGGACCTTAGGCAGAGCCTGACCTTTTGCGAGGACCTGGCATTCAGGCTGGCAGGATCGGGCAATAACTTTTCCATAACGGAGCACGAGTTTGTCGAATTCGAGGAGCAGTTCTTCAGCCGGGTTGGAGGGGAAACCAGAAAATCGTTTATAAGCCACTTTGGAGACCGCTCGCTGCTGCTGAAGGAAGGCGTCGGCCTAAACGCTGTCATTAAGTTTGCCCACCCGAGTTTTATGGAATATTTTTTGGCCGGCTATGCCCAGAAGGCCGTTGAACTGGGAGATCGGGCGTTATTGGTGAAGTGGACAATGTTCTCGGCAATCCGGTTTTCAGTTTCACCAGAGAAATACTGCTGAGCTGGGGATGGTTTGAGCTGAAGTCCAGCCCCGATCTTAAACCGGCGGAATACCCCAGGGATATGGAGTCGGAGTTTCATGCTTTCAAAAACATTATCCCATTGGAATCGCTTATTTTATGGAAAGCTTACGTGGAAAGAATAAGTCCGTTTGAGGCCATCAGGAGCAGACTGAGAGCAGGCTTAAAAGCAGCTCTGGAGCCTATCGATACAGTATGGCGTCGGGAATTTTCACAGCTTGAACATATGAGCATCACCGACACGAATTTTGTCAGCAACGGCATTCCTATCCCCGAAGCTCAATCCGCAATTCCCTATTTTAAGGACTTCATCAGTTATCTTTATTTGTTAGAGGTACCGAATTTCCCCAAGGAGGCATTTTATCCGTTTGAGGGTATATCAAATCTCAGGGGGCTGTGCCTTCAAAAAATGGACCTGGGAGGGGGCTGCCTCGCTCCGTTTCGAAACTCCCGGTTTTCCCTGGACCAGTTGTTGATTACTGCGAATAAATTCCGTGATAGGGACCTTAGGCATTTTGAGGGTGCCGCCAAACTGACTTCCCTTGGGATCCTGGCCAATCCCGTGACTTCAGAATGTATGAAATATTTTCGAAACTCGGTAGCCAGTATCGTTAATTTAATGGCCGAAGAGACAGATGAGCGCAATGGAATGGACTTTTTCAAGTTCTTTCCAAAGGGAAAGATATGGCAGTGCATAGGTATTTCCGATGTTAAGGGTGATGTGGTTTACGAGCATTTCCTTCGATACTCCTTTCGGACGATGAAGAATTTAAGGATATATAACGGAGGGGTCAGCGACGAGCTGTTCCAGATTTTCGAACACTGTTCGGTACTGGAGCGTTTGGAACTGAGCAGCAACGACGGACTGAAGGGGGAAAATCTCTACTGGCTCGAAAATAGTAGAATGACCCTTCAAAACCTCAATCTCAGCGATACTAGGATCAAGGAAGATAACCTGAGGTATCTTTTGGATTTTCCAAAATTGAATAAGCTGACCGTTTTAAACTGTTCAAGACTGGGGATGGGTATTGTCCGGGAGTTTCAGGAAAGGGGGGTCTCGGTTATTCATAATTTCCCGGAATAGGTAAACAATGGCATTTCTTTTCCGCAATTTGGAAGACATTTTATTGTCCTTTAAGCTCGTCCAGAAACTCTACATCCAAGATATTGCCAAAACTGGGTAAGTCATATTCTATCGGTAATTATTCATCAGCTAATTACATATTTCCGATAAGAAACATGTAGCTGGTTCTGTCAATTTTAAAACTCCTTGGCTGTATTCACAAGGCGTCTGTCCCGGACGGCTTATCTTCCATGAAGTAAGGATGGATGAATCTTTCGATAAAGGCCCAGATTCCAAAGGAAACTAGACCATGAATTTGCTGGATCAGCAGATTAAATTGACAGAAAGCGTTAGAAAAAATATTTTGTCCATTGATGGTTTTATTTAAGAAGATTATAAAGTTGGTCTGGCTGTCCCAGAGTTGTCTGAGCTGACACAGGAGACAGCAAGACCATATAGACACATGAGTTTCTTCTGATAAACGCCAATTCAACCTGCAGGTTCTCACCAATAAGCCTATTGGTCTTTTTGCAGAAAAAATCATAGAAAGACTGTTTTTTATACTTTCCGCCCATATACTCTAGGTTCAAGCTGTAGCATTGAAGGCTATCTGCGCCTAATTTGCTTTCGATTAGGTCTCCCGAGATATCAATGTATAATCGATCACTCATTTTTGGCGGTTCTTCAAGGTCGCTAAATACCATATTTGCACTCCTAAAACTCTCATCATAAACTTTGCCCGCCCTAGTTGTGAATGACGCATGCCAGCTGATTTGCAATACTTCAAAAAGCGGTTTTCCCGAGGATATGATACCGAGTTTATAGATCAATAACCTATCTTTACCACTGTTGATGGAAAATGTGCTTTTCGGAGGCTTATGGGCCATTAAAAAAGTAAATGAGGGTACTGTCTTGGTACTATCGTAGTTTGGAAAAATTTCTTTATAGGTATCCGATATCCTGGGAAAGCCTGGGCTGTTTTGGACCGCAGAAAAAAGACTTCCCATAGAGAACAGCATTGAACAGCCGACCCAGAAAAGAGTCAAGAATCCAACACTCCAGATGAGGTAGCGGATTACTTTATGTTTATTTTTTTGCATCTTTCATTGAGTAAAATTAAAAATATCCTCCTCTTTAAGCAAGAATAACAAACTAAACTCTGCACTCATTTTAAAATAATTTAAGGTTACAAAAATCAAGATTTTTGTTCTTCTTTATCAAGATATTCCACAAGCAAAACCGAAAAGATTTTTCGCTGGTGGTTTTTCTCTCTCTCGGATTAAACCACGCCATTGAGATAAGTCAGTTTCTAAGATCCAAACGCTTACCTACATTCCACTAGCAGACGCAAAAGCCGTCCATCTGGCTTACTTGATTCCAAGCTGCCCAACTTCCGTCATAATAGACAAGAACGGAATTATCCCGTTTATCCAGGTTTCCAGTATGGCGATTGAAACTACCTTACTGATTGCGATTGAAGGATTGCTATAATGATGCATCCTGAATATGTCTCGTCCTGCTAGGACGAGACAATGTGGTGAACTGTTCGTATTGCTTTACTACGTTTTTGATAAATTGAATTGAACTTCCATGAGCGTGTTTTAGGTTTCAGAAATATAATTACAGACGTTGGAGTTAAATAAGAAGAGAAGGAAGTGAAATCCCTCTTTTAATTTGTACCGGGCATTTGAACAGTTTAGAACTAAAGATTAAATGTAGCCTTTAATATCCCCATCCTGCCCCGTATTTCATAGCGGCTTACATAATACTGATTTGATGATAAGCTAAAAACCTCGTAATTCTTGATGTTTCCTATGTTGGTGATGTTAAGCTCCACATCTGTATGCAACTTGGTGAATTTGTACCTTGCCCGAACATCTAAAAAAAGGTAGTTTACATTGGACTGGCTTCCGTAAATGTGCCTGCCGGCCAGGTTTAAGGAGAGATCGTTAACTGGCGAATAACCGAAATTGAGATATTGATCAAATCGTTCGGTTCTATTATTTATGGCATTGGCGTTACTTTGTTTTTGTTCGCTGCGATTCCAAAAGCCCCTGCCTTTATAGGTCATTGTTATTTTATCAAGGAATTTGCTGTCGACTGTAAATTCCATGGATAATCCCAGGTTTTCAAAAGGATATAATGTATCGTTTATGAACTGGTTGTAGTTTGTTTTTCTCACCACTGTATTGGCAGATATGGTCGTATTTAACACAAAGATGTATTTGCTTAGATCAACGTTGAAATCTATCGAGCTTTGATCATTTTTGTAGGGGATTAACTCGGTTCGCTGGATGTTGTCGGTCAGTACGTTTGCGAGAATGGTATAGGCTGTAACCCGCCTGTAATTGAATCTTGCGGCTGCAAAAAACATGGTGATTGTACGTTTAAAATCGTAGGTTGCAGCTATACTGTTGGTTATTTGCTCCTGTAAATCTGCACTATTGGCAAATAGGTTACGGTAATTCGTAAGTACAGTTCCCCTATATATGTTGTAGATATCCCCAAAACTGTTTTTTCTGTTGAAGTTTAAAGATATATAGTCCTCAGCGTTTAACAATAATCTTACACTTGCCGCCGGATTAATAAAGAACTGATTTTTATTTTCTTTTAAACCATAGGCTTCCTGCTGATAACGGATGGACTGGCCGACTATGGGGAGGCTGACAACCGCAGTCCATGCACCCTGCTTGATTGAATATTCCATGTTTGCAAATACCCTATTGCGGCGCCAGTTTAAATTATTGCCGGCATCCAGACTGTAGTCTGTAACGGTATTGTCGGTTTGCCTTATATTTAGGATGGAACCAAACCGTTGCCACTCATTTATTGCCCCGACCTGATAATTCTGCTGAATAAGCGATTCACCAACGATTCGGTAAGCTAATGTGATGTGGTTATAAAATGTAGGTGTTTTAGTATGCTGTATACTTCCGGCATAGGGCAGCCCTTCATTTAACAGTTCCGGATTGAGACCTGCATCTATGCCAAGGTTTTCGGGATTGTAAGAATAACCCAGGTACCAGCGCACATCCGCAATGTTCTTGCTATTTCTCATGGCGGGCGTGAAGCTAAAATCATTGAAAAAACTCATGTTTTTCTGCTTAAGCGCCTGATTGAAGCTTTTGCCGTTAAAGTCGATAAAGCTGGTTGAACGATTGCCGTCCACATTCAAACTGAGCTTATTATTCAGGAAGTAGGAATTTTTGTTTGCGGTAAGCGTAAAAGAGGTATTTATGGAATAAGGTTTATTGACAGTTCTTTGTGTTTCGTTGTATTTCAGCGTATCACCTTGTAAATAATTATCCAGACTGCTGTTATAATTCAACCTGTTTTTATCAAAAAAGACCTGAATGTTTGATTTGATTTTAAAATCGTTTTTCAGCGTAACCAGATTATTGATATTTACCAGCTCTGACTGGTTCAGGTAGTAGTTTCCCTTTGGCAGGTCGGGCCCGCCTACGGTGCCGAGCGCGAGCAGTGTCCTTGGCTTCGGGTTGCCCACATCGTTCACAAGTCCGGTGCCCAATTGGGCGAAATCGCTTCCCAGATCAATACCACTGTTGTTGGCCTTTAAAGAGTTCAGCATCTTGATTTTTTTATTGAACATCATCAAATTCAATGCTGCGTCGTATTGCTCTGGCAAACCCCCACCCAGTACGGCCTGCCCTGCCAGGTTTAGGCTATTTTCGTCTTTTAAGATCAGGTTCATAGCTACTTCGTCGGTAAATACCTTGTCTTTAAGTACATTGATGGGCTGAAAATGCTCAATTACATCTATAGTCTTTATCATGTCCTTCGCAATTACCTTTGTGGCTAGCCCGTATCGGCCATCCATCAGATCATCTCCCTGGATATAAAGATTCTGGATATTTTTGCCGTTGAACGATATCTGCCCGTTATCTGCTACGCTCACCCCGGGCAGTCTCCTGATTACATCCCCTATACTTCTGTCCTCCGCCCTCGAAAAACTGCCCACATTATAGCTGACCGTATCGCCCTTTGAAGTTATTCTTGGCCTGTTTTTTATCTTGACTTCCTGCAAATCTATTGCCTGCTCTTCTATCAAGAAGTCATAGGTATCTTTGTCTGGAGAAAACGGCACCTGAATCTTTTTATAGCCAATGCAGGCCACTCCAATAACCAATCCAGATGTGTTGCCTGCTTCAGGCAACTTGATACTGTATCTGCCCTTGGTGTCGGTATAGGAAAAACTTACAATGTAATCCTGGCTATTTTTGATCAAAATATGCGCTCCGGGAACTGCACTGCCAGAGCTGTTTTTTACAAGCCCTTTTATCAGTTTGGTTTGAGCAGAAACATTTGAGGAAAAATATATCGTAAATGTAAGGGCCAGTATGTATCTGAAAAGATTTCTCAAAGTATAGAGTTTTTCACGTGTGCTTTCCTAGCGTTTGAGTTCAAGTGGGTTATTTTTTCTGTGTTTAAGGGCCTTTTTATAATAGCTGTATTTTTTATCGGCATCTTCACCATAATAGGTAACCCCGTCATCATCCGTAAAAGCAAGCTGTGCCTTGTCTGTACCAATGGGAAACTGGCCCTGAGCTGCTGCAATAGGGTCTTTTTCGAAGGCTGCGGCGGCTCGCTCGAAAGCCTTTTCGCTTACCTTGGTTATTCTTACCATTCGCTGAGCAGTACGCTCACTGGTCTCTCCCTTATTAAGTTCCCTGAACAGAAAAGAGACATCTCCCGTTGAATCAACTGCTTCCAGGATTAAACCCGGAAGACCGGAAAGCTTCCAGGGTCCGCTCCGAAATGGCAGTTTGGGCGCAAACCATGCAATATATATGCGCCCAGCGTAACTTCCTGTTGCCTTTTGGCAGGTATACCCTCCAATATCCTTTTTCTCCTCGCTAATTTTCCAGTCGATGACAGGTAGGGCTGTATCTATCTGATAATTTGATGAACCAAGGCTAACGGTGCGTACCAGCTTGTTTAATGCAGGGTATTGCAAAAGGTCAAAGTCCTGAATGCCTTTGCTCTGTACCATTACCATAGGCACAAAGTTATAGCTGCCATTTCCCTTGCCAACACTTTTGACGCTGCTGCCAACGGCTTTCTTTGGAAATTTTTTGTTCAGTTCGTCAGTCCAGCTGCTGTATCTGCTTTCGGTTTGCCCCAAGCGCAGGATCATCTCCTGTGTAAAGGGCCTGTCTGGCCTATTCAGGTCATTTACGTGCTTAAATTGATAGGTCACACTTAAAATCACAGCTTCGCCTTTCTGTGCATAGCCCTGAAAAGCTGTAACGCTCAGGCAAAGAACGATTAAAATCCAAATATTCTTGTTCTGTAGTATTTTCATAGTTAATCTGCGTTGTAGGCCTTTATGATATCAATGTATTCTTCCCTCGTTTTCTTCGAAAGGGTGATGTCGCCCGATGCCAGAATATTGTTGTCCCTGTCAATCAGTACGGTATGGCCGTTCCGGTCCTGGCTCAAAAATTTATTGTATACGAAAAACTGGTTTTTAACGTCAAGATAAAAAGGAAAGGGAAATTTATCGATATTTTTCTTTTCGCACAAGTATTTCAATAATTCATAGTTATCCTCACTTTGGATCATCAAAATTACCGGTATGCCATAAGGCTTCATTTCTGCAGATGCCAGTTTCCAGTTGTTGATGCTGGATAGGCACGTAGAGCACGAAGCATCTATAAAACTGTAAATCTTCAATGCGCTATGGTCAATGGCGGTGCTATCAGAAGCAGAAAGGGCAAATGGTTTATAAACAACTATCGAATCGGGAGTCGTAAATTTGTTGCTGATTTTATTGCCCGGGTTGTCATCCTGCCCTTGCTTATTGGGCGTATTACAGTTTGTGAACAGAGAAATTGCACAGAACATGTATGCCGCCCAGCTTAATCTTTTCATAATCATCAAACTAAATTTTGGCTTTAACAATATACTTGGAAGTTACATCGTATGCATACAGGGTACTGTCGTCGCTACTAACCGTGAAACCTATTACATACCGTCCCAAGTCAATTCTTCTGACAGGTTTTCCCTCCCAATTATATACAAATACGCTTTTGGCATAATCGATATGCTGACCTGAGATATTATTGCCGGAATATAAAGCGTAAATAAATTTATCCGTCGACATAACCTGGGTAAAAGCATATCTGCTTTTGTCATTACGCGTAATCATATCTTTGCCATCATCGGATTTAAAGGACAAAAACTCCGGACTGTAACTTTCAGGTCCTTGCACGGTAATGTTCTGGTGCTTTTTCAGATCGAATATTTCAATCTGATCGCTTAATCGGTGAGCCGAAACTAATTTGTCTTTCGTAGATTTAAGCTCCAAAAATGCTTCGTTATAACGCTTCCATGAATAAAACGGAACGCCTTTGGGCACTTCATCAAGCAAGCCGTAATCGGCCAGAATCTTTCCGGAATTAAGAGCAACCTCCTGCAGCTTTTTGGGAACTTGATAATTGCCGTTTGCTATTAACCTGGTATCATTCAAAAACTGGATGTTGTAGTAATTCGGTGGGAAGGGGTATTCTTTGAATTCTGCCACGGAATCGGCAGCATTTGACTTCGTTTTCAAAGCGCTAAAAATAATCTTGCTTAGGCTAATGTCGTACATCCACAGCTCGTTTTTATATAGGCCTGCAGATAAAGATCCAAGTGCGCAGCCTTTCCCACGGCCGTGAGGAATATATTTTCTGTTAAGAGCACGTGTCTCCAACCCGTACTGATAAAAGAAATACCCACCAAAGCCACGCCAGTCGTAAGCAATTAGAGTATTATCCTTAAGGTACATTCTACTGATCGCACCGTCGTATCTGATGAAGTTTTCAAAAACGATCTTTTTACTGGAAGGAAATTTTGAAAAAACGATTTTGTCCTTGGACTGGCCAACTTTGGCTTTGTTGTTGCAGCCCATGAGGAATATGGACAGCACTAATATATATTTTAACATGTTCGTTGATAGTTTGCCAGATGGATGATTACTATAAATTATAAATGCTGATACTTGTCTGGCTTTAAGCTAAGTATTTAAAATAGATTTTCCTGGAAAAATGGTAAAGTTAAACAACACCTATGCCGGCGACGATAGAGTAACTCAATGTTTTTTTCTCTACTGTTGCGCATTCATTGAGAGCGGTCAATCATCTAGTTGAACGGCATGGGATGTTGTTAAAAAAGGTTGCTCAGGCTTAACAGCCATGAGCAACCTTTTTGATCGGTAAATAATTACTGGCGTAATTTGCCAACACAGTAAGATCCCGGGTCCGGTTCGCAGCCATAAACTACTGCCCCAGAATTTGGACAGGATACACCCGCTGCGCCAGAGCCCCAGCAATCGGTAAATGTCTTATACTCATCCACCGGATCGGTAGGTGGAGTTGCATTAACATTTGACGAAATAAGCCCAAATCCTGCAAGCATTAGCGATGCAGCCATAATAGCGGTTCTTTTTGTTGATTTTTTCATGAGATTGTTTTTATTTAAGATTTATAAAAAATGGTTTTTTGTTAGCAGAATCATTGATGAAGATTTAATCATGCGGTAGTCCGGGATATGAATTGATGTAAGGGATTCGGATCGTTCCCTGGTAGGGATGTTTAATCCTATTCACGCCAGGGATTCATTTAAGTTTGAATTACCATTTCACCAATTGTTTTTTGGATTCGGAATATATTGGTCATTTGCGAACGTTTGGTTTTTTATTCAGGTCAATATAAGTTTAACTCATGTAAGCTTGAAACTTGCATAGTGTTTTGCCTATATCAAACATATTTAATTGGTTTCAAATAATAACCCATCCGTTTTCAAACTGCAACTTTTTATACATACAATTAATTTACCGTGATGAACACCTCAAAAACCTTGACCGAAATATTCCATTCTGGATCCCAAAACATCTGACCGATTTTTCTAACGGTATGACTCAACCGGAGCAAGGCTCTTTTTTAGCCCGGTGTGGCCCGAACGGTCCCTATTTTTGTCACAGAAACCCCTTGTGCCTATAACCCCAGCTCCTTATTTTTACAGTATGAGAAAGGTATCATTTGCGATTAACATCAGCCTGGACGGCTACTGCGATCACACCCTGGGCGAACCGAGCGAGGAACTGATGGAATATTTCGCCGGACTGATGGACGATGTGGACCTGCTTTTTTATGGCAGAGTCATGTACCAGCTGATGTTCCCCTACTGGTCAGATGCAGCAAGAGACCGTTCGGGTTCTCCGGCCGAGCTCCGCTTTGCGGACAGGCTGGTAGCTATCGAAAAGATCGTCGTGTCGCGGACTCTGGAAACGGCGAAGGGAAATACGGCCATCGTCCGAAATGACCCTGTAGGGGAACTTGGGAAACTAAAAGCGCAGCCCGGAAAGACCATTTCAATGGACACGGTCAGTATGCTCCCCGAACTGATCAAAGCAGGCCTTATAGACGAATTTCATCTGGTCGTTCACCCGGTCCTGGCGGGCAGCGGAAGACCTCTGCTCGAAGCGGGCAGCCTGCCCGAAGTTTTCAGACTGGAACTGGCAGGGACAAGAACCTTCAAAAACGGTTGCGTAGCGCTACATTACCGCAAAAAGCATTGAAAGATCTTTCGATCAGAAAAATTTCACGTATTTTAACCAGTTGGCGTTCATGAGGTAAATCTCAAAAGGCCATGTATGCCAGAGGGCTCACCGGATAGACCGGACATCTGTAAAAGCTAACGGCTATCCGCCAGTAGCCGGCCAGTCCTCCCGCCTAAAAATCATCGATAAAATTGTAAATTTGATGAGCCTTAATTGGGCACAGAAAAGATAACCAGAGACGCTGTTGTAAGGCCAACGATAATACGCATCCCTTAAAAAAAATCCCGAGCACCGGGAACTGATAAAATTTGCATGAACAGATCTAACGATATCTACCGCCAGAGGATCAACACGGTGATAGACTACCTGAACGATAACCTGGACAGGACCGTTTCGCTCGAGGAACTGGCATCGGTTGCTTTTTTTTCGCCGTTCCACTTTCACCGGATCTTCGTTGCCATGATGGGCGAAACCCTGAACAGCTTCACCGGCAGGATGCGCAACGAGAAGGCCGCGCGGCAACTCAGGTTTTCCGGAAAACCCATAGCCCAGATCGCCATTGAATGCGGCTTTTCCTCCGCCGCTACCCTATCGCGTTCCTTTGGACAGTACTTCGGGGTCTCTCCCGGGAGGTACAGAAAGGGCGGAGAAATAAAAAACAGCAAGATCCGCAAAGATTTGCAGCCGATAAACCAATATCATTGCAGTATGATCGAACAGGAACTTAAAGACCGATTTCCAGTCGAGTTAAGGCAGCTGCCGGCAAGGCGGATCGCATACATCAGGGTGGCAGATGCCTTTTGCGAGGGCGTGGTCATTGCCGCGTTTGAAAGGCTGGTCGACTGGTCAAAGGAGGCTGGGCTCTACGGACCACAGACAATTTTTGGCATGTCTAAGGATGACCCCGAGGTAACCCCAAAGGAAAAGTATACCTACGAAGCGTGCATCACCCTACCGGACGGCTTCAGGGCAGTCCCGGGCAGTCTCATAATGACCAAGCTCCTTCCCTCATGCAGGTATGCCTTCACCAGGGTGTCGGGCGACATCAATCTGGTTGCAGCGGGCATAAACTACCTTTTCGATACCTGGCTGATCAACAGCAGCTACGAATGCGAGACCCAGCCCGGGCTGGAGGTCTTCAGGGATAAGGCCAATGTATGCAACTGGGATTATTTTGACCTGGACATCGGCATCCCGGTCAGGAGCATAAGAAATTTCAGCTAATATGGCAGCAGAGAAAAGAACAGTTTTAACCGGCCTACTGGCACTCGCCTGTTTCCTCTCGGGTTTCAGCGTTAACAGAATTATCACAAATAAAGAACAGAGAATGAAAAAAGCTACTGGAATAGGGGGCGTATTTTTTAAGTGCAAAGATCCCAAGGCAATCAACGCATGGTATAAATCCCACCTCGGTTTCGATACCACGCCCTACGGAACAAGCTTCGAGTGGCGCGAGGCAGAGGACAGCAGCAAAAAGGGGCTCACCCAGTGGAATCCCTTCCCCGAGTACTCAAAATATTTCGCGCCCTCAGCAAAGGATTTTATGATCAATTACCGGGTAGACAATCTGGAGCAGCTGGTTGCCGAACTCAGGAAAGAAAACGTAACGATTGTTGACCAGATCGAATCGTTCGACTATGGAAAATTTGTCCATATCATGGATCCCGAGGGAAACAAGATCCAGCTCTGGGAACCTAAGGAAGAACAATAAGGCTATGGGAAAGACAAAAACGACAGAAACTGCGGCAGACGTGCAGGCTTTCATCGAAACCTACGCGGATAGCGAACAAAAGAAAAAAGACAGCTACCGGCTGATCGAGCTGATGAGCGAATGGTCCGGTTTCGGTCCGAAGATCTGGGGGACCAGTATCATAGGATTTGGAAGTTACCACTATAAATACCCCAGCGGACATGAGGGAGACGGTCCCCTGATGGGGTTCTCGCCCCGCAAGGCGGCAATTTCGCTCTACATCTATTCCCCTATCCCCGAACAGGAAAAGATCCTGGGAGACCTCGGCAGGTTCAGGATCGGCAAGGCATGCATCTACATCAAAAAACTCTCTGATATCGATACCGTTGTCCTGGAGAAGATGGCTGCCTCGACTATTGCCTATCTCAATGAGCATCACGAATGCGCCTGCCGGGAACACTGACCTGTAGGAATAGCCGGTCCGAACAGCATATGGGAGTTTAAGTTTTTTGCCCCGGGAACCTGGGTCGAACTATCTTCATTTCAGTCTCTACAAAAACCTCCAGATATGAAAGTAGTATTTATCACCATCCTAACCTCTTTTACCCTGATGTGCAGTGCCCAAAACCTGATCACGCCGGGCAGTAATGCCATCGAGAAAAAATGGATCCGCAACCAGAGCTACACGGTGCAATGGTATGTCCTCAGAGATACGGCCAGGATCCAGATGGGCGAGGTTACGACCAAGGTCGAACGCACCAAAGCCACAGTGACCATCGTCACCTCGGTAGCAATGCGCAACAGCAAAGCACAATGGACAGATTCGACCGTTGCAAGGTCGGCAGACCTCGGTCCCATCCGTCATGCTTCCTACAACCCCCAGCGGAACATGGTCCTAAACTTTGGAAAAACGGTTACCGGATTTTATGAAGACAGGATAAAGGAAACCCGAACCGCGATCAGCGATGCACCGACAGGCTCCTTCTTTGACAGCAACATCTACCCCATGCTCATCACCTGGCTTCCGCTTAAGGAGGGACTCAAACAGGAAATACCGATCTATGACTACAACCCAATGGGCAAGATCGGAATCATTAGGGCCTGGGTAAAAAATGTTGTCAGCGGAACCTGCACTACTGAGAAATCAGGTGACATCGGCGTTTGGATTGTGAGCGTGGCAGATGAGATCTCTAGCGAAGGGACTTCGGTGACCTATTATATCGCCAAGTCCGACAGGACCCTATGGAAACAGGAGATCAGTGCGGCAGGACGAAAGATGGTCATGCTCCGTGCAGAGTAAGGATTTTTCGAAAGAGTATTGTTTAGAAAACCAGGATCAACCTGCGGAATTTTTAACAGCTATATTAAAAACCAAGACATAAAGGTTGTCTTGTATCGTTTTCGTCTGGTCATGGCGGGCAACACCAGACACCTGCTAAATTCAGGCAGCCTCACCGATATCCTCAGACTGGAACTGCTGGAAACAGGGACCTTCAAAAACGGTTGCCTGGCACTGCGTTACAGCAGAAGGGAATAATGTCAGGATCGGATCGGGATCCTGACCGGCCCCTGTATCCGGACGGTACGGACATATAAGGGCCCACAACCGAACATCCGGGGCATGCCCAGAAAGGATCACAAAAGTAAGTGCACCGAGATTGTGCGCAGAAATGAGCCCGGCCAACCAGATCGGCAGAACCAGTGAGACTTCGCCCTTAAGCTTGGCTCCAACTTTCAGTCCGATCTTGAGCCTGGCATTTGCGCACGCTTCCAGTCGGAAATCTGCATCCTTCCCAACCGAGTTGAACTTGAGCGTAGAGTCAACGGTAATCTGGCTGGAAATGATCGGATCCATTTTAATGTTGATGCGGGACCTGAAGCCCGTCTATTCATTGCCCACATTGATGCCTTTTTTAGCTTGTCCTGTATCTGGCTATAAAGCCTAAGCACCCCGGAATCAGCGCTGCCACCGGTAACGCCGTCAATAATCGCACTGAGAGGGTCTATGGCCGGTTAAAGTCCGATTGAGGGATTTGCGTTAAGGGTGATCCTTACGTCCGTACTAGCTTCGGGCACGCTGGTAGACCAGGCAAGAAATCCCTCTGATAGAGGGATTTCGGTCCTTCATCCGAAAGAAAGAGGAACGTCATCTTATACCTCTGACTCTATTGTCGTAACAATAATAAAGAAAACCGAAAAAATACTGATAAATTAACTCGAAATCGAGTATTAATACGCACTAGAATACGTTTACGGCGTTATAGGAAACATGTATATTCTGATATTTTGAATTTAAACCCTAGGTCAAATTTAAAGAAATTGCCAAAGGCTTAAAACGGAATTTCATCGCCGCTAATGATGTCCGTGGTGCGGAAAAGAGGTTATAAAAACATCTCTCTTCGTTTCTGCGCGCCTGCCAGTAAACGCGCTTAAGAACTTTGCCTAAGACGTATGATACCAGCCGTTTCCAAGCAAATAATATGTTGATGCATTACGGTCCTGTCGGGAAATTTCCTTTTCCAATCCTATTACCATATTATCCGATTTGCTGTCAAAATCAGTAAGGGCGGGGCTGAGTTGACAATTTCTCAGATTTTTCTTCAGTACAGCATCTTACCTTAAAGCTTGTTTAGGCTCCTGAACATCTACTTTTTAGGGTATCATTTCTTCGGTATCGTTGAAGCCAAAATTCCCTTTTTCAACCTAAAGATATCAAGATCCGATCTTCCGGTATTGAGCAAATATTGAGAAAAATTCTTTTACAGACCGGGATTTTCACGTAAATCAAGTTTGGAGATTGATTATAAAACGGGCAATAGCCTGTAGCATCCAATCTAAATAATTTACCGATCGGTCCGGATGCCATCCAGGATCTCCCCCTCGGTTGTCTATCCGTTTCTGGAATTCCCGCCACGTCAGGCAGAATCCACCAGTCTTTTCAGAACACTGACATCTTCCGTAGTGGCACGGCCAATTTTCATCTCATTTAATGGAGCAAAAATAAAACCTTGCACCGGAGCCCACAAGGGCAACGTAATCAAAAATAATTCGGCCAGCTTGTTTATCTTCTCAAATTGGGCATTGTTTTATTATCGAGCAATAGGCACTACAAAAAAGGCTGCCAACGGGCAGCCTTGAAATTAGGGGACAATCAACTTAGCTGATCGAAATCTGGCGGTTAACATTTTTCGCCTCTTCTCTTTTTGGAATATCCACTTTTAATATCCCCTCATTGTATTTCGCCTCGATCCCGGTTTCGTCTGCGCTGTCTGGGAGCGTGAAAGAGCGGGTAAAGGAATTATAGCTGAATTCCTTTCTCGAAAAGTTTTTGCCCTCTTCTTCGTTTGACAGCTCTTTCTGCACCGAAATGGTCAGCATCCTGCGATCCAGACTGATCCTGAAATCCTCTTTGGCAAGTCCGGGTGCAGCGAGCTCCACATGGAAACGGTCTGCTGTCTCGGAGATGTTTACCGCCGGAACCAGAGCGGCATCCCTGCCGGCAAAAAAGCTGTCGGTAAAGATCGAATCAAACACGCCGCCCAAAGCAGGCACCAAACTTCTTTGGTTCCTGTTGTTGTTTTCTGAATTGAATTTAACCAGTGTCATTGGTCTTTCCTCCTTAATTTTTTTTGTTAACGATTGAAACTATGGTTAATTAAAAATCTGGGAGCCTTCCCCAAACACCCAATGAACAACTGGCGTGCCAGTGCAATAGAGGGATATTTCATCTGAAAAAATTTCAGGATAAATGAAAAAATTTCAGCAGTAGCTTGACAAAATTTCATCGAATCCTGCCCCATCGATTTATCTGATCCTGATCCGAATAGGACCTTTTATATGGTCTACATCTACCTGCTCACCTTTTTGCGTGATCAGCACTTTGCCCTGAAAGTACAGCTCAACAGCAACATTGCGCACCTCTTCCATATGTCTGCGCCAGTCTTCCGGGAACATCATACGGGCAATCTCCGACGGACAGGTACTCTTCTGCGCTCCGCGCTCGGTTGCGGTTTCCAGAATGGTCTTGGATATAGCAGCTAGTTCTTGCATAATATTTTCAAACAATTAAATACAGGCATTTGATTTGAAAAGTGAGGGGGTATAAAAAAACCATCTTAAAGCATCTAAAATATGCAAATGAAATACCACTACCCGTACGTATCACCCGCATCGGCACGTATGGTAGTGATCGCTGAGGACGATCAAGAAAAAGTCCTTCCCATAAGTCCCATGCCTTCAGTCCGGGAGGTTGTGAAATAGGATATAAAAACGCCGGATTCTCCGTATTTCCCCTATGGAACATCCCGCGACGACTATGTACCTTTATATAAAAAATGCCAGCATGAAAACAGGAAAGGTCAAATTCTTCAACGCAGCAAAGGGCTTCGGCTTTATCACAGAATCGTCTACCGGCGAAGAGGTATTCGTACACTCCAGCGGGCTGAAGGGACAGATCCGGGAGGGAGACAGCGTCGAGTTCGAGACCGAGCAGGGCAAGCGGGGCGTCAATGCCACCAATGTAAAAACCGTTCAGTAGACAGACTCATATATATTGGGACAGGAGCATAAAAGAAAGGAGCGCTATAGGCCGGTGCCAACTACGCCGGCAAAGCTTCCCAGGATATGCCCTTTGCAGGCTGGGACACAGCCTGCACTTTTTCCGATTCAAGCCATATATCTGGATCTTTCCCCAGATCACCCAGATTTGGACAGGCCAGAGGGCACGGTCTGCCGATAACAGTATATCAAAACCTTATGCCCCGGAAAATGTTAACCTTAGAATGGATAATATTTTTAAATACATTCTTGTTGCCTTACTGACCGGTTTTGTAACCTTCTTTGTGGTCAAGGGTGCTTTCCAGTACCTCAACAGCGAGATCAACGGAATGCCCATCTGGTTCATTACCTACTTCTATGATTCCAGGACCGTTCTGCTGCCGCTTTCCCTTGCAACGGTCTCTATCATGCTGATCTGGTTTGCACTGGGCAGGTTGAAATAAACAGCAAGCGGCAAAAAATCTGGAACACGTGGGCAAAAGTGGCCGTGTATCTGAATTCGGCTGCGCTTATCGGCCCGTCTCCCCTGTCCAGAGAGACCCCTGCATTATCAAGAAATCCTTTTCTTGGGCCCACCCAATGACGATGAGCGACTTTGCCCCCGCCCAATACGCTGAGCTGAATAATCCCGATCCGTCCAAAACGGCCCCTGCAGTTGCTGCCGATTATTATTCAACACATGCGGAAGGCTTCCCCCGATTTTTGTAGATTTACCGAACAGGCCGGGGAGCCGGATCTTCAGCTTGCCTTCGATATCTTTCCCTCCAACATAATTCAGGTTCGATAAATCAAAAAACAATGAGAACGGGCTGGATCATCAAAATAGCGCACCGGAAAGGCCGGGGTATTATCAAGGAGGAGAACAGGGAGGAAATCGGCTATCGGCTGAGGTCAGCATCTCCATCTCAACAATACCAAAGACACGCCTATTGCAAAGATTATAAAAAAACCGAGCGAGCGCAGAGCGTTTTGGGATTATCTGCACGCCTAACCTTCTGGTTTGAGTCCAGGTTTTAGAAACTTTCGAATCCGGTTTCCGCCACCGCCTGTTTTGTTATCTTTGAAGATTCCAAAACCCATATCCAATGAACAGCCCGGGCTTTACCCTAGACATCCGCGAATCTGCCTCCAGTATCGTCCTGGGCAGTTTTGAAAAAATCTCCGGGCTGGACCTTTTGTCTGATACGCCGCAGGGAAATTTTCGCCTTGTATTTGAAAACGGCACGCTCCGCTCCGCGGACATGTACGCCTGGCTGAACCTGTCGGTTCTGATGGCAGCGCCCGTGGAAAGAAACCTGACAATCGAGCTCCGTTCCCCGTCCGCACTGATTTCCTCATGGACGCTAAAAGGCGCAGTTCCGCTTTCCTATGAGCTGAAGACCGGGACCTCACCGGAAAACCAGTTCCGGGTCAGCCGGCTCGAACTTTCCTGCCTCAGCTGTGAGCAGGGCTATCCGCTTTAGATCCGGGGCAAATGAACCGGTTCACAGGCGTCCCCTGGTTCCATCACAAAGGAAGACAGATTGCCCCTGGCTTTTTTAATAAAACCGGGTTCAGAAATGGCCCAGTTCGGGCCCTTGTAGAAAACGCTCTTAAAAGATCCAGCAGCACATTGCAGCGACCAGGGAAAGTGCCAGCAGAAGCCAGATCTGAAGCTGGGGCTCTTTCATGCTCTGTCTGTATGCACGCCAGTGATCTTCCATGCCCTCTGTCCTGTTTTCACTTATCATAGCACAAAGGTACAAAACTACTTCTTAAGCTGTATTTCGGTTCCCTGATTTTGTGAAAAGAACGGGTATTCAAACAGTGCCTGCTCCGGCCCGATCCGGCCAGCGATCAATAACTGACGCTCTGCTCACCTTCCTTTTCCCTCTGCACCCGTGGCCGCTTTTTGCCGTCCCTGAGCTCTGCCGGGGCCTCCAGTCCGGCACATTCTTTCCTCAACAGTTCAAAAACCTCCCTTTTGATCTGCCTGTAGTTTTCCTCTATCATCTCTGCAGTTACCTTTTTTACTACCGGAATTTCCCTATAGGCTTTTTCCTCTGATGCAATCGCGTCATGGTCGTTCTGGATCTCGCAGTGGAACATCTTCAGCCCGATCTTCTGCCCGGGATTGTCCGCAACCACGCCCACAAACTCCCCCGAAGAAAGTGTCGCGATCCTGCTCGCGGGAACGGCATAATCCATCTGCGTTGCCCTTGTGACCGAGGTATCCGATGAATTTATGCTCACCGAATCCTTCTGCTGGCTGATCTTGCCAAAATTCTCGCTCAGGGTCTTTGCCGTCGAGCCCGTCACCTGTCCGGAAATGATATTTCCAACAATGCCCGTGATCACCTCTGCCTGCTCAGGACCATAGTCCTTTTTCAGCTGCGAGAAATCCTGAACCGCAAGACAGGTAGAAACCCGGTTGCTCCTGGCCGTAGCGATCAGAGAATCCATGTTGTTGAAATAGATCGTGGGAAACTCATCGAACACCAGCGAGCTCTTCAGCTTTCCCTTCTGGTTCACCAGCTTAATCATCCTGGATATGTAGAGCGAGAGCACCGCCCCATAGACCTGCAGTTTCTGGGGGTTGTTCCCCACGCAGACGATCTTCGGCTCATCGGGACTGTTTACGTCCAGCGTAAAATCGTTTCCGCTCAGGACATAATAAAGCTGGGGCGAGGACAGTCTGGCCAGGCCGATCTTGGCCGAGGCGATCTGCCCCTCCAGCTGCGCCATCGCGTTGTTCCTATAGGCCGAGACAAAGGGATTGATCAGCACTTTGATCTCCTCGCAGGTCTGCAGTACCGCAAACAGCGGATCATAATCGCTCTGCATCAGCTCGATCACGTGGGGCAGCGTGCAGAACCTTCCGTCCCCGTAGCTGCGCAGGTACCAGATGCATGCGGTCAGAAAATTTATCGGGCTCTCTACAAAAAAGTCCCCCTGTTTTTTGATCCAGTCTCGGTTCAGCCCCATCATGATCGTCCGAGAGGCCTCGGTCGCATCGGTAATGTCCTCCATGGCCTGCGGATCCAGCGGGTTGCACCTGTGCGTGCGGTTCAGGTCGTCAAAATTGATCACAAAAAATCTGGGCCTCACCTTATAGCTGTCCGCATATTTCAGCAGCTTGTTGTAGGCAATTTTGGAAAGGTCATCGAACTTGAAATCATAGATGAACATCGAAAAGCCCTTACGGATGTGCTGGTCGATAATATGCCTGATCACAAAATAGGACTTGCCGGCTCCCGGGGTTCCGGCAACAAGCAGTCCGCGAAAGGGATTGATGATGTTGATCCAGCTGTCCCGCTGCACCTTCCCGAGCCTGTACCTAGCAGGCAGATTGATCGAATATTCGTTTTCCAGTAACCGCTCCTCCTGGGGAAAGGTCTGGTTTTCCTCGTTGAAGACATCCCGGTTCAGCCTGTCCTTCAGCAGCCTGCTCAGCTGCCCTCCTCCGGTCAGGATCAAAAGATACCCGGCTGACGTCAGTCCCATATAACAGGCCGCGACAAAGGTTTTTGGAGCAGGGCAGAAAAAGCTCAGCGCAGCCGCAAAGTACAGCACGGCCCCTAAACCGATGTAGGCCATTATCGGCTTCAGTACCATCTTCTCATCCTTCTTGCCCTTCACCCCGACCAGAGACACCGCCAACAGAAGCAGGGCCGCCAGCTTGGATTTCCAGAGCCCATCGAACAGACCGGTCCGCGCAATATTCCCAACCAGCTTATCGGTAATCCCTGCCGTCCATTCCCAGACCGCAAAAGCCTGGTAACAGGCGTGATAAAAATGGATCGCCAGAATAAAAATGCTCAGCAGCCTTGTAAAATCAACGATCTTCCGCAGGCCCTGGATGTCTTCTCCCGTGTTCATATGTTAAATATTTTGTGATTTTTCCTCCCCGGCCCTTTTCTTTCTTTTCCTTCCGATGACCGTCGGATCGTCATAGTCCGCTTTTTCAAGCAGTCCATCTAAAAGACCATCCTCCTCCCTGCCCTGCTTTTCGCCCAGCCCAGGAACCTTCACCAGGAAAACAGCCGGAACCGCTTTCTTCAGGTAAACCCTGTGTACATCCCTATGCGAAAACACTGCCGTTACCGCCTTTGCCGAATACCCCTTTCCCAGATCGCTCCCGTTAAAGACTGTCCTATGCTTATGGTCTACAAAGGTCAGCCCGTATATCAGGCCCGCTTCGTTCCTGCGAAGTACCAGCGCTACCTGTTCCCTGGCCAGTTCCCTTACCAGTGTTTCCTTCTTTACCGAACTGTACCTGTCCAGTACAGCATCTATTCTTTCTTTTACGCCCTGCTTAAAAGCTTTGCGTCTTTCCGCGTTTTTATCAAACCTTTTTTCCAGTTCCTTCATCGTGGCGCCCTTATAGAAAGCGCTCGCCTTGAACGGCACGCCGACCGGATTTCCCTTATCGTCCGCGATCGAATAGACCAGCCCCTTTTTTTCGAACATCACAGAGTCCACAGAGCCCCGGTCCACGTGCACGTTAAACTGCGCCAGCACGGCCCTGTATTCCGCAAAAGAGCTATAGGCATAGTCCCGCATCACCGCCCCGGTAATATTTTCAAGCTGCTTTTTGGTCGGAGCCCCGCCGTACTGCGCGGCCCTCAAATAGGGCACATTCTCCGGTTTTCTCCCCTGCGCCTTGATGAGCCCAAACTTTTCCTCGAGTTCCTTTCTTGCCGGCTCGGAAAGCCTCCAGCCGATCTTGTTGGTAAAGATGGGTCTTCCGTCCCTCTGGATCCTGGTGGTCGCGATATGGATGTGCGGATGGGCCGCATCCAGGTGCTCATAGGCGATAAAGGGCTGCTCGCCAAAACCGATCTTTTCCAGATACTCCGAGGTGATCTGCTGCATCTTTTCAACATCCAGCCGGTCATCGGGATGGAAGTTCAGGGTGATGTGCACCGCGTTGCACCTGATCCTTGGGCTGAGCTGGTGCAGGACTTCGAACCTGTAGAGCTTCTGGTGAAAGTTCAGCCTCTCTATATCCGTAGCAAAGCCGCTGGCCATCAGCACTTTCGCCTCTCCCTTTTCCACCTTGTCCTCATTATAATGCAGGATCCCCCTGATCGATTTCCCTTCTACGATTTTTGCAACCATTTTTCCGCTAGTTTAGAAATCAGGGCAAACAGCCTTTCCATCCTGGCATCTGCCTTCAACAAAAGTTCCACCGTCCTATCCGAGTGGAACTGCTTTTCGGCCCGGGATTTCACCGCATTGAAATAGCGGGTCTGCTGGTTGATGTTGATCCCGATGGACCTGAGCTCTTTTCGGATCAGCGCCAGTTCCTCCATCGGCCCGTTCATCGAAGCGTCCCTGTAAAAACAGTTGATCCGCTCCCGGGCAAGTATCTTCCTGGCCACCTCGCCGATGGACCTGCAGCTGCTCTCTGCCAGCAGTTTTTCCAGCCGTCTGTAGGTTGCCCCGTCCACCCTGATAATTATCGGATGGATTAAAAGTCCTGCTCTGTCTGTTTCTGGTTTTCTCGGCATGATGTGCTGTTCGTAAATGATGGTTTCAGGCTTTGCGAGTTCCGAAGCAGAGCCCTCTCCGGCAGGAGAGCAAGATATTTTTGTATACAAAAATCCATCTTGCTGCAAACAGGCGTTTGCCGTAAATCTGTCTTTGGGGGTTCTCCGGAACATATCAATGGGTTAACTGTCCGAACGGTTTAGATGGCTGTCTTTCAGCTGCGAAACAGGAAGAAAGGACATGAGCAGCCGCCGGATCTTCAGGCGCATCTGGGCAGGCCTGGGACGGAGCCAGATGCCCGGCCTCAGCGAAGAATCATTAGTATTTTTAGGAGATTGACCGTTCATAAGCAAAAGTCTTTATTGGTCAAAAATGAAGAGGGAAATCTGGCGGTACTGACAATTCCCAACAGTACTCCTACTAATTTACAGCTAAAAACATGCTGCCTTTGATATTTTCCAATAGACGCTCACCTAACTGGGGCAAAGAAACATAAACACCAGGGAATAGATTTACGCAGGATCGGATGAAGGATTACTTTTTTTTCCAAATTCCTTCCGGTAAGCTATCGGCGTCATTCTGAATTCTTTTTTGAACAGGCGGATAAAAGCGCTCTCGTCCTCAAAGCCACATCTGGGAACGATGCTGCCTACAGTGGCATCTGATTTCTTCAACAGTAAAGATGCCTTTTTTAACCGTAACCTGGTGAGGTATTGCAGCGGCGTTAGCTCATAGGCGCTGCGAAAGCAGCGGAGGAAATGATATTGGGAAAGGTGCGCTAAGTCAGCCAGCATGGCGATGGTGATTTTTTCTTCCGGATGTCCGGTCATGTACACCAATGCGCGTCTGAGTCTTTTGTGCAGGTCTTTTTGGGTAACCTCGCTTGTAGCCGGTATCTGTCTGGCCGTCTGATATTGTGGCGACTCGAACCAGGGCTTCTCTGGACGCGTGGAAGGATAGCCATGCTTTTCACGGAAGGCTCTGCGCTCGGGAGTGAAGTTCCACCAGTTGAGCTTGCTGTCCGGGTGGTTTGCAAAATGTACCACAAGCCGGAACTGATCTTCGACACATGGATCTACCCATACCCCTTTTTGCAGTTCGTACTGATCGGTGAGCTTTGCCCCGTTCTTTTTTTTCAGGTCGCGGAGGGAATAATATCCCATCCCGATCAGGTCATGCGCAAACCGTATCCCGATTGACGGAAGACTCTGGAACTCGGATAGTGCATACAGCTCCATCGCCCTGATCTTTGAAGTATCAAGCAACTTCTGCAGTACCTCTATTTTGTGCAGGTGCATTTCGCTCTTTTTGATTTTCAGCGCCCGCAGCCTTTTCACCTCTGCGGGCGTTACTTCCAGTGGATTGAGTTCCTTTTTATTCATGCTCTGCGAAAGTTAGCAGGTAATTGTTGTTGTCGCAAAGCGAAAATTCAGTTGCGCCATAAAAAGTTTTCTCAAGGCCGGTTAGCAGGGTTACCTGTTCTTTGATATCATCATAATACTGACGGATATTGTCCACACTGATGTACAGCAAAAGCGATCCTCCATCGGTACGCTTCACCATGGGGAGCTTGCCTTCAATGCTGGTAAAGGACTGAAACATGACGGTGACACTTCCGCTGGTCATCAGGACAAATAGTTTTCCCCCTTCGGGACCAGCCACTTCATCGGTTACCGTAAAGCCGAGTCTGGTGTAAAAGGTGACGGTTGCCTCTAAGTCACTGACAAAGATGTTTGGCGAGATGGATTTCATAGATTCAATCAGTTATTGGTTTATTCAAAAGTAGGGAAAAGGTCGATATGAAAATGTGCCAAAATTGCTAAAGTGAATTAAACGTGGAGGAGCAAAGGAAATGCAAAGCGTAATATTATTGGGCAATATGTCTCTGCACCACTTCAAACCGAACAGTGTATCCCATAATTTTAGCTCTTAAAGAAATATCAATTCCGGTAAACGGCAAAAAATTGTTGAAAAATATACTAAAATTGTTAGTAATTACTAACAATTTTAGTAATAAGTTTGTAGTCACTAAGCTTGCGCAATCCAGGTGCACAAGAAAGGCGATGATGACAGCGGAAAAACAGGAAATATTAGCTAGGCTCAGACTGCAGATCTCAGCGGCGCAGGGATTTAAACATGCCCCTATCGCCTCTGGCGCAGGCTTCGGGCTGGGCGATATCGAAGCCTGTTTTCCCGGCAAAGTTTTCCCCACAGGCACCATCCACGAGTTCCTCGCAGAACAACCGGAAGACGCCGCGTCAAGCGAGGGCTTTATCGCCGGGCTGTTGGCAAAGCTCATGGAAAACGGAAACTCCTGCCTATGGATCAGCCGGAACAGAAAGCTGTTTCCGCCTTCTCTCGAAACCTTTGGCGCCGATCCCCAGCAGATCATATTCCTGGACCTGTATTATAACAGGGAAATCCTATGGGTCATGGAAGAGGCGCTCAAATGCGAGGGCCTGGCCTGCGTGATCGCCGAACTTCCGGATATCGACTTTGCCCAGAGCAGAAGGCTGCAACTGGCCACCGAAAAAAGCCGCGTTACGGGAATAATCCTGAGAAAAGCGCCCAAGCGAAGCTTATCGGCAACATGCTGCTCTGCAAGATGGCAGGTCAGGCCGCAGCCCACCGAAACGCAGGACGGACTACCGGGCGTAGGAAACCCGCGATGGGAAGTGAGCCTGCTCAAGGTAAAAAACGGAGAAGGCGGGAAATTCTTCATCGAATGGGCGGAGGACAGGTTTTCGCCGTACCAAACCCCAGCGAAGAATCCCCAGACCCATACCATTACGCTTTCGGAAAGGGGGCTGACCGCATGAGGTACCTGAGCATTTATTTCCCCAATCTTTTATGCGATTACCTGGCCATCAAAAAACCGGAACTAAAGGACAGGGTCTACGTGTTCACCATGTCCCAGGGCAACCGCATCATGGTCACCGCATCCTCTAAGGAAGCAGAAAAACAGGGCATCTTCGCAAACACGGTACTGGCCGACGCCAGGGCACTTGTCCCCGATATCCTGGCCTTTGATGACAGTACCGGTTTCGACAGAAAGCTGCTCGTCCGGATTGCCAGATGGGCGATCAGGTACTCCCCCACTGTCTCGATCGACCTGCCCGACGGAATCATCATTGACTCCAGCGGCTGCTCGCATCTTTTGGGCGGAGAGGAAAAATACCTGGAAACGATATTGGCTAAACTTCGCGAATCAGGTTATAATTGTCGAGGCGCAATATCTGACACAATCGGCACTTCCTGGGCTATAGCCAGACTGGGCATCAAATCACCTATTGTCCAGCCTGGCCAGCAGTACAATGCCCTTTTGAACCTGCCCCCCATGGCCTTAAGGCTCGAACAGCCTATCATCCAGCGATTGCACAAGCTCGGCTTTGATAGGATCGGAAAGTTCATCCAGCTGCCGGCCTCCATGCTCCGCCGGAGGTTTGGACAGGAATTCCTGCTCCGCCTTGGCCAGGCACTGGGTACCGAAGCGGAAACCCTTGACCCCATCATTGTCACCCCGCCATACGAAGAAAGGTTATTCTGTCTGGAACCGATCCGCACCAGACCCGCCATAGAAACCGCCATAGAAAGACTATTGGAAGCACTATGCAAAAGACTTGAAAAAGAAGGGCTTGGGCTAAGATCAGCAGAGCTCAAGGGCTATAGACTGGATGGCAAGGTAACGGAGACCAGTATCGGAACCAACCAGCCCACCCATCTCGTGTCCCACCTTGCCAAACTGTTCGAGCTCAGGATCGACCAGATCGAGCCGGACCTTGGTATCGAACTTTTCATTCTGACCGCGACGAAAACAGAACCTGTTCTGATCCATCAGGAAAAGCTCTGGAGCGGAAAGCCCGGCCTGGCCGACAAAAGTCTGGTACAGCTGCTCGACAGGCTTGCCGGAAAGGTCGGCCCACAGGCCATCCGTAGATACGTCCCCCAGGCGCATTACTGGCCGGAACGCTCCCTTCGCCCTGCCGATTCGCTGGACGAAAAAACGGAGGTCAAATGGCAAAAGGCAAATCCCCGGCCGATGGAAATGCTGCACAAACCTGCTGCGATCCGGGTCACTGCGCCCATACCCGATTATCCTCCGATGAACTTCCGCTATAAAGACGAGCTTCATCAGGTTGCAAAGGCGGACGGACCCGAGCGCATCGGGCAGGAATGGTGGATGGCTGAGGGCGAGCACAGGGACTATTATATATTGGAGGATGAAAAGGGAAGAAGATACTGGGTCTTCCGCTCGGGCCATTATAACGGGGAAGGCTCTGCCTGGTTCCTGCACGGATTTTTTGCATAACAAAAGAAATTAGATAAAACGGTTATGGGCTACTGCGAACTACAGGTCACTTCCAACTTCAGCTTCCTGCGGGGCGCATCGCATCCCGAAGAACTGATCGACCAGGCTGCCGCATTCGGCTACCCGAAGATCGCCATTACCGACGTGAACTCTCTGGCGGGCATTGTCCGCGCGCATTCCGCGGCCAGAAAACTTGATATCAGTATCATTCCCGCCTGCCGTCTGGACCTTTTGGACGGACCCAGTCTACTTGCATACCCAACGGATAGAGAAGCCTATGGCAGATTGTCGGCCATGCTCAGCGAAGGAAACTTCCGCGCCGAAAAGGGCAAATGCTTTTTATACCGCAATGATGTTTTTGCAAATAAAGAAGGTATTCTTTTTATTGCCATCCCCCCTGACGGACTAAGTAAGGGCTTTGATTTTGATATGAGTTTCCCCTCCGCACTGAAAGAATACAGAGAAAATTTAGGCTCCTCACTGTATCTCGCCGCCAACCGCAGTTATCAGGGCCAGGACCAGAAACGGCTGTTCCGTTTGAACGAGCTCAGCGAAAAACTCAACATCCCGCTGGTGGCGACCAATGACGTATACTACCACTGTCCCTCACGGAGGGAACTCCAGGATATACTGACCTGCGTCCGGGAAAAATGCACCATCCACCATGCAGGTTTCCGCCTGATGATGAACGCGGAGCGGCATTTAAAGCCCATCGAAGAAATGCAGCGGCTCTTCCGCCAATATCCACAGGCCATCGAAAATACCCTATTGATCGCCGAAAAATGCCGGTTCACTTTGGACAGCCTGGAATATGTTTACCCCGAGGAAATTTTGTCCGGTGACAGGGCGCCGCAGGAGGAACTGGAATATCTGACCTGGAAGGGCGCCGGGGAAATGTTCGGGCTACCCCTGCCCGAAAAAGTCATCAGCAACATCAACCACGAAATGAAGTTCGTCCGGGAAATGAACTATGCCTCCTATTTCCTGACCGTCTATGACATTGTCAGGTTTGCAAGGGAACAGAGGATCTTGTGCCAGGGCAGGGGCTCTGCGGCCAACTCCACCATCTGCTATTGCCTGGGCATCACCTCGGTTGACCCGACCAAATTCGACCTGCTCTTCGAGCGGTTTATTTCCTCTGCCCGCAACGAACCGCCGGACATCGACGTCGATTTTGAGCACGAGCGCAGGGAGGAAGTCATCCAGTACATCTACAGCAAATATGGGCGTGACCGGGCGGCCATCGTCGCTACCGTTACCCAGCTCCACCAGAAGGGCGCACTTCGCGACGTGGCAAAGGCAATGGGCCTGTCGGCCGATACCATCGACCGGCTATCGGCCTCGATCTGGGAATTTACCGATGAATGGTTCGAAAGCAACCGGGTTACCGAACAGGGGCTGAACCCCAGGGATCCCCTCCTTGTAAAAGTGTTGGACCTGACACGCCAGATGATGGGCTTTCCCAGACAGCTCGGTCAGCATACCGGGGGCTTTGTGATTACCCGGGGCAGGCTGACCGACCTCTGCCCCATTTTCCGTGCCCGTATGGAGGACCGCACCAATATCGAATGGAACAAGGACGATATCGATGCACTGGGGTTCCTGAAGATCGATGTACTGGCCCTGGGCATGCTCACCTGCATCCGGAAAGGGTTTGACCTGGCCAAAAAGCATTATGGTCTGGATCTCACGCTTGCCTCGATCAACAGAAAGGACGATCCAAAGGTCTACGAAATGATCAGCGCGGCCGATACCATCGGGGTATTCCAGATCGAAAGCCGGGCACAGCAGCAGATGCTCCCGCGGCTGAGGCCACAGTGTTTTTATGACCTGGTGATCGAGGTGGCCATCGTCCGCCCCGGCCCCATCCAGGGTGACATGGTACATCCTTATTTAAGGCGCAGGAACGACGAGGAGCCGGTGGACTATCCCTCAGAGGAGCTCGAGGAAATTCTGGGCAAAACCCTCGGCGTACCGCTTTTCCAGGAGCAGGCCATGAAGATCGCCATCGTGGCCGCGGGCTTTACCCCGGCCGAAGCGGACGAGCTCCGCCGCAGCATGGCCACCTTCAAGATGCACGGTATGGTGACCCGCTTCGAAAAAATGCTCGTCGAGGGCATGACCGCCCGGGGCTATACAGAGGAATTTGCAAGAAGGGTTTTTAAGCAACTGGAAGGATTTGGATCTTACGGCTTTCCGGAAAGCCATGCGGCAAGCTTCGCGCTGCTGGTCTACGTTTCCTGCTGGCTAAAATGTTACTATCCGGACGTATTTGCCTGCGCGATACTGAACTCCATGCCCATGGGCTTTTACCAGCCGGCGCAGCTGGTCATCGATGCCCGGAACCATGGCGTAGAGGTCCGCGAGATAGACGCGAACGTTTCTGAGTGGGACAACATCCTCCAGGAACATCCGGGCAGGTACCGTGCGCTGAGACTGGGCTTTAGGCAGATCTCGGGAATCAGAGAAGAGGATGTGGAGGCGCTTGTGCGGGGCAGGGGCGCTGGCTATAAGAACCTGCACTCGATACTGGATGCAGGGGTTTCCATGGACGCACTGGAAAAACTGGCCGACGCAGATGCGTTCCGATCGTTTGGTCTGGACCGCCGCCAGGCCTTATGGGAAGTTTCTGCACTGAGGGACTGTCCTGTTGCCCTGTTCGAAGGCCAGCCATCGGAATCCGATAAAGAGCAGCAGATCCAGCTGCCACTGATGAGCAAGGGGGAACATGTCGTGCAGGATTATGCCTCTACCGCCCTTTCACTGAAAGCCCATCCGGTCAGCCTGGTGCGCGAAAAGCTCAGACTGTTCAGCGTAAAATCGGCGCAGGAAATCCGCGATACCCAGGACGGGAGGACCGCAAAAGTCGCCGGACTGGTCATCGTACGCCAGAGGCCCGGAACAGCCGGCGGGGTCTGTTTCATTTCCATCGAGGACGAGACCGGTTTTTCGAACCTTGTGGTATTCGAAAAGCTCTTTGAGACCTATAGAAAGGAGATCCTGCATTCGCGCCTTCTGATGGTGGAGGGAAAGGTGCAGAAGGAAGACGGCGTGGTCAACGTGATCGTTTCCAAGTGTTTTGATTTTACCGGCCTTTTAAAGGATATCACCAGCAGGAAGGATGACGGACTTCCCATCCTTACCCTTTCCCGCACGGACGAGAAATCCCCGCCCTATCCAGCGGAGAACAAACGCTCGCAGGTCCGTCAGGCCACGCCACAGCAAATATTCGATGGAGGCCGGAACTTTAAATAGGCCCCTACCGGGGCAGAGCCTTGATCGCATCTGTTTACCAGTCGTGCAGTGCAATAACCCTGGCCGCGGCCGCGGGGAACGCACGGTCAGGTTCGGGCGTACCCTTCCCCGCCGTTCTTTCCTCAAAAGGATCGACAAAAACGGTTCCAAGCTCCTGCGCTCCCCTAAAGATCCGATAACCCCTCTCCCCTTCGGGACGGAAAAGATAGACCGACCCGGAAAGGGTAATATTAAATGGCTCCATATATATACTGTTCTGTCAGAACTTTTTCTTTCCAGTGCAATATAGCAAAATATAACCGCATAGGGAGCCCAAACCCCAGACCGGCAAAAAGATGACCATGCCCAAGGGGACTGTCATCAGCCGTCAGAAACCCTGGGCATATTAGCCAAAAACACTGTGAAGGGATGAAGAATGAAAAAACAAGAAAAGCTGCCGGAGCCTATCCGGATCCGGCCGGTCCCGGCAACATCCCCGAAGTTTTTTCGCGGCTCGAGGACATTTCCCGGCTCCTCGGTACCTTACTGCCACAGATGGAAAGGCTAACTGAACTCATGGAAAACGCCGTCCGGATTTCCGCCCACCAGACCGGTACCGGGGACACCTGGCTAAAGGAGAAACTGGCCGAACTCCTGTCCATCGCCAGGCAGACCCATCAAAATTCCGATTTTGTCAGGATGGTCTTTACCCGGGAAAAGCCCAAAACAACCAGAAAGAAAGCAGACAGGTCCGAACAGGTAAAAGAGTATCTCCGAAAGTATAACAGATCAATGAAATTATAAGTATGACACTGCCAAAGGAATCAGTGCGCCGAACTAAGGGCTAACCTGGAATCTTCTTTTGCACATATGCTGTACGCACCCATAGACCCCAACCATCCCTGGGAGCTATCTTGATTTGGAATGCAGCCAGTCCCAGATTCCACCCGCCCCCTTCCTGCAGTTTGGCATAACGCTGATTGCAAAACCCGGAACCACATGTGGTAGATGAAACCAACTTGCTTAGCTGGTTAGATCAGCCGATAGGCGTATCCACAGCCGGTTTAGGATTCTGTCGGATCCAGGCGGCCGTTGGAACCCGGAATCTGAAATCTCGTCACCAGCTAAAACTCAGAAAGAACCAGCTGCCTTGCGGTCTTTTTTGTAATGCCGAAATAGACTTTCTGGCCTGGATGATATTTCCCCCTCAGCTCAAAGTTCTCAAATGAGGGCTCGCCGGGTATGTCGATATAATCCCGCCTATCCGGGCTTCCCCCGCTCCAGTACTTTGCCCTCCCGTTCACACGCAGCATCAGCGAGGGACCATAATCAGATGCGCCCTTTCGCCAGTACTGGATCAGTTTAAGATCTGGCCTGTAACGCCAACCGGCCTTCTCAAGATAGTTCTTTTCCTGTGGCCAGGCGCTGAGGCTTATGAAGTCTTCATCAGATTCGGCAGCGACTAGGATATCGCCGTTAACGGTCTTCCATAACTGCGAAACGTCATAACTTTCCCTTTCCATAAAACCATTCTCTTGATACCCCTTGTACAGTTCTGTGGATTTTATTACCCTGTCTTTTAAATACAGCCTGCGCAGCCACGAATAGTTGCCCATGGTCGCGGTCACAGCGCAGCGCTGCATGGGCGCACTTCGGTTATGGTTAAAAACCTCTATACCAAGCTCATCGGGATTATCGCTTCGGATAAACAACCGCAGGTAAGGGTTCGCGCCGTTATTGAAGCGTTCCGTAAATATATATACGGACAGTTCCTCGATCTCGGGATGCAGGCTATCGGGATGCAGGATAGCACCGCGTGTTTTTGCGCCCGGGAAGTAACCTGTATCGGTCTCGCTTTCTCCCGCCCACATCAACTTGCCCCATTGGTTATCGATCCGTGAGGGGGATATCTCGCAGTACTCGATTTTACCGTCCACTACGGGCTCTATGGCCAGAAAGTTGATCAGATAGATGCTGCCTTTATTTTCATAGCCAACCCTTATCAGCCCCGCGGTCCACCGGTATTTTCCCGGTCGCCCTCCACCCCGGTAGGCCATATACCAAACACAATTCCACTGCCGATGCCCCACAGGGCTTCACTTTTTGCGTTTGCCGGCCTTATCCAGTTTTTATCTATACTTTGGGCCTCAATATCCTGAAAAAACAGCACCATTAAAAAAACAAAAATGAAATTGCTGGTTTTCATGTATCTGGCTTTTTTGATTGTCTGATCTAATGTAGCCATATTTATTTTGGCTGGCAAAAAGCACCCTTGTCTTTAAAGTCTATTTGGCTTTGTCTAAAAAAAGAAACCGTTGCGATAATCTGGATCAACTATTTACTTTTTGAAAAGTCAAAATGACTGGCGAAAACTTTCTTGATGCCTATCAAAATAACGCCATCAGCGGCATTGTTCCCATATATGGCTTTTGCTTTTTCACCATCTAATACTTCGATTTTATCGATCCAATCGGGAGACAAAGAATTCAACCTAACCGGATCCATCCAACATTTTCTGTTGCCTGAATAAATAATGTACATTGGCCTGTTCATTGATGTTCCAGCAACAACAGATCCCAACATGATAGTTCTTGAAGTTTTCATTTTAACTACTATGTTGTCTTTAACCAATGATCTGATAACAGTCTGTCCATACAGTTCAAAAATAAATGGAACTTTTGTATTTACGTTAATCAAGCTGAGGCTAAATATTCCCGAACCATCAGTAACTGCCAAGACGTTTTGAAAATCTTCCTGCCTTATTTTGACACCAGTCAAGGGTCTACCTGTAAGGCTGTCAATTACCTTTCCGGTTAAAACTTGCTTTAACATCGACGGTTTTAGTTCCAAAGAATCTGTTCTCGATGAAACGGCCGAATCTTTATGATGGTGCACGACAGGTTTGAAATTTTGTGCTTGAGCAGGGTTAATCGCAACTGCGCCAATCGCTAACGGAAAAAGCCATTGCCAGGAAGGTTTGGTAAGCGGCACAATCAATGGTCGGTTTAGTTGACTGGCAAATACCCTTCCGCACACATCATCCTTTTTATTTTTAAAAAAGTCTACTAGTTCAGCATCGGATTTCTCGGTGAGATCATAGATGTTTTTCTCGCAGTGATCACAGTACTTTCCAAATTTTCCGTTTTGCATGTCGTTCCATTGCTCCAAGCAAGGTCTGGCTAGCGTTAGTTGTATAACTTTCAAAATCTAATTTCTTTTATGATGCTTGGCCTTTGGTTATTCCATAAGACATATCATTTTTTGTCCGAACCGAAATAATTTGAGGGTATTAAATGACATTATTAAATGAAGCTTTCATATAAATTGATGGAAATTTCATCATTATTTTCAATGATGAAAGTTAATGATTCCAATGGCAAAAACAATACAAGATTTGCAATAAAATGAGCATTCAAGGGTGGGTTATTTTAATATCTTTTGAGAGTTTTCCTCACGTCCTCTGTTTCTTCCAATCTATGGCCTCCCCTAACTAATTGCCGACTTGTTTAAGACAAGCCTTTCAAAAAAAAGACCATTTACAGCGCGTTTTGTCAACGGTTTTCTTACTGTAAATCCAGCCCCAGGATCGTTGACAAAATCGTTGACAAAAAAAATGCAATAATCTAATATTCAGCTAATTATGAGCTGATATTTTTTAAAAACTAAACATTTAATGTGCGACCACGGGATAAGGCTAAGAATTTTGGTTACTAACCAGTTAAAAATAGTTCTGTCAAGAGAAATTCCGAGTCGATTTTTGCCAAAAATCCCTAAAAATCCTTAAAAATCGTTGACAAAACCGTTGACAAAGCTTGCTGGAATCGCACTTTTTTGGTATATTTGAAATAATTAATAGTGCCTTGGAGGATGTTTAAACGCAGTTTATCTGGCGAGTAAGTTGAGACTTGACTAACCAGTGATTCATTTGTATCGATTTTAGGCTTCGAATTTACGATTAAGCCTTGATTTATAAAATGAATTGGGATTAAAATAAAAAAAGCGCCCCAATTTTGGAGCGCTTTAAATTTTAAGTATTTACGGTTAATCTTTTTTGTTATCCAAAGCAGATTCTATACGATCGGAAAGATCCTGTAAATGATATTTGCTTAAACCTGTGGCAGCATTTGCACTGGTTTTAATCGTTGCATCAAGTTCTTTCAATTGTCCTTTCACAACAGAAAGCACATCACTTTGCGCCGCTGTGATGCTTGGTTGCAAAGTTGCTCCTCCTCTACCACCGCTAAAAACTACAGTAGCAGATGATGCCGGAGCAGGTTTCAGAATGGAGATTAGTTTATCTACATAAGATTTCTGAAGGTTTCTTCTATACACATCAATTGCTTGATTTGATTTTAGTTCAGTAAAAATAGAAGCATTTAAATCAGAGAACAGATCAGTAATTTTGTATGCCGATGCACCATCTGCCGCTTCGGCCGAAATAAGTTTGGTTAAAGTGCTTGTAGATAACAATCTACTAATGGTTATATTTTGTAATCTACCTACAACTTCCAATCCATCAGCATCAATATTATCCAAAATCGGTTTATTGATTAACCACATTGGTGTTTTAAAAAGCTGTACATCTAGAAATGTCATAGCTTCTTTTTGGGTTGATGCCGGTGTACGTTCGTAAACTTCGCCTGCTTGCTCTACCGTTTTAGGGTTTTCATACACACCGCCGATGTTTTTTGCAACATGGCCCATGTACCGACCGAATTGAGCGGTTAACTGGCCATACATGTTGGATAGGTTATCGTAACCATCTGCAGGTTCTTTTGTCCAAGTTGGAAGGTTAGCTAAAATAACTTTTAAGTTCTTGATACCATAAGTACTCGCTACCATTGCATTATCCGATAAATCTTCATTTTGCGAATGCGGATCATCTGCGTTCGTTTCAGTTCCAAACCATAATCTACGGTTTTTAGCAGATTCTATGACCATTTTATTTAACACTGGAACATCTGCGGCAGGTGTTTTTGTATCTGGAAAATATTTATAACCCCATTCTATTGCCCATTTATCATAATCGCCAATGCGTGGATATAAACCTTTTGAAGAAATGTTATCTTCTGGTTGTGCTACGTAGTTGAAACGGGCATAATCCATAATCGATGGTGTATGGCCGTTTGCTTCTACCCACTTCTTATCGCGTAAATTTTCTACAGGAACGGTAGAACTCGAACCATAATTGTGGCGCAAACCTAAGGTATGGCCAACTTCGTGAGAAGAAACAAAACGAATTAAATCGCCCATTAATTCATCGCTAAAGGTCATTTTGCGTGCTCTTGGATCTACCGCAGCAGTTTGAATCATATACCAATCGTGAACCAATTTTTGAACATTATGAAACCAATTGATGTGGCTTTCCATAATTTCACCACTTCTTGGATCAGAAATACTTGGTCCGCTGGCATTAGCAATTTCTGATGGTTTGTAAACTATGGCCGAATGACGGGCATCATCAATGCTCCAAGTAGAATCCTGAGCGTAAGTTGGTGCTTCTTTCGCCATAATTGCATTTTTAAAACCAGCCTTTTCAAACGCTTTAGCCCAATCGTTTACACCTGCTTTTAAATAAGGAATCCATTTTTTTGGGGTTGCCGGATCAATGTAAAAAACAATCGGTTTAATTGGTTCTACCAATTCGCCACGTTTGTATTTGGCTAAATCCTGAGGTTTTGGTTCTAGTTTCCAGCGCTTAATTAATTCTATCTCTTTAACACCTTGTGGGTTAAGATCAAAATCGGTATAACCAACTGCAAAGTAACCCACTCTTGGATCGAAATAACGAGCCTTCATTGGCACTTTAGGCAAAATAACAAGAGAAGTATTTAGTTCAATGGTTGAAGAACCTGAAGCTCCACCACCGCCCAAACCTGGTGCAGCGGCACCGAATGGCGATGGCGCAGCGGTTTGAGAATAGGTTTTTACTGTATTGATTTCTACGTTGGTTGGAAAACTTCTTAAGCTTACAATATAACTTCTATCGGCTTGTTGTGCACCCAATCTAAAACGGGTTTTAGCCATTGGAGAGCTGAAGTAAAAGATATCATTATCGCTGTTTAAATAATCGGTAATATCGATTACGCTTCCCTTTTTATCTGGCGTGTAAGCTGCAATATTAAATGATGCGGCAATTGCCTGGATATTCGAATTTTTTAGAGATTGGTACATTGAGGTTGTACTATCAGGACCATAAGTTTTAAAACTTATTTTGCGCATGAAAATGCGATTGTTTGGCCCTTTTTCAAACCGAATTACGGCACTGCCAATTTGATCGCCAGCATAACCTTGCGCATCTCGAACATCAGATCCAGATTTAGAAATCCGGCTTACCACCAAAATATCTCTTCCAAGGGTTGTATCCGCAATTTCGAAGAAAAACTTATCTTCGATTTTATGCGTAGTGATCATTCCTTTTCTGGTTGATGCTTTGTTTGTGATTACCTGATCATAAGGTTTTGGTTGTGCTCTAACTCCTGAGCCCAAAGCAGCGCCGGGCGCTCTTCGTGTTGAGTCAGTTGGTGCAGTTCCTCCTTGCCTTACCTGTGCCTGAGCAAAGGAAATGGCAGAAACAGCCACTAAAATGGTGAGTAATTTTTTATTCATAATAAATTAGGTGATTTATAAAGCGTAAATATATGATAGTGGCGATCTTACGTTACGATTTATGCAATAACTTTATAGTTACAAAGCAAAAATTCCTAATAAATCAGGGAATTAATCTGGCAGAATAAATTCAGGGTTTTCGATTAATCCGATTACATTTCCGAAAGGATCGAAGATACTGCCAACCCAAATTGGCCCACCAACATTGTTAGGTGCTTCGTGAATCTCGACTTCCAAGTTTTCTAAACGGGTAAAAGTTTCCTTAATATCCTTAACACCCCAATAGGTGATAGAATGATTACCGTTACTAAAGCCAGAATCATCAGGATTTAATCCCAATTCGAAACCACCAACATTGTAGCCAACGTAATAAGGTTCATCAAAATATGGCTCGATTTCAAAAACTTTTTTATACCATTCTTTTGCAGCTTCTAAATCGCCTACATAATAAACTATGGTTCTTAATCCTTGTAACATGGTTGGTTAAATGTTTAAATTGAGTAATCGGTTAATTGTTAGCAAAAGATGTTTAAATAGGATAATTGACAGTTAAACAATTTAACGCTTAACCAATTAACCATCTTTAATGTATCATCTTAAACACCAGCTCTTTTAAAAGTTCTCCATCCTCTACATTTCCAGTACTGTCTAAGCCTTTGCTTTTTAGGTCATACTCTCGCAATAAGCTCATTACTTGAAAAACTTTTCCGGTATTATAATTTCTGGCCGCTACTTCATAATCCTTTACAAAAAAAGGTGGGATTCCAAGTGCCGATGCAGCCTCAGCTTTATTAGGCAGATAATGGTATCTTAAAATCTTGGTAAAATAACCGCCTAAATTTGCCAAAACCATTACCGTTGGGTTAGCTTTCGGATTGCTCGCGAAATAGTTGATTATTTTATTGCACTTTAAAACATCGCGAATGGCAAGTGCTTTTTGAAGTTCAAAAACATTATATTCTTTACTTATACCTATATTTTTTTGAACCAGATCTGTATTGATAACCACATCCTTCGGAATGTTCAACATCAGCTTTTCGATCTCGTTCGAAATTTTAGATAGATCGGTTCCTAAATATTCAGCCATTAAAGCCGAAGCCTGCTGATCGATTTTATAACCTTTTTCTTTAACAAAATCTTCAATCCATGGCACCAACTTATAATCACGAACCATATCAGACTGAAAGATTAAACCGCTTTTGCTTATTGCTTTATAAATCTTTTTGCGTTTATCGAAGTTTGCATATTTGTAAGCCAAAACCAAAATTGTGCTTGGCAAAGGTTTCTCAAAATAGTTTAATACAAATTCTGCCTCTTTACTATTTCCTTCTTCTTTTGCCCATTTTAAATCCTGTGCTTCTTTTACAATGACAACCTGATAATCAGACATCATCGGGTATCGCTTAGCAGCGCCCAAAACCGTAGCCATATCCGTATCTTTTCCGTAAAGAACGGTTTGATTAAAGCCCTTTTCAGCATCACTCAGCAATTTATCTTCAATATAATCGGTTACTTGATCGATATAAAAAGATTCTTCGCCATGCAACAAATACACAGGTTTAAACTTTCGGGCTTTAATATCTTTAATAATTTCGGCAGCAGTCATTGCCGTAAAATTACAATTTAGCTTTTAGGATTTAAGCAAATGTTTATAAACAATATTAACTTTGGCTGTTAATAATTGCTACAGTGTTTTATTGCTGAATTGTTGACTGAAAACTGCCCATTTAAAATGTTCAAACCAACTCCACTCAATCTTCCGCCCTATCCATTTAAAATTACCCAAAGGGATGATGTAGTTTTCATTTTCGATGAGCTTAGGAAAAAACATTTGGTATTAACTCCAGAAGAATGGGTTCGTCAGCATTTTATTCAAGATCTTATTGCCAACAAGAAATTCCCTAAAACGCTTATTCAAATTGAGGGTGGTTTGGTTTTAAATCAATTGCAAAAAAGAAGCGATATTTTGGTTTACAATGCTGCAGGCGAAAAATTAATGCTAATCGAATGCAAAGCTCCAAAAGTCAGAATTACGCAATCTGTTTTCGAGCAGGCTTCCAGATATAATTCTATTCATCAAGCCAAGTGGATTGCCCTTACCAATGGTTTACAGCATGTTTTTGCTAAAATGGATCTGGAAAAAGGAAGTTTCGTTTTTGTTGAAGAAATGCCAGATTATTTGAATTTGTAATTTGAATCCGTCGTCATTTCAACCGAAGCAAATTTCCTAGCGTTGTAGAAAAAAGCTATCAAAACTCTTGATGATACTCTAAACACTATATTCTTTCTTCCACACTTGCTTAGCGCCAGAATAAATGGCTTCATTACACATGGCTACGCAAATGGCAGCTTGTGTACCCGTATTGATATTAGAAGCGGGTTCCTTTTTGGTTATTACCGATTTATAAAATTCTTCTAAAGCATAATTTGTTCCATCCATGGTGGGTTTATCCAAAATTGGGATTCCACCATCTTTATTGACAACAATTTTTGTTGCTCCACTTACGCCATCAACAATGCCCAAATCCTTTTTTGTACTTTCTTCCGGATAGAAAAGACCTGTATTGGTTAAGAGTGAAACTGATCCTTTAGTACCTTTAATTTTGAAAAGATAGCCATCATGTGCATTCCCGCAGGTTGCACCGAAATTGCCAATCATGCCTTTCTCCTTATATCGAAGTACGGCCTGAATGTTGTCATAGGTTTCCCGACCATCTTTAAAAATATCAATTCCACCAGAACCCATGATTTCATTGGGCTGAGTTTCGAACGCCCAATTAATAAAATCAATTTGATGAGATAAGAGTTCGGCCGCCAATCCGCCAGAATATTCTTTATACATCCGCCAATTGATTTTTCTTTCTAACAATGGATCAGGAACTGCTCTGCGCCAGTTTCCGTTTCTATCCCAGCGACAATCTATTTGAGAAACTTTACCCAAATAGCCACTTTGAATCATATCCTTAACCTTGAAATAAAGTGGCGAGTAGCGATATTGATAACCAACCTGAAAAATCTGCTTCGGTCGTTGCTTCACTAATTTTTTCAACTCTAAAGCCTGAGCAATATTATAAGTCATGGTTTTTTCCAGATAAACGTGCTTTCCGGCTAAAACAGCATCTTTGGCAATGTGAAAGTGTTCGCTTAGTGGCGTTGCAATAAAAACAGCATCTATTGTTTTATCATTTAAAATCTGATGATAATCCTTTACTGCCTTTGCATCCGTTGGAACATACTTTTCAGTTTCCTTAAGCCTAAAATCCAGTAGATCGCAATAAGCCTTAATATTGAACTTGGCCGGCATGGATTTAATAACCGAAAGAACACCTTTGCCACGATCACCGCATCCGATCATCGCAACATTTATAACTTCATCAGCATATAAATCAGCTAAAACCTGATGACCAACCAATAAACCGGAACTTAGCAAAGCTGACTTTTTAACAAACGAACGACGATGCATTTATAATGTTTTGATTTTAATGGTTCTAAAATCCACTTTATTTCCATGATCCTGTAGTAGAATGTGGCCTTTTGGTGCTTCACCGAAATTTTTCCAATCTTTATATTTACTAATTGCAACCAGCTTTTTAAACTCTTCCGAACCACGAACGTACTCTAAAACCTTCACGCCGTTTAAGTAATGTTCAACCTTATTATTTGGATAAACAATTAAACGGGCGTTGTTCCAAGTTCCAATTGGGCGAAGATAACGAGGCTCTTTTTTAGCTGTCATTAAATCGTAAAGCGATGCCAGAGTACGGTTTCCATCTCTACCCAATTTCGCATCGGGATGTAAAACATCATCTAAAACCTGATATTCTAAACCTATTGCAGAACCAGAATTATTTTCGCTCAGTGTAACAAAGTATTTTACTCCGCTATTTGCGCCAGGTGTAAGTTTAAACTCAAAAGACATATCAAAGGCTGCAAATTCTTCTTTGGTTACAATATCACCTCCATTTGTAGATTCTGCACCACCAGAAGGTTCTACACTAATTATCCCATCTGCAATTTTCCAGCCTTTTGCAGGAAAAGCAGTTTTGTAAGCACCAATCCAACCGGCGTTACTTTTACCATCGAAAAGCAATTTGTAACCTTCCGATTTTTCGTAGGCAGATAAGGAGTTCGGTGTCAAATTAACCGTATAAATTCCCTTTGGGAATGTTTTTGATTTTAATCCCTCGGTTTGGATATTGATGTTTTTGAAATAGACCTTTTTGCCATCATTGGCCAGTTCGTTGCCGATTCCATGAACCTGCAAACCAATAAAGCCCGATTGATCTAAAGTATCGATTACATAAGCAACCGGCGTTCCGTTTACCCAAGTTTTAGTTTCGTTCCCAATACATTCAATTTTATAATGGTTAAACTCATTTTTTTTATATAACGATTTGACTGATGGATTTAGCTCTAAAGGATAAAGCCATAATCTTCTGGCTTCATCATAAACACCGCCTGTCCAAGCTCTTGCTGTTGGATCAATTTCGATTTGTCTTCCAAAGACCAAACCTTTTCCATTGTTACCTTCTGATTTAATGTGGCTTCTGGTCTGAATGCCAGAATTGGTGGTTTCTCCTTCTAGTTTTACATCCAATTCGAGTACAAAGTCTCCATATTCCTTTTCAGTAATCAAGAATGAATTTGGTGTACCTTTTGTCATGGTTCCAACAATTGCGCCGTCTTCAACTTTATAAGGTGCAGCGCCCGCTACAGCTTTCCAGCCGGTTAAGGTTTTCCCGTCAAATAATGGTTTAGCTTTTTGGGCAAAAGTTGATAAACCGATTAAGGAAAGCGCTAAAATGCAGTATATTTTTATTTTTAACATGGTTGATTTATTGATTCTAAAAATCACCACCTAAGAAACCTTAGATCACTTTAGTATGATTGCTTAGGTTTTCTAAGGTTTCTTAGGTGGTGTATAATTTAATACTTAAAAACTTTTCCGTTTGCTATTACTTCTTGCTTGTTTTCATCAAAAATTGATTTTGCGCCAGTTCTTACCGCTGCATTCGTCATGATATTTGCGATAGAATGCGAATAACCTGCTTCTACCGGAGCATTTGGGGTTTTGCGGCTTCTAACACATTCCATCCAATTTCTCATGTGGCCAGAAGTTAAAGGATCGCCACCCATGTTTGCACCTGTTGCAGCTTTTATTTCTGTTTTACTTAAATCGAATTCAGGTAAAAGATTAGCTTTCATACCCATCGCAGAAGCTTCTTGCTGTCTCAATCCTCCTTTAGGAGACACTTTATTGGTTATCAAATTTAACTCTCCTCCATTTGAATAATAAACTTCGCCAACATCGCCAACGCTATTTTGCATTCTTGAAGTAAAGGTAACCTGAAATCCATCTTCAGTATTTGGCTGACCATAATCAAAAACCGCCACCATCGAATCCCAGTTTCTGCGGCCATCTTTCCAGGTATAAATTCCACCGTTGGCAACTACACTGCGTGGATGTTTTAAATTGGTAAACCAATGTACGGTATCTATTTGATGCGACATCCATTGTCCTGGCATCCCTGAAGAGTATGGCCAGAATAATCTGTACTCTAAATATTTTCTTGGATCGAAATTTTCGAAAGGGCGGTTTAATAAGAAACGTTTCCAATCTATATCTTCTTCTTTTAATTTAGCTACTAATTCTGGTCTACGCCAACGGCCTGGCTGGTTTACATTCCAAACCAAATCTACCGCTGTAATTGGCCCAAATTTTCCTTCTTGAATGTACTTGGCTGCATTTTGATAGTTCTCTCCACTTCTACGTTGCGAACCAATCTGAACAATTCTATCACTTGCCTTAACGGCTTTAAGTGCTGCTTTTGCATCATCCATAGTTTCTGCGAAAGGCTTTTCTACATAAGCATCACAACCACCCTTAACGGCTTCAATTAAATGTAAAGCATGTTGAAAATCTGCTGTACTAATAATAACGGCATCTAAATCTTTGGTAGCATAGAGTTCTTCATTATTTCTGCAGGATTTAATATCATGACCAAATTTTTCTTTTAAATGCGCAATACCTAAACCTCTGCGATAACTCCACAAATCAGAAAGACCAACAACATCAAAATTTAATTCCTTGTTGTGATTTAAGAAACAAGGCAACAAAGTATCTTTAAAACGATCGGAAAAACCAACTACCCCAACACGCACCCGATCATTGGCACCGATAATTCTGCCATAACTTTTGGCGCTCATGCCCATAGTACCAACATAGGTTGCCGCGGTAAATATTGCCGATTGCTTTATAAATTTTCTTCTGGAATTTTCCATAGATAAATAGGTTTAGATTAGGTTAGAAAGGCGCATAACATTAAACGATTTATCAACGTTTAACGACCCCAAAATAGGGTTTTTAGTTGAGAGATTTAGTAGGCTTTGGTAACAATTTAGAAACCTCGATGTATGAGAGTTGGGAGAACAAATTAGTATGTTCCGTAAAACCTTACCCTATCAAAGTTGCAAGATCGGCTTATACAGTACAAGTCCCTCTCCTCAAGGAGAGGGACAGCACAAGCTCTTATTTAACCACTAACTTTAACAGGGTGAGGTAAACGAAAAAAGCCTTTCGAAATTTAATTCGAGAGGCTTTTTAAAATGAGATTTACACAGAGCTTTATCCCAACATTGCTAAACTCTCTTCTATTATCTTGATTTTAGCTTCAGCATCTGCTTTTTTATTGCGCTCGTTGGCAATAATTTCAGGTTTTGCATTTTGTACGAAACGCTCATTTCCAAGTTTAGCATCAACAGATTTCAAGAAACCTTGCAGGTAAACTAAATCAGCATTTAAACGGATGCGTTCTGCATTAACATCAATATTTTCTGTTAATGGAATAAAAAATTCGTCTTTACCTGCCATGAAAGCCGTTGCACCGGCAACTTTATCATTTACAATTTCTGCTTCAGAAACGTTAGCCAATTTGAAAACAACGTTCAGCCATTTTTCGTAATCTATATCAGAATTCACTTTCAAGCTTAAAGGCAAAGCTTCTTTCGGAGAAATTTGTTTCTGATTACGTACATTCCTGATTTCAGCGATAACGGTTTTAATCACCTCTGCATCTTTTAGTAATTTCTCGTCAATAGATCCAACTTTCGGGAACTCCGCAACAATACAGCAATCCATTTCTCCGCGTTCAGCGAACAAATCGTCATGCCACAATTCTTCGGTTAAGAAAGGCATATTTGGGTGTAACAACTTGATAATATTTTCAAAAAATACGATGGTTGCTTTATAACTTTCAGCATCGATTGGCTGTTGGTAAGCAGGCTTAACCATTTCCAGATACCATGCACAGAAATCATCCCAAACTAATTTATAGGTCGTCATTAAAGCTTCCGATAAGCGATATTGCTTAAAGTTTGCCTCAATTTCTACCAATGCTTCATTGAAACGATTTTCGAACCATGAAATCGCCTGTGTATTCGGATTTTCTAAATTCTCATCAACTTCCCAACCTTTTACCAAACGGAAAGCATTCCAAATTTTCGATGCGAAATTACGTCCTTGTTCGCAGTAGCTTTCATCAAACATTAAATCATTACCTGCAGGCGATGACATTAACATACCCACGCGAACTGCATCAGCGCCATATTTTTCAATTAATCCAATCGGGTCAGGCGAATTACCTAACGACTTAGACATTTTACGGCCCAATTTATCACGAACAATACCTGTTAAATATACGTTTGTGAATGGTTTTTTGCCCATAAACTCATGCCCGGCCATAATCATTCGAGCTACCCAAAAGAATAAAATCTCTGGTGCTGTAACCAAATCATTGGTTGGATAATAGTAATTAATGTCTTTATTATTCGGGGCTTTAAAACCATCGAAAACAGAAATTGGCCATAACCATGATGAAAACCAGGTATCCATCACGTCTTCATCCTGCTTTAAGAAAGGCTCTAACTGATGCTTGAAACCTGCTTTCTCGGCATCTGAACAGTTTACATCTAAATGTTTTTTCTTCCAAAATTCTTCTAAAGCTTCATCTTTAGTTTTGGCAACCACCCAATTTCCCTTATCATCGTACCAAGCCGGAATTCGCTGTCCCCACCAAAGCTGACGGGAGATATTCCAATCGCGAACATTTTCCATCCAATGGCGGTAGGTATTCTCAAATTTATTTGGAATCAGGTTTACTTCTCCATTCAAAACATCATCCAATGCTGGCTGAGCCATTTCTTTCATCTTTACAAACCATTGCATCGAAAGCTTTGGTTCAATTGTTGCATCTGTACGTTCAGAGAAACCAACCTGCGATTTATAATCTTCAACCTTATCTAAATGACCGGCCTCTTCCAACATTTTGGCAATCTTTTTACGAGCTACAAATCTGTCTTCGCCTACTAAAATAACTGCCAATTCGTTTAAAGTTCCATCATCATTCAAGATATCAGTAACTGGCAAATTGTGTTTTACACCCAACTCATAATCATTCAAATCATGCGCTGGCGTAACTTTTAAACAACCTGTACCAAATTCAATATCAACATATTCATCTTCAATAACCGGAATTTCGTGATTAACCAGCGGTACAAAAACCTTTTTACCTTTTAAGTATGTAAAACGTTCATCGTTCGGGTTAATACAAATTGCGGCATCGGCCATAATCGTTTCCGGGCGAGTTGTTGCAATCGTTAAATATTGGTCTTCAGTTCCCGAAATCAAATACTTAATATAATACAGCTTCTGGTTAACTTCCTTACGGATAACTTCCTCATCAGAAACTGCCGTTTTACCAGCGGGGTCCCAGTTTACCATACGGATGCCGCGATAAATCCAGCCTTTTTTATATAGATGAATAAACGAATCGATAACGGCTTCAGAAAGATCTTCTTCCATCGTAAAACGCGTACGGTCCCAATCGCAACTCGCACCCAGTTTCTTCAATTGCTCTAAAATAATGCCACCGTATTTCTCTTTCCACTCCCAGGCATATTTCAAAAATTCTTCACGAGAAAGGTCTTTTTTATTGATACCCTGCTCTTTTAGCATGGCCACAACTTTTGCTTCGGTAGCGATAGATGCATGATCAGTTCCAGGAACCCAACAAGCATTTTTACCCTGCATACGTGCCTTGCGAATCAAAACATCCTGAATGGTATTGTTTAACATGTGCCCCATGTGCAACACTCCAGTAACATTTGGTGGCGGAATTACGATGGTATAAGGCTCACGCTCATCAGGTTCAGAGTGGAAAAACTTTTTGTCTAACCAATAGCTATACCATTTATCTTCAGTTTCTGCAGGATTGTATTTTGTGGAAATGCTCATGAATTGTATTAAAAATTCAAAAATAGCTAATTAAGCTGAAAGGCTAAAAAGAATAAGGATAAAAGAACAAGGAATAAAGATTGACAAACAGAGAAGCTATTCTCATCGTCAACAAACCTTATATTTTATCGAAGCTATTGTCATGCTGAATTGATTTCAGCATCTTAATTGTGAAATTTAAGGCCCTGAAATAAATCCAGAGTAACGAATTCCTTAATCTAAGAAATGGTTCAATCCAAATCCTCAAAAACATCATCTAGTAACAGCTCAAATCCTGGCAAAACTGATGATGTAATTTTTTCGCTTAGTGTAAATATTTTTGATGGCTGAAATTTACCTAAATCATTCAGCGTGTAAATCAAAATGCTTTGGTCGCTTTGGCTCACTATCCAATATTCCTTTACGCCAAACTCTTCATAAACTTGATATTTGTTTAGTAATTCCTTTTTATTATTGCCAGGAGAAAGAATCTCGACAACTAAATCTGGAGCGCCAATACATCCGCGATCATCCAATTTACTTTTATCGCAGATTACACATATATCAGGCTGAAGAACCGTAAATACATCTTGATCATGCTTACTGCCTTTAGGAAATCGAACATCAAATGGAGCAGAGTAAACCTCACAAGGTTTACCTTTTAAAAAATTAACAATAGGGTTAGTAATTCTTATTGAGATTTTTTGATGTACCCTTGAAGGCGCAGGGCTCATTTTAAAGATTTTGCCTTTAATAAGCTCAACCCGATCTTCGAAAAGCCAATTCAAATAATTTGCATAGCTATACGTTAATGATGCATCAATATCATTAAACTGCATAACTGGCCCGTCATGTAAATCGGTTGGATATGGCTTTGGCTCTGACATACTCAAATATACTAAAATTTATAGCAATTAAAATTTCATTTTTTGAATTCTAACAGCATTTAAAATGGCTAAAAAGGCAACTCCCACATCAGCAAAAACGGCTTCCCACATGGTTGCAATACCTCCAGCGCCCAAAATTAGAACCAATGCCTTAACAGCAAAAGCCAATACAATATTCTGAATAACCACGTTCTTTGTAGCCTTACCAATTTTAATCGCGGTTGCAATTTTCGAAGGTTGATCGGTTTGAATGACCACATCTGCTGTTTCAATGGCAGCATCGCTACCCATGGCCCCCATAGCAATTCCAATATCGCTAATGGCCAAAACCGGAGTATCATTAATCCCATCTCCAACGAAAGCAACAATTTTGGTTTTGTCTTTCTTAATTTCTTCGAGCTTTGCAACTTTATCTTCAGGCAATAAATCGCCATAATAAGAATCGATCCTTAAAATGCCTGCTACTTTTTTAACAATAGAAGCTTTGTCTCCGCTCAACATTACAACTTGCTTTACACCGTTTAAATGAAGTTGTTTAATCGCTTCAGCCGAATCTTCCTTAATTTCATCAGCAATTAAAACATAGCCGGCAAACTTTCCATCAATAGCAAGTACCACAATACTTTCTTCAATGTCTTTTATTTTTGAATCAAAATCTATTTTATATTTTTCTAAAAGCTTGACATTCCCAGCGAGAATCTCCTTACCATTAACAATTCCTTTTAAGCCCATTCCGGCTATTTCTTCAATATTTTCGGCAGGATGAATTTCTTTTTCACCTGCATATTCTACAATAGCTTTAGCAATTGGATGTGTAGACTTCGCCTCAACAGCAGTTAAGAAATTTAAAAATTCTTTTTCATCTATTTTGCTTTCAACCTTTTGTACCTTAAAAACACCTTTCGTAAGGGTTCCGGTTTTATCCATCACCACGGTATTAAGCTTGGTAATTAAATCTAAAAAGTTAGATCCCTTAAATAGAATTCCGTTGGCCGATGCGGCGCCTATACCCCCGAAATAACCTAAGGGAATAGAAATTACCAATGCACATGGGCAAGAAATAACCAAGAAAACCAGCGATCGATAAAGCCAGGTCTGAAAGTGATAATCACTTCCTAAAATTAAGATCGGGATGGTTACCAAAGCCAATGCTAAGAAAAACACAATAGGTGTATAAATTTTCGCAAACTTGCGTATAAACAGTTCGGTTTTTGCTTTTCGGGTGGTAGCATTCTGAACCATTTCTAGAATACGAGATAAGGCACTATCTGCAAAAGCCTTTGTTACCTTAATTTCGATAACCTTATCCAAATTTAGCATTCCAGCCAAAACGGTTTCGCCTTTATTAATGGTTTTAGGTTTGCTTTCGCCAGTTAGCGCAGCCGTATTGAAACTGCTTTTTTCAGCAATCAGTTCTCCATCCAATGGAATTTTCTCTCCAGCTTTAATTTGGATGGTTTCACCAATTTCTACAGCTTCGGGTTTTACGGTTTCATATTTGCCTTTCCTAAAAACATTCGCAATATCAGCCCTAACATCAAGCAAGGCTTTGATATTTCGTTTTGCTCGGTTAACCGCTACCATTTGAAAAAGTTCGCCAATAGTGTAAAAAAGCATTACCGTAACTCCTTCTGGATATTGTTGAATACAAAATGCGCCAATTGTAGCGATAGACATTAAAGAAAATTCCGTGAAAAAATCTTTTGCCTTAAAGGTTTCCCAAACCTCCTGCAAAACGGGAATACCAACGGGTAAATAAGCAATTATGTACCAATATGGTCTTACTAGCGCAAAGGCTTCAACCTTGAAAATATTATCAAAAGCAATTCCAATAAGCAACATGGTAAATGTAACAAGCGCTGGCAAATAGGTTTTAAATGCCGAAGGATCTCCGCCATGATCATGGTCGTGTTCTTCGCCCTCTTCATGGCTATGAGAATGGATGTGCTTTTTTTCAGCGTGTTTTTTACTACAGCAACTATCTTCTTTATCGTGGGTATGATTCATTTAAAAATTATTTTTATTGAAAAGCACTAACAGCATCTTTTCGGTTTCTTTTTTCCTGCCATCGTTTCAAGCCCTCACCCGCTGAATAATCAGGAACCCGGGTTTTCCACTTTGTCGGACTTGGGTGGCGCAAATAGCAGCACTATCAAAAGTTAATAAACCCGACAAAAGCGATACCCTTTTTGTTTCAATGCCTTAAAACGAACCTGGCAAAGCAATAACAAAAAGGTAAAGCGTATGGCGGGACTTCCTAATGCTATGAAATACTGAACGTTCTTTTCAAAAACCTGTATTGGTAAACATGCAATATTTCAAATTTAGCAATTATTCTTAATCATTCTTAATAGCGATTTTTTTAATAGGTACACAATAAATAATGTTAAAAAATGTTAATAGTGTATAAGATTTAAAAATCATGAAGTCTATCAAAACCCTATTCTCGCCATCTGAATTTATAAGACGGCTTGGCTTAGCTAAAATTTATTACTGGTTCTATAAGTAATATTTCTAATATATTGTTTCAGTATCAATTAGTATTTCATAAATTTCGCTATTAAAACTAACTTATTAAGCGAATGAAATACCAAAATTTGAAAAGATATTTTGCTGCTCTCGGTATTGTTGCTGCAACCTTTTCAGCAAATGCACAAGTACCAAAAAAATTCATTGATCCTGCAAACATGGATCTCTCCGTAAAACCCGGTGATGATTTCTATCAATACGCCAGCGGAAACTGGGTAAAAAACAATCCTGTACCAGCTAAAGAAACTCGTTGGGGAAGTTTTAATGAGTTACGCGATTTCAATATTAATGCTGTAAAAACATTGGTAGAAGAAGCTGCTGCCGATAAATCTGCACCGGCAGGTTCTGTTAAGCGCAGAGTTGGCGATTTTTACCGTGCGGCTATGGATAGTGTAACCATAGAAAAACTTGGATATACGCCTATTAAAGCCGACCTCGAAAAAATTAAACAAATTAAGGATATTCCGGGTGTTTTAGACCAAGTAGCTTACATGCGCATCAACGGTATAGGTGGCGGTATGTTTGGTATTGGCGTTGGGCAAGATCGTAAAAACGTTAACAAGTACATGGTTAACATCAGTCAAGGTGGTACAACTTTGCCTGATCGTGATTATTATTTGAAAGACGATACCCGTAGCGTTAAAATTCGCGAAGCGTACAATACTTACATGACTACGCTTTTTACCTTAACAGGAAGTACACCAGATGTTGCTAAACAAAAAGCTGAAACGGTTTTTAAAATCGAGAAGGCTTTTGCTGAAGCACAAATGAGCCGTTTAGAAATGCGTGATCCATATGCTACTTATAACAAACTTACTGTTGCAGAGCTCAATAAAAAGACACCGGATATTAATTGGTCAACTTATTTGCCTAAATTTAAAATTAATGGGCAAGATACGGTGTTGGTATCATCGCCTAAATTTATGGCGAGTTTGGATGGTATGTTAAAATCAGTTTCTGTTGCCGACTGGAAAACTTATTTAGAGTGGAACTTAATTAAAAGTGCATCTTCTAACCTTAGCTCTCCTTTTGTAAAAGCAAGCTTTGCGTTTAACCAAGCACAAACCGGCCAAAAAGTGCAAACACCACGTTGGCAAAGGATGTCGTCATTAACTGATGGCACCATTGGCGAATTACTTGGACAGCTTTACGTAGCTAAATATTTTAAGCCTGAAGCAAAAGCCCGCATGACCCAAATGATCGTTAATTTGCGCAAAGCGTTTGAAATTAGAATTAATGGTTTAGAATGGATGAGCGCCGAAACGAAACAAAAAGCATTGGCAAAACTTCATGCGTTTACACCAAAGGTAGGTTATCCGGAAAAATGGAGAAATTATGATGGCTTAACCATTACGCCAACAACTTATTTCCAAAATTTACGTAATGCAAGTGTTTGGGGATATAATGAAAGCATTAGTCAATTGGGTAAACCGGTAGATCGTACACGTTTCGGAATGACTCCTCCAACAGTTAACGCTTATTATAGCCCTACGTTAAACGAAATTGTTTTCCCTGCCGGAATTTTACAGTTCCCGTTTTTTGATCCAAATGCTGATGATGCAGTAAATTATGGTGGAATTGGTGCCGTTATCGGTCATGAAATGAGCCATGGATTTGATGATAGCGGAAGCCAATATGATGCAGCAGGTAACTTAAAAAACTGGTGGACAGCAGAAGATAAAGCAAAATTTGATGCTAAAACAAAAGCTTTGGGCGAGCAATTTGATGCTTATACTGTTCTGGATACTGTTCATGTTATTGGTAAATTAACCATGGGCGAAAATATTGGAGATTTAGGCGGTTTGAATGCGGCTTATACTGCTTTTAAAATGACTAAGGAAGGCCAAAGCAATGAGAAAATTGATGGATTTACTCCAGATCAACGTTTCTTTCTGGCTTGGGCACAGGTTTGGAGAGGTAATATTTTAGCCGAAAGTGCTGCACAATTAATTAAAACCGATCCACATTCTCCTGGTCCGTACCGTACAATTGGTGCACCAGTTAATATGGATGCTTGGTATAAGGCCTTTGATGTTAAACCTGGCGACAAGTTATATAAAAAGCCAGAAGACAGAATAAGAATGTGGTAACTCCCATTGCCATTGGTACATTCATCCCAAGAGGAATATCAAACCTATATTACAAACGTCCCGAATATTCGGGACGTTTTTTTTTATTCAAAAGATTCGGGTTGTTATTTATCATTTTATCTTTGAGCATTATATACAATACCTAATGAAAAGTACAATCAAATCTTTTTCCGTTTTCATGTTTACTTTTTTATCATTTGCTTCGTTTGCACAGAACAAAATGGAAAGCATAGATGAACTGATTAATAAAACTGATCCGGCATGGCCGATTGTAAAAAAGTGGGTAGATTCTGCCAAAAATAAAGTTGAAGTATTAGAACTAGATTCTGCAAAAGCTAAAGAAGCACTTTATAATGCTCAAGTAAGTACATATTCTACTTTGGGTGCGATAATTTATAATACAGGTGGAATAATGGTTGATAACGGTTGGATCAGGATTTTGGGCTCTGGAAGTACAAGACTAAACAGAAATGTAGCCGAATGGAACAAAGGAAAAACCATTACCGAATATGGCGATAAACCCGGTTATCTGTTAGTTGCCGATGATGCTGTTGGAGGTTTTTTCGCCATTAATTACGGCGCACTGGGCAAGGACATAAAAAATGTTTATTATTTGGCACCCAATAGTTTAAACTGGGAATCGCTTGGTGCAGGCTATGGTGAGTTTATTCTATTCTGTTTTGATAGTGATCTTTCTACTTTTTACAAAGGATTGAGATGGTCTAGCTGGAATCAGTTTATCGCGAATTTAGATGGCAATAAATCTTATAGCTTCCGCCCCTATTTATGGGCTAAAGAAGGTACAGATATTGAAAAATGCACCAGAAAATTAGTAACCGTGGAAGAGCTTTTTAAATTTAATATGGCCAAGCAAAAAGAATTACAGGCAAATTCATCAACTGAGAAGAAAGAGAATTAAATATCAACGTAAAAGCTGTTATAACTAAAGATATTTAGCCTGTACTTTTTTGGGCAATTTTGCCAAAACCAGTGCCCTAGAATCTGCCACTCTGCTTTTCAATTCCTTATCATTTAAAACATCCAAATTTTCGAACTGTACCCACTGGCGTTTGGCTAAATGATAAGCCTGTGCTATTCCATCTCTGGCCGTTAAAGCATCAAAATCATCTGGGTTGCATTTTATAGAGAAACTACTTCCCTCTTCTATTGCGATAATAACATAGATTTTTTCTTCGATCATGAAACATAAATGATCCCATTTCATGCCTTCAGTTGTACCGGGCAAACTCAAACAATATTCTCTGAAAGATTCTATATCCATTTTACGGTTTAGGGTTTAGGGTTTAGGGTTTAGGGTTTAGGGTTTAGGGTTTAGGGTTTAGGGTTTAGGGTTTAGGGTTTAGGGTAAACAAATACGAATTTCACTATGTTTGTATTCTGTACGAAAATAGCAATTCTGTACAAAAATCTTGGAAATCTTATAATCCTTTAATCCTGGTCAAAATCCTGCTCATGAATATTATTACCCCTACCGCAGACGGTTCTAATACACTTTACAACGAAACCATTGGCGAACATTATCACAGCAAACACGGCGCTTTGCAAGAAAGTAAACACGTTTTTATTGATGCAGGGTTAAAATTTTCCAGTGCAGGGAAATCAGAAATTTCCGTTTTGGAAATTGGTTTTGGAACAGGTTTGAACTTTATTTTAAGCTGTGAATATTGTACGGAAAACAGCATAAAATTAGATTATACCAGTCTAGAGGCTTTTCCACTTACCAAAGAAGTTATCGAGCAAACAGGTTACCAAGCTTATGTTCCAGAAAAAATATGGACAAGTTTCATTGAAAATTATGATGGAGCACTAAAAGCTGAACAAAATTTATCGCCACTTTGTGACCTCGAAATTCCGCATAACACGCTGGCAGAATTCACCTCTACCAAAAAATTTGATTTAATTTATTACGATGCTTTTTCTGTACAACATCAACCGGAAATGTGGAGCGATGAAATTATAAGTCATGCTTGTAGCTTTTTAAAACCAGGCGGAACATTTGTTACCTATGCTATAACCGGAAAGTTAAAAAGGGCTGTTAAAGCAAATGGTTTCACTATTGAAAAATTACCTGGCGCACCAGGAAAAAGAGAAATGCTGAGAGCCATTAAAACAGAGTATAAATAATTTTTACACAATCCCGACCGCCTAGAAAAACCTAGCGCTACCAATTTTGTTAGTTTTATATTAACAATTCATATCATGGAAAAAAGAATTTTAGGAAAATCGGATTTGAGTATTGCGCCCGTTGTATTTGGAGGAAATGTTTTTGGATGGACAATAGATGAGCAAAAATCGTTCGAAATATTAGATCATTTTGTTGAAAGCGGTTTTAATTTTATTGATACTGCTGATGTTTACTCGCGTTGGAAACCGGGAAACGAAGGAGGAGAATCTGAAAAGATTATCGGCAACTGGCTTCAAAAACACAATAAGCGCCAGGATGTTATTATCGCCACGAAAGTTGGTTCTGACATGGGTTCTGGCAAATCACTCAAAAAAGATTACATTATAAACGAAGTTGAACATTCGCTTACCCGCTTAAAAACAGATTATATAGATCTTTATTTTTCTCATTTTGATGATGAGGCTACTCCAGTTGAAGAAACTCTGGGCGCTTACGAAACCCTAATTAAAGAAGGAAAAGTGAGATGGATTGGCGCTTCGAATTTTTCGGCAGATCGTTTAAAAGAATCTTTAATTTTTTCAAATGAGCATAATCTTCCGCGTTATGAAGTTTACCAACCCGGCTACAATTTATTTGATCGCGAGGAATTTGAGCAAGAGCACGAAAAAATCTGTTTAGAACATGGCTTAGGCGTAATTACCTATTATTCTTTAGCAAGTGGTTTCTTAACGGGAAAATATCGCAGTGAAGACGATTTAAAGAAAAGCCAACGTGGTGGTGGCGTAAAAAAATATTTAAACGAACGGGGTTTTAGGATTTTGGATGCCTTGGATAAAGTTGCTGAAAAACATAATGTAGAACTGGCATCCGTAGCTTTGGGCTGGTTAATCAACCATCCATCTATCACAGCTCCTATTGCCAGTGTTACAGATTTAAGTCAATTAAAATCGTTTACCGAAGCCGCTAATTTAAAATTATCTCCAGAGGATATTTCACTTTTAGATAAAGCTAGCATCTATTAGAAATAAACTATTATATTTAAATGCCCGATTAATGAAACAATTAATCGGGCATTTTGTATTAAACAGGATTTAAATTTTATGAAAGAGAAACTATCTTTTCTGCCCAAGCTTGCACTTGTTCTATTCTGTTTAATTAGTTTAACCTATATTGCCATTTTAGGGCAGTCGCTATTAGCGCCCTTGCTTTTCTCTTTTTTAATGGCAATTTTATTACTTCCGGTAGGTAATTTTTTAGAACATCGATTAAAATTTAAGCGGAGCCTATCTACATTAGTTTCTGTTGTATTGATGATTCTTGGAATTGGTGGGATTATTTATTTCTTCGGAAACCAACTCAGTTCCCTTTGGGCAGATTGGCCTCTATTAAAAGACAAGGCAAATGTATCGTACCACGAACTCCAAAAATGGATTTCTCATACCTTCGGGGTTAATACTCAAAAACAGCTGGATTATTTAAATGATAGTACTGAAAAAGCTTTGGCAACAAGCGCAGCAATTGTAGCTACAACCTTGGCTACACTATCATCAACCCTTCTTTTTTTAGGTTTTACGCTGTTATTTACATTCTTCATTTTAAATTATCGTAGGGTTTTATTCACTTTTTTAACTTCTGTTTTTAAAGAGGAGCATAAAGAAAAAGTAACAGAAATTGTTAGTCAGATTCAATACATTATAAAAAAATACATTATTGGCTTGTTTTTGCAAATGCTGATTGTTACGGTCTTAATGATATCAATACTGAGTTTATTGGGTGTTAAGTATGCAGTTCTTCTTGGTTTGGTGGCAGGTATTTTTAATGTTGTGCCTTATCTTGGAATATTTTTTGCTTTGCTGATGAGCTGTTTAATCACGTTTGCAACTGCCGGCGCAGGAAAAGTTTTATTGGTTTTAGTTGCATTTGTGGGTGTTCATGCTGTTGATGGAAATATTCTTATGCCTTTAGTTGTGGGCTCTAAAGTAAAAATAAATGCACTTTTTGCTTTTATTGGCATTGTAGTGGGTGAAATGATTTGGGGCATCTCCGGTATGTTTTTATGTATCCCTTATTTGGCTATGTTAAAGATTATTTTCGACCGTGTAGATACACTGAAACCCTGGGGAATTTTAATGGGCGAAGAACATAAACCGGATAAAAAGAAACGTGTATATCGAATTACTAAAAAGATTAAATTAGAGGAAAAAGATTAACATGCCTGAAAATCGATCGCCACATATTTTAAGTACTTCAGCCAATTTATTAGGAATATGTTTTATTGTTCTTACTTCTTTAAGAAAGCTTAACTTAACAGATGGCTCTTTAATTGACGAGTTTGCTGTGGCGGCCGTTATGTTTTTTATGACGAGTTGCATCCTATCTTTTATATCGATGCGGAGAGAAAGAACTTCAAGTCAGCGATTAGAAAAATTTGCAGATTTCGTGTTTTTGTCTGGATTAGTGGTACTTTTCGTAGCTACAATTTTAATTGCTTTTAATTTGATCAAGTAAGGCTCCAATAATTTAAAACAAAGATGAAACCTCTTTTTGTACTTATAATTGCCTTTATCTTATTTGTAGCTTTTAATAAATATACCGATTTTGATAAAAATTATCTTTTTGCCGGTAATGTTGCTATGAGTATTATGTTACTTTTTACGGCGATGGGTCATTTTAAATTTAAAACCAGCATGGCCGCGATGATTCCTCTTTTTATCCCAAAGAAGGTAGAGGTTGTTTTAATTACTGGTTTGCTGGAAATTCTATTCGCGATAGGTTTAGGCATGGAAACTACCAGATATTATACCGGAATAGCCTTGGTTATATTCTTCATTGCAATTCTTCCCGCAAATATTTACTCAGCCAAAAACAATATCAATTACGAAAATCTGCATAAACCCGGCCCTGGTGTTAAGTATCTGTGGTTTCGGGTTCCATTCCAATTATTTTTAATAGCCTGGGTTTGGTATTTTAGCATTAGGCCATATTAACTATTGATATTTGATCTGTAGATTTTCATTTTGCAACATTTCCATTATCATCAGCTAAACGCCTTCCTTATTTCATAAATTAGCTCATCATTTAAGTAAACTGAACTAATCATGAATAAAAAATTACTGTTTTCTACACTCCTTCTATTTTCATCGTCTTTTGTTTTTGCTCAAGATAATAAGGTAATAGATAATATTGTAAAAGAAGTTACTGAAAATTCTCAGCTAGAAAAACTGGCTCACGAATTATTGGATGTTGTTGGACCAAGACTTGTTGGAAGTCCGCAGATGAAACAAGCGAATGATTGGGCGGTAAAAAAATATACGGATTGGGGCATTTCTGCAAAAAACGAAAAATGGGGCGAGTGGCGTGGCTGGGAAAGAGGCGTTTCCCATATAGATTTGGTTAGCCCAAGGTTAAGAACCTTAGAAGGTACGCAATTGGCCTGGAGTCCTTCTACCAATGGAAAACCGATAAATGCCGAAGCGATTGTTTTGCCAGCAATTATAGATTCCATTTCCTTTCAAAAATGGTTGCCAAACGTTAAGGGAAAACTTGTTCTTATTTCTTTAAATCAACTTTCAGGGCGATCAGAAAAAAACTGGGAAGAATTTGCAACCAAGGATTTATTTGAAAAATATAAAAAAGATAAAGCTGATGCTGTAAAAGCATTTGCTGCAGGCATTGCAAAAACCGGTTTGAACGCTAAAAATTTAGCTTTGGCTATAGAAAATGCCGGAGCAGCCGGAATTGTGATTAATAATTGGTCTCAAGGTTTTGGGGTGGATAAAATTTTTGGAGCAAACACCACAAAAATCCCCACGGTAGATTTATCTGTAGAAGATTATGGCTTAGTTTATCGCTTAGCCGTTAATGGTGACAAACCGATGCTTAAAATTGAAACAGAATCTAAGGAGCTTGGCGTTGTACCAACTTTTAACACAATTGCAGAGCTTAAAGGAAAGCAGAAACCAAAAGAATATGTAATGCTTTCTGCACATTTCGATTCATGGGATGGTGCCAGTGGCGCAACAGATAACGGCTCTGGAACCATTATGATGATGGAAGCCATGAGGATTTTAAAGAAATTTTATCCTAACCCTAAAAGAACCATTCTGGTTGGCCATTGGGGCAGTGAAGAGCAAGGTTTAAATGGATCGAGGGCTTTTGTAGAAGATCATCCAGAAATTGTAATTAATCTTCAGGCATTGTTTAATCAAGATAACGGTACAGGTAGAGTTGTTAATATCGGCGGTCAGGGATTTGCCAAATCAAAAGATTACATTACACGTTGGTTGGCTAAAGTTCCAGATACGATTAAAAATCAAATTAAAACCAGCTTTCCGGGTACGCCAGGTGCCGGTGGTTCTGATTTTGCATCTTTTGTAGCAGTGGGCGCTTTGGGTTATTCATTAAGTTCTACCAGTTGGGATTACGGCACTTATACTTGGCATACCAATCGTGATAGTTATGATAAATTGGTTTTTGATGAAATTAGAAGTAATGTGATCTTAGCTGCCATTTTGGTTTATATGGCATGTGAAGATCCTGAGAAAACCTCGAATGAAAAAGCTACTGATTTACCGGTTAACGAGCGTACCGGAAAACAAGCCACCTGGCCAGTTCAAACTAAATCGAATAGAAAAGGGGGATTATAATAATAATATTTATAATAAATTTTGAAAGGAGTATTTGGAAACGAATGCTCCTTTTATATTTTAAGCATTAGTTTAAACGATACAAGAATTAAAACACGGATAATATTATTATTCTCGAGGCGCTATCCGTAATAACTAAACCCGATAAAGTGAAAATCCTTTTTTGTTGCTGTCTCTGAGAAAATTGCTCCAAAGTTTCTCACCTTACTGGCAAAAATCATAGCAATAACTGTGGTTAAAAAGATTGAAGCGATAGCGGGACTACTGAAACCGAAGGATAAATGTCTATGATTTTCAGATGATCAACTTAATAAATAAAAGTGTAGTCAAACGTTTTCTACTCTTCTTTCTTCTGAAATTTATAAAACAAATAACCTAAAAAGGGTAAGATCAAAATACTACCCAACAAAAGTGCCAAGCCTAAACTATTGATTGTTTTCTCGGGGCCAATACTTTCAAAAAGTGAAATTGTATCGCCACTTTTTAAACGGATGAAGTTAGGAAAGTGGGCGTAACTTATGGCTACCAAAATCATGGTAACCTGAAAACCGGCTAAAATTCTCAAAACTTTTGTTTTGCCTTTAATGAGCAGATACCAAAGGAGAATAAGAGATAAGCTGGCCAATATGATTGCGCTGAAACCAATTGTATTTTTGAAGACCCAATCGATCAACGGAATTTTATCGAGCTGTGCCGCAATGAAAACCATTGCTCCAAATACAACCGCGGCAATATTCATGTATTCGGCTTTTTTAATAAATCGTCGTTTATCAAAATCATCTTCAGTTTCACCAATTAAGTAAATGGCAGCTAGAAAACCACAGAGTGCAACCGTAAATAAGCCAACAGAAACCGAAAACCAATTTAACCAACTGTAAATATAGGCAGCACTGAAATCTTTTGCATTTGGATCTATATGGCCAGAAATTACGCTTCCTGCTATAATTCCTAAAAACAGAGGCGTAACGAAACTTGAATACCTAAAAATGCGATTGTAAAGCCACTGCATATCATCCTTAATTGCATCGTAGTGGCGAAAAACAAAGGCCGTTCCGCGTGCGATAATTCCGATAAGCATAATAAGCAGCGGAATATGTAGATAAACAGACATGGTGGTGTATATATGCGGAAAGCCTACAAAAAGGATTACTATTGCAATAATAAGCCACATATGATTGGCTTCCCAAACTGGCCCTATGGCCTGGTACATTGTTTTCCGGGTTCTACTTCTATTTTTGGTTGATGTAAAAAGTTCGATAATGCCGGCGCCAAAATCTGCTCCCCCCAAAAGGAAATACAGCAAAATGCCCAAACATAAAAAGGCGATTACTACGTAGTCCATAATTATTGATTTGGGGTTTTGGATGTAAGTTGATTATATAATACAGGAACCATTTTTATTTGTCTATACAGTAAAAAGGTAACAATTAAGCTTAATGAAACATAAATTGCAGTAAAAATATAAAATGAATAAGCAATGCCCGGCATTGGTGTAACGGCATCTTTTGTACGCATAATACCATAAATTATCCACGGCTGTCTGCCAACTTCTGTTACAACCCATCCAGCTTCTAAAGCAATATAACCAAGAGGAATAGCCGAAACAAAAAGCTTAAGTAACCAACGTTTATCTGTTAAGGATTTCTTTTTAAACAATGTAAAGAAATAGATTAGGGCAACAAATAAAAGCAAAGTTCCTATTCCAACCATTATTTGAAAAGCATAATGTGTAATGGCAACTGGCGGATGTTCATTTTCAGGAATTTGATCGAGCCCCTTCACTTCTGATTTAAAATCCCCATGAGCAAGAAAACTTAAGGCACCAGGAACTTCTATTGCCATTTTAACCGTTTTGTCTTTCTCGTTTACTATGCCGCCGATTAATAAGGGAGCAGGTTTTTGGGTTTTATAAAGTGCCTCCATAGCAGCAAGCTTGGCGGGTTGCCTCTTGGCCACATCTTTTGCTGATATATCGCCACTTAATGGTTGTAACAGTGCACCAATACAGGCAAATATAGCTGCAATTTTAAAAGCTTTTAAATGAAAATCCTTATTCGAGTTTCGTAAAATCATTAGTGCATGTACACCAGCAACCGCAAAACCAGTTGCTGTAAATGCAGCCAGGCACATATGCAAAGCCTGAGAAAACCAGGCTTTATTTAACATGGCCTGAATAGGATCTATATCGATATACTTACCACCAACAAAATCAAAGCCGGCAGGACTGTTCATCCAAGAGTTGGCAGCAACGACCAATATTCCAGAAGCCAACCCACTTACACCAACAACCATCCCTGTAAACCAATGAAACCATTTATTCAGCTTATTCCATCCGTATAAAAAGAAACCCAAAGCAATGGCTTCGATAAAGAAAGCTGTTCCTTCTAAAGAGAAAGGCATTCCAAAAATTGGCCCGGCATGTTCCATAAATTTTGGCCAAAGCAAGCCAAGTTCAAATGAAAGCATTGTACCAGAAACCGCACCTGTTGCAAAAAATATAGCTACGCCTTTGCTCCAAGCTTTGGTTACATTTTTATAAGCTTCATCATTTGTTTTAAGCCATTTATAATGAGATACGGCCATAAAAAATGGCATAACCATACCAATGCAGGAAAAAATAATGTGAAAGCCTAACGATAAGGCCATTTGGGAACGAGCGGCAAGAAAATCATCCATATCTGATGGGGATTAGTATGGAACAAATATACTTGATAATGCTTTATCAATAAGGGATTTGCGTTTTACTTAACCATTTATTTTAAATATAGAATGTTTATAAATTGAAAATAGATTTGGATAAAACAAGCATAAAAAAACCACAGATTACAAATCGTAAATGAATAATCTGTGGTGATACTATTTTTATTTTTTTATACGCCTTTCAATTCATCATAAGCTGCAGTTAAGCTTCTCTGAATACCATCACCCTTCCATTCTGGTGCCCCTGGAATCTCGGTTGCTTTTAATATGTCTTCTTTTGTTTTACCTTGCTTAATTTCCCCACCAACAAATGTCATCAAGCTTTTCAAATAATTTTGGTAAGCTTTAATATCATCTTTATTTCCGGTTACCTTTTCTGGGTCTAAGCTATGTCCCCAAATAAAAAGGGTATCCTTATCAAACTGGCTTGTAATCTTATCCAAAGCTGTAATCCAATTACCAATGTGTGCGCCATTTTCTCTATCGATGTAAGGGAATCTCCGATTAAAAACCAAATCGCCTACATGAACTATGTTAGCATTTTCAAAATGATAAACGGCATCTCCATTGGTATGCCCGGAACCATAATAATAAGCACTAATTTTTTCATCACCAACTGGCGCTTTCCAACCCGTTCCAAAAGTCGTATCTGGCAATAATTGTTGGTCTAGGTTATTTGCTTTTTCTGCCGCTCTTTTCTGATTGACCAAAGAGTTTTGATGAGCCACCACTTTTTCAGCCAGGCCTTTAAACGCGATATTGCCAGCTGTATGATCACCATGGTGATGCGTATTGATTAAATATTTGAATGGCTTTTCATTCAGTTTCTTCAATTCTTCGATTACATGCGGTGCCGAGGCTGGAAATTGTGCATCAATAACAGCAAAACCATTTGAGGAATTTAACCAGCCAATGGTTCCGCCTTGTTCGGTAAATATGCCAACATTATTACGCAAAGGCTTAAAGTTGTAAGCTCTTAGCAGGTTTTGTTGCGCAAAAACATCTGTTTTGTATACTGAAAGCAATGCCATTGCCAATGCCGAATTCTTAATAAAATTTCTTCTTTCCATTTTGAGATTAATTTAAAAAACCACAGCAATTGCCGTGGTTTAAATCTAATAATTTTTGCTCGTAAATGTGAATCCTTCAGTTAGATTCCTGAACCTGGAGTTGTTCCCGGTTCATGGCCTGGACCAAAAGAATTATTCTTGCGGTCTGTATCCTTGTTGAAAAGATTTGTGGTGACTTTTGATGATTTATTTTCATCTAGCGTTCTATCCTCTTTAACATCTTCTGCAGTTTTATCTAGTAAGTCGTTCTCAACAACTTTTCCTTTTTCTTTATCTGTTTCCATAGTGATTATAAATTGATGTACTTATGGAACAAGTGAAAAATAATATTGTTTTTGCTAGTTGTTTTAGGAATGTTTTTAGTAATTATCTTCCGCAGTTGGACAACAAATAATCAATGGAAATTAACGGTTCAGTGCGAACATACCAATCCCCTATCGTTACCAACTTGCTAGCCAATTAAGAAATTAACTACAGCATTGCTCCTGGCAATTTACCCAGTTGATGAATATCTCCAAAAGAATGAAATCTCCTTTTATGCACCTTGTTAAAGTGATTTGTACATTCGATTGAAAAGGAAGCCAGAATAAAACTGAAGGCATGTTTTTTAGCCTGAACATGTTTTTCTGGTTGAGATTCATACTCAGAAACTTGGTTAATTTGGTCATTTTCCATAACGATAAGATTTAGTGAAAGCATATAGCTTTCTGTGTTAAATAAAATTTAAAGAGAATGTTTGCTTAAATCTGCATTCAGATTTATTGAAAACGTTTTCAAAAATAATTTGCTTAACCTTATACGTTTGGGGTGTATGATAAGGTTTCGTTGAGGATCTACAAATAATAGCGTGAAAATTTGCCTTTGTCTTAATTAAATTTAAGATTTTGTTTTGAGATTTGCAATACCAACCCTTGTTTAAAAATAATGGCAATAAGATGTATAGATGTTAAAAATCGACCGAAAAATATCAGACATAAAAAAAGTCTCGATTTGCACCGAGACTCTCCTATTTGGTTAATGAATATTTTAAGCTAAGGCGTTTTGCTTAACCACCATTTTGACTTTTTCTATTACGTAATCCAGTTCTTCTTTAGTAGTGTATTTACTAAAAGAAAAACGAACAGAAGGACGATTTGGATCGGCATTAATTCCATTTAAAACATGAGAACCAATATTGGAACCAGACGAACAAGCACTTCCTCCAGAAGCACAAATGCCATTAATATCTAAGTTAAACAACAACATATCGGCCATATCCATTTCTGGGAAAGAAACATTTAGTACGGTATAAAGACTTTTATCAGCATCGGTTTCACCATTGAAAGAAATCCCTGGAACTTCTGCAATCAGTTGTTCTTTTAAATAATCCTTTAAGCCTTGAATATGGTTTTGGTGTTGCTCCATTTCTGCGTAAGCAATTTCTAAAGCTTTTGCCAAACCCACAATTCCATAAACATTTTCAGTTCCGCCACGCATATTGCGCTCCTGAGCGCCACCATAAATCATCGGTGGGATTTTGATGTTGCTGTTCACGTATAAAAATCCAACACCTTTCGGGCCATGAAGTTTATGTGCAGCACAAACGATAAAGTGTGCTTTAAGTTCACGAACATTGTGCGGATAGTGCCCCATGGTTTGAACGGTATCGGCATGATAGATTGCATTGTATTTTTCGCAAATATCACCTACCTTAATCATATCGCTTAAAGTGCCTAGCTCGTTATTGGCGTGCATTAACGAAACAAAACTACGCTCGTTATTTTGCAAAAGCTCTTCTAAGTGGGCTAAGTCTACATTTCCCTTTTCATCAATATTAACAAAGCTCAACTTATCAATCTCACCATTTTTAAGCATCATGTTTAGCGTATGCTCAACAGCATGATGCTCAATTTTTGAAGTTATGGCATGCTTTATTCCGTAAGCTGAGATTCCACAACGAATTGCGGTATTGTCTGCCTCGGTACCACCTGAGGTAAAGAAAATTTCTGATGGCGAGGCATTTAATAAATTGGCAACAGTTTTTCGAGCTTTTTCTACTAAAGTTCTAACCTCGCGACCAAGTGCATGAATGGCAGATGGATTACCAAAATAGTTTTCCATTACATTCGTCATCTCGGCAATTACTGCCGGATCAAGAGGCGTTGTTGCGGCATTATCTAAATAAACCCTTTTCATTTTATGAATAATTGAAAGTTAGAATATTATAAAATCGAAATATTAAGCGCTAATCCAATACTAATTAAAGCTTCAGTATTTCTTTTATATCAGAAATAATTTTGTTCGCCAAACTCTCGGCTACAGTTTCGTTTTCTGCTTCACTGTAAATGCGAATAATCGGTTCGGTATTAGAACGGCGTAAATGAACCCATGTTTTATCGAATTCGATTTTTAAACCATCTATAGTACTGTAAGGCTGATTTTTATATTTTTCCTCTACCTGTTTCAACAAATTATCAATATCCATTTCTGGAGTTAGGGTAATTTTGTTTTTTGAAATGTGATAGGCTGGATAACTGCTTCTCAAAAGAGAAATGGATTTGCCAAATTTTGCCAAATGTGTTAAAAACAAAGCAATACCCACCAAGGCATCTCTACCATAATGAGATTCAGGGTAAATGATTCCGCCATTTCCTTCACCACCAATAATGGCATTGGTTTCCTTCATTTTATTTACCACATTTACCTCACCCACGGCCGAAGCATTATATTCTGCGCCCGATTTCTCGGTAACATCGCGTAAAGCTCTAGTAGAAGAAAGGTTTGAAACGGTATTTCCCGGTGTATTTTTCAATACATAATCAGCAACTGCAACCAGCGTATATTCTTCGCCAAACATGCTTCCATCTTCATTAACAAAGCATAAACGATCTACATCTGGATCAACCACAATACCTAAATCAGCGTTTTGCTTTTGAACCTCCTTAGAAATTTCTGTTAAATTTTCTGGAAGTGGCTCAGGATTATGCGGAAAATGACCATCAGGCGTGCAATACAATTCAGTAACTCTAGTAACGCCTAAAGCTTTTAGTAAAGCGGGGATAAAAATACCTCCTGTAGAATTAACACAGTCTATTACGACCTTAAAATCGGCCTTTTTAATGGCTTCAACATCAACCAAAGGCAACGCCAAAACTTTATCGATATGTTTTTGAAGATAAGTATCGTTTTTAATTACCTTCCCCAGTTTATCAACTTCTGCAAAATCGAAATTTGCGTTTTCTGCCAGTTCCAAAACCTCAATACCATCTGTATCGCTTATAAACTCACCCTTATCATTCAATAATTTAAGTGCATTCCATTGTTTTGGATTATGACTGGCTGTTAAAATAATACCACCACCAGCATTTTCATCAGGCACGGCAACCTCTACAGTAGGCGTGGTAGATAAACCTAAATCAATTACTTCAATACCCAATCCCTGCAAAGTACCAATAACCAGGTTATTCACCATTTCGCCAGAAATCCGAGCATCGCGACCTAAAACGATTCTTTTGTTATTTGTTTTTTGAACCACCCAACTGCCAAAAGCAGCCGTAAATTTTACTATATCAAATGGTGTTAGGCCATTTCCAGCTTTTCCGCCAATTGTTCCTCTTATCCCAGAAATCGATTTTATTAAAGTCACTATGTGTATTTTATTTGAGGCTCAAAAATAAGAAAAAAAACAAGATAGCCACTATTTTGCAAGGAACGCAGAACTTAATTTACATTGTTTTTATATCTATTTATACGATGTATTTAATAGAAATTGCTTTGAATATTTAAATCAAACGTGTGATCTATTTTCAATTTTTTTGCCGTTGACATAAATAAAATATGAAAATGATGCAGACTCAAAATAAAGGTTAAGTCCGTTTCAACTTAATCTTTATGCAATAATGTTGCATAAAAAGCATACAAAACTTTACTAGCAGATACAAAACCTTATATTTGTGCCTTTCGAAAATAAAAAACGGCTTTATATGCAGCGCAAATGGTTTCAATATTGGTTTAACTCGCCATATTATCATATTCTATATCAACAACGAAATGATGCCGAAGCCGAATTTTTTATTGATAAACTAACAGATTTTCTTCATCCGAATACCAGTTCCAAAATGCTAGACATTGCATGTGGAAAAGGAAGGCATTCTATTTATTTAAACAAGAAGGGCTTTGATGTTACTGGGATCGATTTATCTGAGCAGAGTATAAAATATGCGAAACAGTTCGAAAACAGCAAACTGCATTTTTTGGTGCACGATATGCGAAGATTGTTTTACATTAACTACTTCGATATTGCCCTTAATCTTTTTACCAGTTTTGGTTATTTCGATACAGAAAAAGACCATGTTAATGCATTAAAAACCTTTAGAAAGTGTTTAAATGCTGATGGAATATTAGTAATAGATTATTTTAATACCGAAAAAATTGTTCGAAATCTAAACTCTTGTGAAACCAAATCGCTTGATGGAATTACCTTTAATATTACCAAAAATGTTATTGAGGGTAAGATTATTAAAAAGATAAATTTTGAGGATAAACATAAGGTTTACAATTTTGAAGAACGGGTACAGGCATTTAGTTTAGAAGATTTTACCAGGATGTTAACCAAAGCTGGGATGGTTATTCAAAATACTTTTGGCAGTTACTCATTAGATGATTTTGATGAATCGAATTCGGATAGATTAATTTTAATTTGCAAAAAAGGATGATAGAAAGCATACAGCAATTTGATGTTGAACTGTTTTTGAAAATTAATCGAGGTCTTTCAAACGGATTTTTCGATTGGTTAATGCCCTTAATGCGCAATCGTTTTTTTTGGTCGCCACTTTATCTTTTCATCGTTGTATTTTGTATTAAGCAATATAAAAAACAAGGTTATTACATTATAGGAATGGTTTTAGCAACCTTTGCTTTGGGCGATTTAGTTGCGTCGCGATTAATAAAACCCTTTGTTAGCAGAGTAAGACCTTGTAACGACTTGAGTTTGGCGAATGATATTATTCATCGTGTTCCTTGTGGCAGCGGCTTAAGCTTCCCATCAGCACATGCAACCAATCATTTTGCAATCGCTATATTTTTGATCTGTATTTTTTACAGCAGATGGAAACCTATTTTACCAATTGGATTATTTTGGGCCGCGATTATAAGCTTTGCACAAGTCTACGTTGGCGTTCACTATCCTGTTGATGTTACGGTTGGCGCCTTGTTAGGCACAACAATAGGCTTTATTACGTTCCGAATTTTTAAAACTTTACAACCAGATTTTTGATATGGAAGCTTGGAAATTTTGCGTACTTTTTTTCTGTGCTTTTTTAGGTGGCTCTGCTATATTTTTAGTTAAAAGCGATAAATCTAAACTCTTAAAACTGATTTTATCTTTTAGCGGGGCTTATCTTTTTGCCATCACCGTGCTGCATTTAATTCCGGATGCATATAGTGGAAGTGATAGCCGGGAGATTGGAATATTCATTCTGATTGGCTTCCTACTGCAGATTTTTTTGGAACAATTTTCCGAGGGTGTAGAACACGGCCATATCCATAAACATCATGATGCTCAAATTTTCCCATATGGAATTATGATCAGTTTATGTCTGCATGCTTTTTTAGAAGGAATGCCATTGGCTAAAGATCAGCATAATGAACTCATTTTCGGAATTGCTCTACACCACATCCCGGCTGCCTTTGCACTGGCCAGCATTTTAATGCAAAACCATTTTAAAAAAGGAAGTATCGTACTGTATTTAATCCTTTTTGCAGTGATGGCCCCACTCGGTTTTTATGTAAGTATAGGCTTAAGCAACGGTACAATTGGTGGGGTTGATGCCTACTTTAATAAGATTATGGGCATTGTAATTGGTATTTTCTTGCACATTTCTACAACCATATTGTTCGAATCGAGCGCAGACCACAAAATAAATACACGCAAAATGATCGCCGTTTTATTGGGTATTGGAGTGGCTTTAATTGGTTTCTTTGCTGGAGGGCATTAGTAGTTTTAATTCGCCAATTTACAACATAAATCCAATCGCTATTTAGAAAATTTTCTTTAGATTAGAATATGGACGAGATTGTTAATGAACCTGCTGTAGAATATCAAAAACGGAGATTTACAATCGAAGAATATCTTGAATTAGAGAATGCGTCTCAAGAGAAACATGAATACTTTCAGGGTGGAATATTTCCATTACATAGAGAAGAAAATTTTGATGGCATCAAGGCAATATCTGGAGCTGGTTTCAACCATAATCTTATCTTTTCAAACGTATTTAGTTTTTTAGGGAATAAGCTAAATGGCTCAAAATGCATTCCGTTTGGAAGTGGTATGAGGATGAATATTCCCGAAAACACTTTGTTTACTTATCCTGATATTTCTATTTATTGCAATGAAATCAAACATCTTGAAGAAGATGAAAATACGGCTTTACTGCCAACGGTGATAATCGAAATCCTCTCCCCTTCTACAAAAGATTACGATAGGGGAAATAAGTTTAAGCTTTATCGGGATATCCTTTCTTTAAAAGAATATATTTTAATTGATTCAGAATCTGTTTCGGTTGAAGCTTTCTATGTTAATGAAAAGGGAAACTGGGAATTGAAAGAATCTAAAAAAATTGGTGAAACATTAACCTTCGTTTCTCTAGGCCTTAAAATTGAACTGGAAGATATTTATTATCGGGTAAAATTTGCGCCAAAAGCCAATTCTAAATAAAAAAGGTTATTTCTTTTCCTTTTTCTTACCATAACCCCACGGACAATGTTTGCACTTGTTTTTGCAACAATAGCCACGTTTTAGGTGATAGGCTTCGGTAAAAACCATAAAACCATCTTCGCTAAAATAAAAATCTTCGCCCTCTTTCATGTAAAATGAATGAATTTTGAATTATATAATAAGGGAGTTTTAAAATTGTTGAATTGCTCTGTGTGCTTATTGTTAAAAAGTCTTGTCATCCTGAGAATCCTTAAATCCTTTTAATTCTGGTCCTTAATTAAGAATTTTAACTTCCAATTTACCTCCAAAATACTCCTTAAGCTGCCTACCGTCGCCATGTAAAGTCCAAACTTCACTGGGTTCAACTTTTTCTATTGTTTCCAAAATCGCATCCCAATCTGCATGATCGGATATGTAAAGTGAAATTCCGTTTTGTTGTTGTAAATTCTCCCAACCAGATGCAAAAGCCCTAACCACATTTATGGCTTTATGGTAACTGTGAAAAACCATAGGTGGAACAATGTAAACCTGATTTTCATGATTATTCTTCATCACTTTTCTATCGTACATTTTGTAAGCGCCTAGTTTTATTCCATAATCCTCATAAATTTTAACAAAAGGCATAATGCTAAAATGTACCATTATATTCCGGGTTGGACAATGCTGATTAATTAACTGAATAATGCGCTGGCTTTTGCCCAATGCGTATGAACCAAGCATTATATTAGCGGCTGTTGCGTTAAGTTTTTTAATTTCATCAACTGGATCTGGATGTTTCGTTTCAGGTTTGGCAAAAGTACTTTCCGTTATCAAAACATCTGCCTTTACAAACTCAAAAGGCTCACATGTTGCATCAGGCTCTATTTTATAATCTCCGGTGTAGAGGTATTTCGTGCCCTGATATTCCATCATTACCTGAGCCGAACCGAGAATATGCCCAGCAGGGTAAAACGTAATGACAACCTCTTTAATCTTAAAAGTTTGATGGTATTCTTTTAAATGAAAATCTACCGCTGCAAATTTACGGTAACGGTGTTTCATAAACGTTTCTGTAGGTTTTGTACAGTAAACATTCTTACTTCCGCCAATTGCATGATCCCCATGGGCATGGGAAACAACAGCCTCATGAACAGGTTGTTGCGGATCGAGGTAAAAATCGCCATAAATACAATATAGTCCTGTTGGTGTAATGGTAATAAAATCTTCTAAAATCATTTAGGATTTGTGGGATTTAAGGATAAGGCAGGATTTTAGTTGGATAATTATATTGATATAAAATAATTCATTAGTTAAGATTCTTTGCTATGCGAATCAGCGGCGATTTCAAGAAACTGTTTATGCAAAGCTAAAACTTGTTGAATGATAGAATGGGCTTCATCATTAATGATAAAATGATTGGCCATTTTAATTTTTTCGTCATCACTAAGTTGCTTATCCATTCTAGCTTTAACCTGATCAGCAGAAACACCATCTCTTGCAGTTACCCTATCTAATTTAATTTGTAATGGAGCAGTAACAAGGATTGTCGTATCGACCATTTTGTAAGATTCACTTTCGAAAAGTAAGGCCGCTTCTTTCAAGGTATATGGAACTTCAGGAGAAACCTGTGCCTCCCATACATCAAAAGCTCTAAAGACTGCAGGATGAACTAAAGCATTTAATTTAATTAACTCCGATTCGTTGTTAAACACAATACTGGCAATGTGCTTATTGTTCAGCTTTCCGTCCTCAAAATAACTTAAGTTTCCAAATGTGGTTTTAATACCTTCAATAAGTATCTTGTCGGTAACCATAATTTCTTTTGCAACGGCATCTGCATAAAAAACAGGAATACCCAAAACCTCAAACACTTTACAAACTGTTGTTTTGCCACTTCCAATGCCACCTGTTATACCAACTTTATACATTATTTTTCTACAATGAAATCTATTTTTGAAGGAAAAATGCTAATCAGTTTACAGTAATAAGGAAATTCGGTTATTTTAATGGTAAACTGATTGTGATTAAGGCTTTGCCATTCATCTGCATCTACAGTGGCGGTTATAAAACTATCATCAACCTGATCGTAATTACTTAAAGCAACCAAAAACGTTACTTTAACTTTTTTAGGATAAAGCTTTATGCTATTATAGTTTCTATTGTTTATAATCTTAATGGGTACTTCAACTGTTTTCTCCGTAAACTCATCAACAGGTAATTTCACTTCAACTGAGGAAGGAAATATACTTACATTTTTATGTGTACTGTGCTGCATCCAAACTCTTGCCTTAGCACTGCTATGAACATTTGTAAGCTTCAAAGTATCAGTAGACCATGAACTTATTTTCTCCAGTTCTTCTATTGGTCCGGTAACCGTAACATATTTTGGGTTTAAAAGAATCTCGCTCGATATTCCATATTGTTTTTCAAAATCTACTTTCTGAATCAATTTAATTGGCACACGTTTAACCGTTCTTTTGGTAAAGTCGAAATATAACGTATCAGGTTTTACAGAAATAACCTTTTGAGAACTTTCCAGTTGCTTATTTACATTGTATAGCTGATCTGAAAAAACAACAAATTCTTTCGTATTAAGCTGATTTAAGCTAACCGAGATGGATTGGGGATTAATTCTTAACCGTGCAAAAAGCAACTGCCAGCCTGTCCCTTCTACCTGTAAATCAACAGTATCAGATTGTAGGGGATGGAATGCCCTCTTCTGGGGAAAGTTTTTATAGATTAATACGGTTTTTGCAGTATAAACATATTTATTATTTAATGCCATAAAAAGCCATGCAGCAACCGCCAGTACCAAACAAGCGAGCAAGCTTAGAACACGTCTTTTCTCTATTTTAGTTAACTTAATAAAGGGCATAATAAATAATTGATCAATATCGATTGAAATGATTTAATTCATTACAACAATACAGCCAAATGTACAAAACTAAATAGGCACTCAAAAACAAATGCCGTTATGATTAAACCAAAGCATTTGTAAAACAGCTTTACTGGAGTTAATTATAGTAAACAAGAAAAGCCACTCCTGAGAGCAGCTTTTCCTTGATGTTTTTTTAATAATTTATGCTTTCGGGGCAACTGCTTTGGTCGCATCTAAAGATACAGCCGATTTATCAAAACGTATTTTAGCACCGCTTTCTACCTCGATTAGGAAAGTAGTTTCGTTTAAATCGATAATTTTTCCATGTATCCCTGCAGTGGTAATTACTTTATCGCCTTTTCCTAATTCGGCTACTAATTTCTTGTGATCTTTTGCTTTTTTAACCTGCGGGCGAATCATGAAAAAGTAGAAAACTACCATGATCAATACCATTGGTACAACTGTACCCAACATACCACCACCTGCTGCTTGTAAAATTACTGTTGATATCATTTTTATTTGTTTATGTATTTGTGAATAGTTTATGGCTAATGGTTTATGGCCAATATCCAATTATTTTGCAAGCACCTCGCCTACTAAATGAACTTTATTTATTGTAGGATTTGCATTAGAAGTTATCGTAATTACCTTATCCTGCATATCCATTTTACCTGTACTGTTAAAAACAACTTTAATAGATCCTTCCTTGCCTGGCAAAATTGGTTCTCCCGGAACCTGAGGAACTGTGCAACCGCAGGTTGCAGTAGCATTAGAAACAATTAACGGGCTTTTACCAGTGTTCTTAAATTTAAAATCATGCTGAACCAAATCACCTTGTTTAATTTTTCCGAAATCGAAAATATCGCGTTCGAAAGTCATTATTGGTGCATTAGGTGAAGCAATTTTGCTAGAAGTATCGTTGCCGACAGAAACCGCAGAAGTTGCCGGGCTATTTGTGTTGCCGTTACGGCAAGCAACAAATGATAATGAAGCAATAGCTAGGATGAATATTCTTTTCATGGTGTTTGATTTTCAAATGTATGTTATTATCCTTTAACGCAATAACACATATTTTTTTATTCTTCTATTAACCCGCGACCAATTTTTTTGATTGTATTGGTTTTCTTTAGGTCGCCTAAAATTTTGTCCAAAATACCATTTATGAACGAGTTACTCTTCGGCGTACTGTAATCTTTTGATAGCTCAAGGTATTCGTTAATGGTAACTTTAACCGGAATTGACGGAAAATTAAGCAGTTCGCAAATTGCCATTTTCATCAAAATAGTATCCATCAGGGCAATACGTTCCGATTCCCAGTTTTTAGTTCTCTCGGCAATCATTTCCTGATATTTAGCATCGTTTTGTAAAGTATAAACGAACAAATCCTGAACAAACTTACTATCCTCTATCCAATCGGCACTAATTTCTGTTAGCTTATTTTTAAAAGGATCATCAGATGTAAAGTTTTTAAGTGTTTTGGCAACCATGCCTTTCATCACTTCGTGATCTACTTGCCAATTGATGAATTTTTCTTCAAAAACCTGAATGATTGCCTGATTTTTTAAGATAATTTTCCTGAAAATGTATTTGATAATATCTTTTGATGATTCTAAACTTTCATTTGGATCGGCAAGATATTCAGCATATTCTTTTGATGCCTTTAAAGAATTGTAAACGGTTTTACGGATTTCTGGATCGAAACCCCAATCTACCTTGTATTTTTTAATCGCCGATGCATACTCGGGATTTTGCTGCATTAAAACACTAAACTTGTTGTGGAGCAATTTTAAATTAGGATTTAAATCTTCTGCAGTTTTAAGGTGCTTGTTTGCACGCTCAGCCGCATCGTTTGCAGTAAATTCGGTAACTTCTACCATTAGAGATAACATCCAAATGTACATTTCGTACACGCTATCGATGCTCTGCATTAAAGTTTTCAAATCACCCTTAATGTCTTTTTTGTCTGCCATGTGCCAAGCAAAAATATTTTGCAAAGCTTTGATCCTTAAATGTCTTCTATTTAACATGAATGTAAGAACGAGTGTGGTTTTTTAAACCTATTTTAATAATTAATTTAATATGACGATTTAATTTTTTTAACATCTTCAATCCGTTTTTCAGCAATTCGGTTTGCAGCAATATTTGTTGGTATGTGATCTGTTTTACTCAATTTAATAACATTACGTGTTGCATCGTAAATGTTTTCTGTTAATTGTACAGTTCGTTTTTTTCCAAAGCCAGTCAATTCTGAATAACATGAAATTAAGCCTCCAGCATTAATTAAATAATCTGGCGCAAATAAAATTCCTTTCTTAAGGAGCAACTCACTATCAATAACTTCATCTTTTAGTTGATTGTTTGCCGAGCCTGCAATAATAGCGAATTTCATTTTTTCAATTGTTTTGCTGTTTACTGTAGCGCCCATTGCACATGGAGCATAAACATCGGCATCTATACCGAAAATTTTATCGGCTTCGATGGTTTTTGCCTTGTATTTTCGAGCAACGTAGGTGAGCTGTTCTTGGTTAATGTCGCTAATTAAAACTTCAGCATTTTCTTTCCTTAACAAAGCTACCAAGTGTTCGCCAACATTTCCAATGCCTTGCACCACAATGGTTCTTCCGGCAAGCATATCAGTTCCAAAAACTTCTTTAACACTGGCTTTAATTCCTAAATACACACCTTGGGCGGTAAATGGAGCCGGGTTACCTGCACCGCCGATAGATTCTGGTACGCCTGTAACATGGTTGGTTTCCATTCGGATGTATTCCATGTCGCGGGTGTTGGTTCCCATTTCTTCTGCGGTTATAAATTCGCCATTTAGGTTTTTAATAAACCTTCCATAGCTGCGCATTAAAGTTTCTGTTTTGTCTTTTCTAGAATCGCCGATGATTACACCTTTACCTCCTCCAAGATTCAATCCTGTGATGGCCGCCTTATACGTCATCCCTCTCGATAAGCGTAAAGCATCTTGTAAAGCCTCACCTTCTGTAGCGTAACTCCACATGCGTGTTCCGCCTAAGGCAGGACCCAATGTGGTATCGTGAATGGCAATAATTGCTTTTAAACCTGTGTCGGGATCATTACAGAAGACCAATTTTTTATGCCCGTAAGCACTTAATTGATCTAAAATTGAAATATCTGACGAAGAATTTGCTGGCATGTTTGTATGTACGACTAACTTGTCGCAAAATTAAAATAAAAAACCGTTAATACATGAATTTAACTAAACAATAACAAAATTAATTCTGTTAGCGCAGCGTGTAATCTGATTTTTTGCATCAGCACAAAACTTTGACGAGGCTGTATCATAAACAAGAATTGTCATCCTGAGCTTGCCGAAGGATTAATAAAAAATGGATTTAGCATTTCGACAGGCTCAATGTGACAAAAAAAATGATTTATGATACAGCCTAATAATATAATCGTCAAAACTAAATTTCCATCTTAGTTAGGCTGTGGATTGTTTACCATCCTAAGGATTACCAAACTGTTGTATAATAAACCTGATGGGAATGAAAAGCCCGATTTTTCATCGGCTTGAAATGGATAGCAGGGCTAAAATTGCGATGAAACACAGAACCAGCCGTTTTCAAAAAACCTAAAAACTAAAAACCGATAAACTGTGGCATTTTTTTCGACGGGCACTTAAAAGCTTTCATGGCTAATTGAATGTCATTAATTTTTAAAGCTTAACCGCACATATATATTAATTGTAGTATGAAATAACAAATTTATCTAAGTTTGTATTACATGAAACATCTGAGCAGATTAAACAAGTATTTTTTAAAATATAAGTGGTGGATTATCCCCGGGAGTATTTTCGTTGTCATATCGAACATTTTTGGGGTTGTGCCTGCTCAGGTTATTGGTTACGCAGTAGATTTGATTACGGAAAATATTCAGATTTATAATCTTTTTCAAGGTTTTGAGAGACAGGAAATTATTTATAGCATTTTTAGCAGTAACCTACTTTATTTTGGCTTATTGGTAATTGCGCTTTACATTTTACGTGGACTGTTTCTTTTTTTCATGCGCCAAACCATTATTTTAATGTCGCGACACATCGAATTTGATATGAAAAACGACATCTATCAGCATTATCAGGAGCTTAGTTTGGGCTTTTACAGAAGGAACAATACGGGCGATTTAATGAACCGGGCCACTGAAGATGTAAATAGGGTGAGGATGTACGTTGGGCCTGCAATTATGTACACGATAAATACTTTTGTTTTATCGGTACTGATTATTTGGTCGATGTTTGATGTAAATTCTAAACTGGCCACATATTGTTTATTGCCACTTCCTTTTCTGGTAATTATTATATACTACGTCAATACGCTGATTTTTAAAAAGAGCGGAAAAATTCAAGAGCGCTTATCGGACCTTTCAAGTTTTGTGCAGGAACGTTTTTCTGGAATTAGGATTATAAAATCTTACGTTCGGGAGGATTACACCAGAAACATGTTCGAAATTCAGAGCAATGCGTATAAAAAAGATTCGATGGGTTTGGTAAAAGTTTCGGCTTTGTTTTATCCAACCATGTTACTTTTGATTGGTTTGAGTACCATTTTAACCATTTATATTGGTGGCATCCAGGTAATGAATGGAAGTATTACTGCTGGAAATATTGCGGAGTTTATCATTTACATCAATCAGCTTACTTTTCCGGTAACGATGTTGGGCTGGGTTACTTCTTTAATTCAAAGGGCGGCAGCTTCGCAAAAAAGGATTAATGAGTTTTTGGATATTCCATCTGATATACAATCTAAACAAACTGAAGAAAGAGAAATTAAAGGAAATATTAAGTTCGAAAATGTAAGTTTTACCTATCCTGATACCGGAATTGAGGCTTTAAAAAATGTAAATTTCGAAATAAATAATGGAGAATTTGTTGCCATTATTGGGAAAACAGGTTCGGGAAAATCTACTCTTGCCAATTTAATTATGCGCATGTATGATGTTGAGGATGGCCAAATTAAGATTGACGGACAAAATTTAACATCGCTTAACCTTAAAAATTACCGCGGGCAGATTGGTTTTGTACCACAGGAAGTTTTTCTTTTTTCTGACACCATTAAAAACAACATTGCTTTTGGTTTAGATGAAGTAACGGATGAGCAGGTATTTGATGCTGCCAAAAATGCATCAGTATATCAAAACATTATAGATTTTGAAGAACGTTTTGAAACGATGCTAGGTGAACGTGGAATTACGCTCTCAGGTGGTCAAAAACAACGTGTATCTATCGCCAGAGCCTTAATTAAATCGCCTAAAATTTTAATCTTTGATGATTGCCTTTCGGCAGTTGATACAAAAACAGAAGAAGAAATATTACAAAATCTGGGTAAAATTATGCTCGGGAAAACGAGTATTTTAATTGCACACCGAATTTCTACGATTAAAAATGCGGATAAAATATTGGTTTTAGATGGTGGAAAGATAATAGAACAAGGCACACACCATCAATTACTTAGCTTAAATGGTGCTTATACGGAAATGTATAACAACCAACTCTTAGAGGAAGAAAGCAGAAGTATTTAAATTCTGTTAAATACTATTTTGAACTTTAAATATTTGCTTTATATTTACCGAAACCAAAAACCAACATCAATACCAACCATGGGAGAATTCGACAACAAAGAGAGAGAAGAAGTTTTTTCAAAGAAAGTAAGAGCAGGTAAGAGAACTTATTTTTTCGACGTGAAGGCTACTCGTTCAGGTGATTATTACTTAACAGTTACCGAAAGCAAGAAAAGATTAGAAGACGGCGTTTTCGTAAAACACAAAATCTTTTTATACAAAGAAGACTTCGAGAAATTTGCTGAAGGATTAACTGAGACGGTTGATTACATCAAAACCCATCAGGATGTTGTTGAAAAACGTTATGAATATTCTGAAAATGGAGAACATAGCACTAAAACCAACGATGATTTTTCTTTTTAAGTAATATATATTTCTATAGAAAGCCTTTGTTTTAAACACAAAGGCTTTTTTTGTGGTTGATTTTCTGAGTTTTAAGGTAGTAACCTTTCCCCTATCAAGGCAAGGAATAGCAATAAAAGCTGTACCTTCCCACTCCTTGAAGAGAGGGAAATAACGGATGGTGGGTTAAACCATTAGCGCTCCATTGAGTTTTGAGAAATAACCATATAAGAAATATAAGTACATGTAAGTTTATGTCTTCTTACATTCCGTATGTGGTAAAAACCTCTCCCTATCAAAGCAAGGAATAATAATGGGTGTTGTACCTTCCCTCTCCTTGAAGAGAGGGAGATAATGGACAGTGGATTAACCATCAGAACGAGACTAATATCCTAAATAACCACCGAGCTTAGGTAACTAAGGTGTCTCAGGTGGTGACATTTTAAATAGCTTATATTTTCTTACATTCCGTATGTGGTAAAAACCTCTCCCTATAAAAGCAAGGAATAGCAATAACAGCTGTGCCTTCCCTCTCCTTGAAGAGAGGGAGATAATGGACAGTGGATTAACCATCAGAACGAGACTAATATCCTAAATAACCACCGAGCTTAGGTTAACTAAGGTGTCTCAGATGGTGACATTTTAAATAGCTTATATTTTCTTACATTCCTTATATGATAACAAAATCTAAAACTACTTCATTGCAATACTTGCGCCTACAATAAAAATCATTAAGAAGTATAAAATGATTATAACAATGGTAAGGATGCCCCAAAACTTAAATAAAGATTTCATGTTTAACATGGCTTCGTTTAAACTCTCCTGCTCTCCATACAAAACGGCGTGCTTACCCTTACTCGAAAATCTGAACAATAGTAAGCTTGGGTAAAAATAAATTAACGCTATAATTAAATACATGATGGTTAAGCCCATTCCGCCGATGCCTGCTAAAGGCCCTAACTGCTTTAACATATCTGGATTTGCACCAATGGCAGCTCCAATGCTTAAAGACCCTAAAATTAGGAGTGCAGATAAAATAAAACCTATTATGGATAAGAATCTGCTCCATTTTGTTATTTCATAAATATAGCTGCGCATTTCTTCCGTAACAACTAATCTAACTTCTTGGGGAACGTCTTTTTCTAAATCTTCCATGTACAAATCTATAATTTGGTTTAAACTTAGATAAAATATCGATTTCATACAAACGAAACGATTTAAATAAAGGTTTTAAAAGCTTATCTTTGCCGACTTTAACAAAGGTTGAAGGTTGCGAATGTGAAACCACAGACGAAAAATTAAATAAGAGTTAATCAAATAATTTTAAAATATAAATGGCATTACAATGTGGTATAGTGGGTTTACCAAATGTTGGAAAATCGACACTTTTTAACTGTTTATCAAATGCAAAAGCACAGGCGGCAAATTTTCCGTTTTGTACAATTGAGCCAAATATTGGTGTAATTACCGTACCTGATGATCGATTAACTAAACTTGCAGAGTTGGTTAAACCAAATAAGGTGCAACCAAATACAATTGAGATTGTAGACATTGCCGGTTTGGTAAAAGGCGCATCAAAGGGTGAAGGATTGGGCAACCAGTTTTTAGGAAACATTCGCGCAACAAATGCTATTATTCATGTTCTGCGTTGTTTTGATGATGGTAATGTAATTCACGTTGATGGTTCTGTTGATCCGATTCGCGATAGAGAAATTATTGATACTGAATTACAGCTTAAGGATTTAGATACTGTTGAAAAACGAATTCAAAAAGTAGAAAAAATGGCTAAAACCGATAAGGATGCCAAACGTACCTTTGAAATTTTATCAGTTGTTAAAGCACACTTAGAAACCGGAAAATCTATACGCACGGCTTCCCTTCCTCAAGAGGATTTCGATTTTATTGAAGATTTAGGACTGTTAACTCAAAAGCCTGTAATGTATGTTTGCAATGTTGATGAAGCATCGGTAATTAATGGCAATAAATATGTTGATTTGGTAAGAGCAAATGTTGCTGACGAGAATGCCGAAGTTTTAGTAATCTCTGCAAAAATAGAGTCAGAAATTGCCGAATTGGAAAGTTACGAAGAGAGACAGGAATTTTTAGCTGATTTAGGTTTAACTGAATCTGGAGTAAATAAACTGATCCGTGCAGCTTATAAATTATTAAACCTTTACACTTACTTTACTGCTGGTGTACAAGAAGTTAGAGCCTGGACCATTACTAAAGGATTCACAGCTCCACAGGCAGCAGGCGTAATCCATACCGATTTTGAGAAAGGTTTTATCCGTGCTGAGGTAATAAAATACAACGATTTTGTAACGCTTGGATCTGAAAATGCTTGTAAAGAAGCTGGTAAATTAGGCGTTGAAGGTAAAACTTATATTGTTGAAGATGGAGATATTATGCATTTTAGATTTAATGTATAACCCCTAAATCCCTTAAATGGGACTTTAAAAGCATGGAGCCATTCGAGAGAGTGGCTTTTTTTGTTGCTCTTTTTTGCCACGGAAAGCACGGCATTAAGTTTGATTTAAAAATTTAGATAGCGCAAGTCTGCAAACTTAAATAGCAGCAGGATCTTAATTTCTTAAACCCGATTGAAGTGGCATCCCCTGATTTTTCATCAGGGATAAAACGGAAAGCGGGAACAGACATTAAAAAGAGATACTGTCATTGCTTTCCAAAAACTATTTTTCTCTTTTAAAATAACTCAAGCAGTTTTTCTTTGTACTCGTTTATTGTCTAAACCTCTAAACCAAAACTGGCCAATTGTGACTTTGTATCCTCGTATGTGGTATGGTGAATTCCCTTCAATCCCAATCCTTCAGCTACCTGAACAAACAGCATTCTATCATCAATATAAAGGCTTGTTTCCACATCGCTCTGCGAAATATCTATGGCTACTTTAAAAATATCTGCATCAGGTTTACGGAAATGGACAAAGCTTGATGATACGAAGAAATCAACGAATTCATTTAACCTGAAAGTATTTATCCTATACTGATTTAACTCTCTTCCCTCATTACTGATTACGGCAACCTTAAGATTGTATTTCTTTTTTAAATCACAGATTAATGCAATCATATCGTTATAAGGCAACGATTTTTTGAACATAAATTCTTTAAAATCATCATAACTAAACGAGCGTTCCTCGAAAAATACAATTCTTTCCAGATATTCATCTAGCGTTAGTTTACCAACTTCATAAGTATCAAAAGTAAGGTGATGGCGTTCTTCTAAATCGACAGAATCGAGATTAAAAAGTACAGATGCCTCTCCCCTTGCCTGTCTGTCCCAACCATTTGTTAATAAAACACCACCAATATCGGTAAATAGGGTTGTAATTTTCTTTTGATTTTCCATGAATAATAAGTTAAAGCAAAACACCTTTTAAAAATAGAACTGCGAAGCTGAAATAAATAATTAAGCCAGTAACATCAACAAGTGTTGCCACAAAAGGAGCTGATGACGTAGCTGGATCGGCACCCAGCTTTTTAAGTAAAACAGGCAACATAGAGCCACTTAATGAACCCCATAAAACAACAAACACCAAAGAAACACTAATTGTGGCTGCTATTAGTATCCAATGTTCTCCGTATACATTCGGTGCGGCAACATGCCAAACCAGAATGCGAAGAAATCCGATAATCCCTAAACACACACCAAGCAGAAAACCAGATGTAATCTCTCTTCGCATAACCAGCCACCAATCCTTGATGGTTACTTCGCCCAAAGCCATGGCCTGTATAATTAAAGTTGATGCCTGCGAACCGCTGTTTCCACCACATGATATAATTAGAGGAATAAAAAGCGCAAGCACAGTAGCTTTATGAATTTGTCCTTCGAAAAAGCCCATTGCGGTGGCTGTAAGCATCTCTCCGATCATTAAAATAGCCAGCCATCCTACGCGTTTTCTAACTAGATTAAAAATAGAAGTATCGAGATAGGGTTCATCCAAAGCTTCTGTACCACCAATTTTGTGCATATCTTCGGTGTACTCTTCGTTGGCAATCCATAAGATATCATCAACAGTTACAATCCCTAAAAGAATATTATTTTCATCAACCACTGGCAAAGCCACCCGATTGTTCATACGGAAAATATTAATGGCATCTTCCTGTGGATCGTTTGCTTTTAAAGCAATAAAGCGTTTATCTGTTAATTCGCCGATAATAGCTTCTGGATCGGCCAATAATACTTCCCTAATTCTAATATCATCTAACAGTACGCCCTCTTTATCAATTACATAAACCACATCAATGGTTTCAGAATTTTTACCATAGCGCCTGATGTGCGCTAAAACTCTAGAAATAGACCATTCAGGTTTAACCGCAATATAATCGGGCGTCATTAACCTACCGATACTGTCTTCTTTATAACCTAAAAGTGCAAGCGATTCTTTACGTTCTTCGGGAGGTAAAAGCGTAATCATTTTTTTTACGACATCGCCTTTTAGTTCGCTAAAAAGTGCTGTTCTATCATCTGGAGGAAGATCTTTGATGATTTGATTCAGTTTATTACCCGAAAGTTTTTTAATGATACGCTCCTGGGTAGGAAAATCGAGAATTCGGAAAACATTCACTGCTCGATTTACAGAAATGGTTTCGATAAATTTAGCTGCATATTGTGGAAGCTCATCAATCAGTTGCTCTACATCCGAGATATTCAGTTCATCTAGATATCGCTTTAACGCTTTATCGTTTTCTTTTTCAAGCAGTTCCTGAATCTCTTCTACAACCAATTCTTCCATAAACAACTAATTTTCTTATTACATGCCTAAACCTTTATAAACGGTTCGCAAAGGTGCGTTTTTATTTTCTAAAAAGCCAATTTTGATTGCTTAATGACTAATTTTTAGAAAATTAAGTTTCATTGAAATTTCCCAAGAAATAAACTGAATTTATACGATTTTACTAAAATTGAACTTGGTTTTGTTCCGCAAGCTAGATTAACAAGCAAGGCCTTAGGTTGTTTGGCCATGCTGTAAAACAATATCAATTTTAGCTTAGATATTACGAGAAAATAAGTTAAGGATTTTCTATATTTGCACCGCTGTTCCCGTAGTTCAATGGATAGAATTATGGTTTCCGGTACCATCGATATGAGTTCGAATCTCGTCGGGAACACTAAACGAGACAAATCAGTTTTTGCTGTTTGTCTCGTTTTTTTATTTGATCTAACTGGTAACCAACTTTACTGTAAACCATTTGAAATTTTTATTTAGACCTTCCGCTAGGGGATAATCCTGTAATCGAGCTATACATTCAATTCCCCATAAAAAAATTAAATATTATCTTCGGGCACACCAAATGAAATTATGAATCAAGCAACATCCCAATCTGTACTTTCGTCCAAACCCCATTTCCAGATTTTAGATGGCCTTCGTGGCCTTGCTGCTGTAGCTGTAGTCATTTTCCATTTTATGGAAATTGCAGTGCCAGATTACAAAGAAAATTTTATCGCACACGCTTATTTGGCAGTAGATTTTTTCTTTTGCCTTTCGGGTTTCGTAATTGCCTATGCTTATGATCAGAGACTAAAAAACATAGGCATTGCCAACTTTTTTAAGCTTAGGTTAATCCGCCTACATCCTTTGGTAATAATCGGCTCTATTATCGGAATACTAGCATTTGCGTTCGATCCGATGAGTAAATTATTCGAGGTTTACCAAAGCAAAAGTCTGTTAATGTTTTTAGCTTCATGCTTAATGATTCCTTATGCGCTAGTGCACGAGAGATACTTCAATTTTTTCCACCTAAACCCACCCACCTGGTCTTTATTTTGGGAATACGTAGCAAATATTGTTTACGCTTTCATTTTAGTTAAACTAAAAAATAAAGTATTATGGTTTTTAATCGTTGTAGCAGCAATTTTGCTCGGCTACGAAGCTTTTAAATCAGGCAACCTATCAGTAGGCTGGGGAGGCGATAACTTTTTTGGCGGAGGAGCAAGAATCTTTTTTTCTTTTGTAGCTGGGATTTTAGTTTACCGTTCCAACTGGAAAATTTCATCGAAACTAGGCTTTGCAGTTATTGGAGCCTCATTACTGGCGGTTTTTATAATTCCATATTCAGATAAAACCAATTTCATTGTAGATCCATTAGTGGTAATTTTATTTTTCCCTTTTCTTATTGCCCTTGGTGCAGGAACAAATCCAGAGAAAAAATCGGGATGGTTTTGTCGCTTTTCAGGAGAAATATCCTATCCGTTATATATGGTTCATTATCCGTTTATATGGCTGTTTATGAGCTATGTAGAAAGCAAAAAACCAACTATAAACGAAATGATTATTGTAATGGTGGTTGGTGTTATCTTACTTATGATTTTAGCTTATTTAGTCCTTATCCTAATCGATATCCCGATTCGTAAAAAGTTAAAAAAGAAAATGGATACCAGTCTGATAAGCACTTCAAGATAATTATCTTGCCTTTGGGGTTGGCCCATTTCGATAACGTTTATGAAGCAAATCAAGGTTACCTAGCTGATTTATTTGAAAATGAATGGTTCTGTAATTCTTGGCAATTCTAGTCCCGTGCCAAAGGCACTCCTTTGGAGTTTTCTGCTAAATCCCCGATAGAAAAAATCGGGGGATACCGCTTTGCCGTAGGTATCCCTTTGGGACAACCGGATTTAGAATTTACGGACATTGAAATATTAAATGCCTAACCTAAACCTACAAAACAGTTATTTATATTTAAGAAATTGTATTATTGCCAAAAAGATTGAGATAGGAAATGGCTGAATCAGAAAAAAAATATGCACTTGTTACTGGCGCAAGCAAAGGTATTGGCAAATCTATAGCAATTGCGCTAGCAAAAAGAGGATTTAACTTACTGATGGTTGCCCGTTCCGAAAATGAGCTTAGTTTACTACGTACCGAAATTACAACTCAATATGGGGTAAATGTAGAGATGCTTTCCATCGATCTCGGCAAAACTGGCGCTCCAAAAGAAGTTGCAGATTGGATTTCAACTAACGGATATCAGCTTAACGCATTAATTAATAATGCCGGTTATGGTTTATGGGGTAACTTTTCTGATCTTAAACTGAGCGAGCAAATGAATATGTGCCGTTTAAATATAAATACGGTAACCGAGTTTTGCCACCTTTTACTTCCCACACTTTTAAAGGAAAAGCAAGCCTATATCCTTAACGTTTCCAGTACCGCAGCCTATCAAGCCGTTCCGACATTGGCTATTTATTCGGCTACAAAGGCTTATGTTCTCTCCTTTACCAGAGCCTTGAGATTTGAATTAAAAGATACATCGGTTTCTGTATCCTGCCTCTGCCCAGGACCTGTAGATACCGGCTTTGCCGAACGTGCCGGCTTAGATGCATTCAGTAAAATGGCCCAAAAATTTAACATGCAACCTGATGAAGTTGCCGAAATTGCAGTAAAAGGCATGCTTAAAAAGAAATCAGAAATTGTTCCTGGTTTTACCAATTTAATCAGCGTAATTGGCGTTAGAATACTTCCAAAGGCACTTATTGAAAAAATGGCTGCCGGCATTTACAAGACCTAAATAATCTTTTTCGAAAAATAATTGGATTAATATTCTTTACGATGTTAAAAAAGTGTTACGTTTGTATTAAATACTACTAAATCTATAGATTATGTCAAGTAAAACAATCGCGTTTTATTTTACTTCAGTACAGAACCACTCGCGAATGCGAATGTGCTGTTGTTGCGCATAATTCTCTTTAAAATTCTTTTTTTCTAAACTGTTAAACTTCTACACATGGCTACATCGTATCCCACCTTTACCCTATCCGAAAAACTTACTCAAGCGCAACTTGATTTCTTTCACCAACATGGATTTATCCATTTTAAAAATTTCATCAAAGCAGAAACCGTATCTTCTATCATCAATGCTTCTAAAGAAGTTCAGAATAAATGGATTGATCAAGACATTAAAAAAATAAACGGTGTACCCATTAAGTACGGAAAAGATCTAGATGGTTCTCCAATTGTGCAGCGCTTTGCATTTATCAATCAGCATCATCAAACCCTGAGCGGGCTTTTACTCGACCCAAGATTTAGTGCCCTATTGGAACTTGCAGGAGATGGCGCCAGACTTGGAACCGAAGAAAAAGACGGAATGGTTTTCAATCATTACATCAATGGCCCTGAAAGTAAATTTAGTAAAATGGGCTGGCATACAGATGGACTTAGAGATATATTTTATGGTGGAAAATTAAATCCGATGCTTAATGTAGGGATTCATTTAAGTACACAGAAACCAGAAAACGGTGGACTAAAGATTATTCCAGGAACCCACAAACAGAATATTTATCAAATGCTTTTTAGAAAAAAATATTTCCTTGATAACAATCCAGATGATGCGGAAGTCTCTATACTTCCAAATGCAGGCGATCTTACCGTACACGATGGTAGATTATGGCACAGGGTTGCGCAATCTTCTATACGTGGCGAAGAAAGCAGGAGACGGGTAATTTATGTTCCAATTATTGCGGGCAAGTATGCGCCAAAGAACGAAAATAGTCCAACAGTTTTTTATCAGCGATTTGCAGGAATAGTAAAATAACAATGTTGATTGTTTTATTATTTAGCTATCTGATTAGATCAGGAAAGCTTAAACGACAGACTTACTTAATCAAAAGCCTACCAAAAAAAATGGCTTTGAAATTTTATAGGCCAGAAACTGCAATCATTTCTAGCATCATTTTAACAGGATATAATGGCTTTGAATTTGGCTGGTGAGAAAGAAGAAATAAATCGGAAAAAGGTATTTTCTGATCGGGAGCGTACAAATATTTTACGAAAGGGCGAGCAACGATTGATTCTGTTTTTACTGCCAAAAGTACCTTCATTTATCTCTCCAAATGGGATGACAGCAATTGGAACGGTTGGATCTATAACTGTATTATCTGCATTTATCTTTGCTATATTTTTTGGTAGGGCCTACCTGTTAATAGGTCTGTTGGGCCTGGCTATAAATTGGCTTGGCGATTCTCTTGATGGAAGGTTAGCATATTTCAGAGAAACCCCTAGAAAATGGTATGGGTTTGCGCTCGATATTATGATGGACTGGCTGAGTATAGTCTTAATTGGTTTAGGATACTATTTTTATGCCCCGGTAAATTGGAAAATTCTCGGCTTTCTCTTCGTTGTGTTTTATGGCTGGTCAATGATTATTTCTTTGCTTAGATATAAAATAATTGGTGAGTATAAAATTGATTCTGGAAATCTTGGACCAACAGAACTTAGGGTAATTATTGCCCTTATTCTTATATCAGAAGTATTTATTGCAGGATCACTAAACTATTTGGCCATAACGATTACAATCCTGCTTTTCGTAATCAACCTAATTGATTCAATTAAACTTTTAAAGAATGGGGATTTGAGAGATCGGGAGGAAAAACGTTCATGATTCGTTGGAAATCAATTAAGGTTTTTTTAAAAGCACAGGTATCGGCATTTTCTGGTGGCGTAACAGATTATGGGCTAATGATATTACTAACGGAAAAACTGCACATTCATTTTACCATCTCAATATTAATTTCGGGAACCTTTGGGGGCGCCGTTAACTTTTGCATTAATAGATATTGGGCTTTTAAAACTAACGATGGTTATACAATCCCGGCTAATAAACAACTCTTTAGATTTTTTAGCGTTGTAATGGGGAGCATCTCATTAAAGTCTGGAGGAACTTACCTATTACATCGATTTTTTAACTTAGATTATAGATTGGGCCGACTTTTAATTGATAGTATGGTTTCTTATGGATTTAACTATCCGCTAATGAAATTCTGGGTTTTCGGAAATAAATCAATCCAAAATAAAGGAAGTCAGTTTACCGAACCTGATTATAATTACGAGGGAAATATGCCTCTAGACAAATCATACAAATGACTAAAAAATATTATTATACTCTTTATTCGAGATCAGGAATTATTTTTTTGTTTTTAATAATCCTTTATTCAGAGTTATGGGCACAATCAAAAAATCCATCTCCCATTAATTTTCCCACTCCAAAAAATGTAGAGAATATGCTGTTCTATCTGCAAAGGGATCCAAATACAAACACTTTGATTTATGCCATTAATTTAAAGGAGAATGGAAGCATAAATAGTAGTAATCCGATTCGCACTTATTGGATTAGGTATGCAGAGAAGGGTGAGAAAAAGGATCTTGGCTACATTCAAAAAAAATTTGCTTATGGAATGGATGTAAAGGATCTCGGAAAAGATCAATATGAACTAAGATTTGTTTCCCATAAAAAATTACCCTTTACCTTAAAAAGATATGCTGATAAAAATTATCATGTATCAGTCTCTATAAACAATAAAACCATTAGAGTTACCCGATTGTTTGTTCGAATAGAAGGCGGTTCCTTCTGGCTTCCAAATGTAAAATATGCGGAGATTGAGGGATTAGATGAATCGACTGGCAAACCAGCTGTCGAACGGATTAATGTGAAATAATTTTATACGCTATTATAACAAGCGTATTGTGAGAACAGGAGTGTAATTTTCTGAGCTTAGTTTAAACTAACCTTTCAATATCAGAACCAAATTGGAATTAATTAGATCACGAAGTAATCCATTTTTATGGTTGGTTTAAATTTTTAATGGCTTTCGTAATTGTATTTCTATTATTAACCAGCTCGGTTACATCTGTAGCAATAATCATAATTGCATTGGTAATTCCCCGTTCATTTTTTAGCGGTTCGTAAATAAAATTAAAATAGAAATCAGAGGTTTTTAATTGATTCGTTAACGTTACTTTGGCTTCTCTCCCAACATAACGAACGCCTGAGGTATAAACATCATCCAAAATTTGCAGATAAGGCTGTCCAGATAATTCAGGCAAAGCTTCGGAGAGTGGTTTACCGATTACCGATTTATCTTTGCCCCAAAGCTGAAGAATTAGGCTGTTTGCCAACTCAACTTTTAAGTGTCGATGTCTCAAAATGCCAAAAGCTATGGGTGCCTGTTCAAGGAAACTCTTTACTTTAAGACTTGCACGCGATAAGTTTTTATTGAGCAAAACCGTCATATTATAAGCCTCGCTCAATTCTTCATGAGCTAGACTTAAATCTTCGTAAGCAAGACTAAGTTCTAAATTGCATCTTTCTAACTCTTTACCCTGATTAAATTCTTCTATCCCTACGTCCCTTAATTCATCAAGCGTTCCAAGCTCTCTTACTAGGTTCTTGCTTATTATTTTTACGATTTCATTTTCATAATCTCCGAAAGAAGTAGAATTTTCCAAAATAAGCATGCCTATTTTTTGCTCGCTTTCTGTATTTAATAAAAAAATATTGGCGTTTTTGTCCCAATCAGAATCAACTCCATCAGCGGAAAGAATAATTTCTGCTCTGATACCACTAAATATTTTTTCGACTAGCAGAATGGTATTTTCTATTGTTTCTAATTTTTTCTTCTCTATCTTTCGTTCAACATCCCTTACTCCGATAATCTCTTTCATAAATCTATTTTGTATTACGCTAATTGTTAATGCTAACGCAAAAATGAAACCACTTATATTTATGCACAAAGTTTTTACGAAAAGAGGCTTGATTGTTTGTTTTATTTAGCAAAACACCGCAGTTTCAATAAATTAGCTTTTAAAAAATTGTTCAATTAATAAAAATGTTCCGATTAAAACTAAAATTGATATCCGTTGTTTTAAACTAAAATCATTCCAAATTAACTTCTTATGGCAAAGCATATTATGATCGTTGAGGATAACGATGAAATTCGCGAAATGCTAGAATTTCTCCTTAACAGTGAAAAATATACCGTTCGTTCCTTTGCAGATGCAGCCAGCTTTCGCGATCAGATTTCAAAGGTACGCCCCGATGCTCTGATCTTCGATGTGATGCTTCCTGATGGAAACGGTTTAGATCTATGTAAAGAACTTCGAGCAGATCCAGCCACTGTTCATCTTCCCGTTATCATTATGTCCGCATCTGGAGATCTTTCTGATTTGAGCAAAGAATGCCAGGCAGATGATTTTATTAGTAAGCCTTTTGATATTTATGATTTTGTTTGTCGTGTTAAAAAGCAGATGGTAGGATAATTTACTGGTTATCTTTCGATGGATAAAATAGGTTTTGGAGGCAGTTGCCATTGGTGTACAGAAGCAATTTTTCAATCCCTTAACGGAGTTACAGAAGTTATGCAGGGGTGGATCTCATCTGAAGGAAAAGATTCGACTTTCTCAGAAGCTGTGATTGTACTTTTCGAACCGTCTCGCATTTCGCTAGAAATTTTAATTGCCATACATCTGCATACACACAGTTGCACATCAAATCATTCTATGCGTCAAAAATACCGTTCGGCTGTTTATACCTTCGATAAAAATCAAAGTCAATTAGCAGAAAATGCAATTTTGAATTTGAAAGATGATTTCGATAAACCAATAATAACCAGAGTATTATCTTTTAAAGATTTTAAACTCAATACAGAGAACTATCTAAATTATTATTACAAAAACCCCGAAAAAGCATTTTGTAAAAATTTTGTAACGCCTAAACTTAGAATTCTTTTAGACCGCTTTGCCGATACAGTAAACTTCAAAAAATTTAGTCATGATTAAAATTGATTTTGATGAAGTATAAAAGAGATGACAAGCCCTGCATTTTATCGGCTTATTTTTGATGAGATCATCTAACAACCAATCACTTAATTTTTACATTATTCGATCAAATTACAATTCAATTTGAAAACCAATCAGAAAACTGTTTGTTACTTTTGTAATTCCTTCATGTTTGAGCGCATGTTGGGGTTTAGATGGAACGGGCTTTTTGGGCTCGTTCCTTTTTTATTATGGGCATTGTTCAAATTGCTATTAAATTAGAAATATTCATCTTGTCACAATTGCGTTACCAAGCACAAAAGGGTAAAATTACTGTAGTATTAATTAGAGCGAAAAGGGATTTTTGGTTAATGGAAAATTCAAACAAGATTAATAAATTGAGCACTTTTTTACAAAAGGTTAAACAGCTTAGGGGTTTTGGCGATATGGATTCTTACAGCTTAGTTAGAGAGTTTAAAAATTTATGCAACGTACCAGACGATGCAATCGATGGTATTATTGAGGATATGGCATCTCCACAAACCTGGAATTTCGGTAAAATCGCCTTCATTCAAAATGTAGAAAATTTTATTCAGGAAATTTCTGTCAACCAAATGGCAGAGCTTTCTTAACTAAAGATATTTACTCTAACCAAACCATTTGGGTAAATGCGCCGTTTGTTGCAATGTCCCAAGCTTCTACCCTTGCCCATTTTCTGCCTTTTAAATTTACCGACCATTTAAATGTCTGTTTTCCAAAAGCCTGCGTATCTTTTAAATTTATTCGATCTCTGTAAACTTTATGTCCATCTCCGGAGATTATCTCGACAAAGTTTAGCGGAAAAGTCCAGTTCAGTTGCATATTAACAGTTGCTTTGCCTAACTGATCCAATTTTAAAGTTTCTCCGGCTCCTTTGCCATTAATGTTGAAAGTGGGAATTAATACTTCTCCAGTAGAAACGAAAAATTTTCCGTTTTTTATTACATCTAAAATAGGTTGCCAGCCATCTTCATATCTTGGAAGCTTATCCATTTGAAGGTAATTTACGTTTAGGTGTGCGTACATTTCGTTCTGCTCTGTTATGGTAAAAATATCTGCTTCAGAAATTACGTGTTTCTTTAAACCCCAATTGGCCATATCATCCATTAAATCGAGTACACGCTTACTTAAGGTTGGCAAGGATAAATCTGCTGGGATTGCTTTCCATGCGGCGCCCATATAAGTATCCGATTTAAAAAAGGCTTCTTCTTTATATTTATCGGGATAACCCGTTGATGCCTTGGTACGGGCGTGTGCCACCCAGGCCAAACCTTTTTCCTGTTCCAACAACTTTAACATTTCATCCTTATCACCAACATGATAAACTTTTCCATACTTGGCATCAGTGATTTCGAATGGCGTATTTTCTTTTTTAGACATTACCCAGTACACCGGTTTAGGAAAAAAAGCCAGCCAATGCCCACCATAAAAATTATTTGCTTCTTCTCCTGGCAACAAAAGAAAGCTGGCATCAGATAATCGTTTGGTTTGTTCAAATAACGAACTCAATTCTTTTAAACGCGTACTGTCTGGGCCTTTCGGATGTCCTGGCCCATGAAATTCGGCAAGCTTAACAATGTTTAAGCCTGTATTTTTTAAAACTTCTACAAACTCTGGTTTCTCTGGAATTGGTTTTCCACTAAGAGCCACATCGGAAATAAATTCATTGTGAAAATGACTCGCCATTGTTTTATATCCAGCCAAGGAAACATAGGAATCATTATGGGTAAATTTCTTTACTTCGCTTAAAGTGGCTTGTGCCTGATCGGTACTAATCAAACAGAAAAAATTAAGGCGCTGCTTGGTATTTGGCTTTGCATTGAACCACGGCACATAACGCTTATCGCCCAATGGATCTTGGCGAATTCCAATACCAAAACCTGGAATTAAGTTTAGATAATTGCTCCCATACCAAGTAAATTTGAGATTAAAAGCTTCATCTAATGGATAAAAATATTGGTGTGGTGCCGGAAAAAGAGCTAAACTTCCACCATTGTTTTCGCCTATTACCGTACGGTACTTAACTTCTAAATTTTTGCTTTGATCGGTTAATGCGGGCTTAACAGACTGCATCTGTTTCTTTACATCAGACCAAGCTATATTTCCCCATACATCGGTTTTACTGGTTAAACCGGCATCGTATAAAATTGCTGTAGAGTCTACTTTGGTTGATACAACCGCAGCCACATTAAACAAAGGACTTCCGTTATAAAGGGTAATTTCTAAATCGCCATTAAAGGTGTTGGATTTTACCTGTGAAATTTTAATAATTGTTTGAGAACCGCTGGTTTGAATACTGGCTTTGCGTTTATCAAACGCTATTAGATTTGTGGTATAAGGTCTGGTAGGCACTTTATCAAAAAATACATCCCAGCCACCACTAGAAGGACTTAGTGTTCTTTTTCCAACTCGAAGAACGAAGGCAGGATCGAGATTTTTTGCAATTTCTTTAAATGTTCCATTTTTGCTCAGTAAAATGCTATTGAAAAGTGGCTTTTTCTGATCCATATCAAGAATGATTTTTCCTGATACAGATTTTCCGGCCGGCCAGCTCAGCGTAATTAATTTTTTATTTATAGATACCGTTGAACCATTTTTCTTAAAACTACTTAGATCTACCGGAGTTTGAGCTTTTAGAAAATTTGCAAACAGAAGCAGGAGCAAAAAAATAAAATTTTTCATTGGGAATGAGATTTGGTTAGATTAAAATTCTACCGCAAGATAACATAGGTTAAACGTTTTACCTAATTTCATTAAAGAAAAAACCAAATCAAAGAATTCGCCCAAACCGATCAAAATAATCGACGTTCATTCAATTTTTTAACTAAAAAAAATCCCCAACTTTATCAAGGTTGAGGATTAAAATAGCTTTAATTAAAGATTAGTCTTCGTTTTTCCACAAATCTGCATACAAATCTGGATGGCGATTAAATTGAGCATGAACATATGGACACAAAGGAATTACTTTAAGTTTTTGCGCTCTTGCATATGCAACCATTTCGGCAAGCAATTGGCCCGCGTAACCATTGCCAGATTGATCGGGATCTACTTCTGTATGGTATACCGTTAAATTATTGTCTTTAACTTCAACAATCATTTCTCCAATTTTTACCTCTTCGAGATAAAGGTTAAAAGCACTCGGCTCATTCGGGAATGTTTCAAATTTGATTTCTGCCATCTTAAGGTTGGATTTAAAACCTAAATTTAAGATTTAAAAATCAACTTCTGTTAATAACAAACCTCTTTCTCCTGTTGCAGTTTCTATAGTATGTAATCCTTTAGCCGATTTTCGGGATAATTCGATCGCATTTATAATTAAATGCTTTGCAGAAAACTTCCGATTATTCTGCACACACAAAATATCTTCCTCATTAACTTTCTGGAAGTCGTAATCGTAACCATTCATCTGAAGATTAATGATACAATTGGTTAAAGATGGATTAAAAATTCTTAACCCTTTTTTTTTGTCATTCATAATCCATCTAATTAAATTAAATCATCATAATAAATATACTTATAAGAATACAAACAAGTGAATTTCAATTCATTAAACACCATTTAACCAGCAGTTGCCAAAAATTCCCTTGCTTCGGCTCTTGCCTTTTTACAAACCAGGCTTATAATCCCAATTCGTGCTTTAAGCTGTTCGTAATTTAACGTATTGCGTTCAATTGCATCTAAATGAGATTCTAATTTAGAACGCAACCCCATTATAAAAATAGTTGAGTGCATTTGGTGTGCAACAAATTTGAGTTCTGCCACATCTTCCTTTACCAAACATTCATCCAACATGTTTAAATTTTCCGAAATCTTTTCACAGAATTGCTCGGTTAATTTCTTTTCGAAAATTTTATCGCCCATGCTAATCTGTTTTAAGTAATCAAAATCTATGGTTTGATATTCTTTCTCACCCTTAACCTTTTGCTCATTTTTTATAGATTGACAGAAAATTTCTTGAGGAAGAAATTGACTAAGTACGCCCACTAATTCTGTTTTGCTGATTGGCTTTGCAAAACAGGCGTTCATACCAGTTTCGAAACACTGCTCTTTAACATCCTCAATATTATGAGAAGTTATTGCCACAATTGGGGTATTGATATTTAATATTTCTCTGATTTCCTGAGCGGTATTATAACCATCCTTTTTTGGAAGTTCGATGTCTAATAAAATGAGTTTATATTTTTTTTCCCGAAGAATTTCTATGGCTTCAAATCCATCGTTTACCACATCGTAGCTAACTTCGTATTCTTTAAAATAATATGAAAATAATTTCTGATTGATGGCATTATCTTCTACTAACAATATATCAATCGAGTTATTTTGAGCATCATCTTTTAATTTTTCATTTTCACTGATCATAATAACATATTTTAAATAGGTATAATTTAAAGTATTTGCATTCTTTTGTTTAGCGTTGAACGGTATGCGTCGGATACCGGAACAAAGTTTTTGTTTATAACCAGTGTGCTTCCCTCAATGGTATCTATCTTACTTAAATTAACAATAAACGATCGGTGCACCCTAGAAAAAGTATCGGCAGGTAGTTTATCCTCTACAGATTTTAACGAAGAATGAATGGAATGAACCTTGTCAATTAGGTAAATTTTAACATAATCGCCTTGAGCTTCTAAGTAACAGATATCATTTAACTTAACACGTCTAATTACACTGGAATCTCTGATGAAGATAAACTCATCTTTTTTCGATCCTAAAAAAAACGAATTATTTTTGTGTTTGTAAATATCCTTTGCCTTTATCACCGATCGTAAAAAACGATCTGGAGCAACGGGTTTTGTAATAAAATCAACCACATTTAAATCAAATGCTTCGGCTGCATAATCTTTTTTCGAGCTAATAAAAATAATTAATGGTTTAGATTGCCCTAAGCCCTTAACCAAATCAATTCCAGAAATTCCCGGCATTTCTACATCCAGAAAAATCAAATCTATTTTATGGCTGCCAAGGCAACGATAAGCTTCATTTGCATCCTTACATTCGGCTACCAGATTCAACGATTCCTCAAACGTAACTAAATGCTTAATTACGGTTCTACAAATTATATCATCATCAACTATGAGGCAGTTCATTTAGTTTTTCAGTCTTTCAGAATTAAATCTAATACAACCTATCGAAAAACTTTTATATATGGGGCTAATGAACAAAATGAATAATTTTCGATTTAAAAAAAACCGTTAGATATTTCGACACGTATATTACGGCATTCGTCGAGGATTTATGCCTTTTTATCTCGTTATCATAGGCTTAACTCGTTCATCGATATAATTTTGCAGAAAATAAACTAAAAAAACTTATTTAAAAAACTGATGAACAAGATCAAAACAACATTATTAACTTCCCTAATCCTTCTCTCTTTCCTAAATAGTAATGCACAAAATGGCTTTAAGGAGCCGGTAACCTTTAAGCTTAAAAATGGCATGACGGTTATCGTTTCCGAAAACAATCGTTCTGATAAAGCCTTCTCGAGTTTTACTTTGGATACTAAAGCCTTCCAAAACAAAAAAGATGGCGTTGTAGAATTATTAAATGCAGTTCTTAATGAAGGTGCTCAAAAAAATGATCACATGAGTTTTAAGGATAACAGTGGGAAACTTGCTGTTTCTGCTTTAGATTTTGATGCTGATTTAACTGCCTTTGCATCTAACATAGAACATGCTCAGATTAATCAAAAAACATTTAATGTTGCCAAAGCAAAACTTATTACGAGTTTAAAGCTTCAGGATTATGATTACGACCAAACAGTAACTGAAGAATCTATTAATGCGCTTTCTTTATCTGATGTTCAGGATTTCTATAATGAAATTACTCCAGACAAAACCTACCTAACCATTGCTGGTGATGTAAATGTAAATGACGCTAAAAATTCAGCTAAAAAAGCGTTTGGAAACTGGATCAAAACTGAGAATAATACCATCGCATCCCTTTCAAAATAATTCGTTGTCTTCACTATATATTTCAAGCCTCTCGAATAATTCGAGGGGCTTTTTTATGCTTAAATTGTAACAGGAAAGATAAATTTCTTTGTAATATTCGCCAATGATTCAATACATTAGCTTTCTTATTTAACAACATGAAAAAAATTTATTCACTTGTACTTTTAATTGCCTTAGGATCATCAATTAAAGCCCAAACATTAATTAATCGGAATACAGATATTGATAGAATGGTAAAGGCTGTTAATCAAGATTCTTTAAAATCGTATATCTCTAAAATGGTAACATTTGGCACAAGAAGCACCATTAGCGATATTAAGAGCAAAACAAAAGGAATTGGCGCAGCCCGAAACTGGGTAGTGGGCAAATTTAACCAGTTCGCTAAACAGGGCGATGGCAGATTGACAGCATTTTTGGATACGGTTACTTTAAAAGCCGATGGAAAAAGAGTAGACAAGCCAATTCTGTTAGGCAATGCAGTTGCCATTTTAAAAGGTACAGATGCAAACGATAAAAGGGTTTATGTGGTTAGTGGCCATTTGGACAGTAGGGTTACGGATGTGATGAACCGAACCAGCGATGCCCCAGGCGCCAATGATGACGGTAGCGGAGTTGCCGGTGTTATCGAAGCCGCCAGAATAATGAGCCAGTACAAATTTCCTTCTACAATTATTTTTGTTGCCGTGAGTGGCGAAGAACAATCTTTGTTGGGATCGGGATTTATGGCTATTAAAGCAAAAAAAGAAGGTTGGAATATTGATGCTATGCTTAACAACGATATGATTGGAAGCAATAACAGCAGCGAAACCCAGATAATTGATAACACCAAACTTAGGGTTTTTAGTGAAGGCTTACCCAGCTTTGAGCTGGAAAAAAATGCAAAGAGCATCCGTCAGTTTGGTTTAGAAAACGACGGAAAAAGCAGGCAGCTAGCCCGGTATGTTAAAGAAATAGGCGAACGTTACGTAGATCAGCTTGAAGTAAAGTTAATTTATCGGAACGACCGTTTTTTACGTGGCGGAGATCATACCCCATTCGTTGAGAATGGATTTACAGCAGTTCGCATTACCGAAATGAATGAAAACTTCGATCATCAGCACCAGGATTTAAGAACTGAGAATGGAATTAAATATGGCGATTTGCAAGAGTTCATGGATTTTGAATACTTGAGAAAAAATACTGCTGTAAATATTTCTGTGCTTGCCAATTTAGCAAAAGCCCCATCAGAGCCAACCGAGGTTAAAGTTGATGTTAAAAATTTAAGCAATTCTACATTTTTATCATGGAAAGCCCCTGTAAATGGAACTGCAAAAGGTTATTATGTTTTAATGCGAGAAACCAGCAGCTCTGTTTGGCAAAAGAAGTTTTTTACAAATGCGACAGAACTTAGGCTGCCATACAGCAAAGACAATTATCTTTTTGCTGTTCAAAGTGTTGGAAATGAAGATAACGAAAGTTTACCTGTTGTGCCAGGTATTGGTCGCTAGCCAAACATTTATCTTATAAAGGTGTTTAACCTCAAATTGGCAACATGAAATTTCTGGCTTTTATTCTAAATATAGCTTTAACCTTATGCGTTGGGGCATTGGGTGGCTATGCAACAGCTCAATCTGTAAAAATTTGGTATCCAACATTAAATAAACCGTCATTCAATCCACCAAACTGGTTATTTGCTCCTGTTTGGGCCATTTTATACATTTTAATAGGAATTGCAGCTTATCTAATCTGGCTAAAGAGAGATCAAATTATCCACTTTCCCAGAACAGTTGCCATCTATCTCATTCAGCTGATTTTAAATCTAGCCTGGTCATTTATCTTTTTTTATTTACATGAAGTCGGCTTTGCTTTGGCAGAAATTATTCTCCTACTCATTGTAATTGTTATTAACGCAATTGTGTTTTACAAAATAGATAAACGAGCAGGTTATTTATTTATCCCCTATATAATTTGGGTAAGTTTTGCATCATTTTTAACTTACAACATCCTCATATTAAATTAATTTTAAAAGAAAACCCTATTTTTAGGGGTGTTTACTTTTAAAAGATATTTGCTGATCCTTTTCGTTTTGTGCTGTAACCAACTGCAGGCGCAAAAGGTAGGCCTTGTTTTTAGTGGTGGCGGCGCTAAGGGTTTGGCTCATATTGGTACATTAAAGGCATTAGAAGAAAACCACATACCGATAGATTACATTACAGGTACATCAATGGGCGGGATTGTTGGTGCTATGTATGCGGCGGGATATTCTCCGGCACAAATAGAAAAAATTGCCTTAAGTAACGATTTTCAAAATTGGGTTAACGGAAGATATACCAGTGATTATACGTATTACTTTCAAAAAAATGAACCCAACGCATCTATGCTTACAGCGAAGGTGGCCATTGATACTGGCTTTCATTTCAGCTTCCGTTCTAATTTAATTAACGATATTCCGTTAAATTTTGCCTTTTTAGAACTTTTTTCTCAGGCATCTGCCGCCTCGAAAGATAATTTTGACAATCTTTTTGTTCCTTATAGATGTATGGTTGCCGATGTACTATCGCAGAAAAGTATCACGGTAAGTAAAGGAAGTTTGGCTGAGGCCGTTCGTGCAACGATGACCGTGCCCATTATTTACCGACCAATAAAATTGGATGGAAAATATGTTTTTGACGGTGGCCTTTACAACAACTTCCCAGCCGATGTAATGGAGAGAGAATTTAAGCCCGATTACGTTATTGGAGCCAATGTTTCATCAAAAACCTATAATGAGTATCCTAAAAATAACGATGACCGTTTGATGAATCGTTTTTTGGTTTTCATGTTCCTTTCCAAATCAGACTCGACCATGATTGGCAAAAACGGAGTTTATATCCAGCCAGATTTAGCCGATTACAGCGTTACAAATTTTACTCCGGTAGCAGAGCTGATTAAAAAAGGTTACGATGCCACGATGGCAGATATGCCTCGAATTAAAGCCTTAATTAGCAAAAGAACAAGTGATGAAGAATTAGCCAAACGCAGAGAAAAGTTCAACAGCCAAAAACCCGATCTGGTTTTTAGCAACATTACCGTTAGTGGCGTTAACAATCAACAGAAAAAATATATAGAAAGACTTTTTAAAAGTGATAAGGAAACTTTTAATTTACAGGACATAAAGCGGGGTTATTACAAACTCGTTGCCGATCAAACTTTCGAAACCGTTTATCCCAAAATATCTTATCAGCCAGCAACAGACAGTTATACTTTCGAGGTGGTGGCACAGCCGAGAAAAAGCTTCAAACTAGAGTTGGGTGGTAACATTTCGACCAGACCAATAAGCAATGTATTTCTTGGTGCAGAATATAATTACTTGAATCGAAAGGCTTATACTTTTGGAACCAGCTTTTATTCTGGTCGTTTTTACGAATCTGTACAACTTAATGGCCGGGTAGATTACCCAACAAAACTCCCACTTTTTTTAGCTGCAGAACTTACTTACAATCACTGGAATTATTATAATACCAGTCAGATTTTTATTGAAAACCCACATCCAATTTATATAGAGCAATCAGATCGGAAAATTGATTTAATGATCGGGATGCCTTTAAATTATAATACCAAGATTGTACTTCACTCTACTTTTATAAACAATAGCGATCGCTACAGCCCAAACAATACTTTCGCCGTTGGCGATTTATTGGATGAAACTAATTTTAACGGGTTTAGAGGATCAATAAAACTGGAAAAAAACTCGCTCAATAGAAAACAATACGCCACAAACGGACAAAGTTTTTCTTTAAGTTTTAACTATACAACCGGCCGGGAGAATTACGATCCAGGAAATATTTTCCGCAACACACCGGGCTTTGTCAAACTTCCCGAATCTAGTCATTTACACCATTGGGGCAGTATAAAACTCTCACAGGAAAACTACTTTTTTCATCTTAAAAAATACACTTTAGGGTATTTAATTGAAGGTGTAATTTCAAACCAACCCTTATTTAGCAACTATTATTCTACACTTTTAGTTGCACCTGCATTTTATCCCCTGCAAGATAGCCGTTCGTTATTTCTTGACCGATTTAGGGCAACAACCTACGTAGCTGGTGGGATAAAAAATATTTATAATTTTAGAAAAAATTTCGATTTTAGATTGGAAGGCTATTTATTTTTACCTCACAAAGAGTTCGAATTAAATAATTTTCAGGATGTAGATTATGCAAAAGCGATAACAAAATTGAGATATGCGGCCACCGCCGGACTTGTTTACCATACACCACTTGGCCCTGTAAGCCTAAGTTATAATTTATATAATGATGCAGTTAAAAGAAATGGTGTATTATTGCATATTGGCTACTTAATTTATAACAAACGTTCTATCGAATGAAACGAGTATTTATATTATCCATCTTATGTTTAATTGGCCTTTATTGTTCGGCACAAACCGCAGCCATTAACAACTTTCTGGTAAAAGAAAATTTGCTTAAAAACAGCAAACTGGCTATAATCGCAGCAGATTCTTTAAACAACCCCAACGAAAAAATTAATGGCGTTTATACTTTTAGTGTAAGTGGGTTTACTCAAAGTCTTAAATTTAATGATGGCGTTGCTGTTTTACAATTGCCTATTGATAAATCGACATTTGTGTATATTAAACATCAAAACGATGCAGGCACACATAGCAAGCTGGTTTATGTTTACAAAAAAGATACAGATTTAACTCCGTATGCCATTAATAGTCTTTGGCTTTTCATCATCCCTATAATTTTGGTCATTATTGCCTTTGCATTCAGGAAACTGATCATCTTCGTTGTAATCGCATTTTTAATTTTCGTTTACTTTAACCACAGCAGTGGATTAAATTTATCTACCTTTTTTGAAAGTATTTTTGACGGATTAAAAAATCTATTCTGATAAAAAAATTACAATTTCACTTCAAATTTGCTAAAATTTTTAGTAAATTTGAATCATGGAAAATCTATTTTTAGTCTGTTTAATTCCGCCTGTATCAATTGTGGAAGACGTTGATGTAATTAGGAATGAAATTGCAGATCAATTTAATGTTCATGAATCTTTAAAAAGACCAGCACATATTACATTGTATAATCCTGTTAAATTATCATCACAAGAACAGGAAGAAATTTTTTTCAATAAACTTGATGAGGTTGCGTTTGCAAGCCCCTTTACGCAGGTATTAAAAAACTTTAGCTCTTTTCCGCCACATACTGTTTTTATCGATGTTGAGCATAGCGATGGAATTATGAATCTTCAAGCCGAAATTAATAAGGCCTTGAAATCATTACCCTTTTTAGAGAAGACAAGTCAACCTAAATTTAATCCTCATCTTACAGTAGCCTTTAAAGATGTAAAGCTAACTGTTTTTCCGCTAATAATGGATGAATACAAAGAAAGAAAATTTAAACGCAGTTTTGAGGTTAGTGGTTTTTCGGTATACAAGCACATTGATAAAAGATGGCAACCTTTTAAAGAATGTGCATTCAAAAATCCATATGAAAAACCAAGGCCGTTAAGCCTTTTCGACTAATTAAAATTAGAATGGCATTCCGATACCGAAATTATACTGAACAAAACGATAGGTATCTGGTGCATGCGTGGCGTTGTAATTGTTTTTAAAATCGCGAGCTCCAGAAAAATACTTTCCAATAACCCATTGATCAGAACCTGTAAACTGGGGATCCTTAAGTTTTAAACCAATATCAAACCTGAATACGAAATACTGTACATCATATCTAAAGCCAAAACCCGTACCAACGGCTACTTGTTGAGCTAACTTACTCAATTTAAACAGCGTAGCCTCATTTGTGGTTGTTATACCACCCGTAACAGTTGATGTTTTGTTTACATTCCACACATTTCCTATGTCAAGGAACGCAGCGCCTTTTAATGTTGCTCCAAAGAATTTTTTGGCAAGTGTAAACCGATATTCAAAATTTGTTTCAATTCGCATCTCCCCTAATTGATCTAAACCAAAATAGTTTTTACGTTGTGTACTATCTAGCACCTCTCTATTATAATTTCCTGGACCCAAAGTTCTCGCTTGCCATGCTCTAATACCACTCGATCCGCCTGCAAAAAATAGCTTTTCAAAAGGAATCCCTGAAGTTATTGAGTTTCCATATGCATAACCGATTCCAGCATTTAAACGAGCTACGAATTGTTTTTCGCCACCCAAATGTTTATACCACCTTAAATCTACTTCTGGACGAACGTATTGATTGAAGGGCAAACCTAAGATTTTGGCATAATCACCATTTGCCGGATCATGCTTTGCTCCAGATAAACTTGAAATCCCTTGAAGAAGGTTTCCTGCGATATCAATATTCCCTCTTAAATAAACAAAAGTTCTCAATTGATTTAACTTATCCGCATTTAAACTGTAAGTATATTTCATTCCAAGGGTAAAATCTTTCCTATCTAATAATCTGATATAATAAAGATTATTTTGAAGAATACTATCTGCAATATTTGATCTATTTAAATTCCCAAAACGATATTCGAAATTTAATGGAGTAAATGAATGTAATTTCGATTTTGTTTCATACCAATCATATGTAACTGAATTGATAAATATTCTTCGCACAGAAATATCTTGTTGCTGTGCATAAATATAACTTGATGAAAAGGTAGTGTGCGGCATTCCGTTACCGCCTAAATTTGGTTTGTAAAAAGGAATTAATAATCTTGGTACGGTTATGCTTGCACTTATAGAGAAATCTCTCTGATAAATATCTTTAAAAGGCGTTTGCCCATCGCCTGTTCTAGATTGCAATCCTCCTTTAAGTTGAAGCTCAAATCGCTCTGCACCCCTAAATAAATTATTATTAGTATAGGTATTACTTAAATTGAAACCAACCGTACCACCATTAAATGGAACTTCCCCTTCTATTCTGTTGCTCATTACCTTTTGAGGAATGAGCTGAATTACAGGATTTATTTTATTGGAAGTACTGTCTCTATTAAAGTAATCGATCTTTACATTTTTAAAAATATTTAATTCATATAAACGATCATAAGTTAAATTTTCATTCCGTATATCGAAAAGATCGCCTTGCTTCAAAAAATCGTAGCGGGTTATGGGATTACGTCGATAGCGCTTTGATAAATCGGTGAAGGATAAGCCATGGGTAGTATCTCTACTTACATAATTTCTTAGCGAATCCGGGAAACCATCCGGACTTGGTGCTATAATAAGGTAGGTTGTACCAATATTATATTGCCTGTGCGGTCCTTTTTCTGGATCTGTAACATTTAATCTTAAATCAATTTTGTTCGTTTTTGAAGTTGCCTCTGCACCTACAACATCGAAATTAACATAAGGCCGCAGGAAATAAAAATAACCGTTTTCCTTCATTACACGATAAATCTGTTCGCGTTCGTAGCTCAAAGAATCTTCATCGTACTGCATTCCGGTATGCAAATGCGTCATACCCGGTTTGTTAGATTCGTAAAGCTGTTTGATTTTTGTATTAGCAATAGAATTTGATAATTTATCTACAAAATATGCTGGCCCTGGTTTAGCACTAAATTTCACCTCAGCTTTTTTGTCTTTAACCTTAATATCAGAAGTTACCTGAGCCTGAAAATAGCCTTTGCTTTTTAAAAATTTTTGAATCTGCGTGCGGGATATTTCAACCAATGTGCTATCTAAAATAGCAGGTGGTGTACCAAATGGTTTAATGTTATTCGTTTTATAACGACCATCTTTTGTGTTAAACAAATTATAAAGCGGAACGTTAATGCTAAATGCAGATGCCGGCCGGATATCTTTTTGAACGTAATTATAGGCTTGCTCTTCAAATTTTTTATCAACGCTATCAATGGTAACTTTTTTAACGATAGATTGGTAATCGGCGATATATTTTGTTGATGAACAGGCCTGTATTAACACAATAATAAATAGTAATATTGCAGGGCTTTTCAGTTTATTATTTATTAAGTATTTGTATGCTTTCAAAATCTCAGATTAGTTTTGTAAAATCGTTACATCAAAAAAAGTACCGTAAAGAGCATGGTTTATTTCTAGTCGAAGGTATCAAATCCTTTAAGGAATTTATAAAATCGAACTTTAAAATTCATAGCCTATTCTATACAAGCGAACAATACAATTTGTTACCCAAACTGCCCGCAAATATAAACTTATTTGAAGTAAACAACGCTGAATTAAGCAAGATTAGTACTTTGCAAACTCCACAAGGCTTAATTGCTTTAATTCGGATTCCTGAAAACGAAAAAATAAATCAACAAGAATTAAAAAATCAGTTTACTTTAGTCCTTGATGGCATACAGGATCCCGGGAATATGGGCACGATTATTAGAACAGCTGATTGGTTCGGGTTTAAAAATATAATTTGCTCTGAAGATTGCGTAGAAGCTTATAATCCAAAAACCGTGCAGGCCACAATGGGTTCGCTGGCACGAGTAAATGTGTATTACGAAGATTTAAACTTGTTACTTGAGCACAATAAAATCCCGGTTTTTGGAGCGCTATTAAATGGTCAATCTATTTACGAAACGAACTGGGGCAAAGCAGGTTTAATTATTTTAGGTAACGAAGGAAAAGGAATTTCGGATGGCGTAATTGAGAAGATAAATCAACCGGTAACCATTCCAAGAATTGGAGGAGCAGAATCTCTAAACGTAGCAGTAAGTGCATCTATATTCTGTTCTGAAATTGTGAGAGTTAAAAATTAAAAGGGATATTTATTCATTTATATTTGCTAGGTAAGTATTAATTGCTATTTTTGCACCCTTGAATTCAAGGTCGAGTGGCCGAGTGGCTAGGCAGAGGTCTGCAAAACCTTCTACAGCGGTTCGAATCCGCTCTCGACCTCCATTTGTACAAATAAAATTATAAAAGGTTATTACCATGGCAGTTACCAGATTAAAAAGAAAAGACAGAAGAAATAAAAACTTTGCTCAACAAGATGTAGATTTTTTAAAAAGAGCAACTAACATCGAGTTAGGAAGTCGCTCTGCACAACCTAAAAACGACCAATTGGCTAAAAACAATGCTGTTTTAGCTGCTTTGGCAAAATAGTTTTTAGATAATTTCTTAAAAATTTAAAGCATCCTATTGATCACAGGATGCTTTTTTTATGCTTTATGTTTTTTCTAAAAATCCAGAAGACTTCTCACCTTCTGCCTGGCAACATCAGTAATGTGCAAATAAATTTGCGTGGTGTTTAAATTGTTTATGTTCCAATAGTTGTTGGATATATCAAATAGCCCATTTCGATGATGTTTCATGAACATCTTCCACTCCGGTTTCTTTGTTTCTTTAAAAAAGATAGACAGCACTGCTGTATAAGATTTTATTCTAGATGCGTCATACCCTGGCGAATTCCATTTTCTGCTTAAAAATATCTGAATATTTCATATTAATCCTATTTTGCTAAATATTTGCAAACCCCAAAAACATACAAAAAAATAGCTAATCTGTTGAAAATAAGTAAAATACAGTTATATTATAATACTTATAAAATTTTATTTGCGAAAGTTATTTAATTCAGCTTTGCGCAATGCGTAAATTTAGATGTTGCCCGCAATTTTAACCTACACCCATAAAACGAATGGAAGCCATAAATAAACAAATTTATAGTGCAAACAGATTATTCGAAATAAACAAAGAAATAATTGATTGGGATTTAAAACATCGTCACGGAATGCAAAAATGGAGAGGACACGACAAGTACGGTTTCATTGAGCTTAATATTTATGAATTAAAAAATTATAAAAGTGAGATAAATAAAGAATTCCCATCCAATTATACTTCAAATATAGATTGGAAAGTGGACGAAAGTATATTTCCTCAAGAACTTTATAAAATTCATATTGATGAATTAAAGATTTATGCTGACTTTATTACTTCTTATATCTCTGCATTAAAAGGAAAAAGTTTACATTTTATTTTTGAAATTACGTTTGCTGGTTTTCATATTATTGATAGCTATCGTAAACATACTTATGGTAGAGCATTAATTGAAGCAATTATAAGTTGCTTTAATGAAGAAAGTTATAATTTAGGAGAATGGCATAAAAAAGAAAACCATTCACCTGAAGATATAAAATATAGAATGACACAATATAAATAAAACTGCGTACAACAAGGGTTTTGCAATAGTGGGGCGAAACTGCAAAGTTCAACGGTTGTTCCTCGGTTCAAATTTTGTACAAAATTGAAGATTTGTGCTTCGATTGCCCCACCATCGCAAAGCCCCGAAACGTTAGTATTAAGGCTAAAAGACGACAAAGTGAGAAATATTAAAGACGACACACAAAAAATTATCGAATACTCTATTGAATTAGCAAACGAGCTGTTGGTTGAATTTCAAGAATTTTTTCCATTTGCGGTAGCTATAAATTTAAATGGAGAAATTGTTCCTATTAATTATTTTGACGGCAATGACCATCCTGACAGTACGGACCTATTAAATAACTTAGAAACTTTACTTGACGAACAGCTCTCAAAGAATGAAAAAAGAGCTTATGCAATAACTTACGATGTAAGAATTCAGAAAAATAGTTTATCTGAAAAAGTGGATGCAATTGCAATTAAAATTAAACAGACAGAAACAAAGGAGGTTCTATTATGCTATTTCGCATATAAGCTTGTTGAACAAAATAGGCTTGAACATCTTGATAGTTGGAGAGAAGTGGTAACGTAATAAGTTGCCCTACTGCTAACAGCGGTTTTGCAAATTTTTGGGCGACGGGCGATATGCTAGTTCTGTAATTATTTATTAAGTTAGTGCTTGGGATAATTGCGTTAAGTAAAATAAAAAATTCGCCAAGCATCAAAACGTTACCAGTAATGCTATGACAGACTACGAACTTAAAAATATCGACCCAGACGACATTAGCGATTTACTCGTTAAAGTTGAAAAGTCATTTGACATTAAGTTTGGCGACACCGAACTAATGCATATTCCGACTTTTGGTGAACTCTGTGACCATATTGCACATAAAATCCAACTCGACAACTCAAACGACTGCACAAGCCAACAAGCATTTTACAAAATACGTGACGCAATTTCTTCGACACTTCAAATTGACAATAAAACAATCTCGAATGACTTTGGACTTGTTGACCTTTTACCACGAAAAAGCAGACGTTCAAAAACTAAGAAACTAGAAAAGCATTTAGGTTTTAAACTCAACATTTTGCGACCACCTCATTGGATGACAGGAACTCTCGTAATTATTTTTCTTGCATCTCTAATTGGACTTTACTTTAATTGGCAAATCGGACTGTTAGGACTTGTGTTTTCTATCGCTGGACTTTGGTTCGCAAATAAAATCGGAAACGAACTTGACTTGCAAACGGTTGGACAAGTTGCTGAAAAAATGACGAGAGAGAATTACTTAAAATCAAGACGAAATCCAAAGACATTTAATAAAAAGGAAATTGAAAAAGTTTTGACTGACTGGTTCAGTAACGACCTTGACTTGGACAAAAGTAAATTAACCAGAGAAGCAAAACTTTTTTGACAATAAAAGAAATTCATCGGTTTGGCAATATGGCGGCTGAAGTACTTCTATGAAACATTATTGCAAGGTTCAACGGCAGTAATTCTATTGAACTTCAGTGCTAAAAATCCGCCACATCGCAAAGCCGAAAAACGTTATAGACAAATTTAAATGGCAGCAACCCAAGACATAAGAGACATTTTTTCAATCCTTCATGATGGGACAATTTCTGGCTGCACAGGTGACAAAGAATTGCTGACTTTAACTGTGGATTGTGAATATTTAGCCGAACGAATTGACAAGTCATTTGACCTGTTTTATGTTTACCTAATTAATGTGAATAAATTAGAACTCGATCCATGGACAAATCCAAGTGACTTGCCTACAATTATTAAGAAAGACTATCAAGAGATTTTTAAAGCAGGACTTGAAATACTTTCAGCAGAGATTAAAGATGACGATGTTGTAATAACTTGTAACCAACACGACACAAGTTTTGACTATTGCGGTGGTAACTTGATAATAAGTTGTCAGGCAATAAAAGTGTCTGACCAAAATAAAAACGAATTGACAATAGAACAGTTCGGAGAAATATGTAAAAACTATTGGAAGGGATGGAGCAAGAAATAAAACCAGCCTATAATAATTATTTGGAAAAAGCGGTGGTTCAGTGGTTTATTGAACATTCTAACTCGCATCAACTGTGGTGTTGGCTTGATATTTTAGTTCTTCTAAATCCGCTTCTTCGCAAAGTCCCAAAACGTTGGTGGCAGGCAGACAAGTCACACTTTAAACAAGTAAATTTAAGTTGACAAATAATGAAAATAAATTTAACTATTGCAGGCAGACTTAGAGAAGTGCTACTTAATGGGCATTGGATTGCTAACACAAATTACAAGGAACAATTAAATGAAATAAGTTGGCAACTGGCTATACAAAAGGTGGGCAATTTGAATACTATTGCAGCTTTGACCTATCATATAAACTATTATTTAGCGGGACTATTGAGTGCTTTTGAAAATGGAAAACTTGACATTAGCGACAAATATAGTTTTGATGTTCCACAAATTAATTCGGAAACAGATTGGAATAAATTGGTATCAGACTTTTTGTACAATTCTGAGCAATTCATAAATCAAGTGGAACAAATGGACGACAGCATTTTTGATCAACCATTTGTGGATGAAAAATATGGCAATTATTTACGAAATATCGAAGGTATCATTGAACATAGCTATTATCATTTGGGACAAATTTCTTTGATCCGAAAAATAGCAATGCCAAACTTAACATAAATATATTTAACCAGACATTAGACTAAATAATGGACAAAGGCTAAATAATACAAACATTATTAACAATGAATAGATAACCTGCCACTTACAGGGGTTTGCAAATGGCGCTAACGAAAAAGGCTCAAGTTCAGTTTTTCAATTTAACATTAGTACAAAGGTTGGGCTGAAGTTCGCTGATTTCCCCACTATCGCAAAGCCCCTAAACGTCAGCAGTATTGGTAAGACAAACCTAACTCAAGAACAACCTTTTACAATATGGCAACAAAAAATAAAATAGACGAACAAAACGACTGGACAAGGAGAAAGTTTTTGGTAACAATGTCAGCAGTAAGTGCAGCAATTATTGTTAATCCCATTTCATCTTGGGCTTCGTTGAGCGATGATGAAAAAAAAGTAGCTGAAATTGTTGCTGAAACTTTCGGTGTTGATACTCATAATCACATTGATGTTCCATTAATTTCGTCAGAATTACCGGGGCCCAAAATTGATTTAATCGGACAAATGAAAAATTCTGGCTTATCTGCCCTTGTTATGACATTTGCAGTAGACTATCAAAGATTAACTGAAGTAGGACAAGCTTATGAACGATTTTTAAATGGACTTACAGCCATGGATACGGTTCTAGAGCTTAATAAAATGAAACGATCTCTCAATTTTTCTGACATAAAAAATGCACATAAAACAAAAACACCAACTGTAATTCAATCGGTGGAAGGCGCACACTTTTTAGAAGGAAAAATTGAAAGACTTAAAGTTGCTTATGACCGAGGATTAAGACATTTGACATTACTACACGACAATGAAGCATCTGTTCCTTTAGGTGATATTTTTACAAATCCGCCAAAATGGGGAGGAATTACCGCTTTTGGAACGGAGGTAATTAAAGAATGTGAACGACTTGGAATTTTGGTTGACCTTTCGCACTGCGACAATAATACCATTAACGGTGCATTAAAAGTTATGACAAAACCATTCATCATTTCTCATTCAGGTTTAGATACACGTTTGGGTGATAATGAATTTATGGCAAAAATGATGAAGCCAAGATTAATCAGTAAAGAACAAGCTAAAATAGTTGCCAACACAGGTAGCGTAATTGGCATTTGGACACATCTAGCGGATACACCAACAGCATTTGCCGACAACATAAAGGCTATGGTGGATATTGTGGGAATTGACCATGTTGTTATTGGTACAGATACCAAAATGACACCTTCCTATCGTTCACCAAATGATAAATGGGAACAACCTAAAGAAAGGCCAAAGCAGAACAAGAATGACAGCAATTTCAACAATGATGATAAGCCAAAAGGCAATGAAAATAAAAATCAAGGTGGCGATACTACCAATACCATTTGGGGCAACCAAAAACAAGGCTTTTATTTTACAGTTGTTGAAGCATTGCTAAAAGTAGGCTACACCCAAAAAGAAATTGGAAAGATAGGTGGTGGAAACTATTTGAGAATATTTAACGAAGCAACAAAGGGACATTGAGAAAGCCACTACCGCTAACGGGGATTTGGCGGCATGGAGCTGAAGAACAAAGGCTTAAGTTCAGTTTTTCAATTTAACCTTAGTACAAAGGTTGGGCCGAAGTTCACTGATTTCCCCACCTTCGCCAAGCTCAGAAACGTCGGTAGCTATTTCAGCTAATCAATAAAATTCTATCTATTTGTCAAATTTAGTTATGAAATAACGAGCTATAATTAAGTTTGTAAAGAATTAAAAACTTAGATGAAAAAGAAAAAATCCATTCCCGTAAACAGTTTCAATGACAAGTATAGAGAAGGGATTATCATTGCGAGAGCCTCATTGAATGGTTTACCAAATTCAAAAGAAATAGAACAATCTCATAGAGATGAAGGGCACTTATTTATCTTACAGGAAGAAGGAACAACATATATTGAAATAGACTTTCAAAAACATAAAATTAAAGCACCTGCCCTTATCTATATAAATCCTAACCAACTACATCGTCTAATAAGGTTTGAAAATGCAATAATAGGGACCTGGATGATAACAGGCGAAAATCTTAACAAAGAATACATAACCTTATTAGAAGATCTTACCCCGGTGGAATTTCTATCGCTAAAAAAAGATTCCCTATCCATTATTTCAGAAATGCTCTTTCTCTGCATAAAACTTTCTGAGAGAAAAGACGAAAAGCTCTATTACTCCATCCTTAAAGAAAGTTGTAACACACTCGTGGCTTTGGTTATATCTCAATATTTATCATTATCCAAATCAACCTCTCAATTATCACGTTTTACAATTATCACTAAGACGTTCAAATTATTACTGGAACAAAACTATTTGGAAACTAAAAGCCCAGCTGAATATGCAAAAAAATTAAACATATCAACTGCTTATCTGAATGAGTGCACTAAAACCGCTACCGGCCATCCTGTTTCATACCATATACAAAAGCGTGTTATATTAGAATCACAACGTATACTCTATCATTCCAATAAATCTATAAAAGAAATATCTAATGAATTGGGATATGATGACTACTCCTATTTTACACGGCTCTTTAACAAAATTACAGGAATGACGCCAACTGCATTTAGGAGCAAAAACCTTAATTAGTCCTATATTCACCCTGTATTGGACCTTTTAAAGCCCTATCGTATCAGGTACTTTTGCAGTATCAAATTTAAAAATAATAGACATGGAAACATCAAAAGTAGATCAGCCCGGATACGTATTGCACTTTAAGGCGAAACCCGGCAAAGGAGACGAATTATTCAAACTATGTAATGACTTACATTTTACTGGAGATCCAGATGGGCCAGTAAATTGGGTACTTGCTCGTTCAGTTGAGGACCCTGACATTATGTGGGCATTTGAGTTCTACCGCGATGATGCTTCATTTGACCGTCACTATTCCAACCCTGATCTTGATGAGGGGCATAAACGGGTTATGGATTTGCTTGCTGAAGATGCCGATGAATTGGGCATCCGCGAACACATTCGTATAGCTTATTCTAGCTAAGAGAAAAAGCTTCCACCAACCACAGTATGGGAAAATAGTGGATTCAGTTCTAAATTGAACATTCGGATTTCTAATAAACGTTATGTAAATTGAAATTTGTGATTCTAAATCCAACAAACCAACAGAAAAATTACGGCAGTATTGGAGAATTTAGGGCAGAGGTAAAGATCTCTATCATTTCTACAGACTGCCAGCGGATTTCTGAAAAATTTAAAGCATTCTATTGATCACAGGATGCTTTTTTTATGCTTAAAATTTAAATAAATTTGAAATCGTAAAAACGCTATGGACCATGAATCTTCAAGAAACGCTATCCACCCTTGAATCTCTCGCAGACGAGAAGGTTCGTAAGCAACATCTAAAAAATGGAGCTCGCGAAAATCTTTTTGGCGCTAAAATGGGCGACATTAGAATATTGGCTAAAAAAATTAAATCTGACCATCCATTAGCCTTAGAACTATGGAAAACCGAAAATATTGATGCTCGAATGTTGGCCATTTTAATTCTTAAACCAAAGGATTTATCGCCAGAGGAAATCGAGAATATGGTATCTTCTGAACAATTTGCCTGGGCGGCAGATTGGTTTTACAATTATATTGTTAAAGAATATCCCAACAAAGAACAATTTAGAGAAAAATGGATGAATTCGAGCGATAAAATGCTAGCTCGTGCTGGCTGGAGTTTAACCAGTGGCCGCATAGCTAGAGCGCCAGAGGGGATAAACATTTCGGCAATCCTTGACAGGATTGAATCTGAAATGCCGCATTTGCCTACAGAAGTTCAATGGACAATGAATTCTGCCTTAGTGCAGGTTGGTATTCATCATCCAAACTATAGAGCGAGGGCATTGGCTATTGGAGAAAAACTAGGTATTTATCGTGATTATCCAGTTTCAAAAGGCTGTACCTCTCCCTTTGCTCCTATTTGGATAACCGAAATGGTTAGCAGACAGAAATAGCATCTACATAAATGGATAACCATCGAAATGAACTTAGAAGAACATTATTCAAATCTTTATAAGGACTCATATAAAAAAATATCAGAAGGAGATTATGCAATCGATCCTCTATTAGATGTTTTGGACGATTATAGATTTGGAATAACCATAGTTGCCCGACCAAGTCTTTCAGTTAAAAATAACATTCAAAATTTTCTTACAGAATTAAAAGCGATAGATGGCAATCAATACTATTATCAAAACTCTGATCTCCATATTACCGTAATGTCTCTTATTTCCTGTTATACCGGCTTTAATTTAAATCAAATTTCTGTTCCGCAATATATTGAGCTGATTAATAAGAGTTTATCTGGAATAAAAAGTTTTGCAATTCATTTTAAGGGTCTTACACTTTCACCATCTTGCGTAATTGTTCAAGGTTTTTTTGACGATGGTACGTTGGAAGATATCCGAAATAATTTGCGAATAAACTTCAGAAATTCTGATTTAGAACAAAGTATTGATAAACGCTATTCCATCCAAACTGCACATTCAACCATTGTTCGATTTAGGAAAGAACTTGAGAAAAAAGACTCTTTTTTAAACATGATAGAAAGATACAGAGATTATAATTTTGGTTCTTTTAAAGTCGAAAACCTGGAGTTGGTTTATAATGATTGGTATCAGAGAGAGAAGTTTGTTAAACATTTACATTCCTTTAACCTGAGATAGAAGGGTTTTATTTCACCAAACTCTTGCAAATTTGTTTAATTAAACCAGGTCCTTCGTAAATAAATCCAGTATACAGCTGCACCAAACTTGCTCCGGCATCCAGCTTATCCTGAGCATCTTTAGCCGAATGAATTCCGCCTACTCCAATAATCGGAAAAGCTTTATGCGATTTCTCTGAAAGATATTTAATTACTTCTGTCGAGCGTTCTTTAACGGGCTTACCGCTTAAACCACCCATTTCTCCTGATAAGGTTTTTTCTGTAGCTAGGTTTTCTCTGCTAATCGTTGTATTGGTTGCAATAATGCCAGCAATGCCAGTTTCGGCAACAATTTCGATTATATCATCCAGTTGCGCATCGGTTAAATCGGGTGCAATTTTCAATAGGATTGGTCGCGAGATATCGTTTTTCCGATTGCGCTGCTGAAGCGTATTTAAGATTTTTTTTAGTGGCTCTTTTTCCTGTAACTCACGCAAACCTGGTGTATTTGGTGAACTTACATTCACCACGAAATAATCAACAACATCAAATAACCTATCGAAACACTTAATGTAATCGCTCACCGCGTCTTCATTTGGTGTTGCTTTATTTTTACCAATGTTTCCGCCAACCACAATTTCCGGATGTTTATCCTTTAACAAACGCAAACGTTCTGCCATTACATCAACGCCCTTGTTGTTAAAACCCATTCTATTAATTAAGGCTTCATCATTTGGTAAACGAAACATGCGTGGTTTATCGTTTCCGGGCTGAGGCATTGGTGTAACTGTACCAACTTCTATAAAACCAAAACCAAGATTGCTCAGGGCTTCTACATATTCGCCATTTTTATCGAAACCCGCAGCTAAACCAACAGGATTGCGGAACTTAATTCCAAAAACCTCTCTTTCCAAACCTTTAATGTGAACATCAAAACTGCTTCGAATAATGGTTTTTCCTAAAGGGAATTTATCATTAAACCATTTTAACCGCTTAACAACGAAATAATGTACGTTTTCTGGGTCAAATTTAAAGAATATTGGTTTAATAAGGCGATACATGCAACGAAGATAAATAAAATATGGAAGATGGAAAAGGGAAAATGGCTAAGAGAAAGGTAAAACGGAAAATGGAAGACGGACGATGGAAAATAACAAAGTTCATTTATCACATCCTATATTTTCCATCGTCCGTTTTACATTTCCACATCTTCCATCCTACATCGTCCCGCACCCATTTTCCATCTCTTAGTATGCTGCAGTAAATTGTTCTTGGTGATGAGCATTATTTTCCAGTTCATCTGCCAATACAATAGATAAATCTTCTACCGATAAAATCGAGCGGCCTTCCTCATTAAATACTGGCGAAGTTTTTCCTAAACGATATTTCCCTGTACGACCGATGGTAATCCCAGGGTGCATTTCTATTGCAGGACTAAAAAACAACCAATCCAACTCTTTTTCTTGTTTTAATTTGTTGAAGTAATCCCTAACCGCAGATGCACCTGGATAAATCTCTTTTGGAAATTGTGGCCCATCTACCAACTGATTTCCATCAATTTGCAATGTGCCTGCACCACCAATAAAAATGAAACGTTTAACACCTGATGCCTTAACTGCCTTTTGAATAGCCTCTGCCCCTGTAATTGTATCATTGTAAAGATTTGGATTAGTCCAGCCAGCATTAAACGCACTGATAACGGCATCGGCGCCTTTTAAAGTTTCGGCCAGTTTTTCGGTATCCAATACATCAACTGCTACTTTGGTTACCCCTTCACCTGTGCTTTCAATTTTATCTGTATCACGGGCAATGGCGATTACTTCATTTCCACGACTAACTAATTCAGTTAAAAGGGCTTTGCCTACAAATCCTGAGGCACCTATTAATGCTACTTTCATGTTATAATTTTATTTATGATTTAAATTTTAATTAATTGTAATGTATTTTGTTACAGTTTTATATAAAAAAATTTTATTTAAACTTCAATGCAAAATCTGCAAGAGTTTGTCTCGATAAATTTTCGATCAAAGCTTTTTCAGCATCATCATAAAGTGTATTTAAATGCTGGTTGATCTGCCTTCCCACCGGGCATTTTGGATTCGGCTCATTTTTACTTTGCCCCAATATATTACTGTTTTTAACGGCTTTATAAACCTCTCCCAGATTAATATCTTCAGCACTTTTAGCCAAAAAAGAACCGCCACCCTTTCCTTCCTTACTATCTACAAAACCATGTTTGCGCAAGTTCATAATTTCTTTACGAACCAAAACAGGGTTTATATTAATGCTACCCGCAAGATATTCCGAACTCACAACTTTTCCATTTGCATCATCGAGCAAAGTAAGGATATGTAAAGAAATTGGAAATCTGCTGTTATTCATTCTGTAATTATTTTTATTACAGTACAAATGTAGGTAGATTTTATTGAAAACCAAATTTTTTGCGAAATAAGTTTACCGACTAAAGTTAAGGGCAGTGAAATGCATGTTTACCACTACAGCTATAAAATAATTGCGGTAACGGTTTAAAGGATGTAATTAAAGCAATTGTCGAAATTTGCAATCCCGGCTAACTGATAACCTGCTAAAAATCTTATCATGTCCAATTTGATTTCAAACTAACAAAAAGCCTTTAAATTTCGTACTTTTGCACCCGAAATGATTTCAATAAATAATTTAACATTCCTAATTGGCTCAAGAGCCTTATACGATGAAGCAAATTGGCACATTAAACCGGGCGATAGAGCTGGGTTAATTGGTGCCAACGGGACGGGAAAATCTACACTTTTAAAAATAATTGTTGGCGAGTACGCACCTACTTCAGGTACGGTTTCCATGTCTAAAGATTTGAAAATCGGATACTTGAACCAGGATTTACTTTCTTACGATTCTCACCATAGCATTTTGCATGTGGCCATGGAAGCTTTCGAGCGTCAAAACCAATTGCACGATGAAATTGAAGAGTTGCTTAAAAAAATCGAGACAGATTACAGCGAAGAGGTTTTATTCAAACTGAGCGATAAACAGCAAGAATTTGAGGCTTTGGATGGTTACAACATCGAGTACAGGGCAAATGAAATTTTAGCAGGTTTAGGATTTAGCACGGCAGATCAATTGCGCCCGCTAAATACCTTTTCAGGAGGCTGGAGAATGCGTGTAATGCTCGCAAAAATTCTTCTTCAAACGCCAGATATCTTATTACTGGATGAGCCAACCAACCACATGGATTTACCATCAATTAAATGGTTAGAAAACTATTTAATGGGTTTTGAAGGTGCAATCGTAATTGTATCACACGATAGATATTTCCTGGATAAAATTGTAAACCGTACAGTAGAATCTCGCAAGGGAAAATTAAATGTGTACGCGGGCAACTACAGCTTCTATGTTGAAGAAAAAGCTTTACGTGGAGAAATTCAAAAAGGTGAATTTAAAAACCAACAGGCTAAAATCAAACAGGAAGAGCGTTTAATTGAGCGTTTTAAAGCCAAAGCAAGTAAAGCCAAAATGGCGCAATCTCGAATGAAGGCTTTGGATAAATTGGAAAGAGTTGACGATGTTGATGATGATAATCCAACGGTTAATTTCGCCTTTAAGTTTACAAAACCTTCAGGCAGGCATGTAGTGCGCATTGAGCACGCAACGAAACACTATCCAAATGTTCATATTTTGGAAGATGCTGAAGCTGTAATTGAAAAAGGCGATAAAATTGCTTTAATCGGCGCCAACGGTAAAGGTAAATCTACTTTGTTAAGAATGATTGCCGGAGCTGAAAAATTTGAAGGTTTTTGTGAAACAGGTCATAATGTAACCACAACATTTTTTGCCCAGCACCAATTGGAATCTCTCCATTTAGACAATGCAATTCTAGAAGAACTACAGGCTTTTGCACCTAAACATTCTGATACAGAACTAAGAAGTATTTTAGGATGCTTCCTATTTACTGGCGACGATGTTTTCAAAAAAATTAAGGTACTTTCTGGAGGTGAGAAATCGCGTGTTGCCCTGGCAAAATCTTTAACAACAGATTCTAATTTCTTGATTCTTGATGAACCAACCAACCACTTGGATATCCAATCGGTTAACATACTAATTCAAGCTTTACAGCAATTTGAGGGCACATTTATTGCAGTATCCCACGATAGATATTTCTTAGATAATGTAGCCAATAAAATCTGGTTTATAGAAAACGAGCAGATTAAGCAATATCCGGGCACCTATGCCGAATATGAAGAATGGAACAGTAAACGGGTTATCCCCGCTTCTAAACCCATTCCAATTAAAATGCCCGAGAAAGTTAAAGAACAACCAAAACCAGTTGCACCAAATACAGCAAATCAACTAAAAAAGCTGAACGAAGAATTAAAGAAAACAGAAACTTTGATTTCAGAATTGGAGCAAAATGTTAAAAATATCGAAGCAGAGTTGGCAGATGAAAATGTTTATGCCAAAGCAGATAAATTGGCTGAAGCAAACAAACGCTACTTAGCAACCAAAAATGATTTGGATAAAAGCCAAAGCAGATGGGAAGAATTAGCCGAAGAAATAATGGAATTAGAAGGATAATATTAATCTTTCATAATACAGCCACAGAAAATATTCTGTGGCTTTTTTGTTTTTAAGACCTCACCCTACCAAAGCAAGAAGGCAGGCAAAACCTGTAACCTCCCTCTCCTTGAAGAGAGGGTTTTGGGGTTCGGTACTTAAAACCCAAAGAATAATTTAACTCTTTACATTACTTAAGCCAGAAGGTTAAAAGCAATAGCTTTGTTTCCCGCTCTTCAAAGAGAGGGAGAGCGCTATTAAAAACAAAAACCATAAACTTTAATAGGGTGAGTTTTTTTTAACTGCCTAACCCTATCAAAGCAGGAAGGCAGGCAAAATCTGTAACCCCCCTTTCCTTGAAGAAAGGGTTTTGGGGTTCAGTACTTAAAACCCAAAGAATAATTTAAAAGAAATAGCTTTGTTTCCCGCTCTTCAAGGTGAGGGAAACCATTGTACAAACAAAAACCACAAACTTTAATAGGGTGAGTTTTTTTTTACTGCCTAACCCTACCAAAGCAAGAAGGCAGGCAAAACCTGTAACCTCCCTCTCCTTGAAGAGAGGGTTTTGGGGTTCAGTACTTAAAACCCAAAGAATAATTTAACTCTTACATTACTTAAGCCCGAAGATTAAAAGCAATAGCTTTGTTTCCCGCTCTTCAAGGAGAGGGAGAGCGCTATAAAAACAAAAACCACAAACTTTAATAGGGTGAGTTTTTTTTTCTGCCTAACCCTATCAAAGCAAGAAGGCAGGCAAAACCTGTAACCTCCCTTTCCTTGAAGAAAGGGTTTTGGGGTTCGGTACTTAAAACCCAAAGAATAATTTAACTCTTTACATTACTTAAGCCTGAAGGTTAAAAGCAATAGCTTTGTTTCCCGCTCTTCAAGGAGAGGGAGAGCGCTATAAAAATAAAAACCACAAGCTTTAATAAGGTGAGGTTTTGTCAATCTCCAATAAAACTTTACTTTTATCCATGCAAAAAATATTATTTATAATTTTATTTTTCATCCCTACCCTAAGCTTTGCCCAAACAGATAAAACATTTACTTATGAAAACAAGGTTTATCTGCCCAATATCAAAACCGTTCTATGCTTCAACAGCAACAAAGAACAAAGTTTGCCAGTTATTCTTTTAAACTCATCAGAAACCATAACATTTGCTTTTGATGATTTACTTGCCGGAACTAAAAACTATTGGTATACAGTGGAGCACTGCACATCAGATTGGCAACCTTCCCGAATTTCGAGCATCGATTATTTAGAGAGCTTTAACGATGACAGAATTATCAATTATCGATATTCATCCAATACCACCAGAAAATATACGCATTACGAGATAAGCCTTCCTAATTATCAAATTAAACCAAAAATTGGTGGCAATTATCTGTTAAAGGTTTATCTAGATGGAGATATAAAAAAGCCTGTTATCTCACAGCGTTTTTATATTGTTGATAGTCAAGTGGCAGTTTCTGCCGAAGTAACCAATTCTATGCAGGTTGCCGATCGAAACTATAAACAAAAAATAAATTTCACGATTAATCATTCCATCCCAATTTCAAATCCTTATCAGGATCTGAAAGCTGTGGTGATGCAGAATTTCAACTCCAATACGGCACAAATTAATACCAAGCCAGCTTTTATTAGACCAAACCAATTGGTTTATAACGATTTAAACACCAACGATTTCTGGGGCGATAATGAATTTCGAAAATTTGACACCAGAAGCTTACGCTATAAAGCCGATAATGTAAAGGATATTTTTAGAGATAATGAATCAGTAAATGTAATGCTGTTTCAGGATATACCAAGGAATATTGGTGCATTTGCAAATCAGTATGATGAAAACGGAAATTTCTTTGTTCGAAATACCGATGGCCGCGATGATAGAACCGAATCAGAATATACCGGCGTTCTGTTTACGTTGAATGCTCCTGCCCCCAGTGCTAATGGCGATGCCTACGTGGTAGGAAGATTTAATAATTATACCTTAAGCAACGAAAATAAATTGCTTTATGATGCAAGTAGAAAACAATTCTATGGAAACATTTTGCTTAAACAGGGGCTTTATGATTATGAATATGCCTGGCAAGATAAAACGGCCAATACAGTAGAAACAAAACCATTCGAAGGTGCATTTTTTCAGACCGAAAACAGCTACCAAATCTTTGTTTATTATCGCAGACCAGGTGCCCGTTGGGAAACTTTGGTAGGTTATGTAAATTTGAGTAATAAGCCTTCTGATAGGAGATAAATCCTTTTACTAATGGGATTAATTGTCAATTCTACCTTTATTGTTACACAAAATTTCTTAATTTAAAATCAGAGTAATTACTTTAGTAATCAGATTATTGAGAAAACCATAAATGCCGATAAAAAAGGCATTTTCTAACCAACTATTATGTTTAAAAAGTTAATCGCTTCGGCATTAATCCTATTTCCTTGTGCCTCTATTTTTGCGCAGGGCGATTCAAAATCTTATGTTCAAAATATTAACGGAACAAAATTAACTTTTGAAATGCTTGCCATTCCTGCAGGAAAATTTAAGATGGGAAGCAAGCTGGGCAAACCTGATGAACAACCCATCCACGAAGTGGAACTTGATGCCTTTTGGATTGGAAAATACGAAGTTACCTGGGATATTTTCGAGCCATTTCTTTATCGTGATTATGAACAAAAAGCAAGCACTGAAAAAATTTCCGCAGAAGTTGATGCTGTAACCCGGCCAACTAAACCATATCTCGATATGACTTTCGGTATGGGCAAAGAGAATCAGCCCGCATTAGCCATGACTCAATACAATGCCATACAATTCTGTAAATGGCTTTATGTAAGAACAGGGATTTTTTATCGCTTACCAACAGAAGCCGAATGGGAATATGCTTGCAAGGCAGGCACCAATACAATTTATTCTTTTGGTAATGATGCCTCAAACCTTAAAGATTATGCCTGGTATAAAGAAAATAGCGGCAATAAAACCCATCCGGTAGGACAAAAAAAACCGAACAGTTGGGGCTTATACGATATGCACGGAAATGTTGCCGAATGGACTTACGATCAATACATCCCCGATTTTTACAAGGTTGATAAAACCGCTAAAAACCCTGTCGCCATTCCAGAAAAGCTTTACCCAAATACAGTTCGTGGAGGATCTTACGATGAGGTTGCCAAGAATTTAACCTCAACGGTGAGATTACCATCCGATCCATCCTGGAAACAACTTGATCCGCAAATTCCAAAGAGCAACTGGTGGTTTCCTGAAGCACCTTTTGTTGGAATGAGATTGGTAAGACCAGTTAAGGTTCCATCAAAAGAAATGATTGAAGCTTACTATAATAAATCTCCAATAAAGGATTATTAGTCGAAACATACAAAACCAATATAAACCTACAAGAATGGAAAAAGAACCACTTACCCAACAAAGAAGAGATTTTTTAAAAGCATCTGCCCTATTGGCCGGCGGTGCAATTATTAGCAGTATACCACTTGCTGGAGCTTATGCATCCGGTAGCGACACCATTAAAATTGCATTAATAGGCTGTGGCGATCGCGGTACAGGTGCAGCTTTCCAAGCATTAAGCACAAAATTTAACATTAAGCTGGTTGCAATGGCCGATGCTTTTCCAGATAGATTGGACAACAGCTATCAAGCATTGAGTTCGAAATTCGCCGCCAAAATGGATGTTCCAAAAGAACGTCAGTTTGTTGGTTTTGATGCTTATTTAAAAGCCATTCCATTAGCTGATGTGGTATTACTGGTTACGCCACCAGGATTTAGACCAATACATTTTGAAGAAGCCGTAAAACAGGGCAAGCAAATTTTTATGGAAAAACCTGTAGCTGTTGATGCTCCCGGAATTAGAAGAGTATTGGCCGCAGCGGAAGAAGCGAAAAAGAAAAAACTTAATGTTGTTGTTGGTTTGCAAAGACGTTATCAAACCAATTATCGCGAAGCGATAAAACGCATAAATGATGGTGCCATTGGCGATATTGTTTCTGGTCAGGTTTATTGGAACAGTGGTGGTGTTTGGGTGCGTCCACGTACTGCTGGCCAAACCGAAATGGAATATCAAATGCGCAACTGGTATTACTTTAACTGGTTATGTGGCGATCATATAGTAGAGCAACATGTTCACAATTTAGACATTGCCAATTGGGTAAAAAATGCGCATCCAGTTTCTGTACAGGGCACTGGAAGCAGAGCTTGGAGAACGGGCAAAGATTATGGAGAAATTTATGACAATCACGCTTTAGAACTTACCTATCCAGATGGCGCTGTAATATACAGCCAATGTAGGCATTTTGAAGGTACTAGTAATCGTGTCGACGAATCTTTTCAAGGCACAAAAGGAAAGGTTTATTTATCAGGAAGCAATGAAGCCGTGCTTTGGGATGCTAAGGGTAAAGAAATTTATCGCCATGATACAAAGGGAAATAAAAATCCTTACCAAACCGAGCACGACGAATTATTTGAAGCAGTATCAAAAGGAGAATATAAATTTACCAATGCAGATTATGGTGCTACAACAACCCTAACGGGAATTATAGGCCGTTATGCAACCTATTCAGGACAAACAATTAAGTGGGACGAAGCTTTAGCGGCTAACAACAGTTTATTGCCAGATCGCTTAGCCTGGGATGCAATGCCTAAAGTGCTACCTGATGCAAATGGACTATATCCTTATGCAATGCCTGGAAAAACTAAAGTTTTATAGTTTTATATTTAATTAATGAACTATAAAACACTGTTTTTTCTTTTACCTCTTTTGGTTTCATTTTTTTTTAAAAATGAAATAAAGCAATATAAGATAACTGGTTATGCCCAAGGAACAGACTATACTATAACTTATTATGCAACAGATAGTTTAGTTAATAAAGCTAACATTGACAGTATTTTAAATGAAATTGATTTATCGATGTCCTTATACAAAAAAGGTTCATTGATAAATCAATTCAATGTGGCTGAAAAGGGAATCAAAACAGATCATTTTATAAACGATGTACTGAAAAGAAGCTTTGAAATTAATTTAGATACCAAAGGGATTTTCGATATAACCGTTGCACCTTTGGTGCAGGCTTGGGGCTTCGGGCCAAAAGAAAATAAAATCGAGCCTGACAGCTTAAGCATTATATACATTTTGAAATGCGTTGGAATGAAAAACCTGACCTTGAAAAATGGTTATTTAAACAAGAACAAAGCTTGTATCCAGATTGATTTAAATGGAATTGCACAAGGTTACAGTGTTGATGTTATTGCCGATTATTTAAGTAAAAAAGGGATTAACAGTTATGTTGCCGAATTAGGTGGCGAGCTTAGAATTTTAGGGCCAAAACCGGATGGGAAACCCATGAAAATTGGCATTGAGGGACCTGATTCGGATGGAACGCCAATAATAAGGCATATTGCTTCGTTAAATTCTGGCGCCATAACAACATCAGGTAACTATAGGAAATTTCATCAAAACGGAAACCGAAAGATCTCTCATTTAATAGATGCTAAAACTGGCTATCCGTTAGATAATGAAATGATTAGTGTAACTGTTTTTGCAAATGACGCGATTACGGCAGACGGCTATGATAATGCCTTAATGGGTATGCATTTAAATGAGGCAATGAAATTTGTAGGAGAAAGGAAAAATCTCGAAGCCTACTTTGTTTATCACAAAAAAAATGGAGCAGTTGCCGATACTTTAACAACTGGATTTAAAAAAATGATTACCAAATAAATCAGCTTTCACCTAATTAAAACCAACAGATGAAAAGAAGTGAGTTTATCAGAAATACCTTATTTACCGCTGGCGCTTTAACTACTGGAGTGGGAATAACAAATACTTTTGCAAGTGAAAAAGAAATCCCTTTTGCAGATAAAACCTTTAATTTAGATTATGCGCCACATCAGGGCATGTTCGAAAACCATGCGGGTAAAAGCTTTTTGGATCAGATTCAGTTTATGTACGATAAGGGATTTAGATCGATAGAAGACAATGGTTTTTTAAATAGATCTGTAGAAGAACAGGAAAAAATCGGAAATTTACTTTCCAAGCTTGGCATGAGAATGGGCGTTTTTGTTGTTGATGGTGGCGATAATTGGAAAACATCCTTAACAACTGGCAAAAAAGAATTTAAGGATAAATTTATTGAAACCTGTAAAAAATCAGTTGAAGCCGCCAAGCGATGTAATGCCAAATGGCTTACAGTTGTTCCCGGTTTTTACGAACGCAATTTACCCTACGGAAATCAATTTGCAAATGTTATTGATGCAATGCGTGCCGGTGCAGAAATTTTCGAACCTCACGGGCTGATTATGGTTTTAGAAACGCTAAGCGATACTCCAGAATTATTTCTTCAAAAAACCAACGAAACATTTGCAGTTTGTAAAGCCGTACAAAGCCCAGCCTGTAAAATTCTATTTGATATCTATCACATGCAGCGCACAGAAGGCGATTTAATTAAAACGATGGATCGTTGCTGGGACGAAATTGCTTATATCCAAATTGGAGATAATCCGGGCAGAAAGGAACCTACCACAGGAGAAATAAATTATAGAAATATTTTCAAGTTCCTTCATAAAAAAGGCTATAAAGGCGTTATGGGAATGGAGCATGGAAATTCCAAAGGCGGAAAAGAAGGCGAATTAGCTGTAATTGCTGCGTATAGAGCAGAAGACAATTTCTTAAGCTAAGTGCTCAACAAAGAGATATTCTCAAGGAAGATTGCCATCCTGAGCCTATCGAAGGATTAATAAAATGCATTTAAAGCATTTTGACAGGCACAATGTGACAAAAATTTATAAAAATAATTATGATAATACCTCGGTTCGTGTCTCCACGAACCGAGGTATTAATTAAAATTTATTCAGATTTTAACACCCACACAGAAACGCTTCCTGCGTTACAGTGAAATTCTGCCCAACCGTTTTCATCTATTACAACTTCTTGATCGCGATGCCCTAAAGCATCTATAAAAGTTTTTCCAGAAAATTTGTTCCCAATCTCCATTGATTTATAACCTTCATCGCCATTGCTTAAAATTACAGCCAAACCACTGTTTTCATGTTCGTCATCGCCAGCTCTTGTCCAGCCTACACAGTTTCCAAAATCAAAATAATCTCTTTGCTCACCATAAGCCAATGAAGCTCTAATTTTGCTCATAATCTCCACTTCTGGAAGTGGGGCCAATTCTATATGCGTATCCTCACCATCCTTATTTTTATCGTCATAAATGCCACCATATAAATCTGGAAAAAACAAACATGGAATTCCCTGTAAACGAAGCAGAATAAAGGCATATGCAATTGGCCTAAACCAAAAATCAACATAGGCCTCTAACGCCTGAAGAGGTTGAGAATCGTGATTATCTACAAATGTTACCGCCAATTCTGGTGTAGTTTGCACCAATGTATTATCAAAAATTGTTCTTAAATCGAAATTATTACCTTCCTTGCTTGCAACAAAGAAATTTTGATGCAAAAGCGAATCGAAAATCTGTGTCCGTCCTTCTGTTAACTGAATATACTCTTCTTGTTCAACCGTATTTATAACATCCCAATTTTCTGCAACAACGAAAAAACTGCGGCTGTATTTTGTATTTAAATGATCAATCCATTCTATTATAAAATGTGGATTAATGTGTTTAACTGCATCAAGCCTAAAACCATCTATCTTGGTATTATCTACAATCCATTCTCCCCAATATTTAAGTTCATCGATAACGGCTCTATTTCTAAAATCAATATCGTTAAACATTAAATAATCATAATTTCCAAGCTCGGTAGAGGGTACTTGTTCAAAGCCTTCACCAACAAAATTCTGGATGGAGTAAATGGCAGTTTCCTTTAAATCTTCTGCCCAATCTACTCCACTAAAACATTGATGATCCCAAATAAATTCAGAATATTTCCCTTTTCTTCCAGGAAAATTAAATTTAGTCCAAGCCTCTATCTCAAAAACATCGCTTGTAAATTCGGTCCTATTATCTTCATTAACCGTTCTTACCGAGATTTTCTCCAATTCATCGCCACCTGCTTTGTGGTTAAAAACAACATCAGCCAAAACTTGTATGCCTTGATCGTGTAGAGCATCAATAGCTTTTATATATTGATCTTTTGATCCATATTTTGTTTCAACACTCCCTTTTTGGTCAAATTCCCCTAAATCGAACAGGTCATAAGTATCGTAACCCACAGAATAGCCACCAGCGCTTGCTTTATATGCAGGCGGTAACCAAACCGATGTTATTCCGATTTCTTTTAAGTGCTTAGCCTCAGAAGCTACTTTAATCCATAATTTTTGTTCTTCGTTATAATACCAATGAAAATATTGGATAATGGTTTGGTTTTGCATTATTAAATTTTGGTAAGATAACAGGATATGTTTTCAATTGTTTTTTGAGATTGTAAAAGAGATGTAAAGAGAAAAATCAGATTGAAAAGCTTTATTCCTTTATAATTCGATTTCATAAAAAAAAACTCTTCAAATTTTATTCTGAAGAGGTTTTTGTATTTTAAAGTCCTTTTAAGGGATTTAGTTGTTAAGCATCAATCTTTGCATATTTTGCATTACGTTCGATAAATTCTCTACGTGGGGCAACCTCATCACCCATTAGCATAGAGAAAGTATGGTCGCACTCTGCAGCACTTTCAATTGTAGCCTGCAATAACGTACGTGTAGCAGGATTTAGAGTAGTATCCCAAAGTTGTTCTGCATTCATCTCACCCAAACCTTTATAACGTTGAATGTGAACGCTATCTTCTTTACCTGCACCTTTTAAACGTTGTACAGCCGCATCGCGTTGTACATCATTCCAGCAGTATTCGAAATCTTTACCTTTTTTCACTTGGTAAAGCGGTGGCGATGCAATGTAAACATAACCTGCCTCGATTAAAGCTCTCATATAACGATAGAAGAACGTTAAAATTAAGGTTGTAATGTGCGAACCATCAATATCCGCATCCGTCATGATCACGATTTTATGGTAACGCAATTTTGTTAAGTTTAAAGCCTTATCATCTTCTGGCGTACCAATGCTCACACCAATTGCGGTGAACATATTTTTAATCTCATCGTTCTCGTAAATTTTGTGCTCCATCGCTTTTTCAACATTCAAAATTTTACCTTTTAAAGGCAAAATGGCTTGAATATTTCTATCGCGACCTTGCTTTGCAGTTCCACCTGCGGAATCTCCCTCTACTAAGTAGATTTCACATTTTACGGGATCACTGTCAGAGCAATCGGCAAGTTTACCTGGCAAACCAGAACCGCCCATTACACTCTTCCGCTGAACCATCTCGCGAGCTTTACGGGCAGCAGCACGAGCAGTTGCAGCTAAAATAACTTTGTTGATGATCATTTTGGCTTCTTTAGGATTTTCTTCCAAATAAGCACCTAATGCCTCTCCAACCGCAATATCTACAGCCCCCATAACTTCACTGTTACCCAGCTTAGTCTTGGTTTGCCCTTCAAATTGAGGCTCTTGAACCTTAACTGAAACCACAGCGGTTAAACCTTCTCTAAAGTCATCACCCGTGATTTCCATTTTAAGATTTTTCAACAAGCCAGATTTATCTGCATAACTTTTTAAGGTACGGGTTAAACCTCTACGGAAACCTGCAATGTGCGTTCCACCTTCATGCGTGTTAATGTTGTTAACATAAGAATGTACATTTTCCGAATAACTGTCATTATACTGAAAAGCCAGTTCTACCGGAACACCATTTTTAACCCCATCAATATAAATAGGTTGAGGTAAAAAAGATGCACGGGTTCCATCCAAAAATGTAACAAATTCTTTTAAACCACCTTCTGACTGAAAAACTTCTGAAAGAAAAGTTCCATCTTCCAAAGTTTCACGCTCATCAGTTAGTGTTAATTTAATGCCCTTATTTAAGAAAGCCAGTTCGCGTAAACGACCAGCTAAAGTATCGTATTTGTATTCTGTAGTTTGCGTAAAAATTGTAGCATCAGGACTAAAAGTTACAATTGTTCCACGCTTATCAGTAGTACCTGTTTCTTTAACATCGTAAAGAGGCTTACCAATATTGTATTCCTGCATCCAGATCTTACCTTCACGGTGAACTTCGGCTTTTAAATGCGTAGATAATGCGTTAACGCAACTTACCCCAACACCATGCAAACCACCAGAAACCTTATATGTATCTTTATCGAATTTACCACCTGCGTGTAAAACCGTCATTACGATTTCAAGTGCCGATTTGTTCTCTTTTGTATTAATTCCGGTTGGAATACCACGACCGTTATCTTCAACTCTGATTGAGTTTCCTTCTAAAATTCTTACATCAATTGTATCCGCATGACCGGCCAATGCCTCATCAATTGAATTATCTACAACTTCATAAACCAAATGGTGTAAACCTTTTACACCAGTATCACCTATATACATCGAAGGGCGCTTACGCACCGCTTCTAAACCTTCTAAAACCTGTATATTATCTGCCGAATAATTTGACTTTAAATCCTGTTCTTCGCTCATATTTTAATTAAAAACAATAAGTATCAAAAATACGCAAATTTTGGCAATTAAACTAATATGTGGATAAGTTTTGGCCTACCACCAAGCCAACAATAAAACGCATTCTAGCTGGTTTAAATAAGGTTTTGGAAAGCAAAACCCGTGTTTCAATCTGGCGTTAGTCCCGCTTTGCATTTCAAGGCCCAAATAAGAATTGGGCGCTTTCAATTTTAATCGGGTTTAGGTAACCACATTTGTTGCTTTTCGGTTGGTTCTGTAACCAGCAACCGTAAATATTTGTAAGGAAAAGCCCAACTAAACCCGACATAAGCGAGCACGCAGTAAAGCGTTTGGCGGGAGTAACATTAAAATAAAATGCGGCTATTGCTTTTGAGAATGTTTAATTCTACAAATAATTGGACTAAGTGGCTGTCTTAATTACGCTTAAATTGCATTTAAAAACTAATTTATATAAGTTTGCTAAAATTTATTAAACAAGAATGGAAAGAAAAACCTTTAAAACCTTTGGTTTATTTGCATCTGCAGCTTTAATTACTGCATTTTCTGCATGTCAAAACAAAGACGCTAAAACTACTGAAACTAAAAAAACAGATAGCACAACCGCAGTTTCTGCCAGCGAAAAAATTGTATTTGTAAACTCAGATTCGTTATTAACAAAATACGATTACTACAAAGATCTTAAAGTTAAATTTGAAGGTAAGTCTAAAAATGCACAGGCAGATATGCAGGCAAAAGGACAAGCTTTTCAAAGAGAAGTTGCTCAATATCAGCAAACTGCAGGTACTTTAGCTGCAGATGTGCGTAAAGCAACGGAAGAGCGTCTGGCTCGTAAACAACAAGAACTACAAACCTATCAGCAAAATGCTGGTGGTGCTTTGCAGAATGAACAGGCCGCGGAAAACGAAAAATTATACGATAAAGTTGCTACTTACCTAAAAGGTTATGCTAAAGAAAAAGGCTATAAAATGGTGTTAACTTATTCTAAAGGAAACAGTGCTATTTTATTTGCCGATGAAAGTTTGGATGTCACTTCTGAGGTAATTAAAGGATTAAACGCAGATTATACAAAAAAATAATTTCGATATATTTCAGAAAAAATGCCCCGAACAATCGGGGCATTTTTTTTGCTCTAATATTTACAATATGAAAGATAACGGACAACACGAAGATTTTATGCGAATGGCTATTGCGCTATCCGTACAAAATGTGAACGAAAATATAGGTGGGCCATTTGGTGCCGTTGTGGTAAAAGACGGTAAAGTTGTTGCAAAATCTGCGAACAAAGTAACATCTACAAATGATCCTACTGCGCATGCAGAAGTTTCTGCAATTAGATTGGCCTGTACCGAACTGGGCACATTTGATTTAAGCGGCTGCGTAATATACACCAGTTGTGAGCCCTGCCCGATGTGTTTGGGTGCAATTTATTGGTCGAGAATTGAAACCATTTATTATGGAAATACAAAAGCCGATGCGGGCAAAATTGGTTTTGACGATAAGTTTATTTACGATGAACTGGATAAACCGATGGAAAAACGTTCTTTGCCTGTTTTGCAGTTGCTTAGGGATGAAGCAAGCCATGCTTTTAAACTTTGGGAAACCTCGCCAATGCGGATTGATTATTAATTATTTTGCAAAAGACATAATCATCAAATGAGTAAAGAAGAAATTAGAAGGCATTTTTAATATTGTGGGGCCTATAAATATGAATTATAATTTATTTCTTAAATATCCTTAATTCCTTAATGGTTAATTTTTTTGAAATAACGATAAATCTCCATCAAACATAAAACACATCATCATGACTTACGAACAAAAGATAACAAGCGAACTGGATTTTTGGAAGTTTAAAACTTTACAAAAACCATCGCTTTTTAATCAGGTTACCGATGGCGTTCAAAAGAAAATCAACAGTTTTATTCCAGATAAGATTCATAATGCCATAACCACTGCAATTAAACAAATGGTTAAAGCAGTGCTTTTTGGTTCAACGTTTACCACATCAAAACCTGTAACCGACTTAACTTTAATGCATCGTGAGGCTTTAGTTAAGCAAAAAATCGACACTTATAGAAAAACTGGCGCAGCAGAGGGCGGAATTACAGGTGCCGGAGGTTTTTTGATGAGCCTAGCCGATTTCCCACTGTTGCTGAGCATTAAAATGAAAATGCTTTTTGATATCGCAGCCATTTACGGTTACGATGTTAAAGATTATCGGGAACGTTTATTTATTCTGCACATTTTCCAACTGGCATTTTCGAGCAAGGAGGAGAGCAAAAATGTATTTATTAAAATGCAGGACTGGGATAATCAGGCGCATAGGCTGCCGACCAATATTGATGAATTTGACTGGTTAACCTTTCAGCAACAATACCGCGATTATATCGATTTAGCTAAACTTGCTCAAATGTTGCCCTTTATTGGCGCTGCCGTGGGTGCAGTTGCAAATTACAAATTAATAGAAAAGCTCGGCAAAACTGCCATGATGAGTTATAGAATGAGGTATTTTAATTTGCAATATCCAATCATCAGTTCCGAAGAAATTAAAAATCTAGTGCTGAAACCCCATTAATCTTCTTTGTCCTCAAAAAGACCACCAATCAAATCATCTGTATCTCTTCTGTCTTTTTTGGTTGGTCTACCTGTCCCTCTATCTCGTTTTAAATTTGGCGAATGAAACATCGATTTAAATGCGTGCGTTTCTTCAACTGGAGTTAAATCTTTGTATTTGGTGAGGGCTGTTGGAGAATCGGTTCGGTTATAAGATAACTCAACAACTTCAATAATTTTTTTCTCAATCCCTTTAGATACCGAATATACCTCTCCTACTTTTACTATTGCCGAAGCTTTAAGATTTTGTCCATTTAGTTTTACCCTTCCTGCTTTGCAGGCATCTGTAGCCAAACTTCTGGTTTTAAAAAGCCTAATTGCCCACAAATATTTATCAATCCTAAGTTTTTCTGTTTCTGACATTGGTAGTTGGTTTGCTAATTGGTTTTTTAGTTGATTGGCATGACTCCGTTTATCCATACTATTAGAAACAAAAAACACTAAAAAACCAAAGTTAAGCAACCTAAACCCAAAAAACCAAACACCTAAAAAACTAAAAAACCAAAAATTTTAAGTTATTTTGCGTAAAATTTAAAAACATCATGTATTCAGATTTAAAGAAATTAATTGAAGCCGCTTGGGAAGATAGAACCCTTTTAAAATATAGCAATTATTGTGAAGCCATTGAAGCCGTTATTATGGGCTTAGATAAGGGCGAAATTCGCGTTGCTGAACCTGTTTTAAACTCTTGGGGCATTAATGAATGGGTAAAAAAGGCTGTTATTTTATATTTCCCAATCCGTGAGATGAAAGAAATTAAAAGTGGCCCATTTGTTTACCACGACAAAATGGATTTAAAAACCGATTATAAAGCGACTGGTGTACGGGTTGTACCAATGGCAAGTGCCCGTTATGGTTCGTTTTTGGCTAAAGGTGTAATCATGATGCCATCTTACGTAAATATTGGTGCATATGTAGATGAGGGTACCATGGTAGATACCTGGGCAACGGTTGGTTCATGTGCACAAATCGGTAAACGTGTTCACTTAAGTGGTGGCGTTGGTATTGGTGGTGTTTTAGAACCCGTTCAGGCGGCTCCGGTTATTATCGAAGATGATTGCTTTTTAGGTTCAAGAGCTATTGTTGTAGAAGGTGTTAAATTAGAAAGAGAAGTTGTTTTAGGTGCGAATGTAGTTTTAACTGCATCAACCAAAATTATTGATGTAACTGGCCCATCCCCTGTCGAATATAAAGGAGTTGTTCCTGCCCGTTCGGTTGTTATTCCAGGTAGTTACACCAAAAAATATCCAGCTGGAGAATACCAGGTTCCTTGTGCTTTAATTATTGGTAAGCGTAAAGAAAGTACAGATAAGAAAACTTCGCTTAACGATGCGTTAAGAGAAAATAATGTAGCCGTTTAAGCTTAATTAGTTAAAAGTTGAAAGTGGAAAGTAACATTATGCCAGAAAATCACGAAATATTGATTTCTACGCAAGAAGACTTTCAACTTTCAACTTTAAACTCAAAACTAAAAATTGGATACGACGGTAAGCGTGCTGCAAATAATTTAACTGGTTTAGGCAATTACAGCCGATCTTTAATAGAAAATTTAGCAATACAATATCCAGAGAATCAATATCATGTATATACTCCAAAAGTAAAGACTGCAAAGCAGATCGATTCTTTTTTTCAAAAGGGAAACATTAGGCTCGAGCTCCCAAAAAATGGCAGTTTTTTATGGCGAAGTGTAAATATCCTAAAAGATTTAAGTCGGGATGAGATTCAGATTTATCATGGTTTAAGTCACGAAATCCCCTTTGCCATTCAGCATACCAGAATTAAATCTATCGTAACCATACACGATTTAATTTTTCTCCGCTTTCCTCGGTATTATAAGTTTATAGATCGAAAACTTTATGAGTGGAAAAGTAAATCTGCTTGCAAAAATGCTAACAAAATTATCGCAATAAGCGAAAAAACAAAAGCAGATATTGTTGAATTTTATGGTATTGAACCAAATAAAATTGAGGTAATTTATCAGAGTTGTGATGATAATTTCAAAAAAGCATTTGAATCATCAACCTTAAATAGAATAAGACACACCTATAAACTTCCTGATAAATATATTTTAAGCGTTGGAACAATTGAAGAACGAAAAAATTTAAAATTAATCGTTCAGGCCTTAAAGGATGTAAATGAAGATTATAAATTGGTTGTAATCGGAAAACAGACTTCCTATTTTAAAACAGTAGAAAAAGAGATTGAGAAATTGGGATTAAGAAAAAGAATCTTATTTCTTCAAAATATTCCCTTTGTCGATTTACCTGGCATCTATCAAATGGCTTCAGTTTTTGTTTACCCATCTTTTTACGAAGGTTTCGGCATTCCAATTATAGAGGCTTTATACTCTAGCGTTCCAACAATTGCAGCAACGGGTTCTTGTTTAGAAGAGTCAGGTGGACTAAATTCAATATATATTTCACCTACAGATCATAATGCATTGGCTGAAGCCATAAATCGAGTTGTCGGTGACCCACAGCTTCAAAAAACGATGAAAGAAAAAGGGCTGGAATTTGTTCAAAAATTCAACAGCCCTGTAGTTACGAAGCAATTAATGGATTGCTATTTAAATGTTTTAGATTCTACGTCTACTTAGCAGCAATCGCATTTGGCGGGTATTGTGCTAAAATTTCTTTAACGCCCGTATTTAATCTTTCTTCTCTTTTGGTAAAGTTATCTAAATTAAAACCACTTCCCTGACCATGCCAGAACAAAATCTTTTTGTTAGGATCTAAGAAGTCGATGATAATGGTTCCTTCGATATATTGGTTAACATAGGTGCCACCGCCACCCCAATATGGAGAACGCCAGCCCCAGCCACCGCCCCAACCCCATCCACCGTAATAACCTGGGCCATAAACATCTGTTTTTTCCCTAGCTACTACAAATAAATTTACAAGAAGATCTGGTTTGTCTGATTTTGTAAAACCTTTGGCATTCATCTGTGCTTCAACAGCGGCTATTAATCTGCGTTTATCTAGATTGTTTAATCTAACCCTATCAATTCCCTTTTGGTAAAAATTGTAAGTTTTATAGCCATTTAAGTCTACGTTTTTGTCATAGTCTGAAGCTGTTCGTAGTGATGAACAACCTGCTAATGCAATTACCACGGTAAAAAGCATTAATAAATTTTTGATTGTTTTCATTGTGCGTTGTTTTATTTAAATAACCTGTATTAAAAATAACGATTTTAAATTGGAAACGTTCGAATCTGTTATAATTTTTACAATCAGATTGTTATGTTAAAAACGCTAGGTAACGCATGAATGTTTTAAGCTAATTGTTAAATTATTAAGGGTTTACATTATTTAACATATTGTTTTAAAAACTAACTTTGCATTATGCTTAGAGACGAAATTAACAAGGCTTTTGAAGTTCTAAAATCTGGTGGAGTAATTCTTTATCCAACCGATACCATTTGGGGATTGGGATGCGATGCAACAAATGCAGAAGCTGTAGAAAAGCTTTTAAAAATTAAAAATCGCCCGGCAGAAAAAAGCTTAATTGTACTGTTGGATGTAGACAGTAAACTTCAAAGCTATGTAAATGAAGTTCCGGAAATTGCTTACGATTTAATTGAATATGCCGAAAACCCGCTAACAATAATCTTTTCTGGGGCGAAAAATTTAGCTCCAAATGTTATTAATGCTGATGGCAGTGTAGGCATCCGCATTGTTAAGCATGATTTCTGCACACAGCTTTTACAGCGTTTCCGTAAGCCAATCGTTTCTACATCTGCCAATTTGAGTGGAGAACCATCACCTAAATTTTTTGATGATATCCATCCTGAAATTTTAGAAGCCGTAGATTTGGTGGTTGATTTTGAACAGGAAAACCGTTCTGTAAAAAAGCCTTCAACCATTATGAAGCTTTCGCCAAGTGGCCAATTTGAATTTATCAGAAAATAATAATCCCCACATCTAAAGGGGCTTTATTACGCTTAAAACATATAAGCCCCAAATGTTTTTCTTAATTTCGCTAATTCAATTGCCTTTTTATGCAAGCTAACTTAAGTAATGAAAGCAAGAATTTTCCTCTGGGGGATTTAGAAGTTCATTTAAAAGATCCAATATTTAAAACATTATCTGCCATTGCAGATCAAAATAAAACCGAAGCCTATGTTATTGGTGGTTTTGTACGCGATTTATTTTTAAATCGTCCATCAAAAGATATTGATGTTGTGGTTGTTGGAAAGGGAATTGATTATGCAGAAGCTGTAGGAAAGAAATTGCAGACAAAAGTTGCGGTGTTTAAAAATTTTGGAACTGCAAATATTAAATTCAAAGACTTAGAAGTCGAATTTGTAGGCGCAAGAAAGGAATCTTACCGTTCCGATTCGCGTAAGCCTATTGTTGAAGACGGAACATTAGAGGATGATCAAATCAGAAGAGATTTTACCATCAACGCCTTAGCCATTAACCTAAATGCAGACCGTTTTGGCGAATTGCTTGATCCATTCGGCGGGATTCAGGATCTAGAAAACAAGCTTATTCGTACCCCGCTCGATCCCGAGATTACTTTCTCGGATGATCCGCTCCGCATGATGAGGGCCATCCGCTTTGCTGCGCAATTAAATTTTAATATAGATCCCACTGCATTAAATGCGATAAAAACTCAAAAACAACGCATAAGTATTGTATCAAAAGAGCGGATTACTGATGAGATGAATAAGATCATTTTATCTAAGAAACCATCCATCGGTTTTAAACACTTATTTGATACGGGTTTATTGCATATCATTTTCCCTCAAATGGCTCAGCTTTATGGTGTCGAGATTATTAAAGGAAAAGGACATAAGGATAATTTTTACCACACATTAGAGGTTTTGGATAACATCTGTGAAACTACGGAAGATTTATGGCTTCGATGGGCAGCTATTTTGCACGACATTGCAAAACCTGCAACCAAACGTTTTGAAGAAGGGCATGGTTGGACATTTCACGGACATGAAGACAGAGGCGCCAGAATGGTTCCCAAAATTTTTGCTCAGCTTAAGTTGCCGCTTAACGAAAAAATGAAGTACGTTCAAAAATTGGTTCTACTTCACTTGCGTCCAATTGTTTTAGCACAAGAAACCGTTACAGATTCTGCCGTTAGAAGATTGCTCTTTGATGCCGGTGAGGAAATAGAAAGCCTAATGTTGCTGTGCAATGCAGATGTTACCACTAAAAATGAATATAAAAAGACGAAGTATCGCAACAATTTCGAGCTGGTTAAACAGAAGCTGAAAGATGTTGAAGAACGAGATAAAATCCGAAACTGGCAACCACCCATTACAGGAACCGATATTATGGAAACTTTCGGTCTGGAGGCGGGTAAGGAAGTTGGTCTAATTAAAAATGCAATTCGCGAAGCAATTTTGGAGGGTGAGATAACAAATGATTACACCGAAGCGTTTAACTTTATGCTTAATCAGGCAAAACAAATGGGATTAAATCCTGTTAATAAATAATTTACTTAAAATAAAAGCCGAAACAGAGCAATAGACACCTTATTGTGACTTTTACTGTTTTGTGGTAAGGCAAATTAACTTTATTTTTACGGTTCCAAAATACAATAATGGCTATTTATAAATTTAGAATTACTTTCGAAGATTTTGATGATGTTGTGAGAGAGATCGACATTAAATCAAACCAAACGTTTGAAGACCTACACAAGGCTATTCATAGGTCTACAGGTTACAATGCCGAAAAATCATCTTCATTTTATGTAAGTACTGATAACTGGTTAAAAGGCGACGAGATAGCTTATTTACCGAGCGAACGCAAAAAAGACCGCGTAGTATTGATGGAAAATTCTAAACTTAGTGGTTTTATTGAAGATCCGCATCAGAAATTTTATTACATCTACAATTTTGATCGTCCTTACGATTTCCACGTAGAATTGGTTAAAATCGTCTTAGATCCAGATCCTAATATCGAATATCCTTTCCTAGCAAAAAGTTCTGGAGAAGCGCCTAAAATAATGGAGCAAAACAGCCCTCAGGCAGTTGATCCAAGAGGCACAGCGGTTTCTAGCGAATTTGATTTCTTAAATGAGATGAACTTTGTGCCAGAGGATACCGATGAATTGGAAGCAATGGGTGAAATGGGAATCAATGCGGAGGAAAGAGACGAAGAAGACGAGACTGAGGATAGCGATGAATTTGGAGATGAATTTTCTGACAGTGAAGGTTATGAAGACGAAAGCCATAAAGACGACTATTAATCACTAAATATAAAAATGAATACAAACGGTCAGATGAAATCATCTGACTTTTTGTTTTAGTAAGCAATATGTCGGTAGATAATCTAAAGCAAAAAAAAGCAAAGACCCTAATTTCAGTTGTTGGTCCTACGGCAATTGGAAAAACTGCCTTAGCGATTGAACTTGCCCAGCACTTTAAAACCGAAATCATCTCTGCCGATTCCAGACAATTCTTTAAGGAGATGGAAATTGGTACCGCAAAACCGGATAGAGAAGAACTTGCTAATGCCAAACACCATTTCATTAATTCACACTCTATCGAAAAACTGTTCAGCACAGGAGATTTTGAGTTGGAAGCATTAAAATCATTAGAACTCATTTTTGAGAATCATGATGTCGCAATTATGGTTGGTGGTTCTGGACTGTACATAAATGCTGTTATTAATGGCTTAGATGAGATGCCAGAAATTGATTTATCTATCCGTGATCAATTAAATAAGCAATTTGAAGTTGAGGGCATTGATGTTATTAAAAAACAACTTGCAGAATTAGATCCAGAATACTTTGAAAAAGTCGATCAGAATAATCCTCAGAGAATGATTAGAGGATTGGAGGTATTTTTATCTACAGGTCAAAAACTTTCGTCGATGCTTTCTGCAACAAAAAAAGAACGGCCATTTAACATCATCAAAATCGGTTTAAATATAGATCGGGCTAAGCTTTACGCTCAGATTAACCTCCGCGTAGATAAGATGATGGAAAAAGGATTATTAGAAGAAGTTAAATCCCTCCTACCCTATAGAAAATACAATGCCTTAAACACGGTTGGTTACAGTGAGTTATTCGATTATTTGGATGAGCAAATCACACTAGACGATGCCGTTTCATCAATCAAGCAAAACACACGTCGATTTGCAAAACGCCAGTTAACCTGGTTTAGAAAAGATCAGGAAGTAAATTGGTTTGAGCCAACCAAAAAAGACGAGATTATTAAGCTTATAGAAAAACAGCTTTAAAGAAAAAGGCCTGCAAATCTGCAAGCCTTTTCAAATAGTATAGTCGCTTAGTTAGGGAATTTTACTCCTCTATATTGCGTAACATCCACAATCGGAATTGTTGAGCCATATTTAGCATTAATGGAATTGATAAATACATTTGCAATTACAGCATTACCACGAGGTGTTAAATGGACACCATCAAGAGAGAATGCACCGCCAGTAATGAAAGCTGAATTGATTCCAATTCCGTTAATTACAATTCCTGTTTTAACTTGATTTAAATATGTATAAGTATCGGCAATGGCCAATCCTTTGCTATCTGCCAAAGATTTGATGGTATTGTTGTAGCTAAGTACATAATCTTTCACTTTTGCAACTTCATCTTTATCCAAAACCCAGTTATTTGCAATAGGATTTAAAGGGTGTAATCCATAAGGAATATTCGAAGCGTTCGGAACACCAAATAAACCTGCAGACTGAAATGGCAATCGAATTAAATCTTCACTAGTTGCCGCTCTAACTGCGCCAGTACCAGTTTGAATATAAATTGCAGCAGCAGCGGGATTGATCGCCTTCGCGGCATTCAACAAAGCAGCAACGGTTACAGTATTAAAATAAGGGATTGCAGTTACATCGGGAATTGTACCAACTATTCCCTTTTGGCCACCAGCAGTAAGTGAATTTACCAGGTTTGAATATAAAAGTGCAAATGTAGATTTGTCGGTTAGAACATTGGTTGCATCTGTTGTTACCCCTCCGTTTGTTGCATAACCTAAAGCATCATTATTACCCAACCATAAAGAGAAGAACGTGTGATTTCTACCTTGAATAAATTGAAAATATGTAGTAACGCCTACCTGAGCATCAGGAAGCAATCTTTCCAAATATGGATTAGCTGCGCTAAAAGGACCTGCAAAAGCCAAATCAACACGCATTCCGGGAATTCCTAAATTCTGAACTTCCCCTGTGTATTTAGCTAAATGCGTTGCATCGCGATAAGCTAAGTTTGTGGTAACAGGTGTTAAAGTTGGAACACCATTAACTAATGCTGTTAAAGATAAATATCCCGACCCATTTGCCTGAGCATCTGTAAAAAAAGGAGAAGTAAAACTTCCTCCACCTACGGTAGCCATTTTCTCCGCAATTAAGTTTGGATAAGCTACCTTCTGTCCCTCCAAATACAAACCTCCATCTGCAAATCCAGAAGTTAAAGAGTTGCCAACAGCAATATACTTACCGAAATTTGCAGTACCTGCAGTTGTACCGGCAGGGCTTTCAATTTCTGGTTTACAAGAAGCTACAAAAAGTACAGCAGTAACTAAAAGACTATTTAATATATATTTTTTCATCGTTTCTAAATTGTTTTTAATGGTGATGAAGCTATCATGATTTATTTGGCTTAATTAAGCTGAAAATCATGATGGTTTCATCGTAATTTCTCCTACCATTTATAAGTTAACGAAATACCTGGTGCATAAACTAAGGTTTTAAATGTACCGTTTAAACCAGTTTCGATATTTTTCTGTGTACGTGATTTAACATCTTCAAAAAAGAAAGATGCATTCATTTCAAAATGGCTAGTCGGGGCGTATCCAATACCAGCACTCAAAATATAACGATCCGCATCTGGAGCCTCAGGAGTAACGTATCCATCTTGAACCGGACTGAAAGCGTAACCTACACCAGCTCTTAAAGCCAATTTATCGGTTGCCTGATGATTGATTCCTAATTTAAACGAAGAACCATCACGGTAGTTTCTTGCTGATTTAGTATCGGCCAAAGCAGAGGTATTTGTAGCGTAATCAAAAGATAAATCCTGATAGATGTGCCATTGAACCCAACTCGCATCAAACGCTAACTTTGTTGATTTTGAAAGTGGAATACCGATTCCCAGCGTTGTTGTGGCTGGCAAAGGAAGTTCGGCATTAAAAGTATTGCCTGCAGGGAAAGAAGTTCTTAAAGAATTTGGAACATCAAATTCAGCTGAACCACCATCTAATTTGGTAATAACCTTAGATTTATGTGTAATGGCGAAAGTGATGTTACTTAATGTATTGATATAAATCCCAGCATTCCATCCATAACCTTTTCCTGTACCATCCAATGTAACCTTTCCCGAATGTCCATCAGGGAAGTTAACTGGAATAGCTCTCTGAAGGTTTACATCTCCATGGTTGTAAACAAAACCAGCACCAATACCAATTCTATCTGTAATTTTGATACTTAAAGTTGGCTGTATGTAAATTGCTTTAAGGTTTAAAGAGGTTAAAGAATACTTGCCAGACCAGTTATCACCCCAATCTACCAATCCACCAAAGGGAGTATAAACACCCAAACCCAATTTCCATTTGTTTGATTTTGGTCCCCAAACTGCATAAAATTCGAAAGGAGGTGCAATTTTGTTTTTAACATTCTCTGTAATGTTTGAACCTGCTTGTTGAAAAGCAGATTTAAATAATAATGGGTTAACACCTGCTGAAACTGAGTTTTTCTCTAAGAAAGTAACTGCACCGGGGTTAAAAAATACGGAAGCTTCATCAAGTGCAAGTGCAGAACCTGCACCGGCCATACCGATTTGTTTTTGTCCTTGTAAATTAACCTGGAAACCCTGCCCCATAACCCAAAATGGAACAGATAGTAATACGCTCAATAAAATTTTTTTCATTCTTATATATGGTTATAGCACAAATGTATACTATGCTAACATAGCAAACAAACATTTGTTTAAAAGATTTTAAAAAGAAATTAGGCTTGTGCCGTTGGACCTCCAAAGCCCATTGGAAATGGTGGTTCTTCTTGAGTTTTGATGCGTCCGTTAACCGCTTCAAATTTTTGAATATTATCTTCTAAAGCAGATAATAAACGTTTTGCATGCTCTGGAGTTAAGATGATTCTTGATTTAACTTTTGCTTTAGGTAGGCCTGGCATTACACGGATAAAATCAAGAACAAATTCTGTATTGGAATGGGTAATAATTGCTAGGTTTGAAAATATCCCCTCAGCAATTTCTTCTGATAGCTCTATATTTAATTGGTTTTCGTTTTGTTGTTCTTCCATGGTCGACTGTTATTAATGTATGTTGTTAAATAAGAGCTTATAAAGGTAATATTTAAGAATCAGTTGCAAAAAAAAAATATTTAAATAAAAAGGGGCTGTTTCAAGTTATGAAACAGCCCCTTAAAATAATATGATTTGTTACTATGCTTCTACTTCTTCTTGTTTTGAAGCTAATAATTTATCGTACTCCTCTTGAGAACCAACGATGATTCTTTCGTAACCACGTACACCTGTTCCCGAAGGAATTAAGTGACCAACGATTACGTTTTCTTTCAAGCCTAACATGTTATCGCGTTTACCTGCAATAGCTGCTTCATTTAATACTTTCGTAGTTTCCTGGAACGAAGCCGCAGAAATGAACGATTTAGTACCTAATGATGCACGAGTAATACCTTGTAAGATAGAACTTGCAGTTGCTGGTCTTGCATCTCTAACCGTAATCTGTTTTAAATCCTTACGTTTCAATTGAGAATTTTCATCTCTTAATCTACGTAATGAAACAATCTGACCTGGTTTGAAATCATTTGAATCACCTGCATCTTCAACAACTTTCTTGTCGTACATTGCATCGTTCTCGTCAGCAAAATCCCAACGGTCAACAGCATTGTTTTCTAAGAAAATCGTATCTCCTGGATCTTCAATGTGAACTTTCTGCATCATTTGGTGAACAATTACCTCGAAGTGCTTATCGTTAATTTTTACACCTTGTAAACGGTAAACCTCTTGAATACCATTTACTAGGTATTCTTGAACCGCTGCAGGGCCTTTAATTGATAAGATATCTGCCGGAGAAATTGAACCATCTGATAAAGGCATACCCGCTTTCACAAAGTCATTATCCTGTACAAGGATGTGTTTAGACAATGGAACCAAGTATTTTTTAACTTCACCATCTTTAGATTCGATTGTAATCTCACGATTACCACGTTTAACACCACCTAAAGTTACCACACCATCAATTTCAGTTACTACAGCTGGGTTAGATGGGTTACGTGCTTCGAATAATTCCGTTACACGTGGTAAACCACCAGTAATATCTCGGGTTTTACCAGTTGCACGTGGTATTTTAGCGATAATCTGACCAGTTTGAATGTTTTCGCCTTCATCTACTGAAACGTGAGCACCTACTGGAATGTTATATCCTTTAATAAATTCGCCTTTTTTATCAACGATTTGTACTGAAGGGTTTTTAGTTTTATCACGGGTATCGATAATAACTTTTTCACGGTGACCAGTTTGCTCATCTGATTCTTCACGGAAGGTAACACCTTCAATAATCGCATCAAATTGTGCTTTACCAGCAAATTCTGAAAGAATAACCGCGTTATATGGATCCCATGAACAGATTTTATCTCCTTTAGATAATTTATCACCTTCTTTAACAAATAAGAATGCACCGTAAGGAATGTTGTTGGTTACAATGATACGTCCTGTTCCTGGCTCAACAATTTTGAACTCACCTGAACGACCTAATACAACCTGAACTGTTCCTTCTTCTGTCTGTGTATCAACAGTACGAATGTTTTCGAACTCGATAACACCATCAAACTTAGCAACGATGTTTGATTCTGCAGCAATGTTTGATGCAGTACCACCCACGTGGAAAGTACGTAATGTTAACTGTGTACCCGGCTCACCGATGGATTGTGCTGCAATTACACCAACTGCCTCACCTCTTTGAACGCGTTTACCAGATGCCAAGTTACGGCCATAACATAGTGCACAAACACCGCGTTTAGATTCGCAAGTTAATACTGAACGGATCTCGATACCTTCTAACGGAGATTCTTCGATCAATTTGGCAACATCTTCATTAATATCTTCGCCCGCACCTACTAATAATGTATTATCCAAAGGATTGTAAACATCATGTAATGAAGTACGACCTAAAATCCTGTCGTATAATGGTTCAACGATATCTTCCTGATCTTTTAAAGCGGTAGTATACATACCTCTTAAAGTACCACAATCGTTATCGTTAACGATCATATCTTGAGCAACATCATGCAAACGACGGGTTAAGTAACCCGCATCAGCTGTTTTTAACGCCGTATCTGCCAAACCTTTACGAGCACCGTGAGTAGAGATAAAGTACTCTAATACCGATAAGCCTTCTTTAAAGTTTGATAAGATCGGGTTTTCAATGATATCACCACCTGAACCTGATTTTTGAGGTTTCGCCATCAAACCACGCATGCCGCAAAGCTGACGAATCTGCTCTTTCGAACCACGTGCTCCCGAATCAAGCATCATGTAAACCGAGTTAAAACCTTGATTATCTGACGATAACTGAGTCATAACGAAAGTGGTTAATCTGTTGTTGATACGAGTCCAGATATCGATAATCTGGTTGTAACGTTCGTTGTTGGTAATGAAACCCATGTTATAGTTGTTTCTTACCTCTTCAACTTCAGCAGCTGCTTGCTCTAATAAAGTATGTTTTTCTACCGGAATGTTTACGTCTTGTAAATTGAACGATAAACCTCCTTGGAAAGCCATACGGAAACCTAATTCCTTAATATCATCTAAGAACTGAGAAGAACGAGCCATACCAGTCATTTTTACTACTTCACCGATAATATCTCTTAACGATTTTTTAGTTAACAACTCATTGATATAACCAACTTCTTCAGGAACCATTTGGTTGAATAATACTCTACCAACAGTAGTTTCAGTTAATTTATTAACGATAGAACCATCAGCTTGCTTAACATTTACCCTTACTTTGATAAATGCATGAAGATCTAATTCTTTCTCGTTATAAGCGATAATTACTTCCTCTGGAGAATAGAAAGAAGAATCTTGTCCTTTTACAACACGAGATTCATCTGTTCTACGGCCTTTAGTAATATAATAAAGACCCAAAACCATATCCTGAGATGGTACTGTAATCGGTGTACCGTTTGCAGGGTTTAGGATGTTATGTGCAGCCAACATTAACACTTGGGCTTCCAAAATTGCTGCGTTACCTAAAGGTAAGTGGACAGCCATCTGGTCACCATCAAAATCGGCGTTGAATGCAGTACAAACTAATGGGTGTAATTGGATTGCTTTTCCTTCAATTAATTTTGGCTGGAAAGCCTGAATACCCAATCTGTGTAAGGTAGGTGCACGGTTTAATAATACCGGGTGACCTTTTAATACATTTTCTAAGATATCCCAAACCAATGGATCTTTTCTATCAACGATTTTCTTAGCAGATTTAACTGTTTTTACAACACCACGCTCAATCATCTTACGAATAATGAACGGTTTGTAAAGCTCAGCAGCCATATCTTTAGGAATACCGCACTCATGTAATTTAAGGCTAGGCCCTACAACAATTACCGAACGAGCTGAATAATCCACACGTTTACCCAATAAGTTCTGACGGAAACGACCTTGTTTACCTTTCAAAATATCTGAAAGTGATTTCAAAGCACGGTTACCTTCAGTTTTAACCGCATTAACTTTACGTGAGTTATCGAATAACGAATCTACAGCTTCCTGTAACATACGTTTTTCGTTACGTAAAATTACCTCCGGTGCTTTAATCTCGATCAAGCGTTTTAAACGGTTGTTACGGATAATTACACGACGGTATAAATCATTTAAATCTGAAGTAGCGAAACGACCACCTTCTAATGGAACTAAAGGACGTAATTCTGGTGGAATAACCGGAACAATTTTAACAATCATCCACTCAGGGCGATTCTCAATACGTGTATTAGCACCACGGAAAGCTTCAACAACCTGTAGACGTTTTAAAGCCTCATTTTTACGTTGTTGAGAAGTTTCGTTAGCAGCCTGGTGACGTAAATCGTATGATAAAGTATCTAAGTTAATACGTTTCAAAAGATCTTCTAACGCTTCAGCACCCATTTTGGCGATGAATTTATTTGGATCTTTATCATCTAAATACTGGTTTTCTTTAGGCAATTTATCTAAGATATCTAAGTATTCTTCTTCAGTTAAGAAGTCCATATACTTAATGCCATCCTCTTCCATTAAACCGGATTGGATAACTACGTAACGCTCGTAATAGATAATTAAATCTAATTTTTTAGTAGGTAAACCTAATAAATAACCGATTTTGTTTGGTAAAGAACGGAAATACCAGATGTGTGCAACAGGAACCACCAATGCGATGTGCCCCATACGCTCACGACGTACTTTCTTTTCAGTTACTTCAACACCACAACGATCGCAAACTATACCTTTATAACGGATACGTTTGTATTTACCGCAATGACATTCGTAATCTTTTACCGGACCAAAAATACGCTCACAGAACAAACCATCACGTTCAGGTTTGTAAGTACGGTAATTAATGGTTTCTGGTTTCAACACCTCACCGCTAGAACGTTCCAAAATAATTTCTGGAGACGATAAGCTAATCGTGATTGATGTGAAATTGCTTTTTAATTTATTATCCTTTTTGTAAGACATATCTCTCTTTTAAGGTTAAAATGTAAGATGTGAGATGGAAGATGGAAGATGAACCTAATCCATCTTCCATAATACATTTTACATCATTCTTAGTCTAACGTAATATCTAAACCTAAACCGCGTAACTCATGTACCAATACGTTAAACGATTCTGGTACACCTGGAGTTGGTAGGTTTTCACCTTTAACAATGGCTTCGTAAGTTTTCGCTCTTCCAATAACATCATCCGATTTAACGGTTAAGATTTCTTGAAGAATATTAGCTGCACCGAATGCCTCTAATGCCCAAACCTCCATCTCACCAAAACGCTGACCACCGAATTGAGCTTTACCACCCAATGGCTGTTGTGTAATTAATGAGTATGGTCCGATTGAACGGGCGTGCATCTTATCATCAACCATGTGACCTAATTTCAACATGTAGATAATACCTACAGTTGTAGTCTGATCGAAACGCTCACCAGTTAAACCATTGTATAAGTAGGTTTTTCCTGAAGCAGGAACTCCCGCTTTAGCAATCCACTCTTCTACTTCAGTATGTGTAGCACCATCAAAAATCGGAGTTGCAAATTTAACACCTAATTCCTGACCGGCCCATGCTAAAATCGTTTCATAAATCTGGCCAAGGTTCATACGTGAAGGTACACCCAGTGGGTTCAACACGATATCAACTGGAGTACCATCAGCTAAGAAAGGCATATCTTCATCACGTACAATACGTGCAACAATACCTTTGTTACCGTGGCGTCCTGCCATTTTATCACCTACTTTTAATTTACGTTTCTTAGCAACATAAACTTTTGCCATTTGTACGATACCTGATGGAAGCTCATCACCTACACTGATCGCAAATTTATCGCGTTTGTAAGCTCCAAGTTCTTCATTAACACGGATACCGTAGTTGTGAAGCAATAATTTAATCATCTCATTTTTGTCATCATCAGTAGTCCATTTGTTAGGGCTAATGTGCGCAAATTCAAGATCTGCTAAAATTTTCTGAGTAAATTTAGCGCCTTTAGCAACCAATAATTCTTTGTAAATGTTGAATACCCCTTGAGATGTTTTTCCATTTACAATAGTGAATAATTTGTCTACTAATTCTGCTTTTAATTTCTCAGTTGTACTATTATATTCTTTGTCTAATTTCTCAATTGCCGATTTTTCTTCAGCTTTTGTAGTTTTCTTAGCACGGCTGAATAGTTTTGTATCAATTACCACACCTTGGATTGAAGGAGGAGTTTTTAAAGACGCATCTTTAACATCACCTGCTTTATCACCAAAGATTGCACGTAGTAATTTCTCTTCTGGTGAAGGATCAGATTCTCCTTTTGGAGTAATCTTACCAATTAAAATATCACCTTCTTTTACATCAGCACCAATACGGATAATACCGTTTTCATCAAGGTCTTTAGTAGCCTCTTCAGAAACGTTAGGGATATCTGGTGTTAATTCCTCTTCTCCACGTTTAGTATCACGTACTTCTAATTCAAACTCTTCAATATGCAATGAAGTGAAAACGTCATCACGAACAATACGCTCGTTAATAACAATCGCATCCTCAAAGTTGAAACCTTGCCAAGGCATGAACGCCACTTTCAAGTTTCTACCTAAGGCTAATTCACCGTTTTGAGTTGCATAACCCTCGCAAAGCACTTGTCCTTTAGTAACTTTCTGACCTTTCTTAACGATTGGCTTTAAGTTGATACAAGTATTCTGGTTGGTTTTTTTGAACTTAATTAAACGATAAGTTTTGCTATCACCTTCAAATGAAACTAAACGATCATCCTCGTTACGGTCATATTTAATGGTGATTTCATTTGCATCTACATATTCTACAACACCGTTACCTTCAGCATTGATCAAAGTTCTTGAGTCACGAGCAACGCGACCTTCTAAACCTGTACCAACGATTGGCGCTTCAGGACGTAACAATGGTACGGCCTGACGTTGCATGTTCGATCCCATCAAAGCCCTATTTGCATCATCATGTTCTAAGAACGGAATTAACGAAGCAGCGATTGAAGTAATCTGATTTGGTGCAACATCCATTAAGTCTAATTTCTCAGGCTCAATAATCGGGAAGTCACCCTCATAACGTGCTTTAACACGTGGCGTAGTAAAGTTACCTTTATCATCATACTCTGCATTAGCCTGAGCAATTGTTTTGCCATCTTCATCTTCTGCAGATAAGTAAATAACGTCTGAATCAACAACAACCTTACCATCTTCAACACGTTTGTATGGTGTTTCAATGAAACCTAAATTATTGATTTTTGCATGCACACAAAGTGATGAAATTAAACCAATGTTTGGTCCCTCAGGTGTTTCAATAGTACATAAACGACCATAGTGCGTGTAGTGAACGTCACGAACCTCGAAACCAGCACGCTCACGTGATAAACCACCTGGGCCTAAAGCTGACAAACGACGTTTGTGTGTAATCTCTGCTAAAGGATTTGTTTGATCCATAAACTGAGATAACTGGTTCGTACCAAAGAAAGAGTTGATTACGGATGATAATGTACGAGCGTTGATCAAATCAGTTGGTGTAAACACTTCGTTATCGCGAATGTTCATACGCTCACGGATTGTTCTAGCCATACGGGCTAAACCAACACCAAATTGTGCGTACAATTGCTCACCTACGGTACGTACACGACGGTTTGATAAGTGATCGATATCATCTACTTCTTCTTTTGAGTTGATCAATTTGATCAAATATTTAACAATTGCGATAATATCTGCCTTTGTTAAAACTTTAACCTCATCAGGGGTATTCATTTTCAATTTACGGTTGATGCGGTAACGACCAACATCTCCTAAATCGTAACGTTTATCCGAGAAGAACAAACGATCAATGATACCACGAGCAGTTTCCTCATCAGGTGGTTCTGCGTTACGCAAAGCACGATAGATGTTTTCTACAGCTTCTTTTTCTGAGTTAGAGGTATCTTTTTGTAATGTATTATATATAATGGTATAATCAGCCTGACTTGCTCCATCCTCTTTTGATAAGATGATGCTTTTTACGCCAGCTTCGATAACCATATCAATGTGTTCGTCTTCTAAAACGGTTTCTCTTTCAAGAATCACTTCATTACGGTCGATAGAAACTACCTCACCTGTATCTTCATCTACAAAATCTTCAACCCATTTCTTTAAAACTCTTGCTGCCAGTTTACGGCCGATATATTTCTTTAAACCTGATTTACTAACTTTTACTTCGTCAGCAAGATCAAAAAGTTCTAAGATATCTTTATCAGAATCGTAACCGATAGCACGTAATAAAGTGGTAACCGGGAATTTTTTCTTACGATCGATGTAAGCATACATTACGTTATTAACGTCTGTAGCAAACTCGATCCATGAACCTTTGAAAGGAATAACACGTGCAGAATACAATTTGGTTCCATTAGTGTGACGGCTTTGGCCGAAGAACACGCCTGGAGAACGGTGTAATTGCGAAACGATAACACGTTCTGCTCCGTTGATAACAAATGTACCTTTTGGTGTCATGTACGGGATAGTACCTAAGTACACATCCTGAATAATGGTTTCAAAATCTTCATGTTCAACATCGTTACAAGAAAGCTTAAGCTTTGCTTTTAATGGAACATTGTAGGTTAATCCACGCTCAATACACTCATGTATATCGTAACGTGGCGGATCAACAAAATAATCAAGAAATTCTAATACGAAGATATTTCTTGAATCTGTTATTGGAAAGTTTTCAGCAAACACTTTGAACAAACCTTCGCTAGAGCGATCGTCTGATGTGGTATCTATCTGGAAAAATTCTCTGAATGATTGCAATTGCACATCCAGAAAATCCGGATAGTCTATAATGTGCTTACTAGTTGCAAAATTTACTCTTTGTTCGACTGTCTTTGCCAATGGACTAAAAGATTTTAGTTTAAGAATAAACTATTTGTTTGGTTCGGGTTTGAAACATTCTCATCAACCAAGCAAAATGAGATGTTTATAAACAGGTAAAGACACCGACATTTTCAGTCGGTGTCTAATACATTTTTAGCTTAGCTAAATTAAGTGATTACTTAATTTCAACTACTGCTCCAGCTTCTTCTAATTGTTTTTTAAGAGCTTCTGCTTCGTCTTTAGCAACACCAGTTTTTAATTCTTTTGGTGCTCCATCAACTAAGTCTTTTGCTTCTTTCAAACCAAGGCCAGTTAAGTCTTTAACAAGTTTTACAACTGCTAATTTAGCGCCACCAGCTTCTTTTAAGATAACATCAAATGATGTTTTTTCTGCAGCAGCAGCAGGTGCATCACCACCAGCAGCAGGACCAGCAACTACAGCAGCAGCTGCAGGCTCGATACCATACTCGTCTTTTAAGATTTGAGCTAATTCGTTAACTTCTTTAACGGTTAAGTTTACTAATTGCTCAGCAAACGATTTTAAATCTGCCATTTTATTAAGATTTTAAAAATTTACGTAAAAATAATTTTGTTTAATTTGCGAACTTAAGGTGTTCGTTAACCTTCTCTTTCTTGTAGAGTTTTAACAATTCCTGCAATTTTACCACCGCTTGATTTAAGCGCAGATATAACATTCTTAGCTGGTGATTGTAATAATCCAACGATATCGCCAATAAGCTCTTCTCTTGATTTCAAGCTTACTAAGTTATTCAATTGGTCATCGCCAACATATACTGATGAATCTATAAATGCTGCTTTAAGCAACGGTTTATCAGATGTTCTTCTCAAAGCTTTAATCAACTTAGCCGGAGCATTTGCTGTTTTTGAGAATAATAATGATGAAGAGCCTTTAAGGGCTTCGTATATCTCAGAAGCATCGCCATCTAAACCTTCAATCGCTTTGCGGATTAAAGAGTTTTTAGCAACCTTCATTACGATATCTCCTTCAAAACATTTGCGTCGGATATTATTAACCTGCTCAACAGAAAGGCTAGATGTATCTGCAATATAGAAATTGCCATACTCTTGCATTTGTCCTTGTAGTTCTAAAACTACTTCGTTTTTTTCTTCTCTGTTCATGATTAAATCCCCGCTACTGATTTAGTTTCGATTGCAATCCCAGGACTCATTGTAGAAGACACGTGAATGCTTTTAAAATAAGTTCCTTTTGCAGCAGAAGGTTTTAATTTAGAAATTACTTGAATAATTTCAAGTGCGTTCTCATAAATTTTATCTGCTGGGAATGATACTTTTCCTATCGAGGCGTGTATGATACCCGTTTTGTCTACTTTAAAATCAATCTTACCTGCTTTAACCTCAGTTACAGCTTTACCAACTTCGTTAGTTACTGTACCTGATTTTGGGTTAGGCATTAAGTTCCTTGGACCTAAAACACGGCCCAATTTACCTACCTTAGCCATACAAGCTGGTGTAGTGATAATAATGTCTACATCGGTCCAACCACCTTCAATTTTAGCCACATATTCGTCTAAACCTACGAAGTCTGCGCCGGCTGCTTTTGCTTCTTCTTCCTTATCAGGAGTTACTAAAGCTAAAACACGTACAGTTTTACCTGTTCCGTGTGGTAAAGTAGCAATACCACGAACCATTTGATTGGCTTTACGTGGATCTACACCTAAAGATACATCAATATCAACTGATGCATCGAATTTAGTGGTAGTGATTTCTTTTACCAAAGCAGCAGCAGCCTGTAAAGTATAAGCTTTACCAGCTTCTATTTTAGCATGTGCCTTTTTTTGATTTTTAGTTAATTTCGCCACTGTTGTAAACTGTTTTTTAATTAATTGTTCCAGGGTGCGTCACCAGAAACGGTGATTCCCATACTGCGTGCTGTACCGGCAACCATACTCATTGCAGATTCGATTGTAAATGCATTTAAATCAGGCATTTTATCTTCAGCAATAACTTTAATCTGGTCCCAGGTCACCGATCCAACTTTTTTACGGTTAGGCTCAGCAGAACCACTCTGTAATTTAGTAGCATCTTTTAATTGGATAGCTACAGGAGGGGTTTTGATGATGAAATCGAATGACTTATCAGCATAAACAGTAATTACAACTGGCAATACTTTACCTGCTTTATCTTGGGTACGAGCGTTGTACTGTTTGCAAAACTCCATGATGTTAACACCTTTAGCACCTAATGCAGGCCCCACCGGTGGCGATGGATTTGCAGCTCCGCCTTTGATCTGTAATTTGATCATTGCACTGACTTCTTTTGCCATTTTGTGTTTTTTGTTTATTTAAAACTCAATGTTAAATATTGGAAGCATGTAACATTTAATTCCAGACGGTTTTATACAAAACCAAAAGGACTGCAAAGATATGGATAATCTTGCAGTCCTACAATATATTTTGAAAATAAATTTCTTACTCTTTTTCTACTTGCATATAGTTAAGTTCTAGTGGTGTCTTACGACCAAAAATCTTAACCATTACTTTTAGTTTTTTCTTCTCTTCGTTAACCTCTTCGATTACACCAGAGAAACCGTTGAAAGGTCCATCCATAACTTTAATGCCCTCGCCAACATAATAAGGAACATTCATGGTTTCACCCTGTTCGCTCATTTCATCAACCACACCTAAAATACGGTTAACTTCTGCCTGGCGCATTGGAATTGGATTGCCTGCTTTATCACCCAAGAAACCAATAACACTATTTATTCCTTTAATGATGTGCTCTAATTCTCCATCTAATGATGCTTCGATTAAAACATAGCCAGGATAAAAGTTACGTTCTTTGGCAATTTTTTTTCCATCTTTCATTTGATAGTATTTTTCCATCGGGATTAACACCTGTGGAACCAAATGAGAGAAACCTAAACGGCTGATCTCCGCATCAATATACTGTTTTACCTTCTTTTCTTTACCGCTAACAGCCCTTACAACATACCATTTTAGATCGCTCATCGGGAAATATTAATTAGAAAGTGATTTATAAAAAGTATCTAACACAAATGTAGATCCTTTATCCATTGCAAAAATAACAAGTGCAATTATTAAAGAAGCTACTAAAACAAGAATCGCAGAACTTTGCAGCTCGCCCCAAGTAGGCCATGTAACCTTATTGGTCATTTCATCGTATGATTCTTTTATAAACTCAACTACTTTAGCCATATCAAATTATTGAATGAGTGAATGAGTAAATGAGTGAACGATATAACTTTAAAGCTTAGCTTCAAATTCAATCATTCACTCATTCTAAAACTCAATCATTATGTTTAGCACGGGAACAAGGATTCGAACCCTGATCAAAGGTTTTGGAGACCTCTATTCTACCGTTGAACTATTCCCGTATAAAAAAGAGCTAGCCTAAACTAGCTCTTTTTGTATTATATTTAAGCTTAAAATTAAGCTAAGATTTCAGTTACCTGACCAGCACCTACTGTTCTACCACCCTCACGGATAGCGAAACGTAGACCTTTTTCCATTGCGATTGCGTTAATCAATTTTACTGTGATTGTAACGTTATCACCTGGCATTACCATTTCAGTTCCTTCAGCTAGTGAAATTTCACCAGTTACGTCTGTAGTACGGAAATAGAATTGTGGACGGTATTTGTTGAAGAATGGAGTGTGACGACCACCTTCTGCTTTTGATAATACATAGATCTCAGCTTTGAAATCTGTGTGCGGAGTTACTGAACCTGGTTTACAGATTACCATACCACGACGGATATCAGTTTTCTCAATACCACGTAACAATAAACCAACGTTATCACCAGCTTCACCGTAATCTAAAATTTTACGGAACATCTCAACACCAGTAACTGTAGATTTTAAGTTCTCAGCACCCATACCTAAGATTTCAACTGGATCTCCAGAGTTGATTACACCACGCTCAATACGACCAGTTGCTACAGTACCACGACCAGTGATCGAGAATACATCTTCAACAGGCATTAAGAATGGAAGATCAGTTAAACGTGGAGGAATTGGAATGTAGCTATCAACAGCATCCATTAATTCCATAATTTTTGCTACCCATTTAGCATCTCCGTTCAAACCACCTAAAGCAGAACCTTGAATAACAGGAATATCATCACCAGGGAAATCGTAGAACGATAATAATTCACGAACTTCCATTTCTACTAATTCTAATAATTCAGGATCATCAACCATATCCACTTTGTTCATGAATACAACCAACGAAGGTACACCAACCTGACGAGCTAACAAGATGTGCTCACGAGTTTGTGGCATTGGACCATCAGTAGCAGCAACAACGATAATAGCACCATCCATTTGAGCCGCACCTGTAACCATGTTTTTAACATAATCCGCGTGACCTGGACAATCTACGTGTGCGTAGTGACGGTTTGCAGTTGAATACTCAACGTGCGCAGTATTAATAGTAATACCTCTTTCTTTTTCCTCAGGAGCTGAGTCAATTGAATCGAATGAACGTGCCTCAGATAAACCTGCATCAGCTAAAACTTTTGTAATAGCTGCTGTTAAAGTTGTTTTACCGTGATCGACGTGACCGATTGTACCGATGTTTAAGTGCGGTTTACTACGGTCAAATTTTTCTTTTGCCATTTTATTTATAACTAATTAGTAGGTTAACTTTTTATTATTTTTATTTATTGTTTTATTGCAATGCAACACAAAAAACCTTGTCTACTCTGTAACTTAAACAGATTTAACAAAGCTTTATTATCCTGAGCCAACTATGGGAATTGAACCCATGACCTCTTCCTTACCAAGGAAGTGCTCTACCGCTGAGCTAAGTCGGCTTTTTAAAAGCTCATTAGTTCAATCATTCATTAGCTCATTCGTTTTTAACGAACTAGTGAACCAACTTATTAATGAACAATCCAAGAGCGGAAGACGAGGTTCGAACTCGCGACCTATAGCTTGGAAGGCTATCGCTCTACCAACTGAGCTACTTCCGCTTTTTCTTAATGATTGAATGAGTGAATTATGAAATGATGAATGCAAACATCCTATCATTAAAACTAACCATTTGTACATTAAACTGTGGGGGGAGAAGGATTCGAACCTTCGAAATCTTGCGATAACAGAGTTACAGTCTGTCCCATTTGGCCGCTCTGGAATCCCCCCTACTTTTATTTCAAAATACCAACACTTTAAAATAAAAAGAGCCTCCTATCGGAATCGAACCAATGACCTACTGATTACAAGTCAGTTGCTCTACCAGCTGAGCTAAGGAGGCTTTAAATTTTCTGCAATGATACGAAAAATCTTCATTTTTCATATTATTAACGTGTTTTTTAAAACTTTTATCTATTCACAGAACTAACCTTTTCTTCTTGGCTTAACACCGTTTCCGAAAGGGAATGCAAATCTACACAATTATATTTCACTTCAAAATAAATTTGAAAAAAAATTAGCGAACTTTTCAGTTCGCTAACCCAATATTTACTCAATAAAAGAATAGGTGCTTAATAATCAGTTGTTTCGCTTTCGCTTAAAATTGCTTTATGCTCACTTAATTTTGCACGGGTTTTATCTTTATGTTTTGTTATTTGCTTTCTTAATGATTCAATTGCCAAATCTGTGGCTTCTTCAAATGATTTACATTGTTCTTTAGCGAACAGCGTTCCGCCCGGCACAATGAGTTTTATCTCACTGATCTTATTGGCCTCGTCTTCTACGTTCTCTAATTTTAAATACACTTCACCACTAATAATCTGGTCAAAAAACTGATCAAGCTTGTTGGCCTTCTTCTGTATAAAATCTAACAACTTACTGTCTGCACTGAAGTGGATTGATTGAACTCCGATTTTCATTTTTCCTCCTTTTTTTATGCCTTTGGATGGGCTTGTTTATAAATTGTTTTTAATCTTTCGATCGAATTGTGTGTATAAACCTGGGTGGCCGCTAAACTTGCGTGGCCTAAAAGTTCTTTAATTGCATTTAAATCTGCCCCTGCATTTAATAACGTTGTAGCATAGCTATGACGCAAAACATGCGGGCTTTTTTTCTCATTTGTAGAAATATGGTTTAGGTACGAGGTTACTACCCGGTAAATCAATTTAGGATAAGCCGGTGCTCCTGTATTTGTAACGATTAATATTAACAAATTGTTATTAAAGTTTTGCAACTTTTTTAGTTCAAGATAGTTATTTATCTGATTGATAAGCTGTTTATTTACCGGGATAATTCTTTCCTTATTCCTTTTTCCCAAAACTTTAATTGTTCCAGAATATAAATCAACATCAAGCTCCCTTAACTGTAATAACTCGGTTAAACGCATACCCGTACCAAAGAGCAATTCTATTATTAAATGATCTCTAACAGAAGGAAAACTATTATCAAAATATTGTTCAGAATCTAAAAGATGATCCATTTTTTGCGCATCAACAAAAACCGGAAGGCGTTTTGGTATTTTAGGTGCTTTAATTAAAACTGTTGGGTTTTGATCTATCTTTTTTTCCCTTAATAAAAATTTATAAAAACTTCTTAAAGCAGATATTTTTCTATTGATGGTATTCTCTGATGTTTTCTTTTCCATCAAATCAACCATAAAGCTCCGAAGATGCGTATGCTTAATTTCTTGAAATTTGAGATCGAATGTAGTATTTATGTATTCTTCAAACTGATCTAAATCTGTTTGATAAGAAGTGATGGTGTGCTGAGAATAGCGCTTCTCGTGAGTTAAATATGTAATAAAACTTTTTAGCAACATTCGGTATATTTTGCAAAGGCATTAATATGAAGTTACAAATTGTTTTGATATAAAGAAATCATTAATTAATTGTTTATTGTAAATTTTGAAAAGTAGCATAAAACAAAAAAGCCCTCAGAAAAAATCTGAAGGCTTTAATTATATATCTTGAACAACTTATACAGTTGGATCTTGATTCATGTTTTGAATATAAACAGCATGTTTAATTTCAGTACGACGAGCAACGGATTTTTTCTCGTATGCTTGGCGACTACGTAGTTCTCTCAATACACCAGTTTTTTCAAACTTTTTCTTGAAACGTTTTAGGGCTTTATCTAATGATTCGCCATCTTTAATGTTAATAATGATCATAACGCTGAAATACCTCCTCTCGTGGTTTTTTTTAATTCCCTTATTATTGGGGATGCAAATGTAAGTAAATTATTGAGAATGAGAAAGGTTTTTAAAAGAAATAATATATAGGCAAAAAACTAAAAGTTACTCTTATTCTTTAAGACATAACGTTGATAAATTTTTATTCAATCTCATCATGTTTTATTCTATTCTTTCCCTACATTTAATTTATAACATTATATTTTATGACAAAAGGTAAAAAAGTAATTTCCATCATCTCCGTAGTTCTTATATTAATTTTGGTTGGCCTGTGTTATTACCGATATTTCTTTGTTTTTGGTGAAGGAGTTAAGGCTGGAGAACTAAACTACGTTGTAAAGAAAGGTTATATATTTAAAACCTATGAGGGAAAATTAATTCAAAGTGGAATTAAATCTCGCCAAACCGGAACCTTACAGAATAATGAATTTGAATTCTCTATAGCGAATAAAGATATAGCCGATAAAATGATGGCCAACAGTGGTAAGTTTTACGAGCTGCATTATAAAGAATACAAAAACACCTTGCCCTGGAGAGGTTTTAGTGTTTATGTTGTAGATAGCATTCTTACTTCGAAAGATATACCGCAATAAATTGAATGGGAGTATGATTGAATTTTAAATAATTTGGCAACACAGCCATTCACTAATTCAATCATTCAAAATTTAATCCTTTAAAGGCTAGCCTTTTTTCTTTGGAACTTTTGCGCCTTCTTTTCTAGCTTCGGATAAACCAATAGCTATCGCTTGCTTTTTGGAGGTTACTTTTTTGCCTGATCCGCTTTTAAGTTTTCCATCTTTCATTTCGTGCATGGTTTTTTCTACCTTGTCACCAGCTTTTTCTGAATACTTTGCCATAATATTAGTCAGTCATTAGTCATTAGTCATTAGTCATTAGTCATTAGTCATTAGTCATTAGTCATTAGTCATTAGTAAAAACATCTCTGGGTAAACGTTGGTTTTAAAATTTTTTGTTAAAAAAAATCCGGAGGTGGTTAAACACTCCGGATTACTCATAATATATTTGGTTTTAATAAGGTTGAAGGATGAAGGTTTAGGGTGTAAGGCTTAAGTATTACTTAAAACCACTACCTTTAAAGGCCTTCTACCTTGATAATATCTCTCTGGCAATTACAATCTTTTGTATTTCGGATGTCCCCTCGCCTATTGTGCATAATTTACTATCGCGATAAAACTTTTCTACCGGAAAGTCTTTCGTATAACCGTAGCCTCCAAATATCTGTACGGCTTCTGTCGCCACTTTAACCGAAACTTCCGAAGCAAAATATTTCGCCATTGCAGATTCTTTAGTCATTGGCAAATGCCTGTTCTTTAAATCTGCAGCCTGGCGGATTAATAATTCAGCGGCTTCAATTTCTGTAGCCATATCAGCCAGTTTAAAACTAATGGCCTGAAAGCTCGAAATTGGCTGACCAAATTGCTGGCGCTGCTTAGAATATGCAACCGCAGCATCAAAAGCACCTTTTGCAATTCCCAATGCCAATGCGGCAATTGAAATTCTTCCACCATCTAAAACTTTCATGGCCTGCTTAAAGCCCTCGCCAACATTACCCAATAAGTTGGCTTTTGGAACTCGGCAATTATCGAAAATCATTTCTGTAGTTTCTGATGCACGCATTCCCAATTTATTTTCTTTTTTCCCTGCAGAAAAACCTGGCGTTCCTCGTTCTACTACTATTGCTGATATCCCTTTCGAACTACCTTGTTCACCTGTTCTTACCATTACAACAGCTACATCTCCACTTTTTCCGTGGGTTATCCAGTTTTTTGCGCCATTAATAATATAATCATCGCCATCTTCAACAGCAGTGGTCATCATTCTTAAGGCATCAGAACCTGTATTTGCTTCGGTTAAACCCCAAGCACCTATCCATTCTGCTGTAGCTAATTTTGGCAACCATTTTTGTTTTTGTTCTTCAGTTGCGAAGGCCAAAATATGCCCTGTACATAAAGAATTATGCGCAGCCAATGATAAACCTATCGAACCACAAACTCTTGCTACTTCTACAATTACATCAACATATTCCTGGTAACCCAAACCCGAGCCACCATATTCTTCTGGAACCAATACGCCCATTAGACCCAACTCTCCCAATTGCTTGAACAATTCTATTGGGAAATATTGCGCTTCATCCCACTCCATTATATTTGGGCGAATGTTTTTCTCTGCAAAATCGCGGACCATGGCCTTTACACTCTGCTGAGTTTCTGTTTCTGAAAAATTAAAGCTTACGCTCATTAAGTTTATATTTTAAGCTAGTTGGCGCAATTATAAACAATTATTTTATAGTTAGTTACCATTAAATATTCGTGGAGTTATAGAATGAAATGGTATTTGGTTCAATTAGTTATTCGGTTAATTTGAAACCTTGAAATGATCCCTTTAAAGTTTTTTTATTTTTTTTCCATTAAACAAGGAATCTCACGCCAGTCTAAACGAAAGAGAGGAACTTTATTAAAAAGAAATATACGGCGTAATTTTATCGATGGTCTGCTGGTTAAGAATTACTACCTTTTTTAAATCATTTGGGCCTGAATAATTACCATGTTGTTTTCTATATTGAATAATGGCATTAATCTGCTTATAAGATAAATAGGGATTAGATTTTAGATCGTTAAAAACCACGTTATTTATATTTACAGTTTTAAGCTTTATTGGACTTAAAGACACTTGATTTTTTATTTCCTCATACTTAACAGAATCGAGTCCATAAACTTCCAGCAACTGTTCCTTTTTGTAAAAACCACCCAAACGTTCGCGATACTTTAAAATTCGATTGGCAAATGCTCCACCAATACCTTTAATTTCATCCAATTGAGCAGAATCTGCGAGATTAATATCAACTATAACCAAGGCTTTCTTAACAAATTCTTTCTTCTCGTATTTAAAATCATTCTTCGAATAACTAGATTCCTGATTTTCAATCTGGACATAAGGCAGTAACTTTTTATACATTTCTGGGGAGATTGTATACATTTTCTGTAAATCCTCAGCTTTGTAGAACTTGCCACCTTTGTTTCTATAGTTGACAATTGAATTTGCCTGTTTTACAGATAAACCTAAAGTTTGCCATCCCTCTGCATCAATTTTATTTGGATCGAAAGCAAAAAGCCTACCTGCTTTGCCTGGATTTGCTTCTTCAATCCGATCTCCGGTATAATGAAAATTATTTTGATCAGTTACTTCGATTTTTTGGATTTGAGCCAAAAGATTTGGTCCATCCTTTTCTACCGGTTTAAAATGCTCAAAAACAGCCGGAGTTGCCTTAAGGGCAATAATTATAACGATTAGGAAAAGTAGTCCGTTGAACTCGCCTTTACTAAAACCAAAATGTTTGTTAAGCCAAATTCTCATTGGTGCGATATGACATGTGTATTATAAATATAAATCTTATTTTTGGAATTGCGAAACTCAACGGGTTTAGCAAATCAACAACCTAACAATTATTTATATGAAAATCATTACGACCTCAGAATTTGCTAAGGCGACAAAGATTGATAAACTTGGTGTGCCTGGATTAGCAGGTTTGATGATGGAGCTGATGAAACTGAACGACATTAACGATGTTTTCTCTCAGAATCAGCATTTTAAAGGTTTAGAATTTGTAGATAAAATATTAGAAACGATTGGCGTTTCGATAGATTTTGATGAGGACGATTTAAATAGTATTCCAAAAACAGGGCCTTTTATAGCCATTGCCAATCACCCTTATGGTGGTGTTGAAGGATTAGCTTTAGTGAAACTTCTGTGCACCGTTAGGCCAGATGCTAAAGTAATGGTGAATTTCATTCTGAAAAAAATACCGAATCTCGATGAATTTTTTGTTGCGGTAAATCCTTTCGAAAATGTTCAGCACTCATCTAGCATTAGTGGCTTAAAAATGACTTTCGATTTATTGAGAAGCGGAACACCAATCGGTATCTTCCCTGCAGGCGAGGTTTCTACCTTTAAATTGGATGCACAGCAAGTTACCGATAGAATGTGGCATCCGGTTGTTGGAAAGCTAATCGCGAAAGCAAAAGTTCCGGTTGTACCGATTTACTTTCATGGCAATAATGGCGTTTTATTTAATATTTTAAGCTTTATTCACCCAACTTTACGTACGGCGAAGTTACCTTCAGAATTTTTAAATAAGCAGGGTCTTACGATAAAGATTAGAGTCGGCAAACCAATTTCTATTTCTGAGATTTCGCACATGAACAGCACCAATAAGTTAATGGACTTTTTGCGTGCGCGTACATATGCTTTGGGCGTTGGCTTGGATAAAGAAAAGAAACTTTTCAATCCCTTAAACTTATTCAAGATCAAGAAAAAACCAGCTGATATTATTGAGGAAACTTCTAGGGAATTGATTAAACAAGAAGTAGATACTTTAGAAGATTTTAAAGTTTGGACGGAGAAAAACTACGAAGTTTATATTGTGCCAACCCTAAAAATCCCAAATACATTAAGAGAAATAGGTCGTTTGCGTGAGATTACTTTCCGCGAGGTTGGTGAGGGCACGAATAAAAAAATCGATCTTGATAATTACGACATTTATTATAATCACTTATTTATTTGGGACAAGGATCTAGAAAATATTGTAGGTGCCTATCGTATTGGTAAGGGCGATGAGATTTTGGAAAGCATGGGTAGACGCGGTTTCTATCTTTCTGAACTTTTTAAAATGAAAGATCAGTTTTATCCGATGTTAAGACAGGGAATCGAACTTGGCCGATCGTGGATTAGAAAGGAATATCAGGGCAAACCATTGCCGTTATTTTTACTATGGAAAGGGATTTTAAAGTATTTAATCGATAATCCACAATACCGTTATATGTTCGGGCCGGTGAGTATAAGCAACAATTTTTCTAAGTTTAGTAAGGCGTTGATTGTTGATTACATTACCAAAAACCATTTCGATTATGAAATGGCAAAATACGTAAAGCCTAAAAACAAATTTAAGGCTGATCTTTTACCTATTTCTACCGATACATTGGTAGATAGCAGTGAATCTTTTAAAGATTTGGATAGCATAATTGGAGATATTGAAAACTCGCACATCAAAATTCCGGTACTTTTAAGACAGTATATGAACCTAAATGCAAAGATTATTTCGTTTAATATCGATCCTAAATTTTCTGATTGCTTAGATGGTTTCTTAGTTGTAGATACCCATAATATTCCACCAGAGATGTTAGAGAAACTCGGCAAGAACTTGTAATTTTTTTAAACAAAAAAACCCAGACATCCATCTGGGTTTTTTATTATCAACTAACCTAAACTTTTATAAATACTAACCAAATATTTATAATGCAAATATGAGGTTACCGTGTTAATTCTGTGTTAGCTAGAAGTTATTAATACATTGTTTTTATGTGCCTGAAGGCAGTTTTTATAAAATCTGTAATACAGAAATTTTCTTTTAACTTTCTATCTTTTAATTTAAAAATACACATATCAATTAATTATCTTTAATAAAAAATTACGCTCTATGATTGGAATACCCGAAATATTTGTAATAATTCTTGGTTTATTAGTATGCACCATAATAGCCTACCTTTATTGGGCAGTGGCAGATTACGGCAGAAATACTTCATTAGGATTTTATGGATCATTTTTCTTGGCAGTATTCACCAGTCCAGTTATTGCCTACTTTATTTTATTATTGTTTTTCGAAAGATATGAGCCAGAGGACTATTAGGCTTTAAACTATGTTGTAAGTTCTTCAAACTAACCCTGCACCTTGCATTGCCCACAAATAAAACATTATTATTAAAACTTGTTTAGCCAATTTCTTTAACAATAAGTTGTAAGGAAATTATTTGCTTATTAACATTAATCCTTTATCTTTAGATACTCTGTATGAGCTACGATAAACATTCGGTTTTTGAGAATTGCTTGTTTCCCACCCTTATATTTAGCTCAAATATCTAATCCCTTAACGCAGATTGGTTTTCAAAATCAATTTTTAATTGCAATCATGACGGTCATCTCTAAAGAAAATTTTTCTAAAGCCACAGGCATTTGTAATGTTCCCATTCCAGGTCTTGCATCTTTTTTGATGAGGTTTTTAAAAATTAATGAATTCAATGGAATCATAAAAAATGCGAACAATTTAGAGGGACAAGAATTTGCGATGCATTTACTCGAAACTTTAGGCGTGAGCATCGAACTGGATGAAATGGATTTAGTAAATATTCCAAAAGAGGGACCTTTTATAGCAATTGCCAATCATCCCTATGGAGCCATAGAATCGCTAGCCTTGCTCAGCACTTTAGCCAAACACAGGCCCGATACTATGTTTATGGGTAATTTTTTGTTAAAGAAAATACCAAACTTAGAAAAATGCATCATCGCGGTTAATCCTTTTGAAAAGGTTATAGATGCATCTAGCATAAGTGGGTTAAAAACAACGTTGAAGGCTTTAAAGGACGGAACTCCTGTAGCTATTTTTCCAGCCGGCGAGGTTTCCTCTTACAAAATAAAAACCAACCAAATTACCGATCGAGAATGGCATCCGGTAGTTGGCAAAATTATTTCGAAAGCCAATGTACCTATCTTGCCTGTTTATTTTCATGGCAACAATGGCATATTTTTTAGCTTATTAAAATTGATTCATCCTTCTTTGCAAACGGCCAAATTAATATCAGAGCTATTTAACAAAAAAGGTCATGTGCTGAAAATCAGAATCGGTAAACCCATTTTGATTAAGGATATTGACTGCCGAAATTGCAATGTTTCTATGTTGAAATTTTTAAGAACATCTTTGTATGGCTTGGCCAAAACAAAAAAAACGTTAATAAATTAGCATTGACAATGTTAAATTAATATTAACAGAACGTTAATTTATTCACAGAAAGAAATTGTTGGTTTTGTATTATTTATCGCTAAATTTATTTTAACCAAATATTTAGAGATGATGAGCAGGGTTCGCAAATATTTTCTACACACATTTTTTCTCGTGTGCATTACCGTGAGTTTTTTCACTGCGGATGCGCAAAATCACTCTTTTGATTTCTATAACGGAACCTTTAATTTCAGCGTAGATTCTTCCTCTATCATTTCTACACCAAAAACTGCATCTTCGAATGCAGTATCTAATTTTTATAACCAGATATATTTAACCAACACCGATCCCCTAATTATTTCATTAAAAAATTATCGAAACAAGTACAATTTGAACGACTGGATTTATTATCAATTGATTAGAAAAACAGCCGAACAAATTAGTCCAAAGGCTGATAATTATTTCAGGTATACGCTTTACAAATGGTATTTACTTAACAAATGCGGTTATGATGCTAGAATAGCAGTCGGCAATGAGCAGATCATTTTTTATGTCCGCAATGATGAGGATATAAGCGACATTCCCTTTTTTATGGTTGATGGAAAAAAATATATGTGTTTAAACTATCACGATTATGGGAAACTATTTAAGCAGGCAGATACATACAAACCCATTAATATTTTTTTTCCAGAAGGTAAAAATCAGTTTTCGTATAAAGTAACTAGAATGCCCGATTTTAAACCAGATTCTTATGAAGAAAAAGATGTAGAGTTTAGCTACCGCCAGAAGGTCTATCATTTTAAATTGAAGGTAAACGAAAACGTGAAAACGATATTTCAGAATTATCCAGTAGTTGATTTTGAAACTTACTTTAACATTCCTTTAAGCAGGGAAACTTATAGTTCTCTAATCCCTATTTTAAAGAATAATTTAAAAGGAATGGATCAGAAAAACGGAGTTGATTATTTGATGAGATTTACCCGTTATGCTTTTCTCTATGAAAACGATGAACAGAATTTTGGAAAGGAAAAACGTTTATCGCCTGAGCAAACTTTATTAAATAAGTATAGTGACTGCGATGATAGAGCCGGGTTATTTTTCTTTTTAGTAAAGGAAATTTATAACCTGCCGATGATTGCATTACTTTACCCTACACATTTAACAATGGCAGTTCAGTTTGAAAAACCTGTTGGCGAATACATTATTTACAATGGCCGAAAGTATTCTTTCTGTGAACCAACACCACAAGCTGAAGATTTAAAATTGGAGAAGTTTCTACAAGACTTAAAAACATTAAATACGAAATTGTATATGCATACGAGCCTGCTAAAAGGTAAGTGTGACGGTTTTTTATCCCCAAAAACCACGTTAATTTAATGTTACCAAAGTGTTATCTTATCAATAACAGACACAAGCATAGTGGATAGGAAGTATATTTAACTACTAAATTGAAATCATTTAAACGATCCTTATGTCTATTGTTATTTATACCATCCTAAAAGAATATTTTGTAGAGATACATAATCACCCAGTTAAGGCTAGAATTATGTCACCAGTTTCTGACGAAAATGTTTTTGTTTTCCAAACCAGTTTATATTATAAAAGCAAAAGTCATTTAGATGCAAATCAGCCAGCATCAAGCTTTACATCATTTGCAAATGCAGAACGACACTTATTACAGTATTTGGAAGAATTTCAAAACACTTTGGATTTAGGAGGCGAAATTGCTCAAGGCTCTACCTTTTAGAGATTTTCTTTGTCCTCTTTTTCCGCTTCAAGCTCTGATTCGATTAAATCCTGTTCGAATTTCTTTTCATCTTTTTTATTTCTGAGGATAATGAAAATAATTAGTGCTAAAACAATTGCAACAACGATCGCTACGATTACATAATTTATGCTCATAATTTCAGTTATTAAAAATCAGACTTTTTTAAATTTACCTTAAATATTCTATATGTTAACAATGCAGAAACTTGTTAACACAATCATAATATGGATTTAATTTTGCGATAACATATCTTTGGGCACACAAAAGGTATATGAAAAAAAATAAGTCTAAATTAAAAAGCCAATCGGCAGATAAAAAGAAGAAAAAAGAGCTGGAATTAAGTTTAGCAGAAAAAATTAGAGAGGCAATTGCTCAGCTTGGAAAATTTAAAAAATCGGATAAAGCAATAGAGCGATTCTCAAAAAAAATAATCAAAAAGCTTGCTCTTAAAACCGAAAAAGATTTTACTCCAGGAGTTGAAGAAAAAACTGCTCCGGTAAAAACGCCAACAAAAGCTTTTAAACCCGCGGTTGTTAAAAAGCCAAAAACTGAGACAGAAACTAAATAACCAAAAGTTTATTGTTGTTGAACTTGTAGGTGTTCCCAGAAACATAAGTAAAAATCTATTATACGCAAAGAGCCAGAAATAAATTTCTGGCTCTTTTTTTTATATTATTTAGCTAAATTATTTTACCGCTCCAGGCGTAGTGTAAGCTAAAGCTTGTGCATCAGATTCTGCCCAACCTGTAGCCCAATTATCGGTACCGAAAGCACCTTTATAAGCTACTTGTGTAAAGAAAGCACCAGATACTTTTGCATTTGTAAATGCAGCACCTGTTGCAGCCAATGAACCTGTTGCTAAAGTAAAGTTAGCAGTTCCTAAAGTTGGTAGTGGAGTTGCTGTTGCACTTCCAAAATCAGTTGTATATAAATAAGGACCAGTGAACAATGCATTTGCGAAACTACCTTGGGTAAATATGTTATCTACACGTAATTTAGCTTCGATAGTTGCAGCTGCTGCAGCGTTACTAACAATTACCTCAGTAGTTTTTGTACCGTAAATTAAGTTGTTTGCAATTACCATGTTGCCTGCACTAAAGTTTGCAGAAGTAGAACCAGCCGTTACAACTTTAGTATCGTCGATGTATAATCCGATAGGGAAACCAGAGATAACGGAGTTTAAAATACTAATCGAAGAGTTACGGCGAATTTGTGCACCGTGGTAATAGTTTGCGTTATAAGCTCCGCCAGCTGCTCTTATTGGACCTAATATGGTTACGTTAGAGAAAACAGCAGATGTTTTAGGGGTTTGATCTGTTCCTGTTGCGTTGTTATCAGATTCGAAACCGTTAGATTGTGATTGATCGGCAACTGTTGCAACACGTTGTGCCAAAGCAAACTGTACATTTCCTGAGTATCCGAAATCTGTATCGAAATCATCATCCCAAGTACCAATAGCCAACAAGTGTTTTGCATTTACAGTACCACCAAACCATTCAAAGGCATCATCACCTGAGCGATAAACCTGAATATAATCTAACGTTGTACCGTTACCAACTCCACCCATTGTTAATCCGTTAATTTCGTTATCTACCGAGTAAGCAATACCAGCAAATTCGATTCGTACATATTTCATTGTACCAGAATTATCTGCCGCATCTGTACCACCATAATAGATATATGCTTTTTCATCTTTACCGGTTGGCTGTACCAAACCGCCTTCAATTTTAACATCATTTCCTTGGTTAACCGGCGCTTTACCCAAAAGGATTACACCACCCCAATCTCCCTGGCTTCTTGCACCTGCAGCTAAAGCTGAAGTAAACACAATTGGTTTATCAGCAGTACCCGTTGCATTAATTTTCGATCCGCGGGTTACAACTAATGTACCTTTGGTTGCCTTATCTCCTTTTATAATTGTACCAGCTTCTATGGTTAAAGTTGCACCGTTGCTTACAAATACAAATCCTTTTAACAAATAGATTTTGCTTGCAGACCAAGTTGTATTTGCCGAAATTTCTCCTGAAACTTCTACAACATTCGAAGTTGAGCCTCCACCCGGAACTTCTGTTGAAGGACCTTCAACAATTACGTTCTTTTTACAAGAGGTTGCAAATAAAACTACTGATAATACAAGTAGTAAAAATTGGTTTTTCATTTTTTCAGTTTTTAATATTTTGTTATTTTTTACAAAGAGATACTTTTAGTTTTTCTTTAGGATTAACCTGTGATTAACTTATTGTTAAAGACTAAAATGTGTAATTAAATGATAAAGAAATGTTGGTTCCTGGTTTGTACGACATCATGGTTTCGTCTCCGCCATTAAGTACACTGCCATCATATTTTTTATTGCCGTTATAGTCGAAATAAATAATGCTTCTCTGGTTTAAAATATCACCCGCATTTAATTTTAATTCGCCTTTTGATTTAAGGACTTTATAACTTACCTGGAAATCCAGTACATCTCTTGGGTTTTCCCAAGTGCTTGGGAAGTTGATCCCGCTTGCCTGAATAATTCTTCGTCCGATTTTGTTGTAAAGAATATTAAAGTTTAACTTATTATCTAAAGCACTGTGCTGCAAACCAGCGTTAATTACATAAGGTGACTGGCCGACCATTGGGCGGGTTTTATCGATATAATTCTGATCGGTTGGATTGGTAACTTTAGATTTTATTAATGAAAGGTTAAAATAAGCGGTTGTATTTTTAAGGAAATCGCTTTCGCCTAAAAAGTTTAGGTTTTTTCTGGCTTCTAACTCTAAACCATAAGTATAGGCTTTTGGTGTGTTGAAGAAAGATACGTCTGGTGTAGAAAGTACATCGTAACGATAAGATTCTATCGCATCGGTAAAGTGCTTGTAAAATCCTGAAATCGAAAACAATTGACCTGCTTCTGGATAAAGTTCGTATCTAATATCCGCGTTATCAATTAAAGATCTTTTTAAGTTGGGATTACCTGCAATATTACCCAATGATTCGTAATCGTAATATGATGATAGTGATAATTCTCTAAACTCTGGTCTTGCCACAGTTCGGTAATAAGATGCACGAAGATTTGCCTTTTTGGTTAGGCTATAGGTTAAGTTTATCGATGGAAGAAAATCCAGTTTGGTATCGTCAACATAATTTTTAGTTGCGCTCATTACTTTAACATTGTAATTTTCTGCTCTTACACCATAAACGGCTCTGAAGTTTTCACCGAATTTTTGATCAAGCATTAAATAACCGTAATTGGTAAATGAATTTGCTTTATAGCTATCTAAATCTCCGCCAACCTCTACCAATTTGTAAACGCCAGATTCTATTAAGGAAGTTGAGAAAATCTGATCAAGAGGTAATGATCTGATTGCTGTCTGTAGATCTGGGTTATTTGTTTCTAATTGTGCTCCAAGGAAACGTGCATCGAAAGTTCTTTCGCGATATTGTGAACCTAAACCTAATTTCATAGTGGTTGAGGCGTCAAATAATTTGAAAGGCGTGCTGTAGTTTACATCACCAGCATAAACATTCTCGCTCAAATCAGAAAACAATCTTGTATTTTCTTTACCTAACGAAGTAATGTTTGCCTGATATGGTGTAGATGGATCGTTAAGCGGTTTAGTGTAGTTAATTTTTAATTGGTTAGGCTGATTGTTGCCTATGTTGCTATATGAAGCAGTCCATTTTAATTTGTTATTGCCCTCTCCAATTTGATGATCTCCTTCTAAAGTTGTTTTGAAAAGCGATTTCTGCATTACATCTAAAGCGTAAAACTTGTTTAGTGAGTTTCCATCTCTTATACCTGTACGTTCGGTATAGTTATCATCGTAGTTTTTATTGTAGATGTTTTTGAAACTGATTTTATTTTTACCGAAACTATAGGCAAAGTTTGCTAGGGCACCTACGTTTGTAGAGAACTTGTATTGATTATCGTTATAGTTATAGATGTAAAAATTACGCTCTACATCCTGAAAAAAGGTCTGTGCATTTCTGTAAGTACCAGAAATTAAGGCTCCAAACTTGTTTCCATTTTCAAAGTGCTTAACCCTGCCCAAACTGAACTGATAATTTTGGGTTGGTAATGCATTATTATTTTTTATGGTGTAATCTGTAGGCAATGATTTTAACGCAGCAATATTTTTTGCATTTGAAATTGTACCCGCAGCAACAGCAGCACTACTTGGAAAATTCTCAGCCAACTGTTTTGCGCCATCTTCGTATCCTAAATAAGCAAGTGCGTTTTTCTTTGTACCTAAAAAATCTTTAAAAGTAGATTGAGTGTTATAACCGTAACCAACACCAAAAGAGATAAAGTTTTGATCTGGAATGTCTTTAGTTACAATCTGAACAGCACCTCCCGCAAAATCTGCAGGCAAATCTGGCGTAGCTGTTTTGCTAATGGTTATCTTATCAACCAAATTTGAAGGAACAATATCAAAAGAAAAAGCTCTTTTATTTGCTTCTGTACTTGGTAAGGTTGAGTTATCTAAGGTTGCGGTATTGTAGCGATCGCTTAAACCACGTACGATAACAAATTTATTATCCTGAATGGTTGCACCACTTACTCTTTTTAATACATCAGAAGTATTTCTATCTGGCGATTTTTTGATTTGATCACTTGAAATACCATCAGATATTAAGGCACTGTTTTTTTGCTGAGCATAAAGCGAATTAACAGATTCTTGCTTAAAGTTTGCCTTAACAACAACTTCCTGCAGATTCTGTCCGCCGGCCTCATTAAGAATAACATTTAAATTGGTAACCGCAGGCGATTTAACCTCAACATCTGATACTTCTTTTGTTTGATACCCTACGTAAGAAAATTCAAGGGTGTATTTTCCGCTAGCCATAGCTTGAAGAACATACTTTCCATCAACATCAGTAGAAACACCTTTGGTTGTACCTTTAATTTTTACGGTTACACCAATTAAGGTTTCTCCGGTTTTTTTATCGGAAATGGTTCCAGAAATTTTACCTGTTTGAGCGTAGGCTGCGATACTTAGAAATAGAGCAAACACAGTTACTGTTGCTCTTTTAAAGATTGTGATTGATTTCAATTTGCCTGTATTTAATTTTAGGCAAAGCTATTACCACAATGTTAGCTGTATGTTAGATGTTAATTAAGTTTTGTTTAGCTAAAGGTTAATTTAGTGTTACCATAGCTCAGATTAATATTTTATACCCGCTTTCTTGCAGATGAAGTGCAATAACCAGATTGGGCCTATTAACAGGAATTTAACATCATCTAAAAATGATGGTTTTTTACCCTCAATTTTATGACCGATAAATTGCCCAATCCAAGCCAATACAAAAATAATTAAGGAAACCTGCCACAATGCTGGCCCGCCAACTTTTTCCCAAGATTCGATTGATACAATTCCCCAGCTCATTAAAAAAACGAGTAATAACATCATGTAAGATAATACCGGAGAAAGACGGTAGTAATAATAAATAGAAAATGCGATAAGAAATGAAGCCCAGTTTACGTAACCATTATACCTGCCCAGAAAACCTAGATGAGGAAAAGGAATAGACCAGATTAAACCCAATAAACTAAAGATAATCAACGGAACACAAATCCAATGGATTATTTCGTTGGTTTGGTTGTTATGGCTTTCCTGGTATTTATCAAAATAAACATCAACAGGACGTTGGGTTTCAGTTTTCATTTTTTGCTTGCTCATCTACTGTAAAAATAAAAAAAAGCACCCGATATTCATTGTTTTAATTTTTGTAATTGTGGTGGTTCTAGTTTCGGTACGTGAGACACGAACCGAGGCGCATGATGGAGACACTAACCAAGTTGTGAAGCACCTGCACTTCAGTTTAGAAATGGTCGTATTAAAAAATCTGCGGAGATCACCTAAATCTGCAGGAAACAAAAAAGCGATGGAATAGCCATCGCTTTTTTTTATCTAAATCGTCATGCTGAATTTAATTTAGCATCTTCCTAGTAAGACTCTGAAAAAAGTTCAGCGTGACGAAAAACTTACTTCGCAAATGCTACCGAACGGGTTTCTCTAATTACGGTAACCTTAATTTGGCCTGGATAAGTCATTTCGGTTTGGATACGGGTTGAAATATCTGCTGCCAATAATTCTGCCTGAGCATCCGTAATTCGTTCACTTTCTACAATTACGCGTAATTCTCTACCAGCTTGTATAGCAAATGTTTTTTCAACACCAGGATAAGAAAGTGCTAACTCTTCCAAATCTTTTAAGCGTTTGATATAACTTTCTACAACCTCACGACGAGCACCCGGACGAGCACCTGAAATTGCATCACAAGCTTGAATAATAGGAGAAATCATCGATGTCATTTCGATTTCATCGTGGTGAGCTCCAATCGCATTGCAAATTTCTGGATGTTCTTTATATTTTTCGGCCAACTGCATTCCTAAAATTGCGTGTGGCAATTCTGGATTATCATCAGGAACCTTACCTATATCATGTAATAAACCGGCACGTTTAGCCATCTTTGCGTTTAAGCCTAATTCTGCAGCCATTGTAGCACAGAAATTGGCCACTTCGCGTGAGTGATGTAAAAGGTTTTGTCCGTAAGACGAACGATAACGCATACGACCAACCATACGGATCAGTTCTGGATGTAAACCATGAATTCCTAAATCGATAACTGTACGTTCTCCAATTTCTACAATCTCATCTTCGATTTGCTTTTTCGTTTTAGCCACAATCTCTTCAATACGAGCGGGATGAATACGGCCATCTGTTACCAAACGGTGTAAAGCTAAACGGGCAATTTCTCTTCTCACTGGGTCGAAACCAGAAAGTATAATGGCTTCTGGAGTATCATCAACAATGATTTCAATTCCAGTTGCCGCTTCTAAGGCACGGATGTTTCTACCTTCTCTGCCAATTACACGCCCTTTAATTTCATCACTTTCGATATGAAATATAGATACGGAGTTTTCAATAGCAGCTTCGGTAGCCGTACGTTGAATGGTTTGTATTACAACTTTCTTAGCTTCTTTACTTGCGGTTAATTTTGCTTCGTCTACAATATCCTTAATCTGGATCATTGCCTGTGTACGTGCAACTTCTTTTAAGTTTTCTACCAATTGGTTTTTAGCTTCTTCGGCAGATAAACCTGCAATGGTTTCGAGCTGAGTTAAGTGCTGATTTTTAAGAACTTCTACTTCTTCCTGCTTTTTAACAGCAATTTCAGTTTGCTTTTCTAAAAGCGCTTTTTGCTTATCAAGTTCTTGCTCTTTTTTATTAAAGTTTTCCATGCGCTGGTTAACAGATTGTTCTTTCTGTTTCATCGTATTTTCACGCTGGTTGATGTTGTTGTTTTTAGCATTAACTTCTTGTTCATGCTCGGCTTTCATCTGCAAAAATTTCTCTTTTGCCTCCAAAAGTTTATTCTTTTTTAAGATTTCAGCATTGTTTTCTGCATCTTTTAAAATCTTCTTCACCTTGTTTTGAGCAGCAATTTCTTGTTGCTTTAGCAAGTTACGCAGGAGGAATCTTCCCACCACTACTCCGATAGCTAAACCTGCTATTACGGCAAATACGTATCCTAATATTTCAACTATTTCCATTTTGTTTTTTAAGTAAAAAAAAACCGCAACTAATTTTTTTAAGTCTCATCCATTTTAAACCTCAACTAAGCATAATTAGGGTTTAAGCCATTTTCAGGTGCCATAGCAGATGAAATACGCCCTCTTAACCCTATAGATATTGAAGTGTTAAGTTTATAAAATTTGAAACTCAAAAAACTAGCTGCGGCTATGTTTTTGTGCTAATGTCGTATTGTCTTCATTATAATTAAGCGAGAGAAATTCATCCAGCGCACATATTAATTAGACAAAAAATATAAAGAACGTACCTTATTTTGCAAAGAAATCGTTTAATAAAACATCCAATTCTTCAACTTTATCAGCAACGGCAGAATCTTGATTTTGCACTTTATTTTCTGTTCTTAATACGGCTGTTGCATAGTGCAATACTGCCATAGAAAGTAGATCCTGTTTGTCTCTAACCGCATAATTTTCTTGGTAGTCTTTTATGCGCTCATTGATCATTTTTGCTGCCCGTCTCACAATCTCTTCCTCTTCCATATTAACTTTTAATGGGTAAATACGGTCGGAAATGGTTATTTTAATCGAGATTTCTCCCATTTGTTAGCTTAGTTTCTGATTCTTTTGCATTCCTTATTTCTTAAGCATTGCAATACTTTTATCAATCTCCCGCACAAAATCGTTAATTTTTTGTTTAATGTCAAGAGACTTTTCACTCGTGCCTTCAATACTTTTAGCCAATTTTGTAACCCTTAGTTTTTCATCTAATTCTACATTTTTGCCTTTCGCGGTATCAAGTGCAACCTTTAACGATTGATTTTCAAGCTTTAATAAATCATTTTCTTCTTGTAAAGCATTACATAACTCAATAACTTGAGCCGTTTTTTGTATTACCTTATCTAATTGATCTGCAACAGAAGTCATGAATTTATTTCTAAAAATACGAATTTATATTTTATTTCCTAATTTCTGCCCCTGCTTGTTGGGTTAAATTGCTTATTAATTTCTGCATGGTTTGCTCAATCTGCTTATCTGTAAGGGTTTGCTCCTCATCTTGTAGAATGAAGTTTAAAGCATAAGATTTTTTACCCTCCGGTAATTTGTCTCCGACATACACGTCGAATACACCAACTTCCTTAATCAGTTTTTTGTCGGTTTTAAAAGCAATTCCTTTTAAGGTATCAAAAGTTACGTTTTGATCAATTAATAAAGAAAGATCACGGCGAACCTGAGGATATCTTGAAACCTCTTTATTCACAATTTTATTCTTTTTAACAATATCCAATAAACCAGACCAATCAAAATCGGCATAAAAAACTTCGGCATTTACATCCGTTAATTTACGATCTGCTTTTGTCGCCGCTCCAAAGCTTACCAAGGTTTTATCACCGCGGAAGTATTTAATCCCATAAGCGAAATTCTCATCGTTTAAGGTATCCGTCTGATAATTTGAGATTCCTAAACGGGACATTACAGCATCAACCGCCGATTTCAAATTATAAAAACTTGTTGATTTGGAGTTTTGATTCCATTGCTCACTTTGTTTTGCTCCAGAAATCACCAAAAGCAATCTTGGGCGCTCCACATATTTTTCGTTAATTAAATGATAGGTTTTACCAAATTCATAAAACTTAACATCGGCATTTTTACGGTTCTGATTGTAAGCTACACTTTCTAAGGCGGGCATTAACAAACTTTGACGCATTACATTCAAATCGCTGCTTAGAGGATTTAAAATCTGCACAGCCTCATCCAAATTTTTAGAATAGGCCATTTTGGTTAACGAGTTGCACCAGATTTCTGCATAACCATTTGCAGTTAACATATCGGCAATTACGTTATTTGTATTTTCCTTTTCGGGTTTGATACTATAAGAAAGTGAGGCATTTACTTTAGCAGGAATCTCGATATTATTGTATCCATAAATCCTTAAAACTTCTTCGGTAACATCGCACTCGCGGGTTACATCTACTTTGTATGCCGGAACTTTTAACGATAAACCTTCGGCACTTTCGGCAGTTGCCTCAATTCCCAAAGCTAAAATGATTGCTTTGATTTCCTCAGCAGGAATATCGGCGCCAATTAATTTTGTGATTCCGTTATAGGTTACATCAAACTCAAACGGCTTAATCGGATTTGGATAAATATCAGAAACTGAGGATGAAATCTCTCCTCCGGCCAGTTCCTTAATCAAAATTGCCGCGTATTTTAACGCTATAACGGTAATTTCAGGATCGGTACCACGTTCGAAACGAAACGAAGCATCGGTTTTTAAACCGTGTCTTTTAGAAGTTTTCCGTACTGAGACTGAATTAAAATATGCACTTTCTAAAAAGATATTTTTGGTTTCTGCAGAAACTCCAGAAGTTTTGCCACCGAAAACACCAGCGATGCACATCGGCGCTTCGGTATTGCAGATCATTAAATCATCAGCACTTAGTTTTCGCTCAACATCATCAAGTGTTAAAAATGATGTACCCTCGGTAATTTTTTTAACAATTACCTTTCCACCAACGATTTTATCGGCATCAAAAGCATGTAAAGGCTGGCCAAGGCCATGCAAAACATAGTTGGTAACATCAACAACATTGTTAATTGGGCGCAAGCCGATTACTTTTAATTTATCTTTTAACCATTCAGGAGATTCGGCAACAGTTACGCCAGAAATGGTTAAACTGCTGTATCGCGGGCAGGCCTCTAAATCTTCAACTTCGACAGGAATAACCAAACTTTCGTTATCTGTTTTAAAAGCAGATATATTTGGATGCTCATATTTACTGCGGAAATAACCAGCCAAATCTCTAGCAACACCCAAGTGAGAGGCTGCGTCTGCACGGTTTGGTGTTAACCCGATTTCGAAAACAAAATCATCTTCCATTTTGAAGTGATTTTTAGCTAAAATACCAATTTGAGTATCTTCCGGTAAAATCATAATCCCATCGTGAGATTTTCCTAAACCGATTTCATCCTCAGCACAGATCATTCCCTGAGAAACCTCTCCTCTAATTTTTGATTCCTTGATTTTAAAAGGCTCGCCTTCCAAAGGATAAACAGTTGTACCAACAGTAGCAACCACAACTTTTTGACCAGCCCCCACATTTGGCGCTCCGCAAACAATTTGAAGATTTTCTGCTCCGCCAACATTTACCGTGGTAACACGTAAGCGATCGGCATTGGGATGTTGTACACAAGTTAAAACTTCGCCTATAACCAAGCCTTCCAATCCACCAATTATGGGTTGAACTTTATCCACACTTTCTACTTCTAAACCAACATTGGTAAGGATTAAAGAGAGTTCTTCTGGGCTTTTATCGATTTGTACGAATTGTTTTAACCAGTTATATGATATTTTCATTGTTAAGGTATCAAGTAATGAGTGTCATTATCAAGACGAATCTCGAGTGATACTCAATTTATAAAACGCAAAGATATTATTTAAAGGTTAAAGCAGAAAGCTAAACCGGAAATCTTGGTGTAATAAAATTATTCTGTCACCTTGACAAAAATATAAGGAAACAGAGCTTGAAGCTTTCATGGATAAGCTCGAAATTGACGACTCTCGAACACCATTGTCGTCTTAGCTAATCCCATGCCCATCATCTCGACCGCAGTGTAACGAAGTGAAATGATCTTTGAACTTTACAACCGTTTGTCTTCAGCCTCAAAGATTTCTCTGCTTTATCCAAAATGACGACTCCCAAGCTTTAAAAAAAACTAATGACTAATATGGAGATTCGAAAGAATGACTGCACAGGCACCTGCGCCGATTACAAGCATAACTACGGATATGATTATAAGATTTAATCCTGGTTTTAAGGGTTTATTATTTGCTGCCTTGATTATAATTTGAATAATCCCAACTATAAATAAAATTGCAACTATAATCCAATATAAAATAAATATTCCCATAATTAAGATTGACTTAGAATTACAGCACATGCCCCAAAACCTATTACCACCATAATTACTGATATGATAATCAGTTTTAGGCCTGGTTTTACAGATTCATTATTAGTAGATTTTATAATTACCTGAATTATTCCAACAATAAAGAGTACAATTGCAGTTAAGCCATAAAGAAACAAAAGGACTAAAAGCATATCAGTTCATGTTTAATTTTTCTCTTATGGCATCTATTTTATTATCTCGATAAAAAATGTTCATTGTTTCAAATGGTACAATTTTATACTTATCGCTTACAATATGGACACAGGATTTTTTCACTGCACGAACATCAAAATCTAAAGGGTCCATAAAATTCATTATAATAATACGGAAAAGATTATCGTAACTCAAGTTATCAGACTTAACCCTTGGCAAGCAACACATTAACTCACCAAAGGTGTCTTCGGCGCAATCTACAGATACTCCGGTACTGAACAAATTTAGCATATGCTCTTTTAATTTCTCATCATGTTCAAAAACGATGGTATTTTTAGAGTTATTTAATAAATCTTCAGGATTGATCAAATGTGTCATTGGAATTACTTCATCGCCAATTTTTAGAGCATAAGCCATACAAAGTGCATCCGGATTACATGGAACGGGTATCAAATCCTGAGGTGTAAAAATGGGATACTGCTCATAAATTTTACGCCTTACTTCGGTTAGGGTAATTCTTCCTTTCTGATCGTTATAATCGTCATTTCTTCCTGCTACCTGCGTTGGCTGAAAAGTTACGCCTCGAACACACTTTTGTTTCAGTGCGTAATCCAAAATATCGCCAATTTCATGATCGTTTAAGCCATTTTGTAATGTAACCACCAAGGTTGTTGAAACATTGAATTGATTTAAATGATCTATTGCCCGCTTTCTAACTTCCGTTAAATCTTCCCCTCTAAGTTTAGTTAACACCTCTGGGCTGAAACTATCAAACTGCAGATAAATTTCAAAATCGGGCATATAGCTTGACAGCTTCTCCACAAAATTGATGTCCTTTGCAATTCTAATCCCATTTGTATTAACCATTAAATGTTTAATCGGCTTTGTTTTTGCCAAATCCAAAATCGCAAAAAAATCTGGGTGCACAGTTGGCTCGCCACCAGAGAGCTGAACAACATCAGGCTCTCCTTCATTCGCAACCACCACATCCATCATCCTGTTAATTTCCTCCAATGTTCTGTGCCTACCGTAATTGGGCGAAGACATGGCATAGCAAGTCGGGCATGCCAAATTGCATCTATCCGTAACTTCGATTACGGTTAAGCAAGAGTGTTGCTCGTGATCGGTACATAAACCACAATCGTATGGGCAACCATAATGCACCTTAGTATTAAATTTAAGGGGCATTTCCGATTGTTTGTTGTAGTTTCTAATCTGCTTATAATATTCAACATCATCGGCAATCATTACTTTACTATCGCCATGGAATCTACAGTTCTTCAACATAAAAACTTTTGCATCCTGAAATACAATTTTTGCATCGCACAGCTGTAAACATTCGGGGCAAAGACTTTTCGTATAATCGTAATAAATGTAATCGCGGGTATTTGCCATAAGTTGATTAGCTAAAAGTGACTCTGGTTATTCTGATTAGAAACTTGAAGTAATATAAAAAAATAAATATTGCAGACCAATGAATGCTGCTTAAATTTAAGGATAATGGATGATACGGTTTTATAAATTCTATCAGAAATCGAAATAAAAAATACAAAACCATGAAGAGCTTAAATCGATCTCCATTGATCAAATGCTTGTTTTTGATGCCCTGAAAGAACAGAAATAATCCTACCAAAAACATCATTTCATAAAGCATTATAGGATGTCTTAATTTTCCATCGCCCAAATCCATCCCCATAAAAAAGGTTGTTTCTATACCGTATGTTGGCTCATCTATCCCCATAGAAAAGCAACCAATTCGGCCAATAAAAAGTGCAACCAAAATCGGGATGATGTAAATATCTCCGGAGGCAATTTTAACCCCAATTATTTTTTTAATCAGTTCTACACCAAATAAACCGCCAAGCAGCCCACCAACAATGGTTTTACTTTGATAAAGCATTAAAAAAGTAAGGTTTTTCAAAACTTCTGGAGTTTCTAAAATGGCTACCACTCTCGAACCAATTAAGGCGCCGAGCATAGCACCCAGCATAATCCACAATCGATTTTCATCTGATATTGGATCATTTATGCCCTTCTTTAAAAAGTAGTAAACTCGAACACCTACTATAAAAGCTAAAGTTTCGAATATATAATGCCAATGATAAAATTGCCCAAAAAGCTCAAATTGAAAAGGAAAGTGTGATGAATGAGCTTGTTCCAAATGTTTATTTAAAGAAAAGTCTAACAAAAACAGGAAGGTGGTCAGAAAAATATCTTTTGTCCTTACTATCCGTAAGTACGGCAAATTTCTGAACATTAAATTTTTTATTTACAAAAACATAGTCGATTCTGTTTTTCAAATCACTGTTAAAATCAAAAGCATTGAAAGTACCTGTTGGGCCATATGGTGGTTCTTCCGTAACATCTTTTGCATCAATTAAAAAAGATTTAATGGTGGCAACGGCTTCGGTTTCTGGGGTAACATTCAAATCTCCGGTAAAAACTACAGGTAAAGTTGGGGCAATTTCCTGAATTTTCTGTTTAATGAGTTTTGCAGATTCTATCCTTGCTTGAACACCTATATGATCGTAATGTGTATTAAAGACGATAAATTCTTTCTTATTTAATTTATCGTATAATTTTACCCAGCTGCAAATGCGATTTAAAGCCGCATCCCATCCTTTCGATGGCACGCCTGGTGTTTGAGAAAGCCAAAAAGTTCCTCCGTCCTTTTTAGCGAATCTAGATTTATCAAAATAAACGGCAGAAAACTCACCCTTTCTTTTGCCATCATCGCGGCCTACGCCAACAACATCGAAATTTGAATTTTCCAACAGAGCATCAAACTGTTCGGGCAAAGCTTCTTGCACACACAAAATATCTGCATCGTGAAATTTCACTAAAGCCTTAACATTGTCTTTTCGATTTGGCCAGGCATTTATACCATCAGAAGCTACATTTAAGCGGATGTTATACGTGATAACGTTAATTGGGATACTTTCCTTTTTCTGAGCGAATGCAAAGCCACAAACAAGCAACAACGAGAAGACGATTTTAAAAACTTTCATATTGTATTCAATTTTCATTTTGCCAATATTACCAATTTAGTGTTAATTGAGTTTTAAGTTATCAAATTGTTATAGAAAGTATCGTAAAAATTTGAGGGAGAAATCTTTTGGGCTACATCATATCATCATCTTTATAACTGTAGTATCTGTTATTTGCAAAAATAAGATGGTCGACAACTGAAAGGCCTAAAAAGTTACCTGCAGCAATAAGTTGTTTAGTTAATTTGTTATCGCTGTCGCTTGGCTTTAAGCTGCCCGAAGGATGATTGTGCGCTAAAACGATATTGGCCGCATTATTTTCCAAGGCCACTTTAAAAATTATTTTTGGATCGGCTATTGTTCCTGCCTGTCCGCCCTTACTAATCAGGTGTTTTCCAATTATATGGTTAGATCTATTTAGCAATAAAATCCAGAATTCTTCATGATTAAGATCTGCAAAAGTTTGGTGAAGATATTTGTAGACATCGTTCGATGTAGTTACCTGAAAAATTTCATCGCTTACAGTTTCCTTGCGCCTTAAACCAAGTTCTAAAGCAGCAACGATAGTTATTGCTTTTGCCTCCCCTATTCCCTTAAATTTATATAGATCGCTTATTGATGCTTTACCAAGTTTGGTTAAATTATTTTCATAAAAAGCTAAAATTCTCTTGCTTAAATCTACCGCTGTTTCGGTTCTATTGCCAGAACCAATTAGAATGGCTATAAGTTCGGCATCTGTTAAGTGCCTTCTGCCATGCTGCAAAAGCTTCTCTCGCGGGCGATCTTCTTCTGCCCAAAGCTTAATACCCAATTTCTGTTCGTAATTTTCCATTTTTTTAAACAAAAAAGGCATCCCAACTTTTGGTTGGGATGCCTTTTAAATATTGTAAAAAACTAGCTTTAGTTAGCTTATTTTAAACCGTTAACGAATTTCATTAATTTTGATTTATTGTTAGCTGCTTTGTTTTTGTGAATGATGTTCTTTTTAGCTAAACGATCTAACATAGAGATTACTTTAGGCAATAAATCAGAAGCAGAATTTTTATCTTCTGATGCACGCAGTCTTTTAATGAAAGTACGTGTAGTTTTTGCCTGATATCTGTTACGTAAACGTTTTGTTGCGTTTGCTCTAATTCTTTTTAATGAAGATTTATGATTTGCCATTTCTATTTAGCCTTTTATTTTTTACTAATCGTTTCCTATAATTCGGGTTGCAAATATAGAATTAATGTTTTTAAAATGCAAACACTTTTAGGTTTTTTCTTAACTAAAATAAAACCCTAATTCTATTGTCCAAAATTACGCCATTTTGAATCATAAAAAGCAAATTATTTAATTTAATAAAAATGAGTTTCTATTATGAATACACGCTTAAAATACTATTTTTGAGGAAAACGAATTTCGAGTGAAAAAACGAATAGCCATATTTGCATCAGGTTCTGGCTCAAATGCCCAAAAGCTGATGGAACATTTTAAACGCAGTACCGACATAGAAATCTCATTGGTTTTAACCAATAATGCCGACGCTTATGTTTTACAAAGGGCGGATAACTTCGAAATTCCAAGCCACATTTTTGACAAGCATGAGTTTTACAAAACCGACAACGTTATAGACCTGCTCAAAAACCTTGATATAGACTTTATCGTGCTTGCTGGTTTTTTATGGTTGGTTCCACAAAATTTAATTGCAGCGTACCCAGGGCGGATAGTTAATATACACCCTGCAATTTTACCAAAATTTGGGGGAAAAGGCATGTATGGAGATCATGTCCACAACGCGGTTATGGCTGCAGGAGAAACTGAAGGCGGAATTACCATTCATTATGTTGATGAAAATTACGATGAAGGTGAATATATCTATCAGGCCAAGTATAAGATTGACAAAAACGATAATCTTGAAATGGTAAAATTCAAAGGTCAGCAACTCGAGCACCTACACTACCCTAGAATAATAGAAGGTTTAGTTAAGAAAATCAAAAAATAAATTAAGCTACATAGTGTGGCTGATACATACCGTATTTAATCGCTTTTAAAATAAGATCTGGGGTACGCTTTACTTCCATCTTTTTCATCAACTTCTTCATATAACTCTGAATCGTATTTATACTCAAATCCAGTTCTGAAGAAATCTCTTTCGCCGTTTTACCTACACAAACATTTTTTAGAAGTTGTTTTTCTCTTGGTGATAAATTAAATTTAAAAGAATCGGAAAGCGGGTATTCCGTCAGAATCTTCTTTAAGCCTGCGCCTAAGTAAGAGCGATTAATTTCTTTATCTACAAATTTTATTGCCTTGATTAATTCTTTGATAGATACATCCTTACCTAAATAGCCATTGGCTCCAATGGTAAATGTATCATTTATAATTGTAACATCATCAACAGTAGAAAGCACCAAAATTTTAAGCTTATCCTTACTTTGCAGTTCCCTACATTTATTAACCACATCAACCCCATTCATTTTGGGCATTAACATATCGGTTATTAAGATATCGGTTCCCCAAAAATCTGGGTGCTCGAAAAATTTTTCAGGATCACTAAATATATTTATCGCCTCGATAAAATCGAATTGCGAGAGAGAGAGCTTGAGCAACTGGGATACAAGCTTATGGTCGTCAATAATGGAGATGTTCATTACACAGTGGGATGCAAAAACAACACCATGCTAAAAAACAATGCCTTATGATATTAAAAAGGTAGATTACAACAAACAGAGATTAATTCTTGAGAATATAATTCCCCAATTATCCACACTCGATTCCCAAATTTACCCAATTAGCAAACAAAACCCTGCTCCACTAATTTGAATTGTAGCTGATCCATGCTGTCAACTTCAAATTTTCGCATAATTTGATTAACATAGAATTGAACCGTTTCAAAGCTCAAATCCATATCTAAAGCGATATCATTGATGGTCTTAGAAGTTTCTAATGATTTGGTAAGGCGTTTTTCTAAGGGAGAAAGGTGTATGTCAGTTTTAAGACCTTCTTTTTGCGAAGAAACAGCTCGGACTAAACCTTCTCCCAAATAAGTTTCCAATGGATTGTTAAAAATCAATCTGATCATTTTAGAAAGTTCATCGAGCGAAATATCTTTGGGAAAAAAGCCGTTTGCACCGTGTTCAAGCGCATTATTTATTAAATCTTGATCGATTAATGAAGAAAACATTACAATCCTTAAAGTAGCCTTTGTTTTGGTATGCCTAAGTTCAGAAACCAAATCCAAACCATTTACATCTGGTAGGTAAACATCCAAAATTAACAGGTCTGTTTTTAGTATATCTAAATTACGAAGAAACTCTGTAGCCGAATTATAAATCCTAACCGATTCGACAAAATTTAATTGCAGCAGCGATGTTTTTAAAAACTGGGCAACAAGCTTATGATCTTCTACTATAGAGATATCCATTATTTAACTGTTTTGGCACAAAAACTAATACTAAGCTTCAGCAATTTATAAAATTTTGTTGCACATTAAACGTTTAGATGTTTATTTTTAAAAAATCATCAATTTTTAAGAACCCAACATAACAAAAAAACCATCGTGTTTTACTACCTTTGCGGCTCAAAATTTACAGTAGAATGAGTCAGCCTATTAAGATTAAAAACGCTTTAATTTCAGTATATTATAAAGATGGTTTAGAGCCTTTGGTAAAATTATTGGCCGCCCAAGGCGTACAGTTATTTTCTACAGGTGGTACAGAACAATTTATTAAAGACTTAAACCTTCCGGTTACGGCTGTTGAAGATTTAACCGGTTACCCGTCTATTTTGGGTGGACGAGTTAAAACTCTACATCCAAAAGTTTTCGGTGGGATTTTAAACCGTAGAGCCTTGGCAGGCGATCAGGAACAGATTGCAGAATACGAAATCCCTGAAATTGATCTTGTTATTGTTGACTTGTATCCATTTGAGGAAACCTTAAAAGCCGGCGGAACACCTGAAGAAATTATAGAAAAAATTGATATCGGTGGCATTTCATTAATTCGTGCTGCCGCCAAAAACTTTAACGATGTTGTAATTATCGCATCAAAAAACGATTACCCTACTTTGCAGGCTCAACTAAAAGAGCAAAATGGAGAGACTACTTTAGCACAACGTAAAAATTATGCTAAAATCGCTTTCCATACTTCTTCTCATTACGATACAGCAATTTTTAATTATTTCAATACAGAAGAACCTCTAGATGTTTTTAAACAAAGTGTAAATACAGCCAAAACTTTGCGCTATGGTGAAAACCCACATCAAGGTGGCGTATTCTATGGCGATTTGGATGCTATGTTTACCAAGCTTAACGGAAAAGAACTTTCATACAACAACCTGGTAGATGTGGATGCGGCAGTAGCATTAATTGATGAATTCGAAGATCCAACCTTTGCCATTTTAAAACACACAAATGCCTGTGGTATCGCATCTCGCTCTACTGTAAAACAAGCATGGATTGACGCTTTGGCCTGCGATCCTGTTTCTGCTTTTGGCGGTGTATTAATCACCAATGTAGAAGTTGACTTAGAAACAGCCCAAGAAATAAACAATTTGTTTTTCGAAGTTTTAATTGCGCCATCTTATCAGCCTGAAGCAATTGAATTGTTTAGCAAAAAGAAAAACCGCGTAATTTTACAACGCAACAATGTAGAATTGAGCAAAAAGCAATTTAAAACTTTATTAAACGGTGTTATCGAGCAGGACAAAGATTTAATTATCGAGAGTCCGGAGCAAATGACAACTGTTACAGATAAAGCACCGACCGAACAAGAATTAAAAGACTTATATTTTGCAAATAAGATTGTAAAGCACACAAAATCAAACACCATCGTTTTGGTTAAGGATGATGTTTTGATTGCTAGCGGTGTTGGCCAAACTTCCCGTGTTGATGCATTAAGACAAGCCATCGAAAAAGCAGCATCTTTCGGTTTCAGTGTTAAAGGAAGCGCCATGGCATCTGATGCCTTCTTCCCTTTTCCTGATTGTGTTGAAATAGCTGCCGAAGCAGGAATTACTGCTGTTTTACAGCCCGGTGGATCTATTAAAGATGCTGATTCTGTTGCAAAAGCAAATGAAATGGGCATTGCAATGGTAACAACTGGGGTAAGACATTTTAAACATTAGTTTAAGTGTTTGGTTGATAAGATGGTTTGTTGTTTAGCATTTCGCCCCAAACGAAAAAACCAAAAACCTAACCAGCCAAAAAACTAACCGACTAAACAATAAAAAAGCTATTTTTACATTAGGAATAGTATAGATTTAACAAATTAAAGAAAATATAACTCATACATGGGATTATTCAATTGGTTTACGCAGGAAGTTGCCATCGATTTAGGCACAGCGAACACCCTAATTATACATAACGACAAAGTAGTTGTAGATGAGCCATCTATCGTTGCTTTTGATCGGACTACAAACAAAGTTATTGCTATTGGTCGTCAGGCCATGCAAATGGAGGGTAAAACCCACGATAATATTAAAACAGTTCGCCCTTTAAAGGATGGTGTGATTGCCGATTTCAACGCTGCTGAAGCAATGATTAAAGGTATGATACGTATGCTTAATGGCGGTAAAGGCTGGATGTTTCCATCTTTACGCATGGTAATCTGTATTCCTTCGGGTATTACCGAGGTAGAGAAGCGTGCCGTACGTGACTCTGCCGAAATTGCCGGAGCAAAAGAAGTTTATTTAATTCATGAGCCTATGGCCGCTGCCGTAGGTATTGGAATTGACGTAGAAGAACCGATGGGTAATATGATCATCGATATTGGTGGTGGTACAACAGAAATTGCCGTTATTGCATTATCTGGAATTGTTTGTGATCAATCTATCCGCGTTGCGGGAGATAACTTCGATTCTGATATTGTAAACTATATCCGTCGCCAGCACAATATAATGATTGGTGATCGTACAGCAGAGAAAATCAAAATCGAAGTTGGTGCCGCTTTACCAGAATTACAGGATGCTCCTGCCGATTTTGCGGTTCAAGGTCGTGATTTGATGACAGGCGTTCCAAAACAGATTACTGTTTCTTATACCGAAATTGCGCATTGTTTGGATAAATCGATTTCTAAAATTGAAGAGGCGATTTTAAAAGCGCTAGAGATTACGCCACCAGAACTTTCTGCAGATATTTATCAAACAGGTATTTATTTAACCGGCGGTGGTGCATTATTAAGAGGCTTGGACAAACGTGTTGCAGCGAAAACAAAATTACCTGTTCACGTGGCCGAAGATCCATTACGTGCAGTTGTACGTGGAACTGGCATAGCCCTTAAAAATATTGGCAGTTATAAATTCTTAATGCAATAAGCTAATTTACGAATGTAGATTTTAGATTGACGATTGATGAATAGCGAAACCTTAAAAACAAGAACTAAAGCATATTCTATCTCAATCGGAAAACTAATATCTACATTGCCTTTTAATGTACTAAATAAAAATTATTCAAATCAATTGGTTAGATGTTCAAGTTCGGTTGGTGCAAATTATCGAGCGGCCTGCAGAGCAAAATCTACCGCAGATTTTTTGAATAAACTAAAAATAGTTGAAGAAGAATTAGATGAAACTATGTTTTTTTTGGAGTTATTGGAAGAATTTAATCCTGATTTGAAAGTTGAAATTTCTAAAAACTGGAAAGAAGGAAATGAATTACTTTCAATAATGGTTTCTTCCATTATCACGATTAGAAAAAACGAACAAAATCGTAAAACATCTTAAATCTTGATTAGAAACTATGAAAGCAAGCGTACATCTTATATATAAAATCGTAAATTCTATTAAAGGGCTTGGTTTGCAAACTGTGTTAATCGTAATTCGTAAATCTAAAATCGTAAATCAATATGCGTAACCTTTGGATTTTCATAAGCAGATACAACGCATTTTTCCTGTTTATTATCTTTTTTACCATTGGGGTTTTCCTAACAGTGAAAAACAACGCTTATCAGCGAAGTGCAACCTTGAATTCTACTAATGAAATTGTTGGTACTGCTTACGAAAGACTAAATGTTTTTAAGCGATATTTAAACCTGGGAATGGTTAATGATAGTCTTGCGGCCGAAAATGCTAAACTTAAAACCAAGCTATTGGCCTTAACTACAATCGATTCTGCAAAAGATGTTAAGGTTATTGATACCAACACCCACCAACAATACACTTATTTAGCGTCAAAAGTTGTTAAAAACTCGGTTACATTGCGCAATAATGTAATGACGATTAATAAAGGTACCTCTGATGGAATTAAAAGCGGAATGGCTGTTATTTCACCCCAGCGTGGTGTTGTTGGTTTTATTAGAGATGTATCTGAGCATTTGGCAACAATTCAATCTCTATTACATAAGGATACGAGAATTAGCGTTGTGGTAAAAAAGAATAATGCTCTTGGATCTTTAGTTTGGGGTGATGGAAATTTCGACATCAGAAAAGCCTTTATAAAGGAAGTACCCAATCACATTAAAATGAATGTTGGAGATACCATCGTTACCTCCGGTTTTGCGTCCTTCCCTTCTGGAATTCTTGTAGGCAAAATTAGTCGTACCAATGTTGCTACAAATGATAATTTTCTTTCCGCAGAACTGAATTTATTTAACGATTTTAGCACATTGCAGTATGTTTATGTGGTAAAAGACAAAAAAGCCGAAGAACAAAAAGCTTTAGAAAGCATAGCTAAGCCAAATGAATAGTAGAATAATAATTATCAACATCATCAGATGGCTCTTATTACTTTTTGTGCAAATATTCTTGCTCAAGAATATGGGTTTTTATGATCTTTCTACGCCTTTTATTTACGTTTTGTTTCTGCTTCTCTTACCTTTCGGTATGCCAAACATCCTCCTCTATCTGGTGGCTTTTGGAACTGGCTTAACCATGGATGCTTTTTATGACACCATGGGCGTTCATGCTACAGCCTGCGTTGTTTTGGCCTTTGTAAGAATTTCATTTATCTCGATCAGTTTAAACAAAGATGCTATTGATGACCCTGAACCTTCTTTAAGTTATATGGGTTTCCAATGGTTTTCATTATATGCTTTTCTTTGCGTTTTAACGCATCATCTTGTGCTCTTTTTTTTAGAAACATTTAGGTTAACAGAAATTGGTTATACCTTAATGAGATGCGGCTTAAGTTGTATCTTTACACTACTTATTATTTTACTGGTAGAGTTTATATTCTATAAAAGAACATCTCGCTAATGGAGCAATTATTTAATCGGAAATATATTATTCAGGGTTTATTTATAGTTATAGCCTTAATTTTATTGGCAAAGCTATTTTATATTCAGATTGTTAGTGATGCAGCATTCGCATCAGCAGAAAGTAACGTACTGAAGAAAAAATTCAAATATCCAGCTCGGGGCGCCATACTGGATCGCAATATGAAGGTTATTGTGCAGAATGAGCCTGTTTACGATTTAATGGTTATTCCAAACGAGGTTAAATCTTTTGATACCCTAGCACTTGCAAATGCCCTGGAAATTTCTTTTGACGATGTTCGCAAAAGTTTAAAAAAAGCAAAAGCAAAATCCAATTATCAGTCTACCCCTTTTTCAAAACAGATTTCTGTTCAGAGTTATGCCCGTCTTCAGGAAATCATGTATCGCTTTCCCGGTTTTTCTACTCAAGATAGAACCATCCGCCATTATCCAGATAGTGTTGCGGGCCAGTTGTTTGGATATGTTAAAGAAGTGAGCCAAGCCGATATCGATAAATCTGAAGGTTATTACCGCTCTGGAGATTATATTGGAAAAAGTGGGTTAGAACGATCTTACGAGGAGGTTCTCCGCGGAGAAAAGGGTGTTGTAAATACCGTATATGATGCTAGAAATACACCGCAAGGCAGTTATGCAAATGGCAAATACGATGTTAATGCAGTTTCTGGTGAACGTTTAATTTCTGGAATTGATATCGATGTTCAAAAACTGGGCGAAGAGTTGATGCAAAATAAAGTTGGTGCTGTTGTAGCAATCGAGCCTTCAACGGGCGAAATCATTTCCTTAGTGAGCAGTCCCGGTTACGATCCGAATATTTTGGTGGGAAAAGGTTTTGGCAATAACTATATGGATTTTATTGTGGGTAATCCTTACCGGCCATCTCTTGTGCGCCCGATACAAGGTTATTATCCTCCCGGATCGTCGTTTAAACCTATTGATGCTTTAATTGCTTTACAAGAGGGGGTTATAGATCCAAATACAACATTTAACTGCCCCGGATATTACATGGCCGGAAACCACAAGGTAAAATGCGAACACGTTGATGGAAATATTGCGATGCGTCGCGGAATAGCCAGAAGTTGTAACACCTATTTTTGTCATGTTTTTCAGAATTTAATTACCAAAAACGGAATGAAAAATCAACGCCAAACCTATCAGGAATGGCGTGATAAGGTTGCAAAATTTGGCTTCGGCTCTAAACTGGATATTGATATGCCTTTTGAACGTAAAGGCTATTTTTACAGTGCTGATCATTACGATAAAATTTACGGTAAAAGATGGGGATATACTACGGTAATCTCCCAAGCCATCGGCCAAGGAGAAATTACGGCCACGCCACTACAAATTGCAAATGCAATGGCCATTATTGCCAATCGCGGATATTACATTAAGCCTCACCTAATTAAAGGAATGGGCGATAAAAAATTGGTTAAAAAAGAATACGTAACTAAAAATTATGTAGATATTGATCCCAAATATTTTGAACCTGTAATTGACGGTATGCAGGAGGCAGTTAACAGCGCATGGGGAACTGCAACACTTTCTCGAATTCCCGATATTATAATGTGCGGTAAAACGGGTACGGTTCAAAATCCACACGGCAAGAATCACTCTGTTTTTATCGGTTTTGCGCCAAGAGATAACCCAAAAATAGCGATTGCAGTTATTGTAGAAAATGCAGGTTATGGAAGTACTTATGCTGCTCCGATTGCGAGTTATATGGTAGAAAAATATTTGAAGAGAACGGTAACTGGAGCCAGGGCCAACCAAGTAGAGTGGATGAAAGGACAAAACCTACTTCCGCCACTTATAGATCAGAACAAAAAACCAAAATTAACCAAGGCCGATAGCCTAACCATTAAAAAAGCAGATTCTGTAAAGCGAGTTAAAGATAGCCTAAAAATAAAATCTGCAGTAATAAAACAGTCCGTTTCCACTAAGCCAGCAACGAACAGAACTGTTATTATAGGTACAAAACCAGAAACCAAATAAAATGATACAGCAACAGGGCAATCGGTTTTTTTTTAATGTAGATTGGATTACAGTTTTAATCTACATTGCGCTTTGTGCCATTGGTTTTACAAATATCTACGCCTCCATTTATAATCCAGATAAAGCCGTTGGTTTTGATTTCGCCAGTAGTTACGGCAAGCAGTTAATTTATGTAATTACCGGACTAATTTTAGGTTTATCAATTTTATTATTTGACGGGAGGTTATTTAACGTTTTCGCTCCATTTATTTATGGCATAACCCTCGTATTACTTATAATTGTACTTTTTGTGGGCCGAAATGTTGGCGGAAACCAAGCTTGGATTCCCATAGGCTCATTTAGACTGCAACCATCCGAATTTGCTAAATTCGGAACGGCCTTACTTTTGGCACGTTACGTTAGCACTTTTAACCCTAAGTTTAGGGATGTTAAATCAATTTTTATTGCGGCGGCTATTGTTCTTGCTCCGCTTTTATTAATTATGCTTCAACCGGATACGGGTTCTGCATTAGTCTTTTTAGCCTTCATGTTTCCATTGTATAGAGAAGGTTTATCAGGCTATTTTCTTTTGATTTTCCTGGGGATGATCGTACTCTTTGTGGCCGATTTCTTAGTTCCAACTTATATATTGATTTTAGTTTTAACCACAATTGGAGCGTTATTTATTTATGCGAACAAGCGGAAGCAAAAGTTAATTATTACAACGGTATTTGTTACATTAATTGCAATTGGATATTTGTTCTTGGTAAAGGTTGCTTACACCAAAGTTTTAGAGCCACACCAGAGAAGCCGGATTGAGCTTATGCTGGGTTTAAAAACCGATAATAAAGGAGCGGGTTATAATGTAATTCAATCGCAAATTGCCATAGGATCGGGGCAGGCTACGGGTAGAGGTTTTTTGCAGGGTACACAAACAAAATATGGCTATGTACCCGAACAAAGCACCGACTTTATATTTTCCACAATCGGCGAAGAATGGGGATTTATGGGATGCTCTGTCGTTATTGGATTATATATTTTCTTACTGTTGAGGTTGGTTAATCTTGCTGAAAGGCAACGGTCTACTTTTTCAAGAGTTTACGGCTACAGCGTGGCTTGTATTTTATTCTTCCACGTATTTATTAATATTGGTATGACGATTGGTATCATCCCAGTAATCGGAATTCCGTTGCCATTAATTAGTTATGGCGGATCTTCGTTGTGGAGTTTTACTATTCTGCTTTTTATATTTCTTAAGCTAGACTCGAATAGAATGGGCTTTATTTAAATCACCTTATAAGATTGAACGGACTAAGCCTCCTTCTACCCTTATTGCCGCTCCATTTGTTCCGGAGGCTAAAGGACTAACGTAATAAGTTACTGCATTCGCGATTTCCTCAACATCTAAAAATCTTTTAAGGAGCGATGTTGGTCTCATATTTTTAAAGAAATCATCTTCTACTTCAGCAAGAGTTAAATTGCCTGATTTTGCCAGATCTTCGATAAAACCACCAACACCTTTAGATTTTGTTGGCCCCGGTAAAATTGAATTTACGGTTACCGCTGTACCTTTTGTTAATTCTGCAAGTCCTCTGCTAACGGCCAATTGAGCGGTTTTAGTCATTCCATAATGAATCATTTCATCGGGTATAAAAACTGCAGATTCGCTCGAAATAAAAATAATCCTGCCCCAGTTTTTCTTCAACATTTTTGGAAATAAATGACGGGATAATCTGATGCCACTCATTACATTCACTTCGAAAAATCTAAACCAGTCATCGTCAGATATTTCTTCAAAAGATTTTGGCTCAAAAATACCCGCATTATTAATTAGAATATCAACTTCAGGCAAATTTTCTATAAGTTGGTTTACATCTTCCACTTTCGAAAAATCGGCTGCAAAGCCTGTAACGCTTTCACTTCCAGTAGTGCTTTTTAAACTTGCAACCGCAGCATCAACACTTTCTTTTGTTCTGCCATTAATAATTACAGAAACACCTTCTTTTAATAAACTTTCGGCAATTGCGTAACCAATTCCAGCAGTAGAACCGCTTATAAAAGCTGTTTTATCTTTTAGTTTTAAATCCATTATTTAGAAAATCTTCTGTTTAACAACTCATAAAACTGATCAACCGTTGCCTGCTTTGTTGCCCAATTGTTTTTTACGGCATAATTATTCTGAAGAAAACTATCGGCTGTTTCGAAATTGTTCATTTTATTTACAATATCTATCGCTTCAGAATAGGCCAGATTATAACCATTGAATAAGTCTTTAATAAAAAGCAGTTTTTCGTTTAGGTTTATGGCTTGTTTTAGATCAGCAATTGGTGCTTTTACCGGCTCAGTTGTATTATTCGTTCTGGCAAGCAAATCATTTAAGCTTGGTGCAGGTTTCGAAGAAATGGGTTCAACAATTGGTTTTACCGGCACTGCTTCAGGTGTAAAAATTGGGCGTTCAGCTACGGGTGGCGATATGATCGGTTCATCAAAATCTACATCTTTTAGTGCTTCAATTGGTTCCGTAATTTCATCAGCCGTAGGAAACTCCAATTCAGGTTCTGAAGTTTTTGCCTCTTCATCGTGAGAGATTAAGAATGGTTCCGGTCCAATTTCATCATCTGCTGCATTTTCAGTTTCATCCGGGGTTTCAGCCTGCAGTTCATCCTTTTCATGAATTCGTTTCTTCTGTGCAAGAATTTCTTCCTCGGCTTTACTTAAAGGTCTATCAAAAATATCTTCAACAGGTTTGGCTTCGTAATCAAATTGATCATCTTCACTATGATTTCCCAAAACAAATTCAAACGTATTATCACTTTGATCAGGCTTGAAAAAATCCTGTTCCAAAACCTTCTGTGCTGTTTCCTCATGAATTTTTTCATCATCAAAAACTTCCTGCTCCTGCCTTACATCAACACGTTCTTCCTCTTCCTCGGCAGTTGCCACATCTGCAAGCTCTTCCAAATCAGATAAACTTTCTTCTACTTGGTAAGCTAATCCTTGTGCTGGAAGTTCTTCTTTTATCTCCTCGTTTTTCAAATTAGGTACTTCTACTTTCGGAGTTTTATCTTGCGTATTAATGGTATTCAGTTTCTTTACAATTTGAACATGATCAGACAGAAAATTGGCATTTGCGAGAAAAAGTTCTACCTCCAAATCATTCAATTGATCCGGATTTTGAGCTAGAAACTGATATTGCTCATTTAATTCTGATAAAATATTACCTATTTTCCTGAAAATATCTTGTTGGTTCATCATAAAGTTTAAACGAATTTTTGGCTAATTTATGTTGGTAACTATGTATTCAAAAATAACACATAATTCTCATATTTGTTCGGTTTAAAAATTATAGCACAGACATAAGGAAGTAAAAAATCGAGCATGTTATTTAGCGAACAAAATTTTAGAAGAAGAGGCGAATTTTCGGGCAGTATAGAGGTAGTTTGTGGCTCTATGTTTTCTGGCAAAACCGAAGAGCTTATCCGACGACTAAAAAGAGCACAGATTGCGAAATTAAATGTAGAGATTTTTAAACCTAGAACGGATACGCGTTATCATGAAACCGCAGTGGTGTCGCACGATTTAAATTCAATTAATTCTACACCGGTTGATAGTGCATCGGCTATTTTATTGCTTGGAACAAATACCCAGGTTGTGGGAATAGATGAAGCTCAGTTTTTTGATGATGAGCTTCCTGATGTTTGCAATAAGCTGGCGCTTAAGGGAATTCGGGTAATTGTTGCAGGCTTGGATATGGATTTTACAGGAAAACCCTTCGGCCCTATGCCTGCTTTAATGGCCATTGCAGAGCACGTTACCAAGGTAAATGCCGTTTGCGTTTGTTGTGGAAATCCCGCACTTTTTAGTTACCGAACAGTTGCCAACGAATCTACTGTTTTGCTAGGCGAAAAGGAAAGTTACGAACCACGTTGCAGAGCCTGTTATAACTTAGAACGAGGATAGCTAGGGTTAATTTTTTTAATTGCTAAACTGTAAACCGTTCCTAACCTAAAAATTCTTTTGGAGCGCAGTGCATGCAAAAAAATTTAGCGTTTGTTCCCGTGTTTCGCCTGTACGCTTCGGGCAATTTCATTAGCCCTGCAGGATACTGGCTACACCCGGGGCTAGGTGGCCAAAAATCTACTGTTTTTTAAACGGCTGGGTTACCATTGCTGTTCTTAAACCTGACAGCAGCGACAGCCCCGAATTTTTTCAATGAGGGCTACAGCGAATGGCAGGACTGTAATCGGCAAAGCATTACAGAACCAAACATTTTCAAAAAAATAAGAAATACATTTATGGATCAAGAAATTAAAACTGTTTCTATTTTGGGCTGTGGCTGGTTTGGATTGGCCTTAGCCAAGAAATTAATTGAACTAAATTATTTTGTTAAGGGTTCTACAACCACTCCAGAAAAATTGGAGATGCTTTCCAGCCATAAAATCGAACCGTATTTGGTTAGCTTTACCGCCGAAGAAATTATTGCTGATGATTCTTTTTTTAATGCAGATGTATTGTTCATCTGTATTCCGCCCAAAAGAAACTCTACCGAGCTTAAAGATTATCCAAACAAAATAAAAGCAATTTTAAAGGCATCAAAAAACAATGTAAAAAATATTGTTTTAATCAGTTCTACGAGTGTTTATGCGGATGAAAATATATTTGTTAACGAGCATAGCAAAACCAATCCCGATACAGATTCCGGACGTGTGGTTTTAGAAGCTGAAGAAATATTTAAGGGGCTTCGTTCTGATAATTATACTATTATCCGCTTCGCCGGATTAATTGGCCCCGAACGCAACCCTGGTAGATTTTTTGCTGGAAAAACCGATATTCCTAATGGCTTGGCCCCAGTAAATTTAATCCATCAAATTGATGCGGTTGGCATTGTCTGCGAAATCCTGAACAAACAAGCTTTTGGCAGAACATATAATGCATGTTCTCCAAAGCACCCAGCAAAACAGGATTTTTACACTAAAACCGCTAAAGCATCTGAATTAATTGAACCCCAATTTATTGCTGAAAAGAAAAACTGGAAAGTTGTGGAGAGTGTGAATGTACCAGAATTTTTGGGTTATGAATTTAAAGTAGAAATTTAATTCGGTCGGTGAGACACCAACCAATAGATACTTAGCTCAATAAACCCAGCAATTCTTTTTTTGTTAAATTTTGAAAGAATCCATTTTCGATTTGGATTAAATTCTTAACCAAATCTTTTTTCGTGGACTGAAGTTTCATGATTTTTTCTTCTATCGTATCGGGGCAAATTAAGCGTACAGCCATTACATTTTTATGTTGCCCGATTCTGTATGCCCGGTCAATCGCTTGGTTTTCGACCGCAGGATTCCACCATGGATCTACTAAATAAACATAATCTGCCTCGGTTAAATTAAGTCCTATCCCACCTGCCTTTAAACTGATTAAGAAAACCGGAATCTCCTCGTTTTTTTGGAACGACTCTACAACCGCTCCCCTCTTTTTCGTTTGACCGGTTAAATATTCATATTTAATTCCGCGTATTTCTAGCTGTTTTTTTATTAAATCGAGCATGCTGACAAACTGAGAAAAAACCAAAATTTTATGGTTCTTAGCTTTGCTTTCTATTTGCTCTAACAAAACTTCAATTTTGGATGAAGCCTGAATGTAAGATTTCCCATCAGCCAGCAATGCGGCAGAATTACAGATTTGCCTCAATCGGGTAATGCTCCTCAACACATGCATAGAACTTTTTGGCAACTCATCTTCGGTTTTATTAAGAATATAATCCTGAATTTCCTTTTTATTGGCTTCATATACCTCTCGCTGTTCATCGCCCATTTCGCAGTACAATACAATTTCGGTTTTATCCGGAAGTTCCTTCGCTACCTGCTCTTTAGTTCTACGTAAGATAAATGGCTTAATTTTTTTCTGCAATTCCTCTGCCCGTCGGCTATCCTTAAACTGATCAATTGGAGTGGAATATAAATCTGCAAACTGTTGTTTACTTCCAAACAAACCCGGGCAGGCAAAAGAAAGTTGTCCGTACAGATCAAAAGTATTGTTCTCAATTGGCGTTCCTGTCATTACAACCTTATTTCTCGATTGGAGCATTCTAGCCACTTTATACCGCTGAGATTCTGGATTTTTAATGTTCTGAGATTCATCTAAAAAGATATAATTAAAGCGATAATCTTTTAAGAAACGAATATCAGAAAGCAAGGTTCCGTAAGAAGTTAAAATGATTTCAAAATCATCAAAAGTATCTGTAGTTTTTGTTCGCTCATTACCATAAATGGTTTTAACTTTTATAGAAGGGGCAAATTTTTCTATCTCGGCCTTCCAGTTAAAAATTAAAGATGCCGGAACAACAACTAAATTGGTATTATGATTTACCTTTTTCCGCTGAGACAAGATAAAAGCCAAAATTTGAATGGTTTTCCCCAAACCCATATCATCTGCCAAACACGATCCAAAGTTAAAATCATCCAAAAAATTAAGCCAGTTTAAGCCATCTTTCTGATAGTGGCGCAAGGTTGCCGTAAGTGTTTCTGGCACTTCAACTTCTTCAATGGCGTCTCTACCTTCAAATTTCTGTTTATAAACACGTAGCTCATTTTTTACATCACCATCAAGAAGCGCATCTTCATATAAATCATTTATCGTTTCAAACTTTATTTTGTGCGTAAGCAGTTTGTCTTCTACAATTTCGCCTGCATTAAAATATCCAATAAATTTCTCAATCCACTCTTCGGGTAAAATTCCTTGCGTACCATCATCAAGCGTTACAAATTTACTTTTGTTCCTAATGGATTTGTGTAGATGTTTCAGTGCAACGTTCTGTTTGCCAAATTTCACTTTCACCTTAGTTTCAAACCAGTCGGTTCCACTTAAAACCTCGATATTAATTTCTGGCTTATGCTCGTTTAATTTGTTGTTTTTAAGCTTATTGAAACCCAAAATATGGATTCCCTTATTACGCCATATCTCAAATGCATCTAGAAACCATAAGTCTTCCAAAAATCTTTTGCGATGAAGATAAAAAGAATCATTAGTTTCCTGTTCGTAGAAATAAGGGTGCTGCTTTAAAACATTGGCAATAAACTGCAACTCGGCTTCCTCATCTCGATGCAGTGTAAAAAGATTTCCAAGTTTATCCTGTGCCTGAATTTGCTTTTTAGATAAAACAGGGATTTCCATATTTCCGTAACGCATAACTGGCGTTATTAAAATGTAATCTTCCGACTCGGATAAATAGATGAGTTGTTCATTTTCTAAATCGAAACCCTTTTCTTCAATCTGACTTTTTGAAGCAGGTTTTAAATAAGAATAATCTACCTTAATACTGCCTTCCAACTGAATTAAAATCGTTTTTTGAAACTCTGGATATTTTGTTTTGTGAAGAATTAACCGATTGCTTTGTTTTTTAAAAAAGCCAATTACCCGCAAAAAATCTGGTCGGGTAATTAAGTAAAGATCATCTTTTAACTGAATGAAGTATTGGTAGCATAAAACAAGATTATCCAATTCGTAAGATTTGCCATCAATAATCAAACGCCCTGTTATTTCGTAATAATCGTCTCTTTGATTTACTGACAGCCTTAAATCAACATCCAAAATATGGATCTTAACCGGCTTTATAGATGATGCCTGAATATTGGACGAAAGCTTGGCACCGTGTTGATAAACCGGAATATCTAGCGGATTTTTTACGATGGATTTTAAGGCTTCGAGTTCAGCCTCTGTTTGATCGGTATTGTAGTTTTGCTGAAACTTAGAAATGCCACTATAAAACTTAATAAGATTACCATCCTCAGTTTTGAAAAGCAACTCGGCAGGATTTAAGCCTTTTAATGGGTTTTTAACTTTTCCGGCTTTTGTGGTCTCTGCCTCAAATAATTCTATAGTAAGATTATTGTAGTAACGATGCTGACTCAAAACCATGAACATTTTTTCATTTGCCCTTTTTGTTGAAGAGGAAATGGTTTTGATTTTTTTTGCTGGCAATAAAAGCGTTTCCAAATGCTGCTTCGCCTCTAAATTAAAGGGTTGCAAAAATTTCATTTTAGGCTTAATTTCTGTTAATCCATCCTGATATTTCAATAAGAAAACATTATCGAAATTACGCTCTTTTTCCAGGCCATAATCAAGTGCAATTTTGGACATTTTTTGCCTCCGTAGGTTTTCATCAAAGAAAATAAGTAAATCCTGTCGCCGTAAAATATTGTAAAGAACCTGTGTTTGGTGTTCGCAGAGTTTGTTTTTAGGAGTGGCACATCTACAGGAAAGTTTTACAGAACGTTCATTTTGCTGTACTTGTACAATTGGAAAAGGCAGTGTAGAATCTTCATAGCTAAATGCTCCAAAATCAATTTCAATCTGCTCTGGAAAAACATTAAAATAGCCTTTCGCATCGGTATATACCTGATGGTTTACATGTTTTAAAATTACAATACTGCTTAAGTTTTTAAGATTAAAATCGCTTATAATGTAATCATAAGGATTCTGTTCTATCGATTGCCCGCCTGCAGTTTGTTCACTCATTAATACGAAAATGTAAAAGCTCTAAATTAGCAAATTAAAGGGTTTTAAATGCCTTACATTATTGGTATTTTTAAACACCTAATTGTTTAAAAAGAAATACATTGAATGGTAATTTAAGTAAATATTATTTTGAATAATCTAATTTTCAATTAAGTTTGCTAAAGCATTTGCTATAAATTAGCCTCAAAACCAAATACATGAAGAACATTACAGACAGGCACGAATTCATTCTTAAAAAACTAAAAGAAGACGGAAAAGTGAGCATTTTGGAACTTACCGATTTAATGGAAGTTTCTGGTGTAACCATCCGCAAGGATTTAAAACTGTTAGAAGATAAAAGTTTATTGTTTAGAACGCGTGGCGGTGGCTCTATAAATAATCCTTACGCAAATGAGCGTACCATAAATGAAAAAGCCTTTATAAATTCTGACGAAAAACAAAAGATTGCAAAAGCTGCGCTTGCCTTAATTGAAAAGAACGATTCGATTAGTATTGGTTCTGGAACTACTGTTTTTGAATTTGCAAGATGCCTATACCCAACCAAACATTTAACCGTGATTACGCCTGCCTTAAAAGTTGGGTTAGAATTAAGTGGAAGGCCAAATCTTGAAGTACTCCAGCTTGGCGGGTTAATCCGAGCGAATTCTTCATCTGTTGCAGGTTCTTATGCAGAGAAAATTCTTGGAGAAATTTCTTGCGGTGTTTTATTTCTTGGTGTTGATGGAATTGATCTGGATTTTGGTTTTTCAATTACCAATCTTTCTGAAGCAACACTTAATCAAAAGATGATTGAAACTGCACAAACCGTTGTAATTTTGGCTGACAGTACAAAATTCGATAAAAGAGGCCTCGGTAAAATTTGTGGTTTTGAGCAAGTTCAATATATCATTACAGATGATAAAGTTTCGCCAGCGGTTATCAATCAAATAGAAGAAAAAGGTGTTAAGGTTATAGTTGCTTCTTAAATAAAACTTACGTTAGAGCTTACAAAATAATGATCGCTTGGGTAAATTCCATTTATCTGATCATAAATAATGCTTGCAATTTCGGTTTTAATTTTGCCTTTCGTAAAAATGAAATCTATCTTGCCCGTTTGGGTTCCTTTTGTCTTTAAATATTCTGGACCTAAAAAGTTATGAAAGGTTGGTCCCGGCTCATTTGGTCCGTTAGCTGTTAAATAGCTTTCGCTCCAGCCACCATTGGTTATAATTTTAAAGACCGGATTTTTCATATCCACGTTAAAGTCTCCAATTAAAATTTGGGGGAAATCGGCTGTGTACTGTGCACTTTCTCTTACAATCATTTCACCTTGTTTATTTCTGGCTTCCTGTGCCTTATGATCCAAATGCGTAGCCAAAACCCTAAATTCCTTTCCAGATTTTTTATCCAACAATCTTACCCAGTTTACATGCCTTGCTCTTGCCGTATTCCAGGCTAAACTGCCCCCAATCTCTGGTGTTTCTGATAGCCAGTAACAGCCAGCCGAAACCATAGCATATCTCTTTTTGGAGAAAATAACAAGATTTTTAGCAATACCGTTATAGGTTTCTTTGTTCACATCCATTTCTGGGCCATCAAAGCCAAAAGCAAAATAATCGGGCATAGCTTTTTGAAAATCTTCTGCCTGGATTCTCAATACTTCCTGCAAACCAATAATATCTGGTTTTTGCGCTTGTATAACTTTTATACAGCTGTCTTTTCTTGCCTTCCATCCCCGGCCAATCGCATCATCTTCTGGGAGGGCTACCCTAATGTTGCATCCTAAAATTTTATGCGTGTTTGTAGCGAAAGCATGCTCACCAGATAATAGATTTGCCGAAGATTTTAGAGGCCATAAACTGGCTGATGCGACAACACCAATTCCTTTTACAAAATTTCTTCTGGTTGATTTCATAAATTAGGATTGAGCCATTTCCATTGGATTTAAAAAGGCGCCTTTTTCGGCAAGTTCCTTGCGTAATAATTCCGTATCGAGCTGATCGGGCGAAATGCCTAAACGTACTGATAATTTCGCCGCCCTACCCGCCGCTTCACCCATTGCCATACATGGCGCCATAACGCGAATCGCAGACATGGCTTCATGTGTCGTAGAAATACATCTTCCTGCAACAATTAAATTTTTTATTTTTTCGGGAATTAAAGATCGGTAAGGAATATCGTAACAATCTCCACACCATTCTAACGTACAGCCACCGCCTTGTGGGTGATGAAGATCTAATGGGTAACTGGCAACGGCAATTGCATCATCAAATCGGCCACAGTTTAAAACGTCGGCAGCCGTCATTACATACTTTCCAACAATTCTCCGTGTTTCCCTAATTCCAATAAATGGAGCCATTTTGGTAAAATATGCGTTTTCGAAACCGGGTACATAATTAATTAAGTATTTCTGAATATCTGTAATCTGTCTTCTTCCCTCTGCTTCGCCAAAAGATAAACTTGCAGGGTCTGTTCCATCAACTCCGTTTACTCTGGTCATGTTTACCCAAACTTCGCCCTCTCTTAAACCCGTAATTATGATTGTTCGTTCTGTAGGTATATGAAGACCGTCTTCTTGAGCCTTTTGAATTAGGGAACGTAAACCTACTACGATAAACTGATTATTCTGCCCAAAATATTCGTTGGGAATAAAGTCGGTTAAATAAGTCCTCGGTTCTTCAGAAATGCTTAATCTCAGTTTTTCTGTATCCACATTTGCTAGGCAAAACATAAGCGTTGGGGGTTGTACTCCACCTTTTTCATTTCCTTGTTCGCATTCTACACCAGCCTTAAAAGCAACATCAGCATCTCCGGTACAATCTATTATGGTTTTAGCTAAAATAACTTCACGACCTGATTTACTTTCGATGATAATGCCTTTGAGTACATTACCATCCTTGATTACACCCACGCAAAAAGCATACAGCAGAACATCTACACCACTTTCTAGAAGCATTTCTAAACCGACATTTTTTACTGCTTCAGGCTCTACCAAAGTTAAGCTCATGTGAAGCGGACAAGGGCGATGCTCACTGGCCGCATTCTTTTCCTTTAATCGATCTATAAATTTTTGAGGCAAACCCTTAATAATCTGATTCCCTTTTTGACCCAGAAAACCTAGAATTGGCAAACCAATGGTCATATTTCCACCTACAAAACTTCGGCTTTCAATAAGCATAACTTTCAAGCCATCGTCTGCGGCAGCCTGGGAAGCAATTAAACCTGACGGACCACCACCAACTACCAAAACATCAACATTTGCCCGTACTGGAAGTTCCTTTGCGGGTTCGGTTATCGTGAAAATTTTATTATCCATGCTAAAAAATCTAATCGTATTAAATTGAGTTCAAGACTAAATCCTGTTTTGGCTTCTCAGGTTTAATCATCGTCCATAAAATGATTACACCAATGGGGTGTAAAAATGCCATTACTATAAATATTTGCTCTGCACCTATTTTCCCCATCAATTGACCAACAAAATAGTTAAAAAGAACCGCTCCACAGGCGCCGAAACCTCCTGCAATACCTAAAACGCTTGCCACATTTTTTGTTGGAAAGGCCTCGGCAACCACCACACTAATTGTAAATAACCAGCTGAGACAAGCCACGGCAACCGTGCTAAAAATCAAAAGAGTAGAGAAAGCACTTGGTAGGTATGGTGTAAGTATGCAGAAAGGGGTCAATATGGCAACACAACTGAGCATAATTTTTCTAGCCTTTAAAGGTTTTTTTCCTTTTCTAACCATATAATCAGACCAAGCCGAAGTACCTATTGCTCCTAAATCTGCTACTAAAAATGGAATCCATCCGTACAAGCCCATTTCCTTTAGCGTAAGTCCGGATTGTTCTTGCAAATAACCGGGCAACCAAAAAAGACAGAAGTACCAAACAGGATCGGTGACGAAACGAATTAACAAAACGCCCCATAAACTTTTAGTTGTCCAGAGTTGTGTCCATTTAAAACCAGTATCTTCCTTTAATGATGAATTCCCTGTAGATTCTTGAAGAATTTTGGCAGGAGGATCTTTGTAAATTAATACCCAAAGTAATGCTATAATTAAGCCAACAGTGCCGGCGACAATAAATACAACATGCCAATTGTATGTTATTGCCAACCAAGCAACCAAGGGAGGTGCGATTATAGCACCAATGGAACTTCCGGCAACACAAAGACTATTGGCAGTTGCTCTAAATTTACCTGGAAACCAAATGGTAACCACCCGCAGCTGAGCGGGAAAATTTGTGGGTTCTGCCATTCCAAGCATCCCTCTAAAAAAAGTAAACTGACCAACTGTTCTTGAAATGCCACCGCCAATACAGGCAACAGACCAACCGATAATCCCAAAAAACATAATCAGTTTTGCACCAAACCGATCAACCAACCAGCCTGTTACCGGATACATAATGGCGTAGCAAATGGTAAAAATATTTAGGATGAAGGCGTAACCATCGTCTTGTAACTGAAATTCTTTCTTAATAACCGGTTTCAGTATGGAAACAATCTGCCGATCGAAGTAGTTAAAAACGATGGCCAAGAATATCACAAAAATGATAAACCAGCGTCTTCTTTCAGGTAAGATTGATATTGCCATAATGGATTATATCAGATGGTATTATTTTGCTTTTGGCAGGCTTAGCTTACCGATAAATTTATTCTTTGGATTATCTTTCGGAATAAGAGTTTTAATGGCATTTGCAACTTCAATTGGCAGGTCAGATTCTAAGATGTCGCCACCTTGAATAAACGTTTCTCTGTAATTTTTTGCCCGTTCTTCTATTGTTGCCAGCTTATCGTAAGTTGGTGCTGCAGAAATCATACACATTACGCCTCTAGCATGAAGCAGATCAAAAAGTTCCTTGTTTTCTGGAGTATTTGTTGGCCCGATGTAAGCAATCATACTTTTCCAGGGAATGCCAGCTGATTCATATTCCAACAAAGCTTTTTTGGTTTTTACAAAGGCAGAAAACATCCTATTGGGATTTTTATCGTAGTAGAATTTTGCATGTTTGGCATCGTGTACGGTAATCATGATTACTTTATTCGGATTTTCTCTTAAAATGCGTTCCTGCATTTCAAGTGGAACATCCTTACGATCTAGATTTACAACCGTTTTTCCAGTACTCCAATCCATCACTTCCTTTAACGTCGGGATTTTATATTCCGTAACATTTCCTTCGGGATCTTTCAATCTAAACTTTTGCAGTTCGGCGTAGGTATAATCTGATACTTTTCCTGTACCTGTAGTTGTTCTTTCTAAAGTAGCATCGTGCATTAAAACCACCACACTATCTTTTGTTAGGCGAGGATCGATCTCAAAGAATGCAGGGGTATACCTTAAGGTGTTTTCGAAAGTTGCAACACAATTTTCTGGAAATCCCTTTACCGTCCCGCCTCTGTGGCCGCTAATAATTGGAGTGTTTTTCCCAGTATATTTAAAAAATTCGCGAAGTTCGTTTACATTTTTAATCTTGAGTGTGTTTATTGCATTCTGACCATAAGCATTGGCACTTGCAATACCAAAAACCAAACTGCAAAAAACAAGAATTCTAAAGCTAATTTTCATTTCTGTATGGAATTATATTTTGCTATTCAAAAGTTTTAAAGTCATTACCCCTGTTTCATCAAATTCCAACAATGTAATGGAAGAATTTTCTTGAGCCAGTTGTCTGTAATTTTTTAATGGCATACCCAATCTGCCCGCCATGAACAATCTATTAACGCCGTTATGGCCCACAACAAGAATGGTTTTTCCATTGTGTTTACTGATCATTTCATCGTAAAAGCTGTTTAATCGATCAATAATTTCGGCGCCCGATTCTCCACTGCCCCCGGCCTTAAATTTTTCGGGTTCATTACTCCAATTCTCCCATAGAGAAGCATCTTCTGCAATAAACTCTTCTCGGGTTTTACCTTCCCAATGGCCAAAGTCAATTTCTATTAAGCGTTCATCGGTAATTACTTTCCGCTCACCAGAAGCAATTTCAGCTGTTCGTTTTGCCCTAAAAAGTGGCGAAGCATAAACTTCATCTATTTTGGTATCTCTTAACTGTTCAAAAACAAATTTAGCCTGTCGCAAGCCTTTTGTTGTAAGTTCAATATCTGTCCTGCCACAATAACGATTTCCGTCAGCGTTGTAAGCCGTTTCGCCATGGCGCAATAAATATACTTTAAGCATAAATTTCTTCTCTTTTTATAAAGCCTTTTTCAACAAAGGTCTTTAAAAACTCCTTATAATAAATATCGTACTTATGGGCCAGTTCATCATTAGGAAAAACTTCTTTTTCTACTATGGTTAATGCTTTTACGGCCTCAACCAAATTCTCGAAATAAGTTGAAGATGAGGCCAATATTGCTGCGCCCACTGCACCGGAAACGTGTTTCATTTTCACAATCGGGCAACGTAAAACATTAGCTCTGATTTTTAACCAAGCATCACTTTTACTTCCCCCGCCAGCGGTGTAAACAACATTTATTTTTTCGCCAGAAAGATGATGAATCAGTTCAAAAGCATATCTTTCTAAATAGGCAACACCTTCCATATTTGCGGTAAACCGTTCTTCAAAAGATAAATTTCCATCTTCAAAACCATAAGCTTGGGGAGCTAAAATTGGAAAACGCTCTCCTTTTTGCATTAAAGGATATGAAATTTTACCGGTTGGAATAAGTTTCAAAGCCGATTCATTGAGCTGTTTTAAATCGTTCCCAAATTCTTCCGATACCCAGTCTGCGCCCGTATTGCTCGCTCCACCTGGCATCCAATAACCTAGCGGGTGGCGGTGACTGTAAATTCTTCCTTCGGAATCTAAGATTTCTTTTTTGGTTACTCCTTTTATAACCAAAGTAGTTCCAATTGTGGTATTCCAGTCGCCAAGTTTTATAGCACCCGAAGCAATTTGCGATGCACAGCCATCTGTTATTCCGGCTGTAACGGAAATTTGATTTAAGCCAAGTTCATTCGCCAATTTTTCGTCTAATTTTCCGATTGCGGAACCCGAGGGAACAACTTGAGGCAACCATTCTTTTTTTATGCCCAGCTCGGTTGAAATATATTCTGGCCAAAAATAATCGCTTACATCATAACCGGATTTAAAGGCATTTGTATAATCGGTTATTCCCCATACATTACTCAACTTAGCCGTAACATAATCCGCAGCATGAATCCATGTTTTAATTTTTTCTGCTTTGGCAGGATAATTTTGAACAAACCAATACATTTTAGCCAAACCACTTGAAGAACCAAAAGCCGTAAAACCTTTGTTGTGAAATTTTAATGCCGCTTTAGTACAAACTTCGCCTTCTTTAGCCGAGCGTTTATCACTGTACATAATTGCATTGTGGAGCGGTTCATTATTTTTATCAATTGGAATTACCGTTCCTGATGTTGAGGTAACAGAAACCGATAAAATTTTACTTTTATCGATTTTAACTTCTGCCAGCAATTTTTTTAAGGATTTTAGGCAAGACAACCACCAATCTTGTGGAGACTGTTCTTCGCGGGAGGAATCACTAAGTGGAAAAATTTCCTCGGCTTCGCCGACAACTCCACCATTATTATCTAGTAGAATAACCCGCGCACCCTGAGTACCAATATCTATACCTAAAAAATATGCCTCCATTAATGATTTAACAATGTTCTAAAAGATGAACGGGTTTTTTTCCATTCCAAATAATTGATTTTATCTTCTTCTTTATCTTGTGGATAAACCGTTTCCAAAATTTCGCGTTCTGGTTGTGTTTTTCCTAAAGCGTCGTTACAGATAAATACACCACCAACAACAGATGACTGGCGGTAACTATCACAAATTATAATTTTCTTACCCAATAAATTTGCAATAAACTGTCTTAAAGTTTTGCTTTGAACTCCGCCACCACATGCCCAGATATAATCCCTATTGTGGCTTGTAACATTGCAAAGACTATTGTAATTTTCCTTTATGCTACAGGCAATATCCCATAAAGTTGCCCAAACAAAACTACCACGACTAAGTTGATGTGAAACTGGTGCATCAAATAAAAAGCCACCACGCGTTAATGGCGTTTTTTCGTCGGCCAATAAGGAACCTAAAGAAGCCACGCACTGAAAACAGTCTAACGCATTAACCTCCTCTTCGATAACATCATAACTTTCATTTGGGTAAAAAACTTCCTTTAACCTTTGATAATTTAATCCGGTTACGCCTGCATTAGCTTCTAACATAAAACTATCTTCGTCTATATGTCTGCCTGTCCAAGTGCGTTGTTGTTCATCAAGCTCATAACTTTTGGTAAGCTTAATTATTGGCGTAGTTGTTCCAGAAACAATTACAACATCAGCTTCTGATGGTTGTGTACTCTTAACTGCAAGCTGTGTATCAGCACCGCCAACAATAACCACTGCCTCACTAGAAATATTAAAAAGAGAGGCAACATCAGGTTTGATTTTGCCTAAAATACTTCCAGAATGGGTAAGGTTAGGTAAATCCTCTAGGTTTAAACTAAAGATCGAACATAAATGATCTGACCATTTTTTTCCTTCAACATCGTAGAGTAAGGTTTCTGAAGCCTGTGAATGTTCATAGTGAAAAATGCCTGAAAACATATATTCTACCCAATCACTAATGCTCATAAAGGTGGAAAAATCTGACCAGATTTCCGGTCTTTTATTCCGAATACCCACCACTTTTAAAGCAGAAAAAAGAGAAGTTGGGTATCGCCCTGTTAATTTATAAACATCGGTTTTATCTTCAATAAGATTTTCCCATTCCCTACCCCGATGATCAATATTTGGCAAGCCGATTAAAGATTTACCTGATTTACCAACTAAAACAATTCCTTCTCTTTGGCTTGTGGAGGTTATTGCTTCAACTTCATAACCACCTGAATGAACTAAAACAGCTTTAGCCAAGCGCTGAATTTGTAACCAAAGTGTATCTGGTTCGAAATATAATGCTTCTGGGTAATTGTTATCTTTATGATATTGAAGATTTTCTCTTTCAATACTAATGATTTCGCCATTAGGTTTGGCTAGGGCAACGCGAACGTTACCCGTACCAATATCAACCACCAAGTAAGCTTGTTCTTTTAAGGCCATTTTAAATTTGATTATCCTGTTTTTGATCAACCAGTTGTTTTTCTTTAAGCCAGTGCATTAATTTTGCATTCAATATTTTAACATGATGATCCTCGACCTCATGCGTGGCTCCGGCCGTATGCGGAGTAGCTAAAACATTTGGAGAATGAATCAATAGATAATCTTTTTCATCGGGTGGCTCATGATCAAAAACATCAAGCACCGCCCCTCTGATCTTATTATTTTGAATAGCATCCAATAAAGCATCGCGGTCTACAACACTTGCTCTAGCCGTATTTACAAAAATAGCGTCTGGTTTCATTCTGGATATTAAGTTAGTGTTAATCATCCCAACTGTATGGCTATTTACAGGTAAATGTATTGATACAATGTCGCTGGTTTCAAAAATATCTTCGAGTGTTGTTTTACGATAAATTGGATCGAAATTTTCTAAGAAAGGATCGTAAAACTGAATGTTACAAGGGAAACATTTAACAATTTCCGCAATCCGTTGCCCAACTGCTCCAAAACCAACCATTCCAATTGTTTTTTCGGCTAGCTCGTTTCCTTTAAATTGGAGGTATGAAGTATGCGCTCCAGCTTCCCAATTTTCGCCAGTTAGCCACTGCCAGCTTGGTATCGTCATCCTTAACAGATTGATCACATTAGCTACAAACATTTCAGCTACGGCTTGGGCATTTCTGGCAGGTGTATGAAAAACCGGAATTCCATATTTTTCTGCGGTTTCAACCGCTACGTTAGATGGTGTTCCTCTACAAACCCCAATAAACTGTAAGTTCTTATGTAATTCAATCACCTTTTCAGTTACATGATCGTGCTCGGTAATTAGGGCATCTGCATTACTTTCATCCAATAGCGCATTCAATTCATCTTCACTGAAAGATCTGCCATTTTCTTTCCAGGTCTTATAAACAACTTCACCAAAATTTTTCTCTAAAACACGTATTCCTTGTTCGTTATATGGAGCGGTAACTAAAATCCTCATATATTTTTATTTTATATTAAAAAGATGTTCTTAATCTAAAGCCGGAATCACTTGTATTTCCGGTTCGTTTGAATGTGCTGTTTTTGCATTGTCTGGAAGCGTAATAAACCTTGTTAAAATGGCGCTAAGAAAATATAATCCGGCCAAAATCCAAACAACGCCTTCGTCACCAAGACTTCCGATAAACAACCAAACAATTAATGGTCCTACGAAAACGGCTAATCCAGCCCCAAAATTTAAAATGGCCATTGCAGCGCCCTTATCCTTTTTAACCAAAGACGGAACCAAGGCAGAAAGCGGAACATATCCAGCCAATAAAGCGCCCCATAAAATTCCACAGGCCATTATTGCCCAAAAATTACTTCCAAAAAGAACGGGTGAATAGAAGAATAACAATGTAGTTAAAGCACAGCCTATGCCTCCAAACCACATGATTGTATTTCTCCAACCCAGCTTATCGCCAACGAAGCCAAAAATGAGGTTGAAAGCGATATTTGCAATAAATATGGTTCCCCAAATCTGAATCCATTCTGTTGTAGTAAAGCCATGTGTAGCCATATATGTTGGCAAAAAAACCGGAAAAGCGAACTGTGCCGTTGTGTTAATGATTCTTACAATTCCACCAAGCAACACTTTCGGTTCTTCTACAACAACGGTTAGTCCTTTCTTAAGTTCTTCAGCTTTGCTTGCGCCTGTTGCAACCGCACTGGTTTTAAATTTATCCTTGATTAAAATTAGAGCGAAGAATGCACCAATCAATACCCAAAAAATAGAGCTCCAAAGCGTATTTAAATAACCTAAATTTTGAATTGCCCAACTGGAATAATAAGCGCCAAAAACGTTTAATCCGCCAGTAAAAACAAACCAGAACCAGCCTACAGCTGTTCCCAACTTCTTTAGCGGACTTCTATATGTAATCCAAACCAAAAATGAATAGGCAAAAAATGGATATCCAAAACCTCTAATTGCATAGGTTACCAACATAACCCCATAGTTAAGATTTGGAACGCCGTAACCCACAAAGCCAGCAGTACCCAAAATATATAAAATGAGGCCCATTAACATTGTTTTCTTTGGTCCATAACCCTCAGCCAAAACGCCGGAAAACCAAGAAGAAATTGCAATCGTAACGCCATAAACCGTAAACAGTGAGGCCGATTGTTGGATGGTCATTCCGCGGTTAATCAAATAAGGACTTAACCAACTTCCCTCCAAACCATCACCCATCATAAAAATTAAAATCCCGAGATAACCCCAGGCAAGGTTTTTTGGAATCCCAATCCGATCAAGGAAAGAATTCTGCGCATTAATTTGTGTGCTCATAGTTACAATTAAACAGGTTGATTTAACTTCAAACAGAATGACTGGTTAGTTTCATTTGCCTTAAGTTGATTTGGTTAGTTTTAAATTCTTATTTCAAATTAAATAAATTAAAGTTAATAAAACAAAATAAAACTAAAAAAGAAATATAATGAAACAAAAATGTGATATATGATGTAATTTTGATCTGGCTAATAGTTAAAGCAAGGTATTTTAGGTTTCGTGAGTTATTATACTTGAATGTCGTAGCGGGACGCTGCGACTGGGTTTTGCGCTAACCGAATGGATAAAACGTTAGAAAATGTTAGCTAGGAAAATAGCTAAAATACAATCGCATCTATTTTAGCCTTACAATGATTTCCGAAGGTTTAAATAGAAAGGGATTTCTATCTTATCGGTTCTGCCACTTAAAATAAATTCAGCAGCTTGCGTTCCAAGTTGATTAAAATCGGTAGAAATGGTTGTGATGCCATCCAAAATGATTCTTTTAAGCGGTGTTTCATTATAAGAAATTACACCAACATCCTCACCGATTTTTAATTTCAAAGTAATGAGGCGTTCGATTAGCATAACCAAATCATCTTCCATTAAATTGATGTAAACTTCGCCAACCGTAATCTCTTCATCCTTAATGTTATGGATTACCTTATGTGCAAAGGCATATTGCTGGCAGAAACGATAAAAACCCGTCAAAATTTCCTGTGGAAAATAACTGTTCTTTGGAAAGATAATTTTTAGGGTATTGTAGTTTGAAAGACGATCTAAAGCCTGTTCCAGAGCGGCGTAAATATCCTGCGCAAAATTTTCGTAAGCTGCAGCATAATCGCCAGTAATTCCTGGCAATAGCTTATCTAAAATAATGAGTTTTTCTTTCGGGATGGTATTGATAATTTCATGCGCATTTTCACCTCCCTCCAAAAAATGGGGAATAATTACAAAATGCGAATAATCGTCTTTTTTACTGATTAACAACTTTTTAAATAAAGCAAAATCGTTATTGTAAATGTAAAAATCTATCGCAGCCTGCTCTCCAATTGCCTTTGTAAAAGCATCGTAAGTGATCTTTTTATGCGTACTGAGTTTGTTGAATAATAGGCAGATTTTTAATTTTCTGGAAAAATCTGTATTAACGATAAAATAACCCTTTCCTGGAACGGAATCTACCACACCTAGTTTTTTTAAATGGCGATAGCCTTTCTCAGCGGTATCTCTTGACATTTCCAAGCCAAAACTTAACTCGTTTATGGATGGCAAAAGACTATTTTTTTTCAGCTTCCCGCTTTCAATGGCAGACAATATAGCATTTGTTAACTGCTTATATTTAGGTGTAGAGGAATATTCATCTACATGGATGTGCGCTATTAAATCTTCGGGTTTCAAATTGTTTTTACTGGATTTCGAAGATAACGAAAATCTTTAATTTTTTTAGGTTCGTGGGGACACGAACCTTGGCGAGACACATGTTTTTTCAACTAAAAAGGGTCTTCGACAGGCTCAGACTGACAAGTGAATTTGTTTAAAAAGAACCCTTAAATAACATTGAAAAAACATTGTCATCCTGAGCTTGTAGAAGGACAAATGTTTTTTTAACTAAAAAGGATCTTCGACGGGCTCAGACAGACATTTTTTTTATAAAGTTCTTTGAATGGCAGAATAGTACTTTAATTGAATAATATCACTGGGTGCGGGATTTGAATTCCAGGCATCATTTATGGCCAAGGCTGTTCCAATTGCAGTGGCTTGGGAAACTGACGATGCATAAACTTCAATATCGGGAATGGATGTAGCCAGCAAGTGCATGTAAATGGCATTTTTTCCAAAACCACCATCTACAAAAATCCTCCTTACGCCAGAATTTAAAATCAATTTTAAAGAATAAATCTGCTGTTTAATCAAATCGAAAATAAGTTGGTGATATGCTTCTTCTGCAGTTTGAAAAATATTTAAATCGCGATCGGGAAAGGCAGAGTTCGCGGTAAATTCTGTTTGTTGAGCCTGATTTTCTGGAATTTTATTTGCCAGTTTTAAAATCATGCCCGGATTAAACTTTAAGTGTTTAAACAAATAGGCTGCTCTATCAAAATGATCTGCAATTCTTTTTAGCTGAATTTCATGCTCGTAGCCAGCAAAAATTCTCGATGCCTTAACTGCTTTACCTTTAAAATGCATGTAGCACAAACAGTCTTGTTTCAGCTCATCAGCCGTTAGCGGTTCCTGATTAAATGGATTTAAACTGATACACCAAGTACCTGTTGAAAGCAGAATAAACGGTGTAGAAAAATTGGCCAAATATGGAATTAATGCAGCAGAACTATCGTGCAAACCAACGCCAACTTTAAATTTAGCGCCTTCATATTCCGTTTCCGAATTAGAGTCAGCTGGCGTAAATTCACCAAATTTCTGATCCAAGCCTTCTTTTGAAACCCAGTTGTGGTATTCGTTTTTATTAAAATCCCATAACTGGGTATGGCAACCGATACTCGTAATATCTGCAGATGCTTTTCCTGTGATTAAATAACTTAAATATTGCGGTAAATGCAATGCCCACTTAACTTGATCAAAAACTGCAGGTCGCTCCTTTTTTAATCTATAAAGCTGCATTCCAGAGTTTAAACTGCCTAAGATTGGTGAAGCTGTTTCTAAAGAAATTTTCTCCTGGCCTCCATAGGTAGAATAAAATTCTTCTTTAAGTGCTTCTGGATATTCCTTTAGGTAATTATAAAGTGGCGTTAATGGCGTTCCGTTTTCATCTAAATAAACAAAACTAGCGCCATAGGTAGAAAAATTCACGGCCTTGATGTCAAACTCATCCATTTTCAAAACCTGTTGCAAAGAATCGTAAACAGATGTCCGCAGGCTTTCCAGATTTTCACATGGTTCGCCATCTTCATCAACAGTTTCTACAAAACGGGCAGAACGTTCGTAAACAATTTTATAATTTTCATCGATTAAAAACAGTTTTTTATTTGTTTTCCCAACATCAAATATAGCTACAACTGGCTTTGGCATCTTCTCTATCAAAATTATAAACCCGTTGCAACAGTATTTAATCCACGTTGATTAACCAAATTTTTTCTGCAATCTAAATCGCGGTATAAACCAATCGGCGACAAGGCTGCTCCTGCCCTTAATCTTGCTTCTGCAACCAAAGCTCTTAAATCGCTTCTAAAAGTATTTTGTAAAATTTCCTGGGCTTTTGCTACGTCATTATTTTCCTGAGCTTCGTTTAAAGCCTTTCTGTCTACCAACAAAGCTTGTGCATAAGCAATCATAATGGCCTCCACTGATTGTAGTAAATCTTCCAAAGGATCTTTTACATTATGAGAAGCATCAATCATCCAGCCCAAACCGCTCGCATGGTTCATACCTTTTGCATCCATACCTTCTACAAGCTCATTAAAAATCAAGAAAAGTTGATAAGGTTTAATGCTTCCAGCGGTTAAATCGTCATCGCCATACTTAGAATCGTTAAAGTGGAAACCGCCCAACTTACCTTCCATTAAAAGTAGTGCCACAATTTGTTCGATGTTCGCATTGGGTAAATGATGACCTAAATCGACCAAGGTGTATGCCTTTTTTCCAAGTTTGGAAGCATATAATAATGATTGGCCCCAGTCTCCAACCGTTGTTGAATAAAAGTTAGGTTCAAAGGCTTTATACTCTACAAACATTTTCCAGTTTTCTGGCAACGCCGAATAAATTTCCTGTAAACTTTCCAATGTATTTTCGAAAGCCTTGCGGAAATTTAACTGACCAGGAAAGCAAGAACCATCGGCCAGCCAAACGGTTAAAGCATCAGATCCTAATGCAATACCATGTTTAATTACCTCAATATTGTGTTCAATAGCCTGTTTGCGAATGGCTTTATTTACGTTTTGGAGTGAGCCAAACTTATAGCTATAGGCCGAACCAGCCTGATCTTGAAAAGTATTCGAATTCATGGCATCGAACTTTAAGCCATAACCAGCAGCCAAACTTTTCAGCGCTTCTGCATTTTGAGGAATATCCCAGGGGATGTGCAGGGAAATTGCACCGCTTGCACCATTCAAAGCGTGAAGCAAACCTACATCCTCGATTTTTTCTTCGATGTTACGTGGTTCTCCGCCCGTGATTGCAAAACGTCCGAAACGGGTTCCACCTGTGCCTAAAGCCCAACTTGGAATGGCAATTTGAAAATCGACAAGTTTTTGGATAACACCTTCAAGATCGATATTAGACCAGTCTTCTTTTAAAAAACTTAGCTTGCGCTGATGAGAAGTTATAAGGGAGTCGTTATGTTGTTCAATTTGGTTCTGCTCGATATTCATCAGAATATTTGGTTTTGTTAGGTTAATAATCTAAGCGATTAAATTCGCCCTTTAACTTTTTCCTCTTTTAAACAGGGAGGATTACAAAGTCATTTTCGATCTGTGCAGAACACAGATCGAGAGAACAACTTACTAAAACTATTTTTATTATCTTACAAATGCCATGGCAACACCGCCATCAACATTTAAAACATTTCCTGTTGATTTGTTTAGCAAACCACCAACAAAGGCGAAACATGCATTGGCAATATCATCTGGCAAAATAATTTGATTTAACAAAGTACGTTTTGCATAATAAGCCGGCAGTTCTGCAACGGTAATTCCGTATGCCTTTGCTCTACCTTCAGCCCATCCGCCAGCCCAGATATTGCTATCGCTAATTACGGCATCGGGGTTTACAACATTAACACGAATGTTATCGGCACCAAGTTCCGCAGCATTTAATCTGCTTAAATGCAGTTGAGCTGCTTTTGCACTACCATAACCGGCATTGTTTGGTCCGCTTACCAATGCGTTCTTACTTACAATATTAATGATATCGCCTCCAATACTTTGCTTTTGCATCGTATTTGTTGCAGCCTGAGTAATAAAGAATTGCCCCTTAACCAAAACATCATAAAGCAAATCCCAGTCTTTTTCTGTATGATCGCCAATGGTTTTGGAAATCGATAAACCCGCATTGTTTACAACAATATCAATCCCTCCAAAAGCCAACGCTGCAGCATCAAATGCTCCATTAATATCTTCCTGACTGGTTACATTTAAAAGTGTGGTACTGTAAGAATCTTTACCAAATTGAGCTTCAAATTCTTTGCCTGTTGCTTCTAAACGCTCTGCATTCATATCATTTAACACAACAACACCGCCTTCAGAAACGAATTTTTTAGCAATTGCCTTACCAATTCCGCCAGCACTTCCGGTAATTAAAGCAATTTTGCCAGTTAATGGTTTAGGTTTTGGCATCCGCTGAAGTTTAGCCTCTTCCAACAACCAATATTCGATATTAAAAGCTTCTTGATGCGGTAATGAAGTATATTCGGAAATGGCTTCTGCACCTTTCATTACGTTAATGGCATTGATGTAAAATTCTGCTGCCACCCTTGCCGTTTGCTTATCTTTTGAAAAGGTAAACATACCGATCCCTGGATATAAAATTACAACGGGATTGGTATCGCGAATTGCAGGGCTATTGGGATGTTTACAGGTTTCATAATATTCTGTATACATTTTTCTATAAGCTTCAAATGCAGGTTCAAGCGTTTCCTTTAAAGCTTTTACATCCGATAAATCTGCATCGCTTTGCAAACTCAAAACCAGCGGACTAATTTTTGTTCTTAAAAAGTGATCGGGACAACTTGTTCCCATTGGTGCAAGTCGGCCTAAATCATTTGAATTTATGAATTCTAAAACGCGAGAGTCATCTGTAAAGTGACCAACCATATGTTGTTTTGAAGAACATAAGCCACGTAATACGGGTGCTAATGATGCGGCCTGTTTTTTACGCTGATTGGCTTCGGCGCTTTCTATTTTCTGACCACCGAAAACCAGACCTTTTTTACCATAATTTTTTTCAAGATAATCGGAACAGATTTCGATTACCTCAAGCGTGTTTAAGTAACTTTCGTAAGCGGTATTGCCCCAGGTAAACAATCCGTGCGAACCCAGCATAATCCCACGGATCCCTGGGTTTTCATCCAAACATTGCTTTAAAGTTAAACCCAGCTCGAAACCTGGTTTTTTCCATTCTACCCAGCCAATTGTACCACCGAAAAGTTCCTGAGTAATTTTCTTTCCATCTTTTGCCGCTGCAATTGCGATTGCAGCATCCGGATGCAAATGATCGATATGTGCAAATGGTAAAAATCCGTGTAAAGGCGTATCTATTGATGGTGCTTTTGAACTCAAATCGAAAATGCAGTGGTTAAACAGTTCGACCATTTCATCTTCGTGTTCTACACCGCGGTAAATATTTTTAAGGCTTCTTAAACGATCTACATAAAGTGCTGCCAAACCGCTTTTTTTAAGTGTACCCAAATCGCCACCAGAACCCTTTACCCACATTACCTCAGTCTCTGAACCTGTAAGTGGATCTTTTTCCAATAATTTACAAGAAGTATTGCCACCACCATAATTGGTTAAGCGCAAATCTGCTCCCAATAAATTAGAGCGATAAATGAGTAGGGCAACTTCATCTCCAGCCAGTTTCGCGGCTTCTTCTTCATCCCACAGATAGCTTACATGCTTATAACTTTTAATATCGATTGACATTTTAATATTTTATTTATTTTTTAATGATTAACCTTTTATTGAATTGCCGTAACCAACAATAAGTACCGAAGCGATAATGGTTAGGATACCGACCAAAACCGTAATTAATGTTTTTCTGGAAACGCCTCTCCATTCTTTTAGTACCAAGCCCCAAACGTTTGCAATTAAAATAATGAAAGCCATGTGCAAAATCCATGAACTGGCGCCATTACCCATTTTGCTTTCGCCCATACCGTAGAAGAAAAATTGCAGAAACCATGTGGTTCCGGCTAGGGCCGAAAAAATGTAGTTTTTTAACAATGGTGTAGTTTTGTTGGTGTAATCGCCAAAAGTTTTGTTTCTGGCATTTAAAACCATGCACCAAATAAAGTTGGTGGTTAAACCGCCCCAAAGCACAATAATATAAGTAACGTTATTGGAGAATAAAAAATTTCCGGTTTCTGACGGATTCGCTGCTTTCCAGATTGTGTTTGCGGCATCGGCCATTGGCTTACCGGCCTCGATACCGAAATTGAAACAGGCACTTAAAACACCAGAAACGATCCCAACAAAAAGACCTAGACCAAATTTATATTCAGTTTTAATTTCTAGTCCGTGGGGATCTGTAACGCCAGATTTCATTTCTTTTTCCTTCATCATCCCTGCTTTTCCGCAGATGATAATTCCAATTACGCAGACCAAAAGACCGAGCAGAACCATTCGCCCCCAATCGGTTTGCAAAAACATGGTGAAAGTATCTTTTCCGGCCTGAGGGAAGAAATCAAAATAAATTGATGGTAAAATAGAACCCAATACCATGCACAAACCGAGGATAATACTGCTTCCGAGAGATACGCCCAAGTAACGAACACCAAGGCCATAGGTTAAACCGCCAATGCCCCAAAGTATACCAAAAAAGTAGGTTATTAAAAGGATTTTTCCATTCGTACTGGCAATAATATCGGTAAAATTGGGAATGGTTAAAAACGCTGCCAATGGCGGAACGATTAACCATGAAAAAATACCACCTACAATCCAATAGCTTTCCCAAGACCAGCCCTTAACTTTTTTGTATGGAATGTAAAAACTACCGGAAGCGAAACCGCCGATAAAATGAAAAATTACGCCTAGAAATGCCTGCATGCCTGTTGATATATTTGGTTGGTCTAAAATAGAAATCGCAATGTGCTTAACTGTTATGCACTGTTATGTTTTAGGAATTGGATTCTAAAATCCGAACTGGCCCAAGAAGGCCGGAAGCCATGAGCGGATCTGTTTTTTTAAATACAATATTGGTATTGGTTAAGCGCTTTTCTTTTGGTAAAGCGGCATCGCCAATTAAGCGGTTCGGCCATTGGTTAATCACTTCTATCTCTAATAAATTATTGGTGCTTTTTAAACATTCGGAAACATTTACCCGCCATGGGCTTGTCCAAACGATGCCCAAATCTTTACCATTTAGCTTCACACTGGCGATGTCTTTTACAATGCCCAAATCGAGATAATTAATCTTATTCTTCGATGGCTGATCTAGATTAAAGGTTTTTCGATAAACCGCCTTGCCAGAATAATATTTAATGCCCTCATCCGTGTGCTTACTCCAATCACTTAGTTCATCGAAAGTAATTTTATCTGGTCCGCCCCATTTGGGATCAAAGCTTACTTCCCAAGATCCATTTAATAATTGTTTATCTGTTAGTTTGGGAAATGGATAATTTTTTGAAAGCGCAACACCCGAAACAACCTTCGGAAAAATCACGAAATAAGACTGAAAACTGGCAAAATCGAAATCGATTACTATTCGGTTTCCTAAAATTTTGTAAGGAATATTTTTGGTTATTTCTCCGGTTACGGCATCCCAAAGTTGAGGCTCTTTATTGCCAACCCTAAAAGTACAGGTAGATTTTACTGCTTTGTTTAAGCGGTTTGTAATGAAATAAAGATCTTCGTTTTCGGTTTTTCTATGGATGAAATCAATGAAATTACCATCACCGTCGTATTCAAAATCTGGCTTAATCCCATCTTTCAACAATACGTTTCTAATGCTTTCGCCTTGATAAACCCTTCCCTTTCCATACTGATTAAACTTGATGTTCTTTCCATCAATTTTTCCCCAAACTTTATTGGCTATGTTTTTTACGTTTAAATCACAAGTGGGATAATTTGGTAATCCTGGAGCTTTTGAAGGACGTGCACCAATCACTGTTGCACCAGCTTTAACCAGCTGTTCAATTTTTGTAACCACCGCCTCAGGCATTCTTTTTTCATCTGGCAAAACCAAAACGCGATATCGCATTCCATCGGGCAGTACAATAAAATTATTTTGAACGGAGAGTCTGGTTAATAGCACTTCCTCGTTACAAACATCATAATCGTAACCTTTGCCTAAATCTGGCGAAACATGTTTTGGAAGTACAATATTTGGTGCGGCATCTCCATTATAAAACAGCACATCGGCTACAAACTTTCCTGATCTTAACAAATGCTGGCAACGCGAAACATAGGTAAAAAATGCACCAGACTTTTCCCACCAAGTTACATTTGGATTAAAGTGTGTACCTGCCCCATATTCGTAACCCGGCAAACCATCTTCTGGTCTTGATGCTGTAGTGGTATGAATAACAATTCGATTTATTCCTTCGCAAAAGGCACGATCTAAAGCCTGTTTCAAATTTCCCGGTGCATCTTTCCAACTTCTAAAAGATGTAAATGCTTCAGCCGATGCAGTTGCTTTCCCATAAATATGAGCAGCGGAAGCAACCATTTTTGTTACTTTGTTTTGTCCGTTTTCCAATCTGGAAACACTGTAAGGCTTGTCATCATCCAAGTTTCCTGGCTCATCATGTTTTGGTCCAAGCCAAAATTCGCCCATCGGATTATCGCTTCTGCCCAAGTTTTTCAAGGTGTCCATGCACATGGTTCCCGATCGACTTGGCCCCGCAGATTCGTTTTGAACTTTTAATCCTTTCTCATGGCAAAGTTCGGCGAAGCGTTTATAATGTCCATTGGCCATGCAATCGGCAATTGTTTTTCTATAATCGTGTAAAAAGCGATCCGAAACCTCTGCATTTTCTATTATAAAACCAGCTAAAACTGGTAAATAGGGTTGTGGATCGTAACCGCAAAAAGCTTTAAATTTTTCTAATATTTTGGGTGTCCAATTTGGAAATCCATCTTCAAAGCTATCATCGCAAAAATATTTTAAGGCTTTTGAGTTTGCTTTGGCCGTTTCCTCTAACAACACATTTCCCAAATTTTCAAATTGAATTTCAACGCCTCTATTGTCAAACCAGTCAATTGATAATCCATCCGCTTCCGGCTGGGCAATCATCAATTTTGAGCCTGTCATTCTGTGCCCAGTTCTTATAATTGTCCAATCTCCTTCTGGGACATTCCAATTTAAAAAGCCATCCTTATCAACTTTTTCAGTTAGGTTAATTACCGAATTTAATGGAATTGGTTTATCCGTTGCTTCATTTATCCAAGGATAAAGCGTTGGCCCCATTACATCGTTGGCTTTGGCAAAATTGCTCGCGTCTTTCCGATTTGTTTTGGCTGAAAATACCGCCTTTCGGGCACCCGAAATTTTTGCCTGATCGCCATTTGGATTTAAAATAGCTACAATAGAAGTATCGCGATAATCCAGTTGATTTAAAGGCAAATCTATATAATCTTTAAATCCAGGGGGATTAAAAACATTATCATATCCATCTCGCCCACCCGGCAACGGAAGTTTCTCTGAAAATTTATGCGGACCTTTTACATTTAAGGTGGATTGAAGAAACCATCGTCCTGCGTTTTCGGGTTTAATCCACGGACCGCCCATACACCAACCAGAACTTAAATTTACGCCAACTTCAATGCCTAAGCGATCTGCTTCTTTTAAAGCATGGCGATATAATGCCTTCCAGCCTGATGATAAAAATTTTTCGCCCTGAGGATATGGAACACCTGCAAGTCCACCAGCAGAATTTACCAAAAGTACGTTTCCAATGCCTTTTAGCTTAAACTCTTCCAAATCTCTGGTGATACCCTTTTTATTAACCAAACCGTTAAACCACCACCAATAACCACCCGCTCTGGTGCTTTCTGGCGGAGAAAGGAATGCACTTTCTAAAAGCTGTAAAGTAGAAACCGGATCAGATGATGGATTATTGATTAGCGCTGCCATACTCGACGAATTCAGCACAGCCAAACTTGCGGTAGTTACAGAACTGATTTGAATAAATTTACGGCGGTTGATACTTTTCATAAAAGAGTTTTAAGCTTCTGCATTGATCATTATTTACTCAAATTATATTCGAAATGGTATCGTCCTGAACCCACCTCAAACGATTTGTTTTTTGATTCATCATTTCGTTTTTTAAGATAGGTTTGTTTTCCGGCTTCTTTGTTATTTTCCATAATTCCTGAATCTGCAGAATTTGGCAGAATTACATTTGCTGAAGTATTTGGCGGAACAACAACATCCAAAATAAATCGCTCACCATCTAATTTCCAACTGGATTGAATAGGCCCATAAATGCTTTCTAAATTAGCAGATGCTTCTGTAAATTTTCCTCCTAAAATGGGTGAAATAATTATTTTTTTATATCCCGGCTCTTCCGCATCATAATTTAAGCCCGCTACGGTTTTGTACATCCAATCGCCAATTGCACCATAGGCGTAATGGTTAAAAGAGTTCATAGAGGTGGCTTGAAAACTTCCATCAGGCTTAATGCCGTCCCAACGCTCCCAAATTGTGGTTGCACCTTTTTTAACTGGATAAAGCCATGATGGGTATGTTTCTTGAAGCAAAAGCTTGTAGGCCAAATCTGCATAGCCAAAGCGGCTGAGTACGGCACATAAATATGGGGTTCCTAAAAATCCGGTGGTTAAATGATTTTTATAAGATTCTACATTTTCGGCTAACCTTTGTGCGGCCTGAGGGCGAAGATCTTCTGGTAACATATCAAAGTTCAAAGCTAAAACATAGGCCGTTTGAGAACTGGAGACCAATCTTCCAGCAGGCGTTACATATTCTTTCATAAAGGCCGATTTGATTTCTTTAAGCAAAGCTTGATACTGTTTGGCGTCATCATCTTTTCCCAAAGCCTTGGCCGCATTAATTACATTTTGGGTTGATGCTGCATAAAAAATCTGTGCGATTAAAAATTTATCGGTAATGGCAGCTTTTCCATCGCGATCATCATCCTTGGTGTAAAAAAGCCAATCGCCATAATGTGGCCCACTGTTCCAAAGGTTTTGTTTGCTTATGCTTTTGATGTATTCTACCCAAGCCTTCATACTGCTGTATTGCCTACCCAACAAGTCTTTATCGCCATAGGCCAAATAATAATTATACGGAATTATGGTGGCTACATCGCCCCAGCCTGCAGAGCCAGCATTATTTACAGCTCTAACATCTGGGATAACTACCGGAACATTTCCCGTTGGATGTTGATCTACCTTTAAATCGGCCAACCATTTAGAAAAGAAACCGGCAACATCCATATTAAATGCCGCCGTACTAAAAAACACCTGCGCATCTCCTGTCCAGCCTAATCGCTCATCGCGTTGCGGACAATCTGTTGGCACATCTAAAAAGTTTCCTTTTTGCCCCCATTGGATGTTATGCTGCAGCTGATTAATCAATGCGTTAGATGAAGTAAATTCTCCAGTCGGCTTCATATCTGAATAAATTGCAATGGCTGTTAAGTTATCTTTAGTCAGTGTATTTTTATATCCGCTTATTTTAACATACCTAAACCCCTGAAAGGTAAAATGAGGTTCTAAAACATCTTCTTTTGCGCCACTTAAAACGTATTTATTCTCTTGTTTCGCGTTGCGAAGATTGTCCGTATAAAAATTGCCATCTTTATCCAGAACCTCGGCATGGTTTAGGGTTACGGTATCGCCTTTGGTACCATGAATATTTAATTTCACCCAGCCTACCAAATTCTGTCCAAAATCGGCAACTGTTTCGCCTTTTGGTGTTTTGAAAATTTTGATCGGAGAAAAATTCTCATGCTGTACAACCGCAGGGCCTAAAGGCGAAACAAGATTCTCTTTTGCATAGCTGGCTACCTTAACGGGTTTCCAGGAAGTGCTGTTTAAATCTGTTGATGATCTAACCAAACGTGCATCAAAAGTTTCTCCATTATAGATATCAGATTTTTTTATCGGCCCCTCAAAAGATGATTTCCAATTACCATCAGAAGCAATTAGAGTAGAGGTTCCATCATTATAAACCACTTCTAACTGATACAAAAGACCAACTTCCTTACCATAAGTATTGCGTTTGTTGTTAAATTCTAGATTCCCTCTATACCAACCATCACCTACGGTAACAAAAGTTAAGTTATCTCCCGTTTTTAAAAGTGAGGTAACATCGTAAGTTTGATATTGAAGGCGCTTATGATAACTTGTCCAACCAGGTGCGAAAAACTGGTTTCCAATTCTTTTGCCATTTAAGGTTGCTTCGTACAAACCATGGGCAGTAATATAAAGACGGGCAGATTTAATGGTTTTTACTAGTTCGAATTTCTTCGCAAAAATTGGCGCCGGGCCAACTTTACCATCTGTTACTAAAGAAGTTTCAATCCAATTGGCAGACCAATCTGATGGACTCAGCATTCCAGTTTCAAAAAACTGAGTGGTACTCCATGTAGAGGCGTTTTTATTTTTATCGGTAATTTTAACCTGCCAAAAATACCTTTGTTTGGCAAGCAAAATTTTACCCGAATATGGTATGTGAGCAGATTGATCTGTTTCTATTTTACCACTTTCCCAAACCAGATTTTTGCCTTTAAGCAAATCGCTCTCGTTGGTGGCCACCCTGATCTCATAGCTTTTTTGCATGATTTGCTTAACATCAGAAGTAATTTTCCAACTAAAACGAATGTCTGAAGCCTCAATACCAATTGGGTTCGATTTATAGTTTACAGTTAATCCTGATAAATTAAGGTTTTGCCCAAGCGCAATTGCGACAAAAAACTGAAATGCAAATAAAAGGAATGAACTTTTTAGGTTACTGGAAAACAAAACCTTAACATCATTAAAGCACTTTAAAACCCTCTTATTAGGATTTAAATAACAATATCTCATAATTAAAACTTAAATCTAGAATGATCCAATCAACATTCTTTTTATACTATTTGGTTAGAATAAAGTTAGATTGAGCAACACAGCCATCTGTCATGTACTGTCATGCAATTTAAAGTTAATTAAATTATTTTTAAGTTATTTTAAGAAAAAGTTAAGCTTTATTTAAGTTTTAGATTAACTGGTAAGGATTTTTAATTAAGTAAAATTTTAGTTAGCAAATTTTAATAACCTCAATGTTTAAGAGGCCTGCAAGTTTTATTAATTTATTGCCAATGTGACCAATTCCAACTGCGCAGTGATGGGCAGGACCATTGTTGTTCCAGTTTTCGGTAAATTTTTTGGCTCCGATTGGAAAGCAGTACCGGCTATTGGTATTTCCAATCTCCAAAATTGGTCCAGCAACCGATTCGCCTTCGGCGATAAGAAGAAAAATTTTACAATTACTTTCAACAACAGAAAGTAATGTAACTGGCCCGTGTTTTACAGACATTTCTACAGATAAACCGCTACCAACCTTACCGTGATATACCTGCAAAGGCTTCACTTTAATTTTACCCTCTGCAATGGCCAAGTGTCCCGGACCATCGTGCCCCATTAACACCACATCATCCTCAAAATCCATGGCATAATATTCTGTAAATGAACCACCAACACCAAAACTGTCCATAATTTTCATGGCCTGGGCATTTTTAACTTCATATTCTCCAGCTACAGGAATTCCTTTTGCTGTTAAAATAGAATTGCCCAAAATAATTGAGCTCATGGTATCTGCGTTGGCATTGCCTGTGCCGTTGTGGTAGTATGCCATCGAACCCAAGTCGTATTGGTTTACCAATTTATCTAAAGCAACAGCTGTTTTTGCCGCTTTATCAAGTTCAACTTCTTCACATGATGAATCTATTTCAAATAGTTTTTTGAATTCTTCTGTTTTTGCTTTAACCTCACTTTCAGTAGCATCATCTCTTAAAGCGGTCAGTTCATCAGGCTCAATAATTTCGATATGGTTTCCAAATACGGCACATTGAAGCGTTAAATCTGAATAAATATCCAACATGCCACTATAATAATTCCCCATTAAGCCAAGTGTGTTGTGGCTCATGGTGTGCACTACTTTCGCGACCTCAACCCAATCTCCAATTTCTTCCCAGGTTTCTTCATCGTTAAGCACACCCGTAACCTGATGGAACTGAATGCCCGAACGTTTAAAAACATTTGCAATTTCTGGAACAGGGCATGCTGAGCAGAAAGCCAGCCAATCGCCAGTCATTTTTGTTCGATCTTTTAACTGGTTGAAGTTTTTATAATCAATAGCCTTTTCCGGAACAAGATTTAAAATTATTACCGGAACTTTAGCCCGCCTAACCACCGGCAAAACAGTTGATGAAAGTGCATAAGTGGTTACATAAAGAAATATTACATCAACATCGCCTTTTTTAAAATCATGTCCAGCGGTAAAAGCTTTATCCGCATTATCAATCAAACCCAAGTTTAAAACTTCGGCACCGTAAGCACTTATTTTTGTTTCAACCTGAGCTAAATATCCGATCAATCTTTGCTCTAAACCTTTAAACTGTGGCCAGTAAGTATCTAAACCGATGCCGAATAAGCCGATTTTAAAATTGTGTTTAGTCATTGTTTTGGTACTGATAAAATTTGGTTAGTAATGGGTTTACCGATCTAAATTAGAAAAAGCACTTAACAGTTTGGCGAATAATGATAAATAATATCAAAATGCGAATAAAGAATGGGGTTTAAATAATTAGATTCGGGCCTTAATTTTTAGTAGAATATCTTCAATTAAATCTGGTGATTTAAGAATTTTATAATGACCAATATCTTTATAAGATTTGGACTCGATTTGAGGATTTTCGTTCAAAAACTCTTTTAGAAAAGGATATGGAGAAATGTGATCTTCAGGATCGTAAGCTAGAAAATGTGGAATTCCTTCCAATGCATACAAATTTACCAAATTGAAATATTCGGCAGGGACAGGAAACTCGGTTGAAAAATTTTTAAAGAACTTGTTTTGTGATTCTTGGCTCACCCCAACAGAATCCATGCTTTGTTCGAAATTTTCCTTTAAACGAATTAAGGGTGCGATACTGATTAATAATTTTGGTTTTTCCAGAAGTTCCTGTAAAGCAATTGCATTTGCCATGCCACCAAGCGAATGCCCAATTACTATATCTGGTTCCGCATAATTAAGCGCAATGGCTTTTAAAGATCCTGCATAAAGCATTAAATTTGAAAATTCAGAAATCGAACTTCCATTACCTGGTGCATCGAATGCAATAATCTCTAAATCATCAATCTTTCTAAGTTCTGTAATCAGCTCAAAAAAATCTAAGGCTTTTGATGCCCAACCATGTACTAGAACCACTTTGGTTTTGCCATTTCCCCAACTGAAACAGTTGATGGAAATTTCTGATTTTGTAAAATATTCATCAAAAACATTCAGACTAAATTGTTTTGACTCTGCAATTAACTGTTGCTGATGCAATCGCAGGGGCATTTTTGGCGAGTAAAAAATAAACTCCCGAATACGTGCATCGGTATGATTGGCTGAGATTTTAAGCGCATTAACAAGTTCTTTTAGCTTTTTCATGCTCAGCTTTTTTAATTAAGTTTAAACCAGAAGTCCTTTGATATCGGCCGGAGAATAATTGATCGATTTTAAGGTTTTATCGTCACCTTTTCTGAAAACCAAAAACAGTCCATCAATTTCTTTGTAATAAGATTCTGTTTGGTCTTTATCGAAATAATACTTGATGGTTTGTTCGGCTTCATCAACCGTTTTGCAAGCTTTGCTCATGTTAGAACGATGAACTTCATCAAACAGTGTTTTAAATTTTCCGCCCAAACCAAACTCATGGATGGCACCAGCCAAAACATACTGTAAATCGCAAAGTGCATCAGCAACTTCAACCAAATCATCGTTTTCAACTGCTTCCTGTAATTCTTTTAGCTCTTCTGCCAACAACGAAATACGCAGGTTTGCTCTTTGCTTTGACGGAATAACTGGTGTTTCTAAAATTGGGTGCTTAAATGTAGTGTGGAATTCTGCAACTTGATTTAAAGAATTTGTTTCTTGCATGGTTTTAGTCTGGTTTAATCTATACGCAACAAACTTAAAAAAATCGAAGTAAATAATTTGGGGAATTTATAAACAGGGTAAGAGCGTAATCGGTTAACTGTTTAAATTGGTTAACTGCCTTGGCCGATTAACCAATTGCTATCCATCGGCTGAAGCACGACGGCAATGAATAAAGCAAAACGTTTAAATTATACAGCTTAGATAAGTCCACATTTGTTATTCAAACAATTAACCAACTAATCAATTGGCTACAACCATAGCATCTTTTGCTAATTTTTCCCGCAGATCAAAATGATTTTCGCTGACAATCTACGCCCATCTTTTTAATATGCGGGACTAAAATCAGTATGGCCAATTAACCAATTTTACAATTCAAACTATTAACCAACTAATCAATTCACTACAACCATAGCATCTTTTGCTAAAATTTTCCATGCAGATCAAAATGATTTTCGCTGACAATCTGCGCCCATCTTTTTAATATGCGGGACTAAAATCGGTATGGCTAATTAACCAATTTTACAATTCAAACAATTAACCAACTAATCAATTGGCTACAACCATAGCATCTTTTGCTAATTTTTCCCGCAGATCAAAATGATTTTGGCTGACTATTTTTTCAATCAGTTAACCAATTTTTACAATTTAAACAGTTAAACAGTTTAAACAATTAACCTTCCTCTACCCTTTCTTCCCTTCTCTTACCACTTTAAAAAACTCTTCTTTATATGTTTCGCCTATAGGGATCGCTTGATCATTAATATAAACTGTATTTCCATCGATCATTTTGATTTTTTCTATGGAAATTATGTACGATTTATGTATGCGATAGAAAGGTGGTTTTGGCAATTCAACTTCAAGTTCTCGGAGGGCTTGGTAGGTTATAATCCGCTGGGTTGCGGTATACACTGAAACGTAATTTTTTAATCCTTCTATGTAAAGAATATCATCATAGTTTACCTTGATGAATTTATTTTTGGTATCGCCTTTAATAAAAATGAAATCGTTACCCTGAGCTAGTGTCTGTGCAACTTCCCGCTGAACAGGCGCAACTGGTGCTAAAATTTGCTGTGCTTTTGTAGCGGCCTTGTAAAAACGTTCATAAGAAATCGGTTTTAAAAGATAGTCTACCACATCCAGCTCAAAACCTTCTAAAGCATATTCTGGATAGGCCGTGGTTAAAATTACCTTACACTTACCGCCACAGATTTTTAGAAACTGGATTCCGGTTAGTTCTGGCATTTGGATATCCAAAAACACCAGATCAACTTTACCTTCCTGCACCAAATTTAGAGCTTCAAATGCATTGGTTGTAGTGCCCACCAATTCCAAAAAGGGAGTTTTATTGATAAAAGCAGCAATAATATCTGAAGCGTAAGATTCATCATCAACGGCAAGGCAACGGATCATATTTCTTTTTTTTGAATGGGTAAAAATTACGGATTAAAGCGCTAAATCTAAAAAAATTATCGGCTTTAAATGTTCAAAATTAATGTGGTTTTATAAGTGTTTCCATTGTTAGAAACCAAAAGTTCGTGTTTATCGGGATAAATTAAATCTAATCTACGCTGAATGTTCACCAAGCCTACACCACTCGAATGATCTTTCTGAGCATGACTGATTTTATTGCTAACCTCAAAACTCAATCGATTATTTTGAACTTTCAACTTTATGCGAACGGGTTGTTTTTCATCATTTACTAGGCCATGTTTAAAAGCATTTTCTACAAATGGAATCAACATTAAGGCTGCAACTTTTTGTTCTGCAATTCCATCTGTTGTAAATACTACATAGAACTTTGGTTCAAACCTCATTTTAAACAACTCAATATAGCTTTCTAAATATTCAACCTCTTTTGTTAGGGTAACTTTCCCATCCGGACTCTCGTTTAAAGTATAGCGCATTAAATCCGAAAGGCGTAAAACAGCATTGGCCAGTTTATCAGAAACCGGTATAGCCAACGAATACACGTAATTTAAAGTGTTGTATAAAAAATGTGGATTAATTTGGGATTTAAGAAAGGCCAATTCGGATTTTACGACTTCATCCTTAAGTTTTCTATTCGAGATCTCCGACTGGAAGTTTTGCTGAATGCTAAAAACCGCAGCTGGAATTACCAAAAATGAAATGCTATAATAAATATTATCCGAGATATACTTTGCCATAGGTGTATCATCAGAATAATTCTTCATACCAAACCATTGGAAGTATAAAATTTGCTCTATAAAATACCGCATAGCGATGAATAAAGCCATTGTAAATAAAATTCCTAAAATAAGCTGAGGGATTTTACTGCGGTTTAAAAACGATGGATAAAGCCATAAATAACAAACGTAAAATTCTACAATTTGGATAAAATTCATGGAAATATCAAAAGCCGCAGCACTAAGCGTTATGCCTTTAATTAACATTTCTCCATAGAAATATGCTAAAACCAGTACCCAGCAAAGAATGTGAATGGAAATAATTTTGATTTTCTTCATGGTTTAAAGCTAGAAAAAGTATGACCTGGATGGAACTTTGTTATTCCAACACCTTAAAAAATTATCCCAACGCCTATTATATGTTTAAATATGTTGTTTATAAAACCAACAACATCCAAACATTACAAGCAAAGTGTCCTGAATTTCCTAAAGGAGCTGAGAGTTTTTTGAAACCAATTTTTTCATACATCGAAATTGCCGTTGTAAGTTCAGGGAAGGATTCTAGGTAAATTTCATTATAGCCAAAATGCTGGGCAGATTCTATGCTTTTCTGCATCAGCATTTTACCAACGCCCTTACCTCTAGCTTCAGCAGAAGTGTAAAGCTTTACCAATTCTACACAGCCATCTGGCAAACCTGAAGTTGGATAAATGCCACAACCGCCTATTAAAATGCCATCTTCTTCAGCAATCCAATAGTCAGACTGCTCAACGGTAAAAACATCCGATAGATGATCAGTTGTGGGATCTGTATAAACCGTTCCCGGTTTATCGATCTTGAATTCTCTTAGAACAGTTCTTATCAATTCAGCAAGCGCCGCGTTATCTCTTTCCTCTATTTTACGATAGGTAATGGCCATGGTATTTTTTTTCCAAAGTTAAACATCCATCCATATGCTTTAAAGAAAAAATAAACTTAGTAACAAAGCTCTATAAGTACTAAATCGAACGCTCTTAAATAGATTTGTTATTTTGGCGTTATGTTTGCACTACACAATTGCCCAATGTTTTGAGGCAAAAATTCCATTCACTAACACACACACAAAATGAAACAAAAACTATTGCTTTGCCTTTTCACAATATCCATTTTTGGATGTGGAATAAACAGGCAAGCCCAACAGATTAAAGCGCTTGAAGACTGTACTTATAAAATCACAAGCGTTCAACAGGTATTGATTGCGGGAACAGATGTTAAAAGATTAATCGATCAACAAAATTTTAACATTGGAAGTTTGCCTGGTGTTGCTTTGGGTTTATTGAGAAAAGACATTCCACTTAGGGCAAACTTAAACTTGGAGATTACCAATCCATCTGCAAACTTGGCTGCAATTAACCAGTTTGAGTACAAAATCCTGGTCAACAATACCGATTTGGCTGAAGGAATTATCAACCAGAATGTAAGCATTGCCCAAGGACAAACCGTAACAGTTCCTGTTCAGCTTAATAGCAATATTTACAGCTTAATTTCTAGCGGGACTGTTTTAAACGACATTATTAAAGCAGCACAGAAAGGCTCTTCAAAAGATGAAAAGCTCGGTTTGCTCACCATTAAGATTAAGCCAACATTTATGATTGGAAATACGCCGTTTAAATATCCGGGATACATTACCATCAATAAAGACATTAGCAGCAAGATTCTGCTTTAAAATTTGATTCGACTTTCGAAATTTTAACGGGTTAAGCGCTCAGGAAACTTCGAAAGTCTCAAAGATGATTCCCTTCAAAAAAACTTGCGAAGTCTTTCAGCGCTTTTGCCTTTAGGACTTCGCAAGTTAATTTCTTAAAATTTCTTTGTTGGCATTTTAACCATACCCTTAAAGCTATTTTGATCTAAACTTAATTCCAAAGATTTGATTTCTGCAGACGAAAGTTTATTTGGCATAACAGTAGATGTGGCACTCAAGCTTGCTGTTTTGGCTGCGGTAGCTACAAAACTTCCTGTTCTGGCATATAGTAAAGCATAAGCCAATAAGGTTTCACTTTCATCACCCCAAGCCTTGGTTAAATCTTCATTTGCAGCCTTATCAACCGTCAAGCCAGAATAATAACCCCCTACCCCGTTTTTGTTTTTGGTTTCGAATTCGGGAATATACATATCCAGTTTATCAATTCTAATTGGGAAAAATCCAACAGGCTTGCCATAAGTTGTAGCACCAATTAGCTTCACATCCATAACCGGTTTTAAACTATTAATGGTTAATTCACTTGCTGATGCAGTTCCGCTTCCTACTATAAAATAAATACGCCCTAAATTTAAGGAGCCAGATTTGGCAAACTTTTCAATATTATCTGCAGAGGTTGGTTGATAATTTAAATCGGCATAGGTAGCATATTTCCCATTTACGCCTGTAGTAAATGTTTGGAGTTTGCCATCATTATCCAACAAAGGCTGATGAATTAATATAGAAGTTTTTCTTTGAGCAGCCGTAATATTCTGAAGGTAATCATTGTAATAATAAGTAAACATGGTATTGCCCGTTTCGGCAGTTGGAGCGGCTAAATTTATAATCTGAGTTGCCGTTGATACATAGCCACCACCGTTATACCTTAAATCTACCACAAGTTCGGTAACGCCCTGAGTAGCGAAGTTTGCAAATGCCGTATTTAAATCAGCCGTAGCATTATTGGTAAAACTATTAAATACAATGTAACCTACTTTTTTGGTTCCTGCCGTATAAATTCCGGTAAAAAGAATCGGCTTAACGGTATAGCTTGCATTGGTAACGGTTACATTCTTAGTAGCATTTGTTAAATCGACAAAAGTTAGGGTTACGCTTGCGTTTGTTCCAAAAATGGCATTATTTAAATAGGTTACATTACTGCTGTTATAGGTTAAGTCGGTTCGCCCATTAACAGCTGTAATTCTACAACCTCGTGTTAAGCCTTGTTGCGCCGCTGGCGAACCTGGATAAACATATTTTACTCTTAAATCTGTGGTTGAGTTGTAGGTTACCGAAAAACCATAATCGTTTGCCGTTCCATTAATATCAGCTTTTAAAGCGCTTGTTTTAGATGCTGTTGTTACATAATCCAAAAAAGAATATTTCGGCTCGGCATATCCACTAACATATTCATATGGTTTGCCCGTTGTTGGATCGTTGGAAAACTGAGTTAAGGCATAAAGTTCAGTTTCATTTGAGCTATATCCTCTCGGATTAAACGCAGCATAGGTTGGCAAAGAATTATACCAATAATAAAGTTCTTTCGAATACAAAAAAATCGAATCTTTGGTAAGCTCATCACGAGTGCCCACCGTGGTAGTGGTAGTCGTGGTTGTTGGTGGTGTTATATCTTCTGGCGTGGCAGTATTTTTTTTACAGGAAACAAAAATACTCAAGCCTAAAAATGCCAAAACCAAGTAGGGTATGTTTTTATTGTTTTTCATGTGTGTGGATGTGCGGTTATTTGTATATACGGTAAAGCATCTCATTTAGTTGTTACAACAGTAACTTTTTAATTATCAGCAATCTAAATCTAGCAAAAAACGTTATTTCATTATTAAAAGTATCGGTGAAACGGATTTATCTATCGATTAATGAATTTTTATGCTTGATACCCAATTGAATAAATAAATATGAGTTTTAAATGAAGAATGTAAAGAAAGAACACCTGCCAAGTAAAATATGTTTGGTCTGTTTAAAACCTTTTTCCTGGCGTAAAAAATGGCCAAAAATTGGGATGATGTAAAATATTGTAGTGAACGTTGCAGAAGAGAAAAACAATCTAAATCAGATTGAGCTATTAAATCTAATATTGCTAAAATGCCCCTTAAATATGTCGCCTTTACACCGTAGTTTTTTATAAAAAGAGTTTCATATTTGAATATAAAACGAAGATCATGGATAAAATAAAAATCAGCATCGAAATTAATGCTCCAGCAGAAAAAGTTTGGGCTGTTCTTTTGGGAAAAGATTCTTATCCTGAGTGGGCTGCCGTATTTGCAGCGGGCTCCAAAGCAGAAACAGACTGGCAAAAGGGAAGTAAAGCTTTATTTCTAGATTCTAATAATGAAGGAATGGTTTCAAGAATTGCCGATAATATTCCAAACGAATTTATGTCGATAGAACATTTAGGTATGATTAAGGACGGCAAAGAAGATTTAAATCATGAATGGAGCGGTGCAAAAGAAAATTACAACCTCAGCGAAAAAGATGGAAAAACTGAATTATTAATTACCATGGATAGTAATGCAGAAATGCAGACTTATTTCGAAGAAACATGGCCAAAGGCTTTGGATAAGATAAAGTTGTTGTCAGAAAAGAAATAGTTAATCTTCCAACACTCTCGTCCGACCATTATTTTTGTTTCATTACATTGCTGGAATTTTCATACTAAGATTAGTTTTTTTTAATCGCTCGTTGAACTTGCAAATAATATTTAGCTGCTATTTTCTACCGCTCTTCTTGCCCTTTAAGCCAGATACCAAGTTTATTTTCTCTTGCATATTGTTCTGCCGTCTTTATTTGCTCAATAAAAATATTATATCCTTTTTTATCCACAAAAACTTTAACATCAGGTTTTTCATCTTCATATGATTGCTTCTCACTTTTTTCCATTTCATCCCAAGCCTTTGGTCTTATCATAGTTCCACCAGGGAAACAGCCATTTTTTATTAAATAGTTATTCAAAGTATCTTTACGATCTATTACCCAACAATAAATTATTTTTGAATCTTGCTCTTGGATTTGTGATGGCCCAAAAGAAGAAACCGGAAACACGAAGGCATTCCGATGCTTACTTAACCAATCAATGATCAGAGAGTCTGAATTTTCTGATCTGGGCGTTCTAAAAAATCCTGACCCAAGTAAACAATAAGTATTCTTCGGCTCCTTGGAAATCGTTCCGAAAATAGATTTAAACTTAAAATCAGAAATCCTTAAAGGTTCTTTAGCTGTTTGGCCTTTGCAACTATTTAAAGTTAAAAGCAAGAACAGAATTAGGTATGTCGATATTCGCTCCATTTTGATTTTTTTAGGTTGCATAAAATACTGAACATGATTATTGTAATCGTTATTCGCTATTTTTTTCAATAAGTTGAACCATACTTTTATTAAATGTAGAAATTTTAGTATCCAATGGAGCAAAAAATTCTAGGTCTGCATTTTCTACTTCAACAAGTCCCTTTTGCAAAACAATTTCGCCACTAGGCGTTAATTTAATGGTTTTTGCCCTTGTGTCTTTTTCATGTTCTTGCCGCGTTATAAAGCCCTTATCTTCTAATGTTCGCAATACTTTAGATACCATCATTCTATCTGCATTGCTTTGGTTGGCAATATCTACTTGTGTAACTGCACTGCTCGTTTTTGATAGCCAGCCTAAGGCAGCCAACAGAACAAACTGTGTTTGCGTCAAGTCTAATGGATCTAGGCATTTCTTTAGTTTACGTTGCCAAAGCATGGTAACTTGTCCAAGCAAATAACCTGGACTATCTTTCGGACTTTTAAAATGAAATTCTATTTCTTTAGGCATAATGATGTTTAAGCATTCGTGATGAAATTAACTCAAAGTCGTGATTATTTATTTCAAAGAAACCAAATCGGAATGGATAACCCCAACTTTTTTTATTTTGAATAAAATTCAAATCCTCAATTAAAGGAAGAATTGAAATATCTTCACATGGCAAAAATTCGATATTGCGCCTTGAAGGGCAAAAGTCTTCCGAAACGTGAAACTGATAAACTTCATCATCAATTACCTTTCCGAGCGCCGTAAATTCTTGGCATTTGTCTGGCTTACCAAGTGTTTGTTTCCCCGAATAATAAATTACAAAATCTCCCTTCTTCATTCGCTTTAACGGGGAAGATTTTCCGTGGCAGGCCTGAGCAATTCCTTCAGCTATCCCATTTTTTACATGATCTTTTGAGGCCACAACTATCCAGTATTTTAAATTTCTCTCCTTCATTGGTCGCTGTTTTAGTTGGTTTCCAAAAAAGTAACAATATAACCATCCGGATCTTGGACCATCAGCGTTTTACCAAAAGGTGTCTGGTTGATGCTTGCTAAAACAATTAGGCCTTTTTCTGAAAACTGATGTTGCAGCACTTCAATTTTTCCATCAATAGCAAACCAAAGTGAAGCGCCAACACCGAACTCTTTGTCGTTTATATTTCCAATGGGTGTTCTTATGGCAAAACTGGCTTCTCCCTTATTGTACTTAAACACGCAAGCATGTGGATTGCTCATTTCGGATGCTTCAAATCCCAGTTTATCGATATAAAAAGCTTTTGATACTTCTAAATCTCTTACTTGAAGAGATGCAAATTCTAATTTTCTCATTTAAATTTATTTTTGTTGTCGCAAATATAATATACTCGACAACATAAAACGAATATTTTTTTTAATTTTTAAATGAGGAAGAAGGATTTACAGTTGTTTCGGAAGATGAGGATTGAAAATGGTTTTCAGACTTGGTTTAGATAATAAGACAGACCATAGAAAACCAAAAAAGCCTTACATTTCTGTAAGGCTTTGGGTTGTGGTGCCTGCTGGAATCGAACCAGCGACACAAGGATTTTCAGTCCTTTGCTCTACCGACTGAGCTAAGGCACCAACCGTTTGGGATTGCAAATGTAGTGTTCTTTTTTCAAAAGCAAAATTTTTTTTCAAAAAAATCCCTGTGCCACTGATTATCAATTAATTAATTTTTTCTGGCATTTTTAATCTTCAGATTTTAATAAGCATAGAATGAATCCAAACAAAAAAATTATAGATTTTTTTATGCATGCATAGTAATTTATTTGAATTAATTATCCTAATTTAGCGCTACAAACCTAAAATGCATGGTGGCTCAAATCCTTTTTCTTGTATTTACACTTGCAGCAATTGCGCTGTTTACCGTTAATTTTCGAAAAATTATCCGCAATATCCGTTTGGGTAAAGCGGTAAATCGTAATGATCAACCTCAAAAAAGGTTAATGACGATGATTAGGGTTGCTTTTGGTCAATCTAAAATGGTTGTTCGCCCTATACCTGCCTTTTTGCACTTCTTCGTTTACGTTGGCTTTGTAATCATCAACATCGAAGTTTTAGAAATTATGATCGATGGACTTTTTGGAACACACCGTATTTTTCACGGACTTGGTGGTTTATACGATTTTTTAATCGGCTCTTTCGAAATTTTAGCCTTAACCGTTTGGCTTTCTTGTGTTATTTTCTTAATCCGCAGAAATATCTTAAAATTAAAACGTTTCAGAGGCACTGAGATGACAACCTGGCCAAAATCAGATGCCAATTATATTTTAATTACCGAAGTTTTGTTGATGACTGCTTTCTTATTGATGAATGCAGCCGATGCAAAATTACAGACTTTAGGCATTGGGCACTACATAACAGCAGGTTCATTTCCAATCAGTCAATATTTACAAGCTTTATTGCCTTCATCCGAGATTGCATTAATTGCCTTAGAACGAGGTTGTTGGTGGTTTCACATCCTTGGCATTTTAGCTTTTTTAAACTACCTACCCTATTCAAAACATTTCCATATCCTTTTCGCCTTTCCAAACACCTATTTTTCAAATTTGGAGCCTAAGGGAGCGTTTACAAATATGGCTTCAGTTACCAGTGAAGTGAAAGCGATGTTAGATCCCTCTTTTGTTCCTGCAGAAACTGAACCTGGAAAATTTGGGGCTAAGGATGTAACGGACCTAACTTGGGTAAACTTAATGAATGCCTATACCTGTACAGAATGTGGCCGCTGTACCTCAGTTTGTCCCGCAAATATTACAGGTAAATTATTATCGCCAAGAAAAATTATGATGGACACCCGCGACCGGATTACAGAAGTTGGAAAAAACATCGACAAACATGGTGCAGAGCATCAGGATGGAAAATCTTTATTGGATGATTACATTACAAGAGAGGAAATTTGGGCATGTACAAGTTGCAATGCCTGCGTTCAGGCTTGTCCGGTAAATATCGATCCTTTACAAATTATTATGGAATTGCGGCGCTTTGCTGTAATGGAAGAATCGCAGGCGCCAGCAAGTATTAACGCCATGATAGGAAATATTGAAAACAATCAGGCACCTTGGAAATATTCTCCAGCTGATCGTTTTAATTGGGCAGAAGGAAACTAATACCGGCCTGATACTTATAATAATTACCTGATACTAAAAACTAGATACTAAACATTCGATACTAAAGAAATGGAATTTAAAGTCCCTACAATGGCCGAAATGATGGCTGCAGGCGAAGAACCGGAAATCTTATTTTGGGTGGGTTGTGCTGGAAGTTACGATGAAAGAGCGCAAAAGATTACCCGAGACATCTGCAAGATCTTACATCATGTAGGGATAAAATATGCTGTTTTGGGTACGGAAGAAAGTTGCACTGGTGATCCTGCAAAACGTGCCGGAAATGAATTTCTGTTTCAAATGCAGGCCATGACCAATATCGAAGTGCTAAATGCTTACAACATTAAAAAGATAGTTACGGGATGTCCTCATTGTTTCAATACCATTAAAAACGAATATCCAGGCCTGGGTGGAACGTACGAAGTGATTCATCATACCCAGCTTATTCAGGATTTAATAAACGAAGGAAAGCTTAAAGCTGAAGGTGGTGAGAGTTTTAAAGGCAAAAAGATTACCTATCATGATCCTTGCTATTTAGGTCGCGGAAATGGAATTTACGAAGCACCAAGAAAAGCATTGGAAGTTTTAGATGCGCAATTGGTAGAAATGAAACGTTGCAAAAGCAATGGTTTATGCTGTGGTGCCGGTGGCGCACAAATGTTTAAAGAACCTGAAAAGGGAAATAAAGACATCAATGTAGAACGTATTGATGAGGCACTGGAAACCAATCCACAGGTTATTGCGGCTGGTTGTCCCTTCTGTATGACCATGCTTAGTGACGGCATCAAATTAAAGGATAAGGAACAGGAAGTTAAGGTTTTGGATATAGCAGAGATTACCGCAAGAGCAAACGGACTTTAAACCCCTAAATCCCCTAAAGGGGACTTTGACTTTATACCGTTCATATAAAGTGCATCCAGTACCCAACGTTGATGCTTCACCAACCTAAAAACATAAAGGGGACTTTGACTTCTTACCGTTCATACAAAGTGCAACCAGTACCCAACTATGAAAAAAGGTTGGTTATAATATTTTTCGCTATGATTACAGAAGCGACTAGTTTTTGCTATCGTTGTGTAAAGCCTTTTTAGGTGGTAATAGTTCTATCTACGGAAAGGGTTTGATTTTTTTTGCCCTAGCTTATAAGCGCATAGTTTTTGCTATCGCTAGGAAAAGCCCCCTTTAGGGGGTTTGGGGGTTTATTTTATTTAGACTCTCCCTTATCCTGTTTAAATCCTCAGCTTCTATATTTTTAACCGGAATGGTTATTTGTGTTGCCATAGAATCTACATCTCCTCCCTTGTCTTTATAGGTTTGCACAATCACATCATCACCTTTGGTATGCAGACACAACTTCCCAGATTCGGTACTGCCATAATAATCCATATCTTTAAACTTAGCCAGCTTAAACGCGAAATACTCTGTTTTACCATTATTAAAATATCGCTTGTATCTACAAAAACCATTGTTAGTAACATTTAGCTCATAGCGCTTTATCTGGTTGCTTTCCTGACTAAAATCGTAATGATCGGTTAAAGACTTTTGCAAATATCCAACATACTCATCAATAGAATCTGAATCGGAAAAAGCGCATAGAAATAGGCAAAAGGCTGGAATAAGAAGTAATTTCAAGCTCAATGTAAACTTTTTCATAAGGCTGATATTTTAGACAAAGCAAATTAAATAAAATCATAAATTTGTATATGAGTTTTTCTCCACAATCTAGAGTTTGGATCTACCAAAGCAACCGTAAATTTACATCAGCTGAAGAAACCGAGATCCTTAAAAAATTAGAGTCTTTTACCAATCAATGGAAAGCTCATGGTAACGAATTGCTTGCAAAAGCCGAAATCCGTTATGGCTTCTTTATTATTCTTACTGTTGATGAAACTCAGGCAAACGTTACAGGTTGTTCTATCGATAGTTCCGTACGTTTAATAAAAGAAATTGAGCAAGAATACAACATAGATCTTTTTAACCGATTTAATATTGCTTATAAAGTAAATGATGATGTTATTGTTAACAGCAAGGAAGATTTCGAAACGTTGGTAAACATAAAGCAAGTTACACCCGATACCATTGTGTTTAATAATATGGTGCAAACTTTGGCCGATTTGAATACAAAATGGGAAGTTCCATTTCAAAACAGCTGGCATTCAACCGTTTTTGCTCACTTATTATAATCCGTTATTGTTACATATCATTTTCAAAACCTTTATCTCTATTCGTATTTAATTCTCATTACGTCAAACAATTAGCCCGTAAAAAATATTATATTGCTTAAACCAATTAATATTTATGAAACGCTGGCTCAAAATCTCCTTAAAAATACTTTCGGTACTGCTCTTGTTAGTTATTCTAACCTGGTTAGCTGGAGCGTTTTACATCAGCCGAAATAAAAAGGAAGTGTTGGCCTCTATACTAGAGCAGTTAAACAAAAATCTTAATGGAAAAATTACGGCCACAAGTATGGAACCAACTTTGCTTAAAAGTTTTCCGGGTGTTTCCGTTTCTTTAAATGGCGTTTTATTGAGAGATAGTTTATGGGCAAGGCATAAGCATGATTTGTTAAAAGCTCAGGATATTGATGTTTCGCTGAACGTGCTCTCACTTATAGTAGGTAATATTAACATTAATCAAATTGCCATAAACGATGCTTCAATTTACATTTATACCGACTCTTCAGGTTACAGCAACACCAGTATTTTTAAAAGTAAACCAAAAGGAGAAAAAAAATCATCTTCAAAATCCTCGGCGCTTGAGGTTAAAAAAATAGACTTTAACAAGGTTAACCTTGTACTGGATAACCAAAAAAGATTTAAGCTTTTCAATTTCAATATTGATCAGATTCAAGGCAGAATGCAATATCCTGACAGCGGTTGGACGGGCAAGATCAAACTTAAAACCCAGGTTAATAATTTTGCATTTAACACCAGAAAGGGAAGTTTTTTAAAGGATAAATCGCTTGAAGGAACACTTTCGGCACATTACAGTAGAGATTTAGATGCCGTAATTCTTGATCCTGAAGTGTTAAATATTGGAGGCCATCCTTTTAAAATCGGAGCTAAAATAGAGCTTGACAAATCTGCTTTTGCGATAAGTATTGCTGTTGATGATATTCTATTTAGAGATGTTGCACTTTTGTTATCTCCAAATATATCTTCAAAACTCTTAAAGTTCGGAATAGCCAAACCCATTGATATCCGAGGAAACATAGTTGATGATGGCTCCGGGAAATATGGCGACCCATTGATCAAAGTTGGCATAAAAGTGAGAGACAATGCGGTTACTATTCCGGCTGGAACTTTAACGGCATGTAATTTTGATGGTGCTTTTACCAATCAAGATACCGTTGGCGGAATAATTGGAGATGAAAATTCATCTATAAAGTTCAGTAAACTTACCGCCAAATATTTTAATGCGCCGTTAAGCATCGAAACATTTACGGTTAATAATCTCTCCCGTCCTATTGCTACAGGTTTAGTAACCTCTCAGTTTCCTCTATCCAACTTAAACAATTCGCTGGGAACAAATGATTTTGAATTTAAAAATGGAACGGCGAACCTAAGGCTTTACTGTCAGGCCGATATCGATAATTTCAGATTTACAAAACCTGTGGTATCAGGAAAAATAGACATTGCCGATGCGGATATTTTATATGTTCCCCGCAAATTGCATCTGGTAAAAAGTGCGCTGAACATTAAGTTCGACCAAAATGATTTATCCATCCAAAACGGTCATTTTCAATTGGGAAAAAGCGAACTTAATGTGAGCTGTAACATCGCAAATTTTGCAAATTTATATTATACCGATCCAGATAAAATCCTGGTTAATCTAAAAATGCATAGTCCACAATTATATTTAAATGAGTTTTTGCCTTTTTTAGGGCCAAGAAGCACTAAGAAAAAAACCAAGTCGAATAATTCTATGAAGGCCGCTTCTAAAGAACTAAGCAATGTTTTGGAAGTCTCCAAAATGAATATTCGCTTGACTGTAGATAAAGCCATTTACGATAAATTTACCGCTAAAAATCTTGATGCAGACATCTCGTTACGTGGCGAAGGCATTTTCTTTAATAAGATTAGCGTGGCACATGCCGGCGGATTACTTTCTTTAAATGGAAGCATTATTCAGGAATCAGCCTCCAATAGCTTTAAAATTAACTCTAAAATTAGCCATGTAAGCGTTAAAGATTTTTTTTACTCCTTTGATAATTTTGGACAGAACACCATTACCAATAAAAACTTAAAGGGTTATCTATCATCATTGGTTAACATTTCTGGGCGAATCTCTCATACCGGCAAGATCCTTCCACGTTCAATAAATGGAAAAGTAGTTTTTAACCTAAACAATGCAGCGCTGGTTAACTTTGATCCGATGGTTAAGGTAGGAAAGTTCGCTTTTGCCAATAGAAATCTCTCTAATGTGGAAATTAAAAATCTAGATGGAACCCTGAATATTAAGGGCGATAAGGTTGAGATTAGTCCTATGCAGATAAATTCTAGTGCCATGAATTTCAATGTAAAGGGTGTTTATGCACTAGGCCCAGGAACAGCAGTTGAAATGGATATTCCGCTGAGAAATCCGAAAGGTGATGAAAATTTAACTAAAAGTGAAAAACGCGAAGCCAGAATGCGTGGCATTGTATTGCACCTAAAAGCAGTTGATGACGAAAAAGGTGGAATTAAAATTAGGTGGAATAAGGACCATGACTAAGACATGTAAAATGGATGATAGACTATGGACAATGGCAAATTGCTACCCATCTTACCTCTTCCATTTAACATCTTACCTTAAAAATCGAGTGGTCCTAGCCTTTTCATATTCCTTAAAATAAGATACTGCCTATGCCTGATGTAAGGCGTAGCATTTTTAGGCGTCCACCTTCTCGGATTTGGAAAGCATGAGGCTATTAACGCTGCCTGATTTTTAGATAAGTTTTTACAGGATTTTCCATAATATTCCTGAGCGGCGGCTTCTGCACCATAAATGCCATCACCCATTTCTATAACATTCAGGTATACTTCCAAAATTCTTTCCTTACTCCAAAAAAGCTCAATCAACAAGGTAAAATAAGCCTCAAATCCCTTCCGAATCCATGATCGACCAGGCCATAGAAAAACATTTTTAGCCGTTTGCTGAGAGATTGTACTTCCACCCTTAACTTTTTTGCCCTTAGCATTGCTTGCAAAAGCTTTTTCAATGGCTTTCATATCAAAACCGATATGCTTTAAAAACAGTTGGTCTTCTGCCGAAACCGCAGCCCTTTTCATATTATCAGACATATCCTCGAATTTAACCCACTTTTTCTCCGTTTTAAAAGGCTTTCCATCAGCCTTACGCTCAATGTTTCTTAAAACCATTAATAGTGTAATCGGCGGATTAATAAAACGCAGTGCAATAACCCAGAAAATAGAAACCAACAAAAAATATAAAAATACCTTAGTTGCTATGTTGGTAATCCTTTTTAAAAGCGGATGTTTTATTTTGGTTTTCGATCGAGTATTTCGGGTTTTGGCCATGTTGTAAAGGTAATAAATTCTTAATCTCTAAAAATAATTTCATAATGATGTTGCCAAAGGTAATTACATTCCCATAACCATATTTGATTTCTTATTAAACATATTTGCTTTTCAATCGTTAAATCAAAAAGAATTATCATGAGCATAAAAGTAGCCCTAATTACAGGAGGAAGTAAAGGAATAGGTTTTGGTATAGCCGAATCACTTTTAAAAGAAGGATACAAGGTAGCCATTACCAGCAGAACATTAGAAGGTGCAAATACGGCTGCTTCGAGTTTGGTAAACCATGGCGATGTTTTGGCAATAGAAGCCGATGTAAAAGATTTCAAATCTCAACAAGATGCAATAAATCTAATTATCGAAAAGTGGGGACAACTAGACGTGTTAATTGCCAATGCAGGCGTTGGTCATTTTGCTCCGATAGATGAGCTTGACGTAGCATTATGGAATGAGACCATCGACACGAATCTTACCGGTGTATTTTATAGCATTAAGGCCAGTTTGGAAGAAATCAAAAAAACCAAAGGACACATTTTTACCATATCAAGCTTAGCCGGAACAAACTTTTTTGCTGGAGGTTCGGCGTATAATGCAAGTAAGTTCGGTTTAACTGGCTTTACGCAATCGGTTATGCTCGATTTAAGAAAATACGGCATTAAAGTAAGTACGATTATGCCAGGTTCGGTTGCTAGTCATTTTAATGATCACAATCCAGATGCAGAAACCGATGCATGGAAAATACAGCCTGAGGATATGGGTAAGCTAATTGTAGATTTATTGGCTATGCCTGCTAGAACTCTACCAAGTAAAATAGAAATTAGACCCACTACGCCAAAGGGATAGGTTTGATGGACAATGTAAGATGTAAGATGGAATTCCGCACATCATCCATCTGACATCTTTACATTTTACATCACAAAAAAAAAGTCCTTCCAGTTTCTGAAAGGACTTTTTTTATATTTTAAAGAAATGCTTATTCAGCCACAACTTCAAAAGGAACCTGAACTTTAACTTCTTTGTGTAAGTTTAAGTTAGCAACATATTCGCCAACAAATTTAGGTTCAGTTTCGAAAGTAATGCGACGACGATCTACATCAAAGCCTTGAGCCTTTAATGCTTCAGCAATCTGGATTGTGTTAACAGCTCCGAAGATTTTTCCGCTTTCGCCGGCTTTAGCACCGATAGAAAGTTTAACATCAGTTAAACGCTCTGCAATACCTTCAGCATCTTTCTTAATTTTATCTTGTTTAAAAGCAGCTTGCTTTAAGTTTTCAGCTAAAACTTTTTTAGCTGAAGAAGTAGCCAAAGCGCCAAATCCTTGAGGGATTAAATAGTTACGACCATAACCTGGTTTTACATTAACTACATCATCTTTCTCGCCAAGGCCTTTAATATCTTGTTTTAAAATAATTTCCATATCTCTGAGCCTCCTATTTTAATTGATCTGCAACGAAAGGTAACAAACCGATGTGACGAGCACGTTTTACTGCTTGTGCCACTTTACGTTGGAATTTTAACGAAGTACCAGTAAGGCGTCTTGGTAACAATTTACCTTGATCGTTAATAAATTTCAACAAGAAGTTTGCATCCTTGTAATCGATGTATTTAATTCCGTTTTTCTTGAAACGGCAATATTTTTTACGGTTATCCTCTACTTTAGGGGCGGTTACGTATTGTATTTGTTCTCTTGCCATTACGCTACAGCCTCCTTAGTTTTTTTGTTAAACGCACCACTACGTTTTTTCTCATTGTAAGCAACAGCGTGTTTGTCTAAACGGATAGTTAAGAAACGTAACACACGCTCATCGCGTTTTAATTGAAGCTCTAATTTTGCGATCAAATCTCCTGAAGCTTTGTATTCAGTTAAGTTGAAGAATCCGTTTGATTTTTTCTCAATCGGATACGCTAATTTTCTCAAACCCCAATTATCCTCTTGGATAATTTCGGCACCGTTATCTACAAGAACCGCTTTGAATTTGGCTAATGCCTCTTTCGCTGCTTCTTCAGATAACAATGGGGTTAGAACGATAACAGTTTCGTACTGATTCATTGTTATAAATTATGTTTTTAATTTGTTAATCCCGAGGTATATTACGGGGATGCAAAAGTAGCAATATATTTCTTAAAATCAAACCTTTAATAAGAAAAAGGTTTGGAAACTCTATAACATCCTATAATAAAAAGCTCTATGCTATAATTAGTTGAAATTTAGCATTCTATGCTTTGAAGTAAACTACATTCATTAATCTGAGTTTACATTCCAAAAGAACAAATAAATTTAGAAAAAAAAGGGAGATCATCATAAAGACAATCTCCCTTTTGTATTTCAATTAGCGGGGATTAATTTGCATCAACATTTTTTATAAATGTCTGTTTGTTGGATTTTACAATAAAAGTTAAAACCTTCGAATCTGTTTGACCAGCATAAAACTTCTTAGTCAACTTTGCTTTATCTGTAAAAGTTTCAGAATATAATTCTTCGTTAAACTCGTTAAAAACCTGAACTTTAATTGGGTTTTTATCTTTGCTTTCTACATTTAATGTAATAACCTGATTATCTTTTGTAATAACGGGTTTAAAAACCTCAGTAATTGTTGGTGCAGATACCAATGCCAAACCATTTGCAATAACAATATCGTACTCAGCCAATTTTGAACCTGTTTCAACTTTTAATGTATAGTTGCCATCAGGAAAAGCCTCTAAATTATAAGTTTTGGTAGAAGCACCATTTGTGTGGATATTTTCTTCGAATAGTTTTTCTTCACCGTCTCCATAAAGAGAAAAGTTTATATCATTTGCTTCGTTTATAAAAAAACGAATATTTTTTTCTTTCTCACTTTTAACCTTCAAGGAGAAAACATCATCATTTGCATATGCGCCAGAAGCAGAGAAAAACATCGCTGCAATTAAACTGATTTTTAAGAAATTTTTCATAACCAAGTGCTTAAAGAGTTTGTAATTATTTGACAAGGCTAAATTACCTACTTCGCTGTAAGATAGTTGATTGCATATTTTCCTATTTCTATGCTATATTACCCTTAAATTTATCATATAATTGTAATCAGAACAATAAAGTATATTTATTTGAGTAGATTTGTGAAGTAAAATATGAAAACATTAAAACCAAGTTTCGAAGCCATAGAACCCTCTTTTGGCAGTTCATTCCGCTTCGCCAAATATGTGCAAAACGCCAACAACATGGCCCATTTGTGGCATTATCATCCTGAAATAGAGATGGTTTACGTAAATGGTGGGGCTGGCAAAAGACAAATCGGAAGCCATGTTTCTTATTATACCGAAGGCGATTTAATTCTGATTGGAAGCAACCTGCCACATTGTGGTTTTACCGATACCAACACCGGGAATAAAAATGAAACCGTAATCCAGATGAAGCCTAATTTTTTGGGACCCGACTTTTTGGGGTTACAGGAGATAAAAGGGATCCAAGAACTTTTTGACAAGGCAAAGGGTGGAATTGCCTTTGGGATGGCTACCAAAATAGCCGTAGGTAAAAGAATCGAAATGATGGATGATCAACCGCCGTTTACCCGACTATTAACTTTATTAAGTGTTTTAAAGGAGCTGGAACATACCGATGATTACAAAATCTTAAATGCTGCAGGTTTTTCTATGGAAATGCAAATTCAGGACAACGACCGCATTAATATGGTTTTCAATTACGTTAAAGATCATTTTCAAGATCAGATTAGTTTGGAAGCTGTTGCAGAAATGGCAAGTATGACCGTTCCTTCGTTTTGCAGATATTTCAAAAAAATAACAAAAAAAACCTTTACGCGTTTTGTAAATGAGTATCGCGTGGTTCATGCATCCAAGCTTTTGGCAGAGAAACCCATTAGCATAGCCAACATTTCATTTGAAAGCGGCTTTAACAACTTTAGCCATTTTAACAAGCTGTTTAAAGAATTTACAGGCAAAAGCGCCTCGCAGTATCGGCACGAATTAAAATCGGTTATAAAATAGTCGATCCGTCAACTTTTCAACATTCCAACTTTACAACATTTCAACTCAACAAAAAATTCCTATTTTCGTGCCGATGGAAAATTTTATCGTTTCTGCCCGTAAATATCGTCCGGCCACGTTTGAAACCGTAGTTGGGCAACAGCATATTACAGGTACGCTTAAAAATGCCATCAAAAACAATCAGCTTGCCCAGGCATTTTTATTTTGTGGTCCACGTGGTGTTGGTAAAACCACCTGCGCAAGAATCCTGGCAAAAACCATTAACTGCACCAGCCCTACAGCCGATATGGAGGCCTGCGGACAATGCGAAAACTGTGTTTCTTTTCAAACCGGGCACTCTTTTAATATTCACGAATTAGACGCGGCATCTAACAACTCGGTTGATGATATCCGTAGTTTGATTGAACAGGTTCGTATCCCGCCACAAGCTGGAAAATATAAAATATACATTATTGATGAGGTGCACATGCTTTCGGCAAATGCATTCAATGCTTTCCTTAAAACGCTAGAAGAACCTCCATCTTACGCTATATTTATATTAGCAACTACCGAGAAACATAAAATTCTGCCTACCATTTTATCCCGTTGTCAGATTTTTGATTTCAACAGAATTCAGGTAGAAGATATTTCAAGTCATTTAGCAACCATCGCTCAGCGAGAAAGCATTGCTTTCGAGCCAGATGGTTTGCATATTATTGCGCAGAAAGCAGATGGTGGTTTGCGTGATGCACTTTCGATGTTCGATCAAATTGCGAGTTATGCAAATAAGAACATCACTTATAAATCTGTAATCGATAACCTAAATATTTTAGATTACGATTATTTTTTTAAGCTTACTAACCATTTAACCGCAGCAGAAGTTAGCCAGACCTTACTCTTATTTGATGAGATTTTGAATAACGGTTTCGATGGCAACAACTTTATAAATGGCCTGGCCACACACTTCCGCAATTTATTGGTGGGTAAAGACGCTGCTACTATTAAACTTTTAGAAGTAAGCGAAAACATCAAGCAGAAATATTTAGATCAATGTAAACAAACAGAACTTTCGTTTCTTTTAACGGCACTTAATTTAGCCAATACCTGCGATTTAAATTATAAAAACTCTAAAAACCAAAGGCTTCAAGTCGAACTTGCGTTGATTAAGATGTGCCATATCCGATCCGTGGTTCAACTCGCCCAACAGCCTTTAAGCACAAGTAATATAGCAACTGATTCAGATCAGGATAAAAAAAAAACTAATAACGTAGCCGAAAAAGCTATTGAAGCAGAAAGCCAAAAGCCAAAAGTAGAAAGCGAAAACTTTTCCTCTTCCTCCTTAAATATTCCGAAAGCAGAAGTTGCGTCAAGTATTTCTATAGAGGAAAAACCAAAGGAAGTTCAAAGGCTAAACACAATGCCTTCCGCTTCTTCAATCAGCATTAACATTCCAAAAACTAATGCAGCAAGTACGTTAATCCCCTCGTTAAATGATTTAAATCGAGTTGCCAATGGCGATGAGGATGGTGGACCAAAGAAAGCCACCGGCGAGGCTCGGGAACCTTTCAGCTATGATAGATTATTGGAAGTTTGGAATAACTATATTAAGTTGCTCAAAGCAACCGATAAAATTAACCTGTTTACCATCCTTAATAACTTCCCACCAAAACTCGTTAATCCAGTTTTGATCGAAATTTCGGTAGAAAGTAAAACCCAGGAACAGTTTGTTCAACAGGAATCGGTAGAATTGATGAACTTTTTAAGAAATGAATTACAGAATTTTGCGGTAGACATTACCTTTAATCTGGTCGAAAGGAAAATTGAAAACAGGCTCTATGGAAACCGAGAAAAATACGATTATCTGGTTAATAAAAACCCGAAGTTAGATGAACTTCGAAGAAGGTTTAATCTAGATATTAATCCCTAAATCAAATCCAAAAAAAAGCAGGATCACACTTCATGCATCATCCTGCTCTTCTAATTATGATTGTTTTCGCCGATTAGTAATTGCTATACAGCAATCCATCCGACTATTTTAGGGGTTCATCATTAATTGGATAACCCTCTTCATCAAGATCATCGCGATTATCTTCTGGCGTGCGGGCCAAAATCTCATCTTCCGGACTAAGCTTTACACTCTCTCCATTATCCACATGCATACCCAACTCCTCTAAGTTATCGTTTGCTATCTCCTCATCAGTAGCATACTCATCACCAACATAAGGATTGGCTTCATCATAGGTAGAATCATCATCCTTTGCACCAACAGCAACAGTTTCATAACCCATTGGGTGATCGTAGTCTTCATCCTTACCCTTTACATCAAGCTCGTAACTCTGTTTTGTTTCATCATAAGAAAGATTTTCCTTATTGATTTCGCTATTTTCTGTAGTGCTATGTATTTTATCTTTCGATCCTTGGTTTTCGTTATTTGCCATGATTTTGGTCTCCTTTAATTTATATGAATACAACAATTTGATGGCGATAAGGTTTGTTCTTTAATTGAGTTATTATAAATTATTATCTGGGCGTGCCCCAAGCTGCGCAAGGGTCGGGCTATCCGCTAAATCTTTTTGTTTTTAACTTTTATATTATAAAATTTTGAAAAAACAAAAAGGATACCGCTCCTATCCCTCACGCGAAAATGCTAGTGGCAAATTAATAGAGGAAGTTTAAAACACCCCGCCTTTCAGGCACCCCTCCGGAAGAGGGGAATTCCCCCCGATTTTTATAGGCAGTTTGCTATTCCCCTCTCTCAGAGGGGTGGTCGCAGACCGGGGTGTTAATTTAATATTTACCTATCTGTAAAAGCACAAAAAAAAACGCCTTGATTTTAAATCAAGGCGTTTAAATATCAACAATTAGTTCACAAAGAAGCTAAAGTACTGTTTAATGTTTCACTTGGGCGCATTGCTTTGCTTGCCAAATCATCATTCGGATTGTAATATCCACCAATGTTTTGAGGCTTGCCCTGCGAACCAATTAACTCTTGGTTTATTTTCGATTCATTATCAATTAAAGCTTTCGCCAAAGGTGCAAATCTTGCTTTTAGTTCTGCATCTTTTGATTGTGTAGCCAGAGCCTCTGCCCAATATAAAGCTAGATAGAAATGCGAACCTCGGTTATCTATAGTTCCCAATTTTCTACCAGGAGATTTATCGGTTGCCAAAAATTTAGCATTTGCTTCATCTAAAGCATCGGCCAATACTTGTGCTTTTGCATTGTTTTGGGTTTGAGATAAATGCTCTAAAGAAGCCTGTAAAGCTAAAAACTCGCCTAAAGAATCCCAACGCAAATAACCTTCTTCTATAAATTGCTCAATATGTTTTGGAGCAGAACCACCAGCACCGGTTTCAAATAAACCACCGCCATTCATTAAAGGAACAATAGATAACATTTTAGCAGAAGTTCCAAGTTCTAAAATCGGGAATAAATCTGTTAAATAATCACGCAGTACATTACCGGTTACCGAGATGGTATCTTCGCCTTTACGAATGCGTTCCAAAGTAAATTTGGTCGCCTCAATTGGAGCCAAAATTCTAATATCCAAGCCTGTTGTATCGTGGTCTTTTAAATAGGTATTTACTTTGGCAATAATTTCTCTATCGTGTGCTCTTTTTTCATCCAACCAGAAAACTGCTGGCGTTTCTGATAAACGTGCTCTGTTTACAGCCAGTTTAACCCAGTCTTGAATCGGAGCATCCTTAGTTTGACACATGCGGAAAATATCACCTTTTTCTACTTTTTGATCGAAGAAAACTTTACCGTCAGCATCTGTAACACGAATGGTTCCGCTTGCCGAAGCTTGGAAAGTTTTATCGTGAGAACCATATTCTTCGGCTTTTTGTGCCATTAAACCCACATTTGGTACTGAGCCCATTGTGGTTACATCAAAAGCACCGTTTGTTTTACAATCATCTATCGTTGCTGTATAAACACCAGCGTAACTACGATCAGGAATTAAAGCAATGGTATCTTGAGGCTTTCCGTCCTTATTCCACATCTGGCCCGAAGTACGAATCATTGCTGGCATCGAAGCATCAACAATTACATCACTTGGAACATGAAGATTGGTAATTCCCTTATCAGAATTTACCATTGCTAAAGCAGGCCCGTTTTCAATTGCAGCGGCTAACGCAGCTTCAACTTCTGCCTGTTTAGGATTGCCTGCAATTTTCGCATAAACATCGCCCAAACCATTGCTGGTATCAACATTTAGTTCCTTAAATAAATCAGCATATTTTGTAAAAACATCGCCAAAGTAAACTTCTACAATTGCACCAAAAATTAATGGATCAGAAACTTTCATCATCGTTGCTTTTAAATGTGCTGATAATAAAACGCCTTCGGCTTTAGCCTCGGCAATTTCTTTTGCAACAAAAGCTTTTAAAGCCGATAAACTCAACGCTGAACTATCAATTACTTCGCCTGCTTTTAAAGGCGATAGACCCTTTAATTCTTTCACAGCACCATCTGCACCAACAAATTCTATTTTAAATTGCGAGGCTTCTGCAATGGTTACCGATTTTTCTGAGCCATAGAAATCGCCTTCGCTCATGCTTGCAACTTTGGTTTTCGAATCTGCAGACCATTTTCCCATAGAATGCGGATTGGTTTTAGCATAATTTTTAACCGCCTTTGGCGCTCTACGATCTGAATTACCCTCACGTAAAACAGGGTTAACCGCTGAACCTAAAACTTTTGCATATTTTGCCTTGATTGCTTTTTCTTCATCGCTTTGCGCATTATCTGGATAATTCGGAATGGCAAATCCCTGCGATTGTAATTCGGTAATTGCACCCACCAATTGTGGAATAGATGCTGATATGTTTGGTAATTTGATGATGTTGGCTTCTGGAGTGGTAGCCAATGCACCAAGCTCAGCCAATGCATCGCCAATTTTTTGATCGTTTTTTAAATACTCCGGAAAGTTTGCCAAAATTCTTCCAGCTAAAGAAATATCTCTGGTCTCTACATCAATACCTGCTGATGCGGTAAAAGCTTGTACAATAGGTAAAAGTGAATAGGTTGCCAACATTGGCGCCTCATCGGTTTTGGTGTAGATAATTTTTGATGTATTTGACATGTTTATATTGATTTTGCTTATTAAGGTTAATGATTAATCGAGTTTATTTGAAAAAACCGATTATTTTAAAATCGCCTAAAGATAAAATAATCAGATGAATTTAGGAACATTGCAATGTTATTTAAAGTTTTTACCAACGGATTTAAGGTTATTGGTAATATCGATTTATTCTTTACAATTTTTTCATAATTTAGCCCAGCAATAATCATTGCGCCACAATCACCCTACATTTTATTATTGATTTATTTAGATGCGATAAGCAAATCTAAAACGATATAAACCCGGGTACCTTTTTTACTCCATTCTAAATATCTTTTTCGAATTGCCGTGTCTAAGTATGTCGGATTTTTTAAAAAAACATACTTAAATAATGAGTGATCAAACATTAGAACAACTTTTAAATTCAGGCCATTACCCTGAAGCCTTATTGCAATTAAATAATGGGGAAAAACTTCCAAAAACTATTCAGGACTACGCCAAATGGCAAATCTTCGATAACCTCTTTCGTGGCGATCAATTTGAGATAATCGATTATCTAATAAAAACAAAGGCTGTTGAAACCGACATCTATGAATTGGAAAATTTCGATAAAAGTATATTTCAAAGCATAATCAGAAATTTAAAAGATAGCGCTGAAGGTCAGGATTTTTTTAAATCGCTGATATCAAAATTTGATAATCTGAACGATGAAGTTGGTGCTAAAACTTTACTCGGATATTTTTTTGAAAAAGGCGCAAGTCTTCAAAAGATAAAAATTCTTGTAGATGCCGGTTGCGATGTAAATTTCAAGAATAATGCAGAAGAGAATTTTATTCATCAGGTAATTAAAACCAATTTGATGAAACCAGATTTAACATGCTCTTACATCGAATTATTAATTAACGAAGGTTTGGACGTCAATGCCACAAATATCGTAAAGAAAACACCTTTAATTGCAGCCGTAGAATTTGATAAGGAAGATTACTTAGATGTGCTTTTGGAAAATGGAGCCAACCCGAACGATGTAGATAAAGATGGAGATTCTGCTTTCTTTTATGCCGTAGCACATAAATTGGATCTGGAGCTTTACAATAAGCTTAGAGATTATGGCACGCCAGATTTTGATGTTCAAAACCGCGATCAAGTTACCTTGCTTTTTGAATATGTACGCATGATGTACAACTCTGCAGATGCTTTAAAACTGCTCTGCAAAATGATAGATGATGGTGCCGACCTTTATCAAACCAGTATTTATTATGGCAGGGAAACCACCCCACTCGATTTAATTGCTGAAAAATCTGCAGATGTTTTGGAAGCTGTTTTGGAAACGGGCAATATTGATGTTAACCGACAGGATGCTGGTGGCAACACCATGCTTCATAAGGTTTGTGCGTATAATGTAAATTACGAAGCAGACAAGGCAAAGGAAACTTACCGAAAAGTTAAGTTGCTAATCGAAAATGGAGCTGATGTTTCCCTTACAAACGATCAGGATAAAACGGCCTTAATGCTCGCATCTGATGATAATTTAAAAATTAAAACAGTTGAGCTTTTAATGAAAAATGCATAGTTATGTTAGTAGAAGCAATAAGGTCGGGAGATTTTTTAAGTGCGCTGGCCGGGCTGGGTAGTGGAGAAAGGTTGCCGACAGATTTGGACAAGCACACCAAAAAATCTATTTATACCATTTTAATCGAGGCCAAACAGTTTGATATACTTCATCTTTTTGCACATTACAAAATAATGGAGACCGATATTTTTGAATATGATAGCTTTGATTATAGCTTCTTCGACAGCCTGTTCAATTCCAAAAATATTGATGAAGAAATTAACGTTTTTTTTGACGTGTTTATCGGCCATTTTACAAATGTAAATGATGAAATAAATGGTGATACCCTGCTTAGTTATGCTTTTACAAGAGGTGCCAATTCTAGAAATATACAGGCCTTAATAAACTTTGACTGCGATGTAAATTTTAAAAACAACGAGAACGAAGATATTGTGCACCAGCTCATTAAGGCAGATTATTGCAGGTATAGATATACGCAAGAAGACTACGCCGATTTGCTAAGCCAACATATTACACTGTTGAAAAATAATGGCTTACAGATAGATATGCCCAATGCCTCAAATGAAACTCCATTACTTTCGGCGCTTCGGTTTAGAAGAACCAATCTCTTACCTGTTCTTTTAGAGAATGGTGCCAATCCGAACCATACAGACAATGCTGGGAACAATGCATTTTATTATGCCATTATCTGGAATAGAGACCTAAAAGCCTATAAAAGATTAAGTGAATATGCACAGCCCGAGCTTAACGAATTGAATGGCTTAAACTGGACTGTTTTATTCGAATACCTTGCTGAAGTGAATTTTGATAGCGAAGAGAAAACCCGAGAAATTATTACACAGCTAATTGCCGATGGAGCCGATTTATACAGGACCTGTAAAAGGTATGGGGAAGAAAAAACACCGTTAGAAATGGTGGCCGGGAAGTCTTTGTACATTTTAAGCGCCATTTTAGACACAAACACCATAAACGTTAACGCCCAGGATAGCAATGGAAACACGCTTTTACACCAGGTTTGTGCCTACCCCGTAAACGACGATTACGACAAAGCAAAAGAAACGTACCGAAAAGTAAAATTGTTGCTCGAAAAAGGAGCCGATGCAAGCATAACCAATGATATGGACCAAACTGCATTAATGCTGGCATCTGATGATAACTATAAAGCAAAAACAGTAGAATTATTAATGAAACAATCTTAATTAAAAAATAAGAACATATGTCAATGTCTTTTATAATTGCCTGCGAAAGCGGCAAAAGAAAAATAGCCGAACTTTTATTGGCAAATAACGAAGTAGATGTAACGTACACCGATGAAAAAGGCAGAACAGCATTACATTATGCGGCGCATCAAGGATATCTAGACTTGGTTCAGCTGTTGGCAAATGCGGGTGCCGATCTAGATTACGAAGATCATGATGGTGAAACACCTTTTTACTTTGCCTGCCTTCAAAAACAGAAACAAACTGCACTTTTTTTGATGGATAAGGGTGCAAAAATTACCATAAAAGATAATAAAGGAAACAGCCTGCTCCATTTAACTGCTCAAAACGGACAGATCGAGGTTTTAACAAAATTGCTCGAAGCCGGTTTGGAAGCCGATATAGAAAATAACGAAGCGGAAACCCCTTTGCTTTTAGCATCGAGCTGGAGAAATAAAGAAATTGTTCAAAAACTGATTGAATTTGGAGCCAATGTAAATACCACGAACAAACACGGAAATTCGCCTTTGCTTTTTGCGGCAAAATCTAAAAACACGCCAATGGTCGAGTTGCTTTTAGAAAATGGCGCCGGCATAAATCATGTCAATCATGAAGGAGAATCTGCTTTGTTAATTGCCTGTTACGATTCTAACAGAATGCTAACAAAGATTTTGGTTGATAAAGGAGCCGATGTTTTTGTATCATCAAAAAGTGGATTGTCTCCCGTTTGGTATGCATGTGGTCATAATCAGAAGGAAATAGTCGATCTTTTTTTAGAAAACGGTGTAGATGTGAATTATGCAAAACCACTTTCGGGGAACGACGATTCTATGTATTCTTATCTAGAATGGGTAGAAACCGCTAATAACATTTCAATTTCTGCTAGTTTCTCTTTGGATGGTTCTTATAATTATGGTGGCGAAAGCATGTTACATGTTGCGTCTAAAAGTGGTCATTTAAGCATGTTGAAATTGCTTTTGGATAAAGGCGCAAATATTAATATTCAAGATGAAAGCGGAAATACAGCCCTGCATTACGCTTCTGCAAATGGCAAAAAAGATATTGTTAAGTTTCTAATTGAAAAATCTGCCGATCCATCCATTGTAAATGTAAAAGAGCAGAAAGCTATTGATTATTCGAACATTAAAGGCTTTAATGAAATTACAGAACTGCTTTTAAAGGCAAGTCCTTCAAATCCTGTAACTTCGGCACCATCAAATAGGCCAGCTCCTGCAACAGCACCAGAGCCGGCTAAAACCGATATGGCTTCTAAAAAACAGGCTTTATTGGATTTAAAAGAACTTTTAGATGCCGGAATACTTTCTGCTGAAGAATTCGACGCAGAAAAAACCAAAATTTTAAAAGCGTAGAGCATAAAAATAAAAAGTTGAACTAGAAGGATACCTGCATAATCAATTGTGATATTCCTGTTATAGTTCAACTTTTATTTCATTAAATTTTATCACTTAAAAATTTAGTTATAGATTTAGGTATTAGCAAATATAATACTTCTAATCAAATGCTCAATCTTAAACCTATTCTGCTTTTAATGGCGTGTTCATATTTTTTAATGGCTTGCTCACCCAAGCTTTACAATGCCGAAAATCAATATGAAAGTGGCTCGCTCAGTGAAGCTAAAATGGATTCGTTAAAAAGTTTTTTAAAAGAAAATGCCAGAGCAGAATTAAGAGATACCATTTTCATTAAGTACGATTTCAATAAGGATGTTTGTTGGAACGACTTAAGCTATCAAAATGCAACTTTTTTAAACGATTCTAGATACGCTTATCAAAATTATGTTAAAGAAAAATCTGCCAAAAGGCCAACTATAGCCGTTTATCAATACCGGCAGGAAGGCAACAGTTTTAGTCCGATAAAATCAAAAGGACTTGAGATTGAAACAGATTCTGGCTACTTAAAAAATCTGCTTTTTAAAGAGCAAACCACCTGCGGTACATCTGCAATTATTCTTCCTACGGGAAAATACCTGTTGGTAAAATCAGATTCTCACTTTGCCGCACTCCTTTTAAATGGCAAGGAGATCGAAAAACTGATTATCGGGAATTTAATCAAGTAAAATTATTGTATAATAAATTTAAATTAATGTCTAAAAAACTTACGCTCCTTCTCCCTTTCCTAATCCCAATTATATTATCAGCTTGTTCATCCAAATTACATAGCGATAAAAAGCATCAGTCTAACTTGCTTGATAAAAACAAAATGGATTCGCTTTACACTTATCTCAGCTTAAATAGTTCAGAAAAACTACAAGATACCATCATAATAAAATACGATTTTAATGGTGATGGCTGTTGGATTGCTTTGAACCAACAAAGCAACGATTACATTAAAAATTTGATTCAAAACTCCACTGAATGGATTGCGAAAAAAAAGTTAGCCAGACCAACCGTATCGATATTTCAATTTAAAGAGTATGGAGAAAATTTTAGTCCGTACAAACTAAGAGATAAAACGATTAAAACAGATTCGGGTTTTCTAAAAAAACTTCTTTTTAATAAAAGGACAATGTGTGGCACCTCGGCGGTAATTGTATCTTCTGGAAAATTTTTTCTCATAAAATCTGATTCACATTTTTCTCCAATTGAAATGAGTGGTGCAGAAATCAGCAGGAAATTGAATTTATAAAAACTTACTCTACAATACTTTTAAAAATAAATTACTAAAACGTTTTAACAATATCTTAACAAAATCATCTAATGAAAAAATGTAAAATTGTTTTAAGCATTTGAATAATATTAAACGCTTAAAAAACCTAACCAATCATCTCTCAACACCACTAAATGAAACACCTCAAATTTATTGCGCTGCTCCTATTTGTATTTGCTACATCCATTACTTCTGCACAAAACAAAACATCTGTTAAAGGTATAATTGCCGATTTTGACTCAAAAACTCCACTCGAATTTGCAACTGTTGCCATTGTTAATGCAAAAGACACTTCATTAATTTCGTATACGCTAACCGATAAAAACGGTGTTTTCAAATTAGCGGGAATTGCCATCGATAAGCCTACAAAAATTATCGTTTCTTATGTCGGCTACACCACTTATCGGCAATTACTCAACCTTAAAAAAGATGTAGTAGAAGATTTTAAAACCATTTATTTACAGGGAAACCATTTAGAAGAGGTGGTTATAAAAGGCGAAAGATCTCCAGTGGTCATTAAAAAAGACACCATCGAATTTAATACCGAAGCTTTTAAAACCCGCCCCAATGCAGTTGTTGAAGAACTTTTAAAAAAACTGCCCGGTGTACAGGTAAATGTTGATGGTTCTATTCTGGTGAATGGAAAATCGATCAGCAAACTTTTAATAGATGGTAAAGAATTCTTTGGTACAGACCCAAAGGTAGCCACAAAGAATTTAGACGCAGATATGGTTGATAAAATTCAGGTTTATGATGATCGCGAAAATGACCCTGATCATTTGGTGAGCGAAACGCAGGTTTCTAAAATCATCAATCTAAAACTGAAAAGTAAAATCAAAAAAAGCACGTTAGGCAAAATTTATGGTGGCGCTGGCAGTAGAGAACGTTACGAAGTTGGTGGCATTTTAAGCAATTTTAGAGACACTTTGCAGGTTAGTTTAATCGGCTTGGCAAACAACTTAAACAAAACAGGCTTTTCTCAAAATGAATTGTATTCAATGGGCGGTTTCGATCGATCGGGCGGTCAACAGGCTTGGGATGGAACTTTTGGCGGTAGAGGCTGGGGCGGAATTGAAAGTGTATCGTCTGCAGGATTAAACATCAACAATAATTATGGAACAAAATTAAAACTCAACCTTACCTATTTTTTAACGCACACCGGAAATCTCAATATAGGAAATTCGCTACAAGAGCAGGCTGTAGCCAATACCATTCTTACTTCTGCATCAAACAACAACAGCAACAATAGAAACAATAAACATGCAATAGGTGGCTTAATAGAATGGGTACCCGACACCATGAGAAGATTGAGATACGAGCCAAAACTGAATTTGAGATATGATAATAATGCCAATGAAACGCTTGGCAGTAGCGCCAATACGCAAAATCCAAAACTTACAGAAAGCAACGGCACCAATTCGAACAGAGGCAGCAATAGTGGTTTTTCGCACAATTTTAATTTTTACAAAAGACTTAAGAAAAAAGGAGAATCGTTTACCATTAACCACTCGCTTCAGTTAAATGATAATGAAGGATTTAACTTCTCGCGTTACAATCTAATTTCTTACACGGCTGATATTAAGTCGGAAATGCAGAATCGATTTCGCGACAGCTGGAACAAATCCAGTTCGGGAGATTTATCCTTAACCTATAATTACCCATTTACCAAAAAGCTTTTCGCTGAATTTAATACTTACACAAAGTATTCCAGTAATAAAGATCAGGCAGGAACTTACGAAAACAATCCCCTAACCGGCAATTATGATATCCTGCTGATTAATCTAAGTAACGATTTGCAACGAAATGTTTTTACGCAAAATTTCAGACCTCAGTTATTGTATAAAATTAATAAAAACTACAGTGTTCGGCTTGGTGTGAAGGCAGAATATCAGGATGTTAAAAATAAATTTAACTATGGTTATGCCGATATAGACCAAGATTTTTATAATTTTTTTCCAACGTTTAGGCTTGATGGACCAAGCATGTCTCTTAGTTATGATGAACGATTGGATTTACCAAACATTTCGCAGATGCAACCTATAGTAAGAACTTATAATTCGCTTTATACATCGGTTGGTAATCCAGATTTAAAGCCCAGCCATGTTCGCAACATCAATCTGAATATTTACAAATACAGTTATGCAAAACAAATCAACTTTAATGTGTATTCAGGGTTAAACTTTAGCGATAATGTAGTTATACAGCGAAGTTTGGTAAATAGTGCCGGCGCTACAAATGCATCATTTGTAAATAGAAATGGGAACTTTAATGGTTATGCAGGAATCGGATTCGGAAAACAGTTTAAAAAATCGCAAAACTGGCAGGTGGGCTTCAATCATAATATGAGTATAAATATGGGCCATAGACCTTTTATATTGAATGAAAATGATGGCTTCGCCAATACGTTTAATCTCTATACTTATGAAAATATCAATTTTAATTACAAAGAGCTTCTGAGCTTAAGCATGCGCTACAGCTTTAACAGAGAATCGACAAATTACAAGAATGTTGACTTTAACACGGTAAATACATATACCCACACTTTGGGTAGCGACTTAAGTTTAAGGTGGCCAAAAAGAATTATTTTGGATGCGAACTACAGTTATAACTATAACCCGCAGGTAAGTGAAGGCTTTCCTAAAAGTGCGCATCAGCTAAACTTGGCGCTTACCTTTCAAATGCTGAAGAAAGATCGCGGTCAGCTTAAATTATCGGTTTACGATATTTTTGATCAGAACATTTCCGTATCCAGATATGCTTACAATAACGCTGTTATTACATCAGATCGAAATATTTTGAGGCGATATTTTTTGGCAACCTATCAATACAAAATAAATGTCTTCAAAAAATAAGATAAAATGATTCGGGTAATGTAACCCGAATCATTTTAGTTACAAACATATTTCCCCTTTACGGTGTTTATCATCTTTGTGAACTTATCCCATTTCTCAATTTATAAACGCCATGAAAAATAAGATTTTCTACATTGCCTTATCTTCCGCTCTTGCTATATTTGGTTGCCAATCCAAATCAGGATCGCAAGAAAGTGAATCCAAAACCAGTACAGAAGTAGAGACTAAAACTGAAGACATAAAACTTCCTGCGCCAGACACTACTGCATCAAAAAGTAAATTCAGTAAGGTTATTGGCTGGCCGGCGGGCAAAATGCCCATCGCCCCAGAGGGCTTTGTCGTAACTAAATTTGCTTCCGACATAAAAAGTCCCCGTAATATGATCATTACGCCAAATGGCGATGTTTTGGTTGTGCTCACCAATTCGGAGCGAAGTGCTGTTGAAGCAGTTGCCAATACAGTTACCGGAAAAGCAAAATCAGAAGTTCCCGGTAAAAGCGCAAACACCATTTTACTATATAGAGATGCCAATAAGGATGGAAAATCAGAATTGGTGACTACATTTTTAACGGGTTTAAACCAGCCCTACGGAATGGCCATTATTGGCAATCATTTCTATGTGGCCAACACCAATGGTATCTTGGAATTTCCATATAAACCAGGAGACACCAAAATTAGTGGGCCAAGCAAAACCATTTTAAGCTTACCTGCTGGAGGTTACAATAACCACTGGACCAGAAATTTATTAACCAATGCTGATCAAACGAAAATCTATGTTACTGTTGGCTCTGGGAGTAATGTAGGCGAAAATGGCCTGGAAAATGAAAAAAGAAGAGCCAATATTTTAGAAATCAATCCAGATGGAACAGGCGAAAAAATATACGCAAGTGGACTTAGAAATCCGGTTGGATTAGATTGGGCACCAGGAACTCAAACCCTTTGGACTGCAGTAAATGAACGCGATGGCTTAGGCGATGATCTTGTACCCGACTACATTACGAGTGTAAAGCCTGGCGCATTTTACGGCTGGCCATTTTCGTACTACGGTCAAAATGAAGACCCAAGATTGAAAGGCAAAAATCCTGATTTAGTCAAAAAAGCAATTGCTCCCGATGTTCCAGTTGGAGCACACACGGCATCATTAGGATTGGCTTTTTATAAAGGAAATAAATTCCCTGCAAAATACCAGGGAGGTGCATTTATTGGTCAGCATGGCTCTTGGAACCGTTCTGCAATTTCAGGTTATAAAGTAGCGTTTGTTCCTTTTAAAGATGGTAAACCCGCAGGAAAACCCGAAGATTTTTTAACAGGGTTTATTTCTGACCCCGAAAAAGCCGAGGTTTACGGCCGTCCGGTTGGTGTTACTTTAACGCCAGATGGTGCACTTTTAGTTGCTGATGATGTAAGTGGTGTAATTTGGAGAGTTGCAGCAAAATAGTTGATATTTAAAAATTCGCAGAACCGCAGATTGTTGTAATTTTAAGACAAAAATCTGCGGTTTTTTTGTAGTTAATCTCTAATCCTCAAAAGTTGAAATCAACCTTTACCTTAGTATTAGCCCTATTCTCCGTTTCTGGCTTTGCACAGATGATTAAAACCGACTCTGTAAAAAAGTTAAATGATGTCGTAGTTAAAGGTTATTACAACAGTCAACCCATTTTACGCTCGGTTTCTTCCGTTAGCCTAATTGATAGCAATAGCCTAAAAAACCAGCAAACCAGCTCTTTTGTAAGCACCTTTAATGCCGTTCCCGGTGTAAGAATGGAAGAACGATCGCCAGGAAGTTACCGTGTTTCACTTCGCGGAAGTTTGCTACGTTCGCCATTTGGAATTAGAAATATTAAAATTTATATAGATGATTTTCCTTTAACAGATGCTGGAGGAAATACCTATCTAAATGCACTCGACGTTTCTGCAGTTGGTTCTATGGAGATTTATAAAGGACCTGAAGCCAGTATTTTTGGTGCCAATACCGGTGGCGCAATATTGATCAATCCGCCAGGTTTAGATCAAAATAAAATTGATGCCTCGGTTATTGCAGGCTCGTATGGTTTATTTCATCAAACCGCAAATATTCAGCATCAGTTTAAAAATTATAGCTTTAGTATATCAGAAGGTTATCAAAAAAGTGATGGTTATAGGCAAAACAGCGCTATGGATCGGAAGTATTTCCAAACCATGCACCAATGGAGTTATAGTCCATCAGGGAGTTTAAAAGCATTTGCATTTTATAGTGATTTAAGCTATAAAACTCCTGGTGGGTTAACCGCAGCACAGTTAGAACAAGATCCCAAACTTGCCCGCCCAGCTACACCTACAATACCTGGGGCCATTACCCAACAAGCTGCCATATACAATAAAACCATTTTTGGCGGTTTATCAAACACGTATCAGTTTAGTCCTAATTTTAAACATGTAATTGCATTGTTTACTTCTTATACCGATTTCAAGAATCCATTTATAACCAATTACGAAAATCGATATGAAAGCACTTTGGGTTTGAGAACCTTTCTGCAATTTGATCAGATCAAGAACGATTTTAAATTTAGTGCGCAAGCTGGTGTAGAAAGTTCGAGAACAAAAAGTCAGATTAAAAATTTTAACAACAACGCTGGTATAGAAGGAACGATGCAGGCTTATGATTATTTAAACGCCCACCAAGATTTTGCTTTTGTACGGTTAAATTTTGATATAAGCGGTAAATTTTTAATCGAGCTGGCCTCTAGTTTAAACTTCTTTAATTATAAATACGAAAGCTTCTTCCCTATTGCTATCGCCGAGAAACAAAGAAAATTTAGTGCGCAGTTTATGCCAAAGGTTGCCTTTTCTTATTTACTTCATTCTACCTTATCTTTAAGAGCATCTGCGAGCAAGGGATATTCTCCACCAACCATTGCGGAGGTTAGATCATCAGACAACAACATCAACAACAATTTACAGGCAGAACTGGGCTGGAACTATGAAATCGGTTTAAGGTATAAAAGCGAAAACAATCGTTTTTACGCCAACGGAAGTGTTTTTCAATATCAGTTAAAAGATGCGATTGTACGGCGGTTAAATACAAATGATGCTGAATATTTTATCAATGCGGGCGGTACGAAACAACTTGGGATAGAATTGGAAACTGCCATCTGGATTATCAAAAACAGCCCTTCCATTTTAACAGGCTTGCAATTAAGAAGCAATTATACCTATAGCCATTTTAGATTTAACGATTTTGTAAGTGGTACTTCAAACTTCAGCGGGAACAAACTTACCGGTGTCCCGGATCATATTGTTGTGAATAGTTTAGAACTGCAGTTTCAAAAAGGATTTTATTTATTTGGCCAACACAATCATACTTCGGCTCTACCGCTTAACGATGCCAATACCGTAATGGCAAAAAAATACGATTTAATTGAATTAAAAGCGGGCATAAGAAATTTACGATTAATGAAAACACATTTAGACGTTTTCGCAGGCGTGAATAATTTATTAGATGAGCAATACAGTTTGGGCAACGATTTAAATGCCGCGAATGGAAGGTATTTTAATCCTGCAACTGGAATAAATTTTTATACTGGCCTTGCGATAAAACTATAGGAAAAGCTTAAAACAAATTTCTTTAAAGATTGAAATTATAGGTACCAATTGGATTTGAATCCACAGAAATACAAAAAGCCACACTTAGCGTTTTTTCTAAGCGTGGCTTTTATCATAGTTAGAATAATAATCCAGAAATCAGATTAGTTAACCAAATCGATTTCTTTAATCGCGATTTCGCTTACCACAATTTCTGTTGTAAAGCGTTTTGTTCCATCCTTAGCTTCGTAGCTTCCTGTTAACAATTTTCCCTCAACCGTTAATCTTGTTCCTTTTTTAATTTGTGCCTCAGCAAGTTCTGCCTTAGCATTCCAAAAAGTTAAACTAATCCACTGTGTTTTTTTAACGTCTTCGCCTGAGGCATTTTTGTAGTACTCGTTAACGGCTAAATTTACTTTAGCTAATTTCTGATTTCCTGCCAATGTTTTTACCTCAACATCTGCACCTGCAAAACCACTTAATACCACTTTGTTAATTGAACTTTCCATAATCATAAAATTTAAAGGATCTAAATATTTAACGAACGAATAGTCACCACGACTACCCACAGAACAAAGGTGCAAACAGCGATAAAGATTATTCGGTCAATAAACAGCTATAGTCGTTTATAAACGTTTATACACGGATAAATAGCCTTGAAGTTATCAGAATGCATGATAAATTTTTCGTCAGTTGGCGGGAATTTGTTTAGTTTTACTCATCATCCCATAATAAAATCAAAAAATATTATGGAACGCTTGTGTTTAGATTGCGGTAAACCTTTAAGAGGTAGATCCGATAAAAAATTCTGCGATGATTTATGTCGCAACAGTTATAACAATCGCCTAAAAAGCGAGGAGAGTCTTGTTGTAAAACGGATTAATGCGATTCTCAAAAAAAACCGAAATATTCTAGCTCAGCTCAACCCGGAAGGCAAAACTAAAATCACCCGTAAAAAACTTTTTGCTACAGGGTTTAATCTAGATTACCATACCCATACCTACCAAACCCAAAATGGAAATCAATATCGCTTCTGCTATGAGTATGGTTATTTGATATTGAACGAAGAGGAGTTTTTATTGGTGAAAAGGGAGGAGAAATGAGTGAAATTGATCTATTTAGATTAAGCATAGAAGACTTTTATTTATTGTAGGCTTTCAAGGAAAGTGTCCTAAAAAACAATATTCAATATTGATGAAATAACCTTGATTATAAATCTAAGGAGTTTTAAATATTCTTAAATTTAATGAGTTGTGTATATTTACGAGTTAGGCGTCTGAATTAAACGACCCAAAGTAACAACATTAAGAAATTAGAGAATGAACAGAATAGAAATCCCATTAAGTAAGACTAAAAGGCTTGCGCTTTTATTTGGGGCAACAGGATTTGTTGTACTAGGAACATTATTCATTTTCAATCCTAACAAATTTGTTTCACCCATAATGCGAAAGCAAGAAATCATTAGAATTGCGGGAATTGCAAGTGTTTTACTTTTCGGAGCAGTAGGAATATATGGGACTAGAAAAATGTTCGACAAAAATGTAGGCTTGACAATTGACGAAAGTGGAATTATTGATAACACAAATGCAACAAGCATTGGACTAATAAAATGGTCTGACATAACAGAGATACGAACTGAACAAGTTATGTCAACAAAATTTCTACTTATTTTTACTAACAACCCAAATGCAATTTTAGAAAAAGTTGGTGGAATTAAACGTAAATTAATGGAAGCAAATTTGAGAATTTATGGAACTCCACTATCAATAACCACTTCAACTTTAAAATACAACTTTAACGACTTGGAAAAACTATTGGTAGAAAGGCTGAATGAGCAACAAGAAAAAATGCCGAGCCGCTAACAGCAAATTTGTTCAAAAATGGCTGACAATGTTTCACGTTAATTCATTGGGACCGAAAAACCATATAAAAAAGATTTATCCATATCTACATGAACATCCAAGAACAAATTAACGAATACATCACCAGCCAGCCTATATCTAAAAGCAATGATCTACAAGAGCTAAATCGTATTATTTTGGCCATAATGCCGGCTTCAAAATTGTGGTTCCTTAATGGTAAAAACAGTGAAAACAAGGTTGTTTCAAACCCTAATATTGGATACGGGGCTCGCACCATTAAATATGCAGATGGAACAACAAAAGAGTTTTATCAAATTGGTTTGAGTGCAAACACAACCGGAATTTCAGTTTATATTCTTGGTATTGATGATAAAACCTACTTAGCCAAAGCTTATGGCGAAAAAATAGGCAAAGCAAGTGTAACTGGTTATTGCATAAAGTTTAAAGCACTAAAAGATATAAACGTTGAAGTGCTTGAAGAGGCTATAAAATTTGGAATTCAAGCCTAGAAAATATGGTGTTTTATTGTATAAATCTTAAATTGTTAAATGGTAGCGAAAGCGTATCGCCTGTTGCAACTTATCCTCAACATACCTAAGAGTGTTCGACAAACAAGCAAGCTAAGAATAGCTGAAAATGAATTCATAAATTAACGAATGAAATAATATGGAAGCAATCCTTGAAAAATTTAATATCTCCGACGATCAATTTACTTGGTTTGATTGTGAACGGTTCGACAACGGTGATGCTTACATTAACCTCTTCCAAGAACTTATCAGAATTTCGATAAATAGGATGTTACCTGAAAAAATCAATTGGCAAGAAGGTTGGAGTATAGGCAAAGCGTATTATTTAGCACAGGTTTCATTCGAACTTAATTTAAAACTACATACCATTAAAGTGCGTTGTGATGAATGGTTTGATCCTGATTTAATAATCAAGTTAAACTCAATTCTTGGTCAAAATAGCGACTTTGAAGAAAGATTCTATCCAATAGAAACCGGTGACCAAACATTAATAATTGCATTCTTAAACAATCAGCAATATTCCGAATTAGAAAAAAACAACCTCATTGCAAACTTGAATGATTATATGCTCGACAAGAGCGATAATTGGGATCAGTTGCAAATTGAAAAGTAGCTTTGGAATAACCTTAAAGTATCTTACAGATTAGTCTTTTTAACTTTAATTGTATTCACAGTTACATGAGCAACACACAAATTGTTGTCCAAATCAACCCACCACATAGTCTATTCTACACCCTAGTAAAGTAAAGGCTATACTATAAATTTGCCTTATACTTTTAAGCACAAACCATATGACAGCAACAGAAATATTTGTTAAAATGATATTAGACAGGTGGAATGGATCTATAAAAAATTGCGATGCGCTTCTCAATTCCCTATCTGATGAGACCCTGCAAAAAGAAATCGCACCAAATAAAAATAGAGGGATTTATTTATTGGGGCATCTTATTGCCGTGCACGATGATATGTTAATCTTATTGGATCTGGGCGAAAAATTATATCCACAATTGTATGAGCCATTTTTAAAATCTCCCGATAAAACAGTAACCGAAATTCCATCGGTAACGGAATTGAGAATTTTCTGGAACAACCAGTGCGAAGTTTTAAAACAAAAGTTCGATGATTTAAAACCAGAAGAATGGCTAACAAAACACACAGCGGTTTCTGCCGAAGACTTTGCAAAAGAGCCCAACCGAAATAAACTAAATATCATTTTAACCAGAACCACTCACCTGGCGTATCATACTGGTCAATTGGTGTTGCTTAAATAATTTAAAAATGACAACATCAAATTTTACCACATCTCTTTTGGTTAATCGTTCAGCAAAAGAGGTATTTAATGCCATTAATAATGTACGGGGATGGTGGCAGGGAGAAATTGCAGGCCCTACAGAAAAAGTGAATGATGAATTTAGCTACCGCTCTGGAGCATTTCATTTCTCCAGACAGAAAATAGAAGAATTTGTCCCGTACGAAAAAATTGTTTGGCAGGTTACTGAAAGTAAAATCAATTTTGTAACCGATAAAACCGAGTGGACAAACACCAAAATCGTTTTCGAAATTAACGAAATAAATAACCAGACTGAGGTTTGTTTTACCCACATTGGTTTGGTTCCAGAAATTGAATGTTATGGAAGTTGCTCAAAGGCCTGGAGCAGACTTATTCAGGAAAGTTTATTCAGTTTGATCACTACAGGTGTGGGCACAAAGGTTTTTGGTTAAAACAAAATCCAGATGATCTATTTTTCTTATTCGTTTGCAGTATTTTTATTATGTTAGTGCGGTGGCTAATTGGAAAATAAATTAGCCAAAAATCATACAACATCAGGTAATTAATACCTAATAACGATCTCAATGGATAACTGTAAAAACTGTAGCCAAACCATCAATGGAAATTATTGCTCAAACTGTGGGCAACCGGTAAAGCTTAAAAGAATTGATAGGCACTATATTACGCACGAAATTGAACATGTGTTGCATTTTGAAAGAGGGATTTTTTACACCATAAAGGAATTACTAAAAAACCCAGGTCAAAATGTTAGAAATTACATTAGCGATAACAGAAGTAGACTGGTAAAACCCATTATATTCATCATTATTACCTCCTTAATTTATTCGATAATCAACCACTTTTTTCATATAGAAGATGGTTACATGAAATTCGAAGAAAGCAAAAAAACCGCAACGAGTTCAATTTTTGAATGGATTCAAGGTCATTATGGTTATGCCAATATTATGATGGGTGTTTTTATTGCATTTTGGGCCAAGCTGTTTTTCAAAAAGTATGATTATAATTTTTTCGAAATTTTAATTTTACTCTGTTTTGTAATGGGCATGGGCATGTTGATTTTTTCTTTTTTTGCCTTGATTGAAGGATTGACGCACATAAATTTAATGCAGGTTGCAGGTGCTGTTGGTATGGTTTACACCATTTGGGCCATCGGTCATTTTTTTGATAAGCGCAAAGCCATAAATTATCTCAAAGCATTTCTTTCTTATATGCTTGGAACGTTATCGTTTTTTTTACTGGTGTTTGCAATCGGAATTATTTTTGAACTAGCAATTAAACATTAAAAATGAAAAGTATATTTCTTTCAATTATAATTATAATGCTTACTCACTCAAGTTTTGCCCAAAAATTTGATAAACGCCAGATATCTCAAAAGTCAGAACTGAATCTTTCTTTCGAATCAAAATTCCGTGGAATAATAAAAAATGATGTAATTTATTATGTAGAGAAAGACATGCAGACTTTATCTGCTTATTATAATGGCAAACCAAAGTGGAAGACCAATATAATTGCTATTTGCGGAAAACCTTATATCGGAAAACCTGAAATAAGGGTTATAAAACTTAAAACAGATAAAATGTTTGTTGTCTTCGGCAAGCACAGTTTTGCCGAAGTTGACCTAAGTACAGGAAAAACTAAATATCTGGGCTCAGACTAGATCACAAACACAGATAAGACATTCTTGCATTTCTGGGAAATATTGAACAAAATTTTTCTTGAAACAACTTAATCTTTATAATTTAATAGTCAATCCACCTACCCTAAAAAAAAATTTAAATTATAATTTGCGTAGTTAAATAACTACACATATATTTGTAGTCAAATAGCTACATAATGAATTTAAGACGAGATGTGTTTCAGGCCATTGCAGACCCAACCCGAAGAGCAATCCTTTTATTAGTCGCCACACAAGCGATGACTGCAGGAGCAATTGCTTCAAATTTCGATACAGCGAGGCCAACGGTTTCCAAGCATCTACAGATTCTTACCGAATGCGAACTGCTTAAACATGAACAAAACGGAAGGGAAATATCGTACATCGCCAACGCAAAAAAAATGAAAGAGGTTGCCGATTTTATCGAACCTTTCCGCCAAATGTGGGATGATCGCTTTAACAAATTAGAAGCCATCATGAAAAACTATAAAAAATAATTGTATGGAACTCAAAACAAAAATCGATGCCGAAGATGGTAAACAGGAACTCACTATTACACGAGAATTTGACTTGCCCCTAGAATTGCTTTTTAAAGCTTATGTAGAACCAGAAATAGTAGCGCAATGGATGGGTACAAAAGTGCTTAAACTGGAAAGCAAAAAGCACGGAAGCTATCAATTTGAAACCAGTGATGCAAATGGAAAGGTTGTTTTTCGGGCTAATGGCGTGATTCCGGAATTTATCCCAGAACAGAAAATCACCCGGACTTTCGAAATGGAAAATACGCCTTTTGCTGTTCAGCTTGAATTTTTGGAATTTGAAAAACTTACAGAAATTACCAGCAAGCTCACTATGCAAATTGTGTATAAATCGGTGGCGCTTAGAGATCAAATGTTAAAATTGCCCTTTGCTCAGGGCTTAAACATGGCTCATAACAGATTGCAGGATGCGGTAAAAAACTTAAACTAACAACAATGACAAGGCGAAATAAAATTATCTATTGGATATCAACCGCCTGGCTTGCGCTGGGCATGCTCTCTACAGGGATTGTACAAATTCTGAAGTTAAAAGATGAAGTAACACTGATGAACCATTTAGGCTACCCACTTTACTTCCTAACGATTTTAGGCGTATGGAAAATATTAGGCGTAGTTGCTATACTTATTCCAAAATTTCCATTGTTAAAAGAGTGGACTTATGCGGGTTTCTTTTTTGCTATGTCGGGTGCGCTTATATCACATTTTGCGCTAGAAGATGCAGCCAAGGATTTTTTTGGACCAACATTACTATTAATTCTGATTTTGGTATCTTGGTATTTCAGGCCTGCGGATAGAAAGGTTAATTCAATATAAAATACAGTTATGAATCCTAAAGTTGATTTTTATTTTAATCAGGCTAAAAAGTGGCAAGCGGAAATCCATAAATTGAGAATGATTGCACTGGATAGTGGCTTAAGCGAAGAACTGAAATGGGGTTGCCCCTGCTATGTACTCGAAAAAAGCAATATTGTTTTGATTCACACCTTTAAAGATTACTGTGCCTTGTTGTTTTTTAAAGGCGCTCTTATAAATGATAAAAATGGTTTGCTCATCCAACAAACCGAAAATGTACAATCTGCCCGGCAAGTTCGATTTACCAATCTTCTAGAAATTTTTGAACAGGAAAGTATCATACAGAATTATATTGCTGAGGCTATTGCAGTAGAAAAAGCTGGATTAAAAGTTGAGCTTAAAAAGCACACCGAATATAAAATACCTGAAGAATTTCAACATAAATTAGATCAAATTCCTACTTTAAAAACGGCTTTCGAAGCATTAACACCCGGCAGACAACGGGCTTACCTTCTTCATTTTTCTGCTCCAAAACAAACCAAAACCAGAGAAGCCAGAGTTGAAAAATACATGCCTTTAATTTTAAAAGGCAAAGGTTTAAATGATTAGCAAAAATAAAAAGTCAAAAGCATATTAACCAAATGAATAGCACAGAGAAAGAATTATCATCAGAACAAAATCAAGAATTAATCAAGATTTTGAAAGATCGTTTCGAGAAAAACAGCATGCGCCATAAAGACCTTGATTGGGGTTTAATCCAAGCGAAATTAGAAAATCAAAAACAAAAATTATGGTCGCTTAACGAGATGGAAATAACTGGCGGAGAACCTGATGTTATTGGTTTTAATGAAGAAACAGGTGAATATATTTTTTGTGATTGCTCGGCAGAAAGTCCGAAAGGGAGAAGAAGTATCTGTTATGATCATGAAGCGCTTGAATCTAGAAAAGAACATAAACCCGAAAATAGTGCGATCGAGATGGCAAAGGATATGGCGATTAAACTTTTAAACGAAGAAGAATATCGGGCATTGCAAAAACTTGGATCATTTGATCTGAAAACTTCAAGCTGGATTGAAACGCCTACTGCCATTCGAAAATTAAAGGGCGCACTCTTTTGTGATCGCAGATACGAGACAGTATTTGTATATCACAATGGAGCAGAATCTTACTATGCTGCCAGAGGTTTTCGGGGATTACTAAAAGTTTAGGGTAATTTTAATCGTATTTCACAATTCCCCATTTTCTAAAACATCTTAAAAACTGACGAAGTTTTCCCACCGATTTAGGCCGATAAAACTTCGTAAGTTGGTTGTATCTTGCAACTCTCCGTTTCTAAACCATCTTAAAAACTTACGAAGTTTACCTACCGATTAAGGCCTATAAAACTTCATAAGTTGGTTTTAGCTTGCAACTCTCCGTTTCTAAACCATCTTAAAAACTTACGAAGTTTACCCGCCGATTAAGGCCGATAAAACTTCGTAAGTTTATTTTTTTTACCAAATCACTACCCTTAAACTATCTGGTTGATACATTTTGCTCCCGGCTTTAATTCCAAAAGCTTTATGAAATTCAGGTACATTCGCCAACGGGCCGTTAACTCGATATTGTGCAGGTGCGTGTACATCAACCATAATCTGATTGGCTAAAGCTTCTTTTTTAACCTGTACCATCCAGGCATAGCTATAACCCACAAAATATCTTTGTGTTGGGGTTAAGCCACCAATTTCTTCATTTTTTTGGTATTGAGGAGATTTTTTAAAAGCTTCTAAACCCATTACAACCCCACCTAAATCAGCAATGTTTTCGCCTTGTGTGGCATCACCATTTACAAACTTGCCTGGCAGTGGTTCAAATTTATTGAACTGTTTTACAATCTGCTTGGTTTTTATTTTAAACTTGGCTAAATCTTCTGGTGTCCACCAGTTTTTTAGATTTCCGTTCTCATCGTATTGACTTCCCTGATCATCAAATCCGTGGGTAATTTCATGGCCAAAAGTAGAACCGCCGATAATACCGTATAAAATGGCATCATCCGGCATTCTTCCTTCAAAACCTGGTACTAAAATATTGCAGGCAGGCACAACAATTTCATTGTTACTTGAAGAATAATAAGCGTTATAGGTTTGAGGGAACATATACCACTCTGTACGATCAACAGGTTTACCGAATTTATTGATCATAAACTGATACTTCCATTTGTTGGCTTCGAGCACATTGCCACAATAAGATTCCCGACTGATGTTAAGCGTGCTCATATCTTTCCATTTATCTGGATAACCAACTTTCATGGTAATTTTACTAAGCTTTACTAGGGCTTTTTTCTTTGTGGTTTCACTCATCCAATCTAAATTTTTGATGTGCAGGGCGTAAACATCTCTGATGTTGTTACCAATTTCCAGCAATTTCTCTTTTGAGCCTTTTGGAAGATATTCAGAAACATAAACCTTCCCAATCAATTCGCCCAAAAAGCCGTTGGTTTGCTCAACAACTCTTTTCCAACGGGGTTTTTGCTTGGTTACCCCACCCATAACGGTAGAATAGAAATAGAAATTTTGTTTATCTATTGCACTTGGAAGATAATTTGCATAAGAATTCAATAAATCCCATTTTAAATATGCTTTCCAGTCTTCAATAGGATAACTTTTTACCATTTTGTTTAAAGCAACATAAAACTCTGGCTGGCCAATAATTACGGTATCTGCTTTGGCAACACCCAATTCCTGCAATACATTTTGCCAGTTAATATTGGGTGTAGAGGCTTTGAACTGAGCCACGCTCATTTTGTTATAATTTTTAACCGGGTCGCGAAGCGCTTCTAATTTACGCGACGATTTTGCGAGCTCGGTTTCGAACTTCATAATTGTTGCCGAATTCTTTTTTGAGGTAGATGCATCATTTCCCATTAGCAGAGACATGGCATCTAAATGTTTTGCATATTCATTTCTAATGTTTACCGTTTCTTTATCTGTATTGAAATAGTAATCGCGATTTCCCATTCCTAAACCACCTTGCGAGAAAAAAACAGCGTATTTACTGCTGTTCTTATCGTCTTGACCAACATAAAAGCTAAATGCTGGAGAAGCGCCAATGGTATGTAAATAAGCAATAGTGCTGATTAATGAAGCCTCATCATGAATCTGATCGATTCGTTGCAAATTCGCAGACAAAGGCTTTAATCCCTCTTTTTCTATTGCCATGGTATCCATTCCCGATGCATAAAAGTCTCCGATTTTCTGCTCATTACTTCCCTTTTTTGCATTGGTTCCTTTTGCAGATTTTTCGCAGATGTTTTTTACCTGCGCATTGATGGTATCTTGAATGGTTCTGAAAATTCCGTTCCCCCGCTCTGTACTTGGAATGGGATGGCTTTTAAACCAGGCTCCATTTACATAATTAAAAAAATCATCGCCTGCTTTTACTGTGGTATCGCGATTGGCTAACAATGGATCTTTGAAATCGGCATCTTTTTGATTGCAAGCCACAATAGTAAAGCAGGATGCGATTAGGATTATATTTTTAATTTTAATCATTTGGTTTGTTTTGAAATGTAAGATAACAAATTATTGCATTCTTAACATTCAGATTCTAAAATTGAATGTGAATTGTTTAAGCTGATAGCAATTTCAAGAAATCTTATTATTATTGTCAGTCGCTTAAACCAATGCTTCTTTATTATATTTCCCTTTATACTCAATTGGCGACATGCCCGTAATTTTTCTAAACACTTCGCGGAAAGCCTTTACATCCGAATAACCAACCTCATACATCACCTCATTTATTGTTTTTCTACTATTTTCAAAAGCTTTTTTAGCTGATTCAATTTTTACGCGTTGTGAATATTCAACTGGGGTATTTCCGGTAGCTTTGATAAATCTTCGATCGAAATTTCGTCTGCCAACAGAAAATTTAGAAGATAGATGCTCAATTGAAATTTTTTCCTGCAGGTTTTTTTCGATATAATCCTGTGCTCGTTTAATCATTTCATCGCCATGCGATTTTTGGCCTTTAAAAATGATAAACTCCGATTGACTTTGCCTTTCTATTTCAATCTGAAAAACCTTTGCGCAAAAAATTGCCGTTTGCCGATCATAGTATTTTTCAACTAAATAAATCATCAAATTTAGGAAAGAGTAAGCACCGCCATTGGTATAAATCCCATTTTCATCGGTAATTAACCGATCTGTTTTCAAATTTACATTGGGAAACATGCTTCTGAAATGATCGGTAACCGCCCAATGCGTAGAGCAACTTTTACCATCTAAAAGGCCAGATGATGCAAGCATAAAAGCACCTGTGCAAATGGTCGCAATTTCAGATCCATTTCTATATTGCTTAGCAATCCAATCTATCAGTTCATGATTGTTGGCTACCGCCTGTTCGTAATTGTGATTTAAGGATGGGATAATAATGAGGTCTGTTTTTTTAACTGCTGAAACATCTACATGTGGTTTTACAGTGAACAAACCTTCGTAAAAATCTACTGTTTTTGAAATTCCCGCCAATTGAATGGCAAACAGTTCATTTTTGCCTGTTTCTTTCCAATAGGCATTGGCTCTTGTAAAAATTTTATAAGCACCTACAATACTGCTCAAATTATTTTCCCCGTTGGGTATGATTATGGTCAGGTGTTTCATGTTTTCTTTTTCGTAAAGATAAAAATTCATGATGTCCAAATCAACCCACTACAATGTCCATTTAACACCTCGAAGAAATTAACATTGATGTTTAAATTTGGATTACAAAAACATGGCCCCATGAAAAGAATCTACCTTCATCTGCTTGCTTCAACCGCATTATTGAAAAGTTATCCATCCTTAGCACAATCAGAAATGAAAAATCAAGATTTTACCACCACCATTTTAGTAAACAAAACACCAAAACAGGCCTTCGATGCGATAAACAATGTTCGCGGCTGGTGGTCAGAAGAAATTGAGGGCAGTACAGATAAGCTCAATGCAGAATTTAAATATCACTTTCAGGATGTACATCGTTGTAAAATGAAAATAACCGAGCTGGTTCCAAACAAAAAAGTGGTCTGGTTGGTAGAAGAAAATCATTTTAGTTTTACCAAAGATCAAAATGAATGGGTTGGTACAAAAATTATTTTCGAGATCAGCAAAAAAGATGGTAAAACTGAAATCCATTTCACGCATCAGGGTTTGGTTCCTGCGTACGAATGTTATAAAATCTGCCAAGATGCATGGACTCAATATATTCAGGAAAGCTTAAAAAACTTAATTGAAATAGGTAAAGGCAAACCAAATGGCAAAGAAAAACCACAAACGGAAAATGAAAGGAAACTGAGTTCTGGTAGAAATTAGTCTTAAAAATATCTTCCAACACCGCAAAGCAACAGCTTAATTGCTTTAAGGTTCAATAATTACATCAAAATATTATTTCCATATAAAAAGACAGAAGATTAATTCTTATTTTCTATCTTAATGGCAAATGATCAATACGTTAAAATCAAATAAAACTACAATAATTGGTATAGTTCTCATCCTGGCTTTATTATTTATTCAACAGCTTACCTTCTCTCCTTTTTTAAAAAGCATCGGAGCATCTGTAGGTGCCTCAACATTCTTAATATCAAGATTACTGATGTGGTTTTGCCTGCTTGTACTTTGGTTTTATGTCCTAAAAGTAGAAAAGCAAAAATTCATCGTTTGGGAAGAAAAGAATTATAATATTCCATTTTACATCGTTTCGGTAGTTTTAATGTTCATTATCATAATTACTGGAGTTACCTGTATTCAAAAAGCTATTTCCCTACTTGGATTAAAAAGCAACGGTGCATCGTTAATCAGAATTGTTAATATTTTTAAAAAAAATTATTGGCTCATGATTTTTACTGCCCTTACTGCAGGTATTGTAGAAGAATTAATTTTTAGAGCTTACATCCAGCCTCGTTTGGAAATTATATTTGAAAGTCCCGTTGTGGCAATAATTATCTCTTCCATATTTTTTGGTTTACTTCACTTTCAGTATGGAACAATCATGAATGTATTGGGTCCAATTTTTATAGGCGCAGTATTTGCCGTTCACTATTGGAAATTCAAGAACATTAAAATACTTATTTTTAGCCACTTTCTTTGGGATTTCATTCTCTTGTCCATCTCCTTAAAAAAATAAACTTAGCAAGTATCGGGTAGCTTAAGGTTCTAGTCTGCATTAATTTTGTGTATAAATAAAATGTTATGAAAGCTCAAGACGAAATTAACTTCAACAGAATTGCAGAAGCCATCAATTACATACAAACCAATTTTAAGGATCAACCCAGCCTTGAACAAATCGCAGAAAAAGTAAACTTAAGTCCTTTCCATTTCCAAAGGCTGTTTAGCGAATGGGCAGGTACAAGTCCGAAAAGATTTTTGCAGTACATCAGCATCAATTATGCTAAAAAACTATTAAAAGAAAACCAGGCTTCCTTATTTGAAACCGCTTTGGAAACCGGTCTTTCTGGCACGAGCAGACTTCACGATTTGTTTGTAAATATTGAAGGCATGACACCGGGAGAATACAAAAACGGAGGGGAAAACCTAAGTATCAATTACAGTTTTGCCGAAAGTCCATTTGGAAATATTTTAGTCGCATCAACACAAAAGGGAATCTGTCATATTGCTTTTGCCGATGAAGAATTATCCGGTTTAGAAACTTTGAAGAATCAGTTTCCAAGGGCCGAATACAAACAAATGCTGGATTTGGAGCAACAGAATGCCCTGTTTATTTTCAGTCACGATTGGAGTAAACTCAACCAGATTAAACTTCATTTAAAAGGAACAGATTTCCAGCTGAAAGTTTGGGAAACCTTATTAAAAATCCCGATGGGTCAGCTTTCTACCTATGGCACAATTGCCAAGCATCTGCAAAACCCGAATGCATCAAGAGCAGTGGGTACGGCAATTGGCGATAATCCGGTAGCATTTTTGATTCCATGCCATCGGGTAATCCAATCTAGTGGAGCACTTGGCGGTTATCATTGGGGTACTACGCGAAAATCAGCAATTATTGGTTGGGAAGCCTCAAAAATACTAGGAGGACAGTAATGCAAGAAGAAATGATAAACCGAATTTTAGCCATAAACTGGGATGAGACAACATTTTCGATGAACAATAAAGGCTATGCTGTTTTGCCAAACTTTTTATCGGATGCAAACTGCGAAAACCTGATTGAAAATTATGGGAATGACCAACTTTATCGCAAAACGGTGGTCATGGAACGTTATCGGTTTGGCTTGGGCGAGTATAGGTATTTTGACTATCCGCTTCCCAATTTGATTCAGACCATTCGGGAGACGGTTTATCCTTACCTTGCTCCCATTGCCAATTTATGGATGAAGGTTTTAAATATTGAACAGACATTTCCAAACGCTTTGCACGATTTAAAATCGCTTTGCGAGGAAAAAGGGCAAAATAAGCCTACGGTGCTGATTTTAAAATATGGCATTGGCGGATACAATACACTCCATCAGGATTTATACGGCGATATTTATTTCCCCATGCAGATGGTTCTGTTTTTAAACGAACCCGATGCTGATTATACAGGAGGAGAATTTGTGCTAACCCAGCAAACGCCAAGGGCACAATCAAAAGCGATAGTTTTAAAGCCAAAGAAAGACGATGCACTAATTTTTACCACGAACTTTAAACCAGCAAAAGGCATTAAGGGTTATTATAGAGTAAATATGAAACATGGTGTAAGTGAATTGCAAAGTGGTGAAAGGCATACTTTAGGAATAATTTTTCACGATGCAACGAGTTAATTATGATAAAACATGCAGAACTATCAAGGGAAGATTTAAGAAATCAGATTAAAAATAATCAGATTTGCTTTGGTGGTAATGCTGGCTTAAAAATTTATGGAAGATTATGCTGTAAATCGGGCAAGAGGATGAAAATGCAGCATCGGGTATTCTTTAAATCAGAGAAAGAAGCTTTAGAACATGGTTATCGCCCTTGTGGCAATTGCCTTAACAAAAAATATAAAGAATGGATTTATTCAACCCAGAAATAGACACAAGCAAAAACTTGCTGCCATACGGCGGAACCGTTAATTACTATGGCAAATTGATTTCAAAAACCAAAGCTGATCATTATTTTAATATTTTAATGAACACAATCGATTGGCGAAATGATGAGGCCTTTATTATGGGCAAACACATCATAACCAAAAGAAAAGTGGGTTGGTACGGAGACGAAGAATACGCCTACACCTATTCTAATGCGACTAAGCACGCCTTAATATGGACACCAGAATTACTCGAACTGAAAAATTTGGTTGAAGAAAAAACAGATACGGCATTTAATTCCTGTTTACTTAATTTATATCACAACGGTGATGAAGGTATGGCCTATCACAGCGATGACGAGAAATCTTTGGGCAAGAATACAACCATTGCATCCCTCAGTTTTGGCGCAGAACGAAAGTTTCTTTTCAAGCACAAACAAACCAAAGAAACGATAATCACATTTTTAGAACATGGAAGTTTATTGGTCATGAAAAATGAAACTCAAACCCATTGGTTGCACCGTTTACCACCGACTAAAAAAGTTATCCGGCCAAGAATAAATTTAACGTTTAGAACAATGGTTTAATGTTCCTTTAGTTCGTATTGATCTGTGGTCGGTATTATCACTGATCACTAAACCGAATGAAATCATTGCAAAACCATTACGTAATTGCGAGGCACGAAGCAATCTTAATACTTTGGGTTTTATGGTAGCAAATCGCATTAAAATTGCTTCGTTCTTCTAAACAAAAATTGTTACGTAATCTAGTGCTTAAATTCCTTAATATCAACCACTCTGTCTTCATCAGGGTTTTTAAGCAGAAACGAGGTACCGCGTTCATTTTTTACCCAACTGTAGCCTTGCTGAATATTCCCTACCAAAGTTTCAGGCTGATTAAGCAAACTCGCATCAACCGGAAGATTAAGCGTTTCGCCTGTTTGATAATTTACCTGGTATAATGAAGTTGCTGTCAGGAAAACCAAAGTTTTACGATCAGAAGAATACATAAAAAACTTTCCTTGTATGCGTTCTTCAGGAACTTGTCTTTTGATCGGATAAACGTTTCCGTTTACAGAGGTAATTAAGAAATCGTTGTTGATGATAAAGCTGGTTCGGCTAATTTCTTCCAATCCCTTAGTTACGTTTCTGTCGTTTTTTCCATTCGATGATTTATCTAAATCAATTACATCCAATTTTCCATTTTTAAGGAGAATGATGTAAAATGGAGAAACCAGTCCCGAACCATCAACAACCTGAACAAGGACTGCTGTTTTTTGTGAGTTTAAATATCTGGCCTCCGAAAATTTATTGGCCAAAGGTTTCGGATCTTTCTTTATCGAAATGGTTGTATCTTTAAATTGGATGGCAGATAAATCAACTTTACCAGAATCTGTTTTAACAATAGTTAAAATTTCATCTTTGCTTTTCGGAAATTCATTAAAACTTTCATCGGCTGTTAAAGCTCTTGGAACAAGGGTTTTTTCATGGCTTCCCGGTTTACAGGCCAGTAAGGTTATCGATAAAAAGAGGGCTAAGAGTGTAGTTTTCATAGGTTTTGGTAACGGCTAAATTTTTTGCCCAAAATAATCATCTTTCTGGATACCTTTTAAAAAAAAATATAATCTAACGTAAAGATTTGGATAGAACACATTTGATTTGGTTAAAATCAATCGTTAAGTATTTTTTTTATTTTTGAGCTGAGTAAACCACATGCAGATTTTAAATTTCTTCATCAGATACAAAATTGTGATACTTTATGGTATTGTGCTTGCAGTGCTGTTGTTTTTATTAAAATGGTTAGAACTTCAATTTATTGTTAGCAACTACTCCTTCGAAATTTATGCCGGCTCTATTGCGGTAATGTTTACGGCACTGGGAATCTGGCTGGCATTAAAGCTTACTAAACCAAAAACCATATTAATAGAACGTGAAATTTATACGGAAAGGCCGAATGTTTTTATTCTGAACGAGAAAGAACTTGCAAAGCTTAATATCAGTAAACGAGAATTAGATGTATTACAGCTAATGGCTTTCGGGTTAAGCAATCAGGAAATTGCTTCGAAATTATTTGTTTCCTTAAATACGATAAAGACGCATACAACAAAAATCTTCGAAAAACTGAATGTAAAGCGGAGAACACAAGCCATAGAAGTTGCCAAAAGATTAAGTATTATTCCATAGTAAAGCTCATCCTTTAGCATTAAATTACTGCATATTTTAAAAATCACCCTAAAGTATGAGCCATAAAAAAAATAAATATTTCACTTTCGTGCTGTAAAACTTAAACAGAAACAGATGAAAAAAAATGTACTCGTATTCGGATTAATTGCAGGAGCAATTGTTACTGCAATGATGGTATTCTCTGCAGCCAAATGTTATGGCGACGCCAATTTTGAAAGCAGTATGGTTTTAGGCTATGCCTCCATGCTATTGGCCTTTTCCTTCATTTTCGTTGGAATAAAAAACTATCGTGATAAATACAATAATGGAATAATCAGTTTTGGCAAAGCTTTCAAAATCGGATTATACATCAGTTTAATTGCATCAACATTGTATGTTGTTGTCTGGCTATTCGATTACTATTTATTTATCCCCGATTTTATGGATAAATATACCGCACATGCCCTGCTAGAAGCCAAAAAAGCTGGAGCAACAGCTGTAGAAATGGCCGAAAAAACCAAACAAATGAATGATTATAAAGAACTTTACAAAAACCCGCTTTATGTTATTCTTTTAACGTATTCGGAGATTTTACCTATCGGAATCATTGTTTCCATTCTTGCAGCATTGATTCTTAAAAGAAAAAATAGTTCTATGCATAAAGTTGAAAATCCATTAGCCGTTTAAAACCTATATATTAAATACTGAAAAACATCACCATCTAAATGAAAATTTTTGCAGAAACCGAACGATTACTATTAAGAGAGCTTTTACCAGCTGACGCGGAAGGAATGTTCGAGCGAGATTCAGATCCTGATGTTCATTTATATCTTGGGAACAATCCCATTAAATCATTAGCAGAAAGTAAAAATGATATTGAATTTATTCGAGATCAATATGAAAAACTGGGCATTGGCAGATGGGCTGTTATCGAAAAAGAAACTGGGGATTTTGTTGGCTGGTCTGGCTTAAAATTTATAACCAAATCAACAAATAACCACATTAACTATTATGATTTGGGTTATCGGTTTATTAAGAGGTCGTGGGGAAAGGGCTATGCCACAGAAACAGCAAAAGCAGCAATCGACTATGGTTTTGAAACGCTTAATCTCGATTTTATAATTGGAATAGCCGATGTACATAATCAAGGTTCGATTAATGTGCTTGAAAAATCGGGTTTAAAAAAAATCGAATTGTTTGATTATAACGGAAAGCTTCATCACTGGATGAAGATCGAAAAACAAAAAGGCTAAATTCAATTATAAAATTCTATTTTCGCCAAAATCAACAAATACATGGAAACTAAAGACAGTAACGGCAATATTCTAAATGAAGGCGATTCGGTAACCGTAATCAAAACACTAAAAGTTAAGGGCATGTCTACTGATATTAAACAGGGAACAGCAGTAAAAAACATTCGTTTAACGGATGATCCAAAGGCAATAGAAGGACGTGTAAATGGAACGGTACTTGTGCTTAAAACAGAATTCCTAAAAAAGAAGAACTAAATTAAACAATTAGTGTATCATTTATTTTTTCTCCACCTTAGAAACCTAAGAACATCTAAGTTTTTATACGCTTAAATTAACTTTGTTGCAACTTCCAGCTAAGGTGCCCTTAGATGTCTTAGGTGGTGATTTAATTTTACCATTGACCAATAGTGAGCTATATGTTTTAACCGTCTTAGAAACCTAAGAACATCTAAGTTTTTATACGCGTAAATAACTTTGTCGCAACTTCCAGCTAAGGTGCCCTTAGATGTCTTAGGTGGTGATTTAATTTTACCATTGACCAATAGTGAGCTATATGTTTTAACCATCTTAGAAACCTAAGAACATCT